>Ga0210407_10002186_pt1 | contig 17040 bp, 9 predicted proteins | sample IncBWC27MmetaG_FD_150860 | JGI IMG/M metagenome (GOLD analysis project Ga0210407, IMG submission 150860) | Forest soil microbial communities from Barre Woods Harvard Forest LTER site, Petersham, Massachusetts, United States - Inc-BW-C-27-M | ecosystem: Environmental > Terrestrial > Soil >...
CGCAGCCGCGCAATCAAGGCGGCATACCCGGCCGCCTCATTGCTCACCGAGAAGCCGACACCCAGCGGACGCACATGCACGTCCAAACGACCCTTCGAGACGTCGATCCCGACAAAGACATCCTGCAGCACCATCATCCTATCCCCTTCTTGCGACTGCGGGCGAGAGCCCCGGCAACTGTTCGGGCGTGAGATGAAAGGCAGCGCCGGAGCCTTGCTCGGCACGGGGGAAAACCCCACGATTGCTTACGGTCGCGGTGCCGCCGCAGCCCGGACCTTGGCCGCGGCCCGCGCTGCGCCGCGCACTATGGACGATGGCGCAGAGACAAGATTGCTTCGTCGCCTGTGGCTCCTCGCAATGACAGCTCCCCTCGCTTCGTCCAGGGCGAGTCGGCCGCCCCGGCCGGTGGTAAGCTCGCAATGACGCCAACATAGCTCGTCATTGCGAGGAGCGCAGCGACGAAGCAATCTCAGGGTCCCCAACGAGCCCATAGCGAGCGCCGAAGGACCTCAGGCGGCGACCGCCGTCAGGTGCCCGCGGGCGGCGTAGTCGAGGATGCGCTGGTCGCGGGTCATCAGTTTGGCATTCGCCACCCGCGCCGTGGCGACGATCAGCCGGTCAGCCGGGTCACGATGAAATACGTCCGGTAGAGCGTAGCTTTCGACCGCGATTTGCGGACTGAGCGGATCGATGGCGGGGCCGGGATCAGCCAGCGCTTCCTCGAGCCACAAGCCGATGGACTTGCCCAGGACGATACGGCCGCGCGAGGCGAGCAGTGCAACCTCCCAAAGCGAGATGGCCGCGATCCGAAGCGTACCCGCTGCGGCGGCCTCGTCGATCGTATGACGCGCTTCCGTTGAAAGATCCGGACTGCCCGCGACAAGCCAAAGCCACACATGAGTGTCGAGCAAGAGCAATTCCGGATCAGATGTTCTCCTCGTCACCGGTCCACCCCGCATCCTCGATCGGGCTGACGATGTCGCCACATATCTTGATGCTCCCGGCCATGCGGCCGAAGAGATCGGTTGCCTCCGTTTCGACCGGCACCAGCTTGGCGACCGGCTTTCCCCGCTTGGTAATGATGATCGGCCGGCGCTGCCGCGCCACCTCGTCCATCAGGCGCAGACAGTTGGCCTTGAACTCCGCTGCAGCAACGTACTTCTCGTCGGTCATTATATGTGTCCACTGGTCATCATTGTATAACCATAGCCGGGCGGCGATGACGTAGCAAGGTGCAACGGCCCTATTGCGATCGTGATGTGAGCCGCGGATGCTGGGTCGCCCTGATGAAAGGGACCTGAGATGGCGATCGATGTCGCGAGTTGGCTGCAGCAGCTCGGTCTTGCTCAATACGAGCAGGCGTTCCGCGACAACGAAGTCGACGGAGAAATCCTGCCGGAGCTGACGGCCGACGACCTGATCGCCATCGACGTGACCGCGGTCGGCCATCGCCGCAAGCTTCTTTCCGCCATCGCGGCACTCGGCGCCGCAGCGCCGGCCCCAGTCGTGACAGCGACACCGGCCTCGGCGCCGCCTCCAGCCCAGGCCGAGCGCCGCCAGCTGACCGTGATGTTTTGCGACCTGGTCGGGTCGACCGCACTTTCCACCGGGATGGACCCTGAAGATTTGCGCGATGTCATCGCGTCGTTTCAGAGCCGCTGCAGCGCGGCGATCCGGCGCTATGACGGCTTTGTCGCGAAATACATGGGCGACGGCATCCTCGTCTATTTCGGCTACCCGCGCGCCCATGAGGACGAGGCCGAGCGTTCGGTGCGGGCGGGTCTCGATATCGTCGATGCGATGACGGAGCTGAATGCCGCAATCTCGAGGCCCTCCGGGGTCGAGCTCACGGTGCGGATCGGCATCGCCACCGGACCGGTGATCGTCGGCGATCAGATCGGCGAGGGGACGGCATCGGAGACCGCGGTCGTCGGCGAGACGCCGAACCTGGCAGCGCGTCTGCAGGCATTGGCGCAGCCGAACCAGATCATCGTCGGCGCGGCCACCCGCGCGATGCTCGGCGATCACTTCGACCTCGATGATATGGGGGCATCTGAGCTCAAGGGGTTCGCCGAGCCGGTGCCGGCCTGGCGGGTGCTGTTGGCGCGGGATGTCGAGAGCCGGTTTGCCGCGACGCGGGCCGGAAGCTCGGCACCCCTCGTCGGGCGCCAGGAGGAGATGGGGCTGCTGTTGCGGGCCTGGGACGGCAGCAGCCACGGCCGCGGCCAGGTCGTGCTGATCCAGGGGGAGGCCGGGGTCGGCAAGTCCCGCCTGGTGGAAGGGTTGCGGGGAGCGGCCGGCAAGGATCATATCTGGGTGGCGATCCGCTGCTCCCCGTTTCACACGGCGAGCGCCGTTCATCCGATCATCGAACATTTGAAGCGCGCCTTCGGCTGGCAACCGGAGGATACAGCACGGCAGCACTTGGCGAAGCTCGAAGCCGGGCTCGCCGGCTTCAAGACCTTGCCCCTCGCCGAGAGTGTCAGGTTTTTCGCCGATTTGATGTCGGTTCCGGCGCCGGGGGACCGCTATCCACGCCTTGCGATGAGGGGGAATTGCGCGCCGCGACGAGCCTCGCCCGCCTGCGCCGCCAGCAGGGCCGCCCGCAAGAGGTGGTCGCCCTGCTCACCCCGATCCTCGGCTGGTTCACCGAAGGCTTCGACACCGCCGACCTGCAAGCCGCCCGCACCCTCCTCGACGACCTCGAAAACCCCGCCACCCTCGACGCCGCCGGCTAACGGGGAGGGTGAGGTGGGGCGCTGTCGGCGCTCGGGAATCCCCACCTCACCCCGGCCCTCTCCGCCCCTGAGGGGCAGAGAGGGAGCTATGGCTGAGTACGCAAGGAACAAGTGAGGTCTGCCCTCTCTGCCCTTCGGGCGGAGAGGGAGGGGACCCGTCGCTTCGGCGACGGGGAGGGTGAGGTGGGCGCTGTCGGCGCTCTGGACTCCCCACCTCACCCCGGCCCTCTCCGCCCCCAAGGGGCAGAGAGGGAGGCATGGCTATGACAGGGGCATCGCAGTCTTCCACCTATCCGGGGAAGGCGCGGCCGTCGCCGAGATCGGATTTACCAGCGACGAATCGGCCCGCAGTCGACATGCACGAAGTCTGAGCGCGGGTAGTAGCCGACCCCGCCGCATCTGAGGCTCAACGCCGCGTCACGGATTTGGCCGAGATCCCGCCGTTCGGACCGCAAATCGACGGCCATCCCCTTGATATGATAGCTGTGTTTCGCCACCCCCTCGTGGTGCAGATACATTCTCATATTGGTCGACGGCGAGCGATAGCCGCAAACCACCAGAAAAGGATCGTAGGTTTCGAGCCGGTCGCGCAACATTCCGAGCACATCGAGGACCCCGGCATCCATCGGTCGGATTTCGTCGGAATGATGATCCCGCAAAATCCAGTTGATGTCGCGCACCGCCTCCCGGATGTAATGACCGTCGGCCCAGTAAACCGTGCGCAGCCATTCGCCGGTGTGAATGTTGTACAATGAAACGGATCGCGGGGCGAAAGAAACGGCCGGAACCGGATATACGAAACCGACTGTGGCAACGGCTGCCGCCGCGCCGATGAGCCGCCGGCGGCTCAGTAGCGAAGACACTGGCAATGCTTGACCCCCCAAATTCCCCTGGGAGCGCCATAGCAGTTGTTAACGAGGTAGACAAGCCCTGAACGGCGGAAATTAACCTGGCCAGTTGATTTTGGTTATTGCATCGAATATAAGTTGCATTGATTTCTTCTTGGTCACCCTTTCCGCTGGGCGGGGGCAGAATCCTGGGCAACCGGAAGCTGTCGTGACCGCGTCAAGTGCTGCCAAATCTCGTCATCACGCTCATAGGGGTCCGAACGGAACTGGATCGAACCGTCCGATTCGACAAAGGCGGTCTGGTAGAGGATGAAGATTGGCAGCGGGGTCGGCAGTGGCCGGCGAGTGGTCGAACCGGCGGCGATCGCCTTATCGATTGCCTCCGGGCTCTGCCCCAGCAGGAGCGCTGCGAGCGCGCGCGGGTTCTCGACCCGCACACACCCATGGCTCATCATGCGCGCGGCGGACTGGAACAGGGATTTTTGTGGCGTGTCGTGCAGGTAAACATCGTAGCGGTCGGTCATTTCGAATTTGAGCCGTCCGAGGGCGCTATAGGGCCCAGCCTCCTGCTGGATGGCTCCCCCGGAGCGCCACCTCATATGATGGCTGCTCAGATAACCTGGATCGGCGGCGAGCTTTGGTAGAATCTCCTTGTGCACGATCGAGCGCGGAACGTTCCAAGGAGGGTTGAACAGGATGTCGTTTATCGTCGACTGAAACTCCGGCGTCTGCTTATCGGTTTCGCCGACAACAACGCGCGTCGTGAAGACAGGCTGGTTGTTGCGGACGAGCTGCAGGCGCGCAATCGCGGCATTCACCACGACGCGATCGGGCGGAATAACCCTCGGGAGCCAGCGCAGCCGCTCGAGATTGACCGCCAGCTGCTGCAGTCGCTTTTCCGTAGCCCGTGCATCGATCGGTCGGCGTTCGGGTTTTTTCCGTGCATCCGAGGAGTGCATCGGGCTGCCGGTCTCGAGCATTGCGCGGTGTTCGGCGTAGGCGCGGCGCATCGCCCGGTATTCGGGTGAGGGCGGCGCGAGTGCCTCGATTAGCTGCGCGGGATTTGGGCTAGCAATCGCCGCGTCGAGGACCCCTACAATGTCGACCGGCTCAGGAGCCAGATCTTCGTCATCGACGCGGTACTCGATCGCCATCGCCCCCCGCGACAGGGCGTCGGCATAGGAGAGGAAAGCATCACTAAGCAACAGATCGCGTTCGATCGGCGACAGTGCCGGCCCACGCTCGGCGATCGCGACGCCGTGGAAGAGATCGGGGTCGAGCGCATGATCACCGGCGCGCTGAACCGCATTCCACAGCTGGCTCGCTCCCGCCGAATGGTCGGCCCATACTGTCTGGTAGCCGTGCGCGGCATAGAAGCGGCGCAGCAATTGTTCGTGCATCCGCTCCCCCGCCACGATCAATTTGCCCGGGAGGTCGAGGCGCGCTTTGAGCTCGGGATTACCGACAAAGGGGGGCTCATTCGGCGATCCGGTGGGCTGGGAAACGCCGGAGTCTGGCGGCGCGGCTTCGCTTACCGGCTCGGCTGCGAGCGCTTGCATGCCGCCGGGCACCATGCCGAGCGTAGCAAGCCCGCCTGCGATCATGCTTCCGACCAGCAGCCGGCGCGCGTGGTCCCAAACGGAGCGGGTATTGAGCACGCAACCTCGCTGTGCAGGAGAGATCTCTAACATGGTGGTATAACAATATAAACCCCGATACGTTGCAGCCGCCGTTGGGGGGAGCAGCAGGCGTGGCATCGGGTTGCGTAAGGGCCTGTCCAACCTCAAGGTGATTACTTGGAATTGCATTTGCAAGAGACAGGCTGTCGCTCCGCGAATAGCAATTGGCAGGATGCATCGCGCTTGTGGAATTCTTCTTAGCCGGCGAAGCCGCTGGAGGGCATAGGGAGTTGCCAATTTCGCCTGAGCGCGATCCTGACGCCTCAAAGCGCGCGCCGCTCGGGGTGCTACGCGAGGTCTTTGGCTTTGACCGCTTCCGAGGCCAACAGCTCGCAATCATCGAGCACGTGGTCGCCGGCGGGGATGCCGTCGTGCTGATGCCCACAGGCGGCGGCAAATCGATATGCTATCAGATACCAGCTCTGCTGCGCCCCGGTGTGGGCGTCGTCATTTCGCCGCTGATCGCGTTGATGAAGGATCAAGTGGATGCGCTGCGCCAAGCAGGGGTGCGCGCCGCCGCTCTGAATTCCCGCCTGTCCTCTGGCGAGACATCCCAAATCGAACGCGCGGTCGGCGATGGCGCACTGGATCTCCTTTACGTTTCGCCCGAGCGGCTGGTGACGACGCGCTGCCTCGAGCTGCTCTCGTCATGTCGGCTCGCCCTCTTCGCCGTCGACGAGGCGCATTGCATCTCGCAGTGGGGTCATGATTTCCGCCCGGAATTTCAGCAGCTGTCGATCCTGAGAGAGCGCTTTCCCGGGGTGCCGCTCGTAGCGCTCACCGCCACCGCGGACGAGCCGACACGCCGCGACATCGTCGCGCAGCTCGGGCTCAGCGCCGCACGGATCTTCGCCGCGGGCTATGATCGTCCGAACCTGTTCTATCGGGTGGTCCCCAAGCTAAATCCACTCGAGCAACTTTGGCAATTCCTTGTCGAAGACCACCCTGGCGACGCCGGCATCGTCTATTGCTTTACCCGGCGCGCGGTTGAAGCCACCGCTGGTTGGCTCACGGCTCATGGGCGAGACGCGCTTCCCTACCATGCCGGTCTCGAAGGGGCCGTGCGCGAGCGAAACCAGGAGCGCTTCTTGAAGGAAGAGGGTGTGGTGGTGGCCGCGACCATCGCTTTCGGCATGGGGATCGATAAGCCCGATGTCCGTTTTGTCGCCCATCTCGACGTGCCGAAGAACCTCGAAGCCTATTACCAGGAAACCGGCCGGGCGGGGCGCGATGGGCTCGCAGCGGATGCCTGGATGACTTACGGCTTCGCCGATGTGATGAATCTGATCCGATTGCTCGACGCAGGCGAGATACCGGAGATGCAGCGCCGGATCGAGCGTCAAAAGACCGAGGCACTGATCGGTTTTTGCGAAACGGTTTCCTGCCGACGCCAGGTCTTGCTCGGCTATTTTGGCGAGGCGGATCACGCGCCGTGCGGGAATTGCGACAACTGCCGCACGCCGGTGCCCAGCTGGGATGGAACGGTCGCCGCGCAAAAGGCGCTCTCGGCGATCTACCGCACGGGCCAGCGCTTTGGCGCCCACCATCTGATCGACATCCTGCTTGGAAAAGAGACCGAGCGCGTTCTGCGTCTGCAGCATAATCGACTGAGAACCTTCGGCGTCGGCATCGAGCTCGACCGGCGCAGCTGGCATTCGGTGTTCCGCCAGCTCGTAGCGCAAGGTGTCGTCTTGCCGGACCTTGGCGGCCACGGCGGACTGATGCTCGCGCCGGCGGCAGCAGAGATCTTGCGTGGCGCGCAAACAGTCCGCTTTCGTCGCGATGCGCACAGTCCCACTCAGCACAGCCCCAAACCCGATCGCAAAGCCGCGGCTGCGATAGAGCTCGAACCCGAGGCGCGCGCGATTTGGGAAGCCCTCAGAGCGTGGCGTCTTGAAGAGGCGCGACGCCAGCAACTCCCGCCCTATGTCATTTTTCACGATGCAACGCTGATCGAGGTGGCGCGTCGCCGTCCGATCTCGCTTTCATCGCTCGCCACCGTCCCCGGCGTTGGAGCCGGCAAACTCGACCGCTACGGAGCCGCGATCATCGAGATCGTGTCGCGGAGCAAGTGAGGAACCGGGCCAGAGAGAGGGATCTGGGCAAAGCTCGCAGTATGACCTTCGTCATCAGATTTGCGCTCCTGTGCGGGATAGCAAACCGAGTTGATCCGTTGTATTCGGGTACTGCGGTCTCACGTGGTGAGACGATGCTTTCTACGAAAAGTCTTCCTGGTCGAGGCCTGGCCGCCGCCGTCGTTGTCGTTCTCGGTGTCCTGTGGCAAGCGGCACCGGGGAGCGCGCAGGAGATGCCCATCTTTCGCATCGGCGCGGCGGCGACTGCGGGAAGCTTTTTCGAGGTCGGCGGGGTGCTCGCCAGTGCCATTTCCAAGCCGGCGGCTTCGGCTCCGTGCGAGCAGGGGGGCAGCTGCGGCGTGCCCGGCCTCGTTGCCGTGGCCCAAGCGACGCAAGGGTCGGTCGACAACCTGCGGATGATCGCTTCCGACCAGATCGAGTCTGGCATCGCCCAGTCGGACGTCGCAAGCTGGGCCTATGCCGGAACCGGCATCTTCGCCGGCGAGGGACCAATCAAGAATTTGCGCGCCATCGCAAGCCTGTTCCCGGAACGCCTCCATCTAGTGGTGCGCGCGGCGGGCCCTATCCAGACGCTTAAGGACCTGAAAGGCCGGCACATCTCGCTAGGCCAGGTGGGATCTGGAACTCTCGTCGACGCCCGAATTACGCTTGCCGCCGGCGGGCTCGCGGAGAAAGACCTGTCGCCCGAATACCTACGCTCCGGCACCGCTGCGGCCAACCTGTCGGAGGGCACTCTCGAAGGCTTTTTTCTGATCGGTGGAGTGCCGATCCCTGCGATCCGCGCGCTCGCGGGCACGACGGCCATTCGTCTCATCCCGATCCCGGACGACGTATTGACGACCATGCACGAGAAATATGGCCCGTATGACCGCGCGATGATTCCTGCCGACATCTATCCGGGGGTGAATGTCGCGACCCCGACTGTTGGCTTCCACGCGCTGTGGGTGGTTTCCGTCAACGCCTCCGATGACTTGATCTACGCCATCACCAAGGCGTTGTGGAACGAGGCTACGCAGCGTCTCCTCGATGCACATGACCCCATCGGCAAGCAAGTGCGGCTGGCAAACGCGCTCGACGGTCTGACGATACCGCTGCATCTCGGGGCCAAACGGTTCTATCGTGAAGCTGGGATGTCGGTTGGCGATGGGCCGCTCGGGGCGCCCGATTAACGCGGAGCCGTCTCGTCAGCTTCGGCCCATCTTGTTTTGCAAGGAGCGAGGGATGGGTGTTGCTCGGCTCGACGCACAGCGGGGAATGAGATGAACCTCGGCGAGCGCCTGCGCGATTATTTCTGGCCGCGTGAAGAGGTCGATACTTCGCCCAAGGTTTCGGACGAGGTCAAATATACGACCTGCTACATGTGCGCCTGCCGATGCGGGATCAAAGTTCATCTCAAAGACAGCGCCATCCGCTATATCGAAGGCAACCGCAATCACCCGGTTAACCGCGGCGTGATTTGCGGCAAGGGCGCTGCCGGCATCATGCAGCAGCATTCGCCGGCAAAACTGAGAAAGCCGCTCAAGCGAGTGGGCGACCGCGGGTCCGGCGAGTTTCGCGAAATTGAGTGGGAGGAGGCGATCGCGACTGCGGTCGAATGGTTGTCGGCAATCCGCAGCGAGGATCCCAAGAAGCTCGCCTTTTTCACCGGCCGTGATCAGAGCCAGTCCTTGACCGGCTATTGGGCTTCCCAGTTCGGAACCCCGAATTTCGCCGCACATGGCGGGTTCTGCTCGGTCAACATGGCGGCCGCCGGAATGTACACGCTCGGCAGCAGCTTTTGGGAGTTCGGCGAGCCTGACTGGCGGCACACGCGGTTCTTCATGATGTTCGGGGTTGCCGAGGATCATGACTCCAACCCGATCAAAATCGCGCTGTCGGGCCTGCGCCAACGCGGCGCCAGATTTGTCTCCGTCAATCCGGTACGCACCGGCTATTCGGCGATCGCCGACGAATGGGTTGGGATCAGGCCTGGCACCGACGGCCTGTTCGTAATGGCATTGATCCACGAGCTCCTTAAATCCGACCGTATCGATCTCGACTATCTCGCTCGTTACACGAACGCCGCTTGGCTGGTGATTCAGGCGCCAGGAGCGGCTGACGACGGATTGTTCGCCCGCAACGAGGCGGGCGAGCCGCTGGTTCTCGAAGCTTCCGGATCGCTCGCGAGCAGCGCTGTGACCGACGTTGCGGCCCGCCTCGTCGGCGAGGCGGTGCTGCCCGATGGTCGGCGCGCCGTCCCGGTCTTTCAACTTGTGGCCGAGCGCTATCTCGATCCGCGCTACGCCCCCGCGGCGATTGCGGAAACCTGTGGCGTCCCGGCTCCGACGATCCGGCGGCTTGCCGAAGAGCTGGCTCATGCTGCCTTCGAACAAGAGATCGAACTTGCCGTGCCGTGGACCGACTGGGCCGGACGGCGCCACGAGACGATGCGCGGCCGTCCGGTGTCGATCCATGCGATGCGCGGAATTTCGGCCCATTCGAACGGGTTCCAAACCTGCCGAGCGCTACATCTGCTGCAACTGCTCCTCGGCACCATCGACGTGCCTGGCGGCTGGCGTTACAAGTCTCCGCATCCCAAGCCGTGCCCGCCGGGGCCGAAACCCGCAGGTAAGTCTGAGCAAGTCGTCCCCGGCAAGCCGTTGCCGGGGGTGCCGCTGGGCTATCCACTCTCGCCCGATGATCTGATCATCGATGATCAGGGCCGGCCCCTTCGCATCGATAAGGCCTTCTCCTGGGACGCGCCCATTGCCGCGCACGGGATGATGCATATGGTCATCGCCAATGCGTGCAGTGGCGACCCCTACCCGATCGACACGCTCTTCCTGTACATGGCCAACATGGCCTGGAATTCGGCGATGAATACTGCCGAGACGATGCAGATGTTAACAGACAAGGATCAGACAACAGGTAATTATCGCATCCCGCGGATCATCTACGCGGATGCTTATTACTCCGAAATGGTCGCCTACGCGGATCTGGTCCTGCCGGATACGACCTATCTCGAACGCTGGGACTGCATATCGCTGCTCGACCGACCGATCGGTAGTGTCGAGGGCCCGGCCGATGCGATCCGGCAGCCGGTAGTTGTCCCGGATCGCGATGTTCGTCCGTTCCAGGACGTGCTGATCGAAATCGGCACCCGGCTCGGGTTTCCCGGTTTTGTCACGGCTGAGGGCGCCCCGCGCTATCCGGGCGGGTATGCCGATTACATCGTCAATCACGAGCGCCGCCCCGGGGTCGGGCCGCTCGGCGGCTGGCGCGGCGCCGACGGAGATCAGCCGGGTCGGGGCATGCCGAACCCGCATCAGCTCGAACGCTACGTCGCGAACGGCTGCTTTTGGAGGCACGAGCTGCCCGATGACCAACGATACTTCAAGCATGCCAACAAGGCGTATCTCGAAACCGCCGTGGCAATGGGCCTCATTGATGCAGCGGAACCCATCGTGCTGCAACTTTATGTCGAACCGCTGCAACGTTTCCGTCTCGCAGCGAGCGGGCATGGCGCAGTGGTGCCGCCCGAGACCCATCGGGAGCGGATTGCGACCTACTTCGACCCGCTGCCGTTCTGGTATATGCCGTTCGAGGAAGCACGTATCGATCGCGGCGATTTCCCGCTACACGCCGTGACCCAGCGGCCGATGCCGATGTATCACTCCTGGCATTCTCAGAATGCCTGGCTGCGGCAGATCCTTGGGAGCAATCGGCTATTTATCAACCGGACGAGAGGCCGGGAACTCGGCCTCGAGGAAGATGACTGGGTCTGGCTATCGAGCCTCCACGGCCGGATTCGCGTGCCGACCAAGCTGATGGATGGTGTCAACCCGGACACGGTGTGGACCTGGAACGCGATCGGAAAGCGCTCGGGTGCTTGGGACCTCGATCCCGCAGCCCCGGAGTTCCGCTCGGGTTTTCTGCTCAATCATCTGATCTCGGAGCTGCTGCCGCCGGACGGCGGCTATGCGCATGCCAATGCCGACCCGATTACCGGCCAAGCGGCGTGGTACGATTTGCGCGTGCGGATCGATCGGGCGGCCGCGGACGAACCGCGCATGACGGCACCCTCGTTTGGGACGCTCAAACGCCCGCCGTCACTCGGCAGTCCGCCGGCGATATTGCGCTACAAGGCTGCTGGCGAGCGGAAGGATCAATTCTAATGACTTCCAGCCCAAAGAACCGATGCCGGGCCTGACAACCCGGCTCTGTTGACCCTCAGCTTCCCCTACGGGACAGCATGCATCCGGCGGCATCGATCGTTTTTTTTACGACTTCGTCGGGTGCCGGCTACGCGCTCATGATGCTGCTCGGGCTCGGTGCGCCGCTCGGCATCGTGCCGCCGAGCGCGAGCTTCGGCTTTGCCGCGCTCGCGATCGCGGTGCTGCTCGCCGCAGGCGGTCTGGCTTCCTCGGCCTTTCATCTCGGTCGGCCCGAGCGGGCGTGGCGGGCATTCTCGCAGTGGCGGTCATCCTGGCTGTCGCGGGAGGGCGTGTTCTCTGCTCTGACTTTTCTGCCTGCCGCGATCTTCGGGATCGGCTGGGTGTTCTTCGACACGACCGGCGGTTTGGTCGGCTTGTGCGGGATCCTCGCCGCAGCTCTGGCGGCCGCGACCATCTTTTGCACCGGCATGATCTACGCGTCGCTGAAGCCGATTCATCAATGGCACAATCGCTGGGTCGTCCCGAACTATCTCGCGCTCGCCTTGATGAGCGGGTTTCTCCTTCTCGACTTTCTCGTCCGGCTGTGGGCGCCGCCCTCGTGGGGGACGGCGCTGCTGAGCGTGCTCGTCGTGCTGGCCGCGTGGCGGCTGAAGGAACGGTATTGGCTGACGATCGACTCGACATCGGCGCCGAGCACCGTTGCCAGCGCAACCTTACTCGGCAGCCGGGGTGAGGTGCGGATGCTGGAGCCGCCGCATAGCGAGGAGAATTATCTCCTCAAGGAGATGGGCTTTCGCATCGCCCGCAAGCACCGGTTGCGGCTGCGGTGGGTTGCCCGGCTCGCCGGTTTTGCGTTGCCCGCCCTGGCGAGCTTCCTCGCTCTATTGCTTGGTGGCGTGAGCGGTGCGTTTGCGGCGGGGATTGCCGTCCTAAGCGCGGCGGTCGGACTCCTCGTCGAACGCTGGCTGTTCTTTGCGGAGGCAAAACACACCGTAATGCTGTATTACGGTGCCGATGCGGTTTGATCGAGCCTCAGAAGATCAGCCGGAAAAGGTATTGACGGGGGGGTGGGGGAGGGCCTATAAGCGCGGCCCCTTTGACGCGGGAGCGTTTGGGGGAGCTGATTGAGAAGGTTTAGAGAGGGAAGGGATGCGCGGGCGGCGGCGCGGGTCGCTGTTCGTTCGCGCGTGAGTGCGAGCGTTTTGGAGGCCCTGTTTGGGTCGAGCGCGCTGTAGGAGGCGGGTTCGGCCCGGGATAAACTTGAGAGTTTGATCCTGGCTCAGAACGAACGCTGGCGGCATGCCTAACACATGCAAGTCGAACGCTTTTGGGGTTTCGGCCTCAAGGGAGTGGCGCACGGGTGAGTAGCGCGTGGGAACCTGCCCTGTTGTGGGGGATAACCGAGGGAAACTTCGGCTAATACCGCATGCGCCGGTTGTCTTGAGAGAGATGGCCGGGAAAGATTTATCGCAGCAGGAGGGGCCCGCGTCGGATTAGCTAGTTGGTGGGGTAACGGCCTACCAAGGCGTCGATCCGTAGCTGGTCTGAGAGGATGATCAGCCACACTGGGACTGAGACACGGCCCAGACTCCTACGGGAGGCAGCAGTGGGGAATATTGGACAATGGGCGCAAGCCTGATCCAGCAATGCCGCGTGAGTGATGAAGGCCTTAGGGTTGTAAAGCTCTTTCGCCCGCGACGATGATGACGGTAGCGGGAGAAGAAGCCCCGGCTAACTTCGTGCCAGCAGCCGCGGTAATACGAAGGGGGCGAGCGTTGTTCGGATTTACTGGGCGTAAAGGGCGCGTAGGCGGCCCTCCTTGTCGCGTGTGAAAGCCCCGGGCTCAACCTGGGAATTGCGCGCGAAACGGGGGGGCTTGAGTTCGGGAGAGGAGCGTGGAATTCCCAGTGTAGAGGTGAAATTCGTAGATATTGGGAAGAACACCGGTGGCGAAGGCGGCGCTCTGGACCGAGACTGACGCTGAGGCGCGAAAGCGTGGGGAGCAAACAGGATTAGATACCCTGGTAGTCCACGCCGTAAACGATGTGTGCTAGACGTTGGGGAGCCTAGCTCTTCGGTGTCGCCGCAAACGCTTTAAGCACACCGCCTGGGGAGTACGGCCGCAAGGTTAAAACTCAAAGGAATTGACGGGGGCCCGCACAAGCGGTGGAGCATGTGGTTTAATTCGACGCAACGCGAAGAACCTTACCAGCTCTTGACATGCCCGGTCTGGGTGGGAGAGATCTCATCCGTCGGTTCGGCCGGCCGGGACACAGGTGCTGCATGGCTGTCGTCAGCTCGTGTCGTGAGATGTTGGGTTAAGTCCCGCAACGAGCGCAACCCTCATCTGCAGTTGCCATCGGGTGATGCCGGGCACTCTGCAGAAACTGCCGGTGACAAGCCGGAGGAAGGCGGGGATGACGTCAAGTCCTCATGGCCCTTATGGGCTGGGCTACACACGTGCTACAATGGCGGTGACAGAGGGCGGCAGAGGGGCGACCCCGCGCCAATCTCGAAAAGCCGTCTCAGTTCGGATTGCTCTCTGCAACTCGAGAGCATGAAGTCGGAATCGCTAGTAATCGCGGATCAGCATGCCGCGGTGAATACGTTCCCGGGCCTTGTACACACCGCCCGTCACACCATGGGAGTTGGCTTTACCTTAAGGCGGCGGGCCAACCCTGGGGCAACCCGGGGAGGCAACCGACCACGGTAAGGTCAGCGACTGGGGTGAAGTCGTAACAAGGTAGCCGTAGGGGAACCTGCGGCTGGATCACCTCCTTTCTGGAATTCAGGAGCCAGGGGTCAGCAACCAGCAGCCAGCAATGGCGACGGGATCTGACCGCGATCCTGATCTTCCACAATGGGTGTCAGTATCCTGCCCGCGGACTGTGATCCGGGGGCTGGCTGCTGGCGCCTGAGACGCCGCCGTCTGCGCATCCCTTCTGCCAAACGCCGGCCGGCCGGCGCGGCCTCCGATCCGGGTCGGGTTGGGGCTAGTAGCTCAGCTGGTTAGAGCGCGCGCTTGATAAGCGTGAGGTCGGAGGTTCAAATCCTCCCTGGCCCACCAGTTCAGGGATCAGGAGCCAGGCGCCAGGGATCAGGATATGCCTGGTTCCTGACGCCTGGCTCCTGGTTCCTGAGAGGGGGTGTAGCTCAGCTGGGAGAGCGCCTGCTTTGCAAGCAGGAGGTCATCGGTTCGAGTCCGTTCACCTCCACCACTGGCGAAGCACCGCTTCGCCGGCCGACAGGCGCAGCCAGGCTGCGCCGAGAGACGCCACCGGCGTTTTGGCGAAGCAGCGAACAGCGTTGCAGCTCTGACTGCGACGCGGGTGTTGATTGAAGGGTGAAGAGAGAGAGTTGTGATGTGACCGAGGCGGACACGCGGTGCGGTAGCGATGCTGTGCGCGTGTCCGAAGAAGTGTCTTCATGCGAGGCCGCTGCGTATGGGTCCCCGCCTTGGCGGGGATGGAGTTTTGGCCCTGTGCGCGGCGGTGGCGTGCGGCGTTTCCCGGCGGAGCCTGTGGTTCCGCCGCGAGGGGAAACGCCGGTGATCAAGCGCGAGGTAAGGGCATCTGGTGGATGCCTTGGCACTGAGAGGCGATGAAGGACGTGGCACGCTGCGAAAAGCCCGGGGGAGATGCGAGCGATCGGTGATCCCGGGATCTCCGAATGGGGCAACCCACCCGCAAGGGTATCGTCTTCTGAATTCATAGGAAGGCGAGGCAAACCCGGCGAACTGAAACATCTCAGTAGCCGGAGGAACAGACATCAACCGAGATTCCGTCAGTAGTGGCGAGCGAACGCGGAACAGGCCAGTGGCCTTTGTCTTTGGTACCGGAAGCGCCTGGAACGGCGGGCCGCAGCGGGTGACAGCCCCGTACGGGAAACCGGGACAAGGGTCCTCGAGTAGGGCGGGACACGAGCCATCCTGTCTGAACATGGGGGGACCACCCTCCAAGCCTAAATACTCCTCAGTGACCGATAGTGCACCAGTACCGTGAGGGAAAGGTGAAAAGCACCCCGACGAGGGGAGTGAAAGAGTTCCTGAAACCGGATGCCTACAAGCAGTCGGAGGTCCAGAAGGCAGAAAACAGAAATCAGAACAGCAGAACTTAATTCTGTTATCTGATTTCTGCTGCCTGTCTTCTGAGCTGACGGCGTACCTTTTGTATAATGGGTCAGCGAGTTGGTCTTGGCAGCAAGCTTAAGCCGCTAGGCGTAGGCGCAGCGAAAGCGAGTCTGAAGTGGGCGCCGGTCCGTTTTGCTGGGCAACTGGCAATCGGATCAATAGTTGCCGGGATCAGACCCGAAACCGGGTGATCTAGCCATGGGCAGGTTGAAGGTGCGGTAACACGCACTGGAGGACCGAACCCACTACTGTTGCAAAAGTAGGGGATGACTTGTGGTTAGGGGTGAAAGGCCAATCAAACCCGGAAATAGCTGGTTCTCCGCGAAATCTATTGAGGTAGAGCGTCGACTATTACCGCCGGGGGTAGAGCACTGGATGGGCTAGGGGGGCGCGAGCCTTACCAAACCTAACCAAACTGCGAATACCGGCGAGTAGAGGTCGGCAGCCAGACGGCGGGTGCTAAGGTCCGTCGTCGAGAGGGAAACAGCCCAGACCGCCAGCTAAGGTCCCCCAGTCGTGGCTAAGTGGTAAAGGATGTAGGACGGCCAAGACAACCAGGAGGTTGGCTTAGAAGCAGCCATCCTTTAAAGAAAGCGTAATAGCTCACTGGTCTATCCAGCTGTCCCGCGCCGAAAATGTAACGGGGCTCAAGCCACGCACCGAAGCTGCGGGTGGGCGCGCCTTTGGCGCGCCCGCGGTAGCGGAGCGTTCCGTAGGCCGGTGAAGGTGGCATGCGAGTGCTGCTGGAGGCATCGGAAGTGCGAATGCTGACATGAGTAGCGATAATGAGGGTGAGAGACCCTCACGCCGAAAGTCCAAGGGTTCCTGCGCAAGGTTAATCCGCGCAGGGTTAGCCGGGCCCCTAAGGCGAGGGCGAAAGCCGTAGCCGATGGGAAGGGGGTTAACATTCCTCCGCCTGCCGGAATGTGACGAAGGCCGAAAGTCGTTCGCTCTGATTGGATTGAGCGGGCGGCCTGGGACTTCCGGGAAACAGCACCGGCAATTAAAGACCGTACCCGAAACCGACACAGGTGGACTGGTAGAGCATACCCAGGCGCTTGAGAGAACGGTGTTGAAGGAACTCGGCAAAATGCCCCCGTAACTTCGGAAGAAGGGGGCCCTGCTCCTGGGCAACCAGGGGTGGGGGGCACAGAGTTGGGGGTGGCGACTGTTTACTAAAAACACAGGGCTCTGCGAAGCCGCAAGGCGACGTATAGGGTCTGACGCCTGCCCGGTGCCGGAAGGTTAAGAGGCGGGGTGCAAGCTCCTAATCGAAGCCCCGGTAAACGGCGGCCGTAACTATAACGGTCCTAAGGTAGCGAAATTCCTTGTCGGGTAAGTTCCGACCTGCACGAATGGCGTAACGACTTCCCCGCTGTCTCCAACACCGGCTCAG
>Ga0210407_10002187_pt1 | contig 17034 bp, 19 predicted proteins | sample IncBWC27MmetaG_FD_150860 | JGI IMG/M metagenome (GOLD analysis project Ga0210407, IMG submission 150860) | Forest soil microbial communities from Barre Woods Harvard Forest LTER site, Petersham, Massachusetts, United States - Inc-BW-C-27-M | ecosystem: Environmental > Terrestrial > Soil >...
TTCAGAAGCCAGTTCAAACCGCCTTCCGCGCCGATATACACGCCCGGCGACGGAGCCTGCGCCTGGGCCGCGACCGGAAGCGCAACCAACGCCGCGGCGGCCAGCAAAGCCTTCTTCATGAGTTCTTCCCCTCGATTCCAAATACAAGACGAGCGTCGGCGCTGGGTCACACCAACGACGCCGGCAATATACACACCACAATTTGTGAGGTCCAAGGAAAGCGGCCAATACGCGGCGACTCAAGGGCGGCTGTTGCTCAAAGGCAACACTGTATTTTCAGCGCTCGCGCGCCTCGTTGCCCGGTTCCGGGCCGGCCTGCCCGGCACCATATATTGTAGTGGCTCCCGACGCGTTGCGATCGGCCGGAATGGGCACGCGCAGCCCCAAAACCGCGCCGCCATCCTCGCTGCGGCCATAGATTTGGGGCGCGCCGCTGGCCGGCGACGGCTCGCTGCCATCCGATAGATCCGCGCGCGGCAACGGGATATTGGGATCCGACGCCCCGGGATTAAGCGCTTTGTTCACGATTTCGACATTGCTCGGGGTACGCTCGACGATCGGCGTCGGCAGCGGCGCTTTGGCCTTCCCCTGCGCCGGCGCGGGCGGCGGCTTGGCCTCGTTGGGCGTGACGGACGACGCCGGCCGATCCCGCCAAATCCCAAGGGATTGATCGAACGTCCAGGCGCCGGCGATGCCCGGCGCGACCACCAGCCCGCCGCCGATCACCGCTCCCAACAACGTCCATACAACCCTTAGTCTCTTCAAAAAACCCATACTGATCAGACTGTTGCTTCAGCCTCCCCTCTATTCAGCACAGCCAAGTGGCCATTCTGCGGCCAGCCCAAAAGAGCGGCATTTTGCATCGTGCCCACTTGCGGTAAACCCTCGTTCACCAACAAACGAGGGAAACGCCATGGGCCAGTACAGCAAGGTCGAGATCGACGGACGGCTGATGACCGTCACCATCAATCGGCCGGAGGTCTACAATGCCTGCCATCCCATGGCGAACGAGGAGCTGGTCGCCGCCTTCGACGAATTCCATGCCAACCCCGAGCTGTGGGTCGCCATCATCACCGGCGCCGGCGACAAGGCCTTCTGCGCCGGCAACGACCTGAAATACCACGCAGAGTTGCAAGCGAAGACCGGCAAGCGGCCGAACCATCCGCTCAAGGGCTTCGGCGGCCTGGCCAACCGCTTCGACCTCGACAAGCCGGTGATCGCCGCGGTCAACGGCGTCGCCATGGGCGGCGGTTTCGAGATCGCGCTGGCCTGCGACATCATCATTGCCTCCGACAAGGCGACCTTCGCCCTGCCCGAGCCCAAGGTCGGGCTGGCTGCCGGCGCCGGAGGCATGCAGCGCCTGTCGCGCATGATCCCGCTCAAGAAGGCGATGGGCATGATGCTGACCGCCCGCCATGTCCCCGCCAAGGAAGGCTACGAGCTGGGCTTCGTCACCGCCGTGGTGCCGCACGCCGACCTCATGAAGGAGGCGCGGCGCTGGGCCGACGAGATCCTCGCCTGCTCGCCGATGTCGGTGCGCGCCACCAAGCAGGTGGTGATGCGCTCGCTCGACGTGCCGGCGCTCGAGGTGGCGATGCACAACCAGCACTATCCGGCCTTCGTCGCCATGGCGCGCAGCGAGGACACGGTCGAGGGACCGAAGGCCTTCGCCGAGAAGCGCAAGCCCAACTGGAAGGGGCGTTAAGGGATCAGGCCAGCTTCCACTGCACCAGGGTAAAAGGCGGCTTCTCTGCGTCGTGCGGCTCGAACACCGCTTCGACAGCGGCGCCGATCCGCACGTCCTGCTTGGGGTTGCCCAAAAGATTGCCCAGCATGCGGACATTGCCGGCGTCGGGCAGCTCGACCAGGACGACGATGTAGGGGCCATGGCACTTGAGCGCCGGATGCACCGGATGCCAGGGCCGCTCCCAGCTATAGATGCGGCCATTGCCCGACACTTTGTGCCAGTCCATGTCGAAGGACAGGCACTTGTGGCAGATCCATTCCGGTCCCCACTGGAAGGTGCCGCAGGCCTTGCAGCGCTGCACTAAAAGCTCGCCCCTGCGGGCGGCGTCCCAGTACGGCTTGTCCAGCCCGTCATTCTCCGGCACCGGAATCGGCAGGCCGGCCGGAAGATAAGTCGCGAGGTCGCTCACAGCGTGGCCTCCGTACCCAGGATCATGCTGGAGACCGGCGTCACCATCGGGCCGGAAATCACCATCGACAGTTCGGCAGCAGGCACCTGCGCGGTCGACTGGCCGCGCAACTGGCGCACCGCTTCGACCTGCAGCTCGAGGCCGTGCATGTAACACTCCGCCAGGTTGCCGCCCGAGGTGTTGAGCGGCAGCTTGCCGGTCGGCGCCGTCAAATTCTCCGGCGTGAGGAAATCGTTGGCCTGCTCGGCGGTGAAGAAGCCGTGCTCGACCAGGCTCATCAGCACGCCGCCGGTGAAGTTCTCGTAGCTCTGCACCACGTCGATATCGGCCGGCTTCACGCCCGCCATGTCATAGAGCTGCGGCGCCACGGTGGTGAAGCTCGAGGTGGCGTAGAGCGGCGCGTTGTGGCCGCGCGCGCCGTTGCGATATTCCGAGCCCTGCGCCGAGCCCAGCAGGTAGGCCGGCTTATGCTTGAAGTCGCGCGCCTCTTCCGCCGGCACCAGGATCAGTGCGGCCGCGCCGTCATTCTCCTGGCAGCAATCGAACAGCCGCCAGGGCTCGACGATCCAGCGCGAGGAATCGTAGGCCTCTTCGCTGAGCGGACGGCCGTGCATGACCGCGCGCGGATTGGCCTGGGCGTGATGATAGGAGGCGAGCGCGATGGCGCGCTGCGCCGAGGGCGCGATCCGGTTCTCGTGCAGGAAACGCATCGCCCGCATGGCATAGCGCTGGGCCGGCGACATCACGCCGTAGGGCGCGTTGAGCGCGGCCTCGCCGGCGGCGACGCCGCCCGGCGGCGCCGCGCCGAAGCGCTGGAACTGGCCCTGCGCCAAAGCGCGGAACACCACAACGCAATTGGCCATGCCGCAGGCGACCGCTGCCGCGGCATTGCCCATGGCGGCCGATCCGCCGCCCCCGCCGCCGCCCCAGTTCATGTTGGAAAACCGCAGCGCCGGCAGACCGAGCGCGGCGGCCAGGCGCGACGGATCGTTGCGGTCGTTGGAGTAGGAAGCAAAGCCGTCGATCCGACGCGGATCGATACCGGCATCCGCGCAGGCGGCGAGGATCGCCTGCAAAGCGAGCTTGAACTCGGAAACCGGCGCCTTGCCGTGCTTGTAGTAGGGCGTCTCGCCGACGCCGGCGATCGCCACCTTGCCGCGAAGTGTACGCTTGCTCATCTCCGCTTCCGTGAGTTGGAGCGATAGCGCGCCGGGACCTCGATGCCCAGGAAGCGGGCGCAGTTCAGGCCCAGCACCTTGGCGCGCGCGCCGTCGGAGAGCTGGCCCATGGTGCGCTCGATCGCCTCGGCCGAATGCGGCCAGGTGCCTTCATGGTGCGGATAGTCGTTGGCCCACATGAAGTTGCCGTCGAGGCCGTGGCTTTCGGCGAGGTCGAGGCCCGCCTTGTCCTCCTGGAAGGAGGAGAAGCCATGCGCACGATAATAGTCGCTGGGCAGGCCCTGCAGCTTGGGCCGCACCCAGAAGTGATGCTTCTTGTAGGCCTCGTCCATGGCGCCCAGCAGCCACGGCACCCAGCCGATGCCGGCCTCGATGGTGGCGAAGCGCAGCTTCGGGAAGCGCTCCAGCACGCCCGAAGCACAAAGGTTGGCCACCGGCTCGATGGTGGGCGACAGCGAATGCGACACGTAGTTCACCACGGCGCCGCCGTTGCCGCGCGCGGCGCGCGGGTCACGCCCGGTCGAGACATGGAAGGTGATCGGCAGGCCGGCGTCCTGGATCGCCGCCCACAGCGGATCGAAGTGCGGCAGGTTGTAGTTGACGTGGCCGCTGTCATGCGCCCCCCAGATCGGCTTGCACGGCAGGGTGAGGCACTTGAAGCCGAGCCTGGCCAGGCGCTGCACCTCGGCGATCGAGCCGTCGAGGTCGGCGGTGGCGAGGCTGCCGGCCGGGATCATGCGATCCTGATGGGCGCTGAACTGCTCCCACGCCCAGTCGTTCCACACCCGGCATTGCGCCATGGCGAATTGCGCATCGGGCGTGGCCCACATCGCCGGCCCCTTGTTGGGGAAGATCAGCTCGACGTCGATGCCGTCGAGATCGTGGTCGGCGAGACGGCCCAGCGGATCGGCGCCCGCCTTGTTGCGCACCTGGTCCTCGCCTTCGAGGGTCGACAGGCGCAGGCGATCGGGACGATGGCCTTCGCTCACGCGCCACTGCACGCCGTCCTTGTCGGTGATGACGCGCGGCAGGCGCTCGCGGTACTTGGCGTCGATGCGCTCGACCCAGAGATTGGCCGGCTCGTTGGCGTGGCCATCGGCGGAGGCCATGAAATACTTGTTCGCAGCGTCGGCGCGCGCGCTGTGCGGCCACCGGGCGGCGCCCGGCGTGTCGAGACGCCAACGGTTCGGTGCGTTGACCACGATCTGGCTCATCGTTTCCTCCTCTTCGACGTCGTTCCTGTCAATCGGCGGCCGGCGCTGCGATCTCCAGCCGTTCCTCCAAGTCGCGTTCGATGCTCGCCAGCACGTGCTGGCAGGCTTCCAGTTCGGCCGGCGGCACGTTGGCCAGTAAGCGGGCCTGGATCTCGCCGCCCACCTTGGCCGCCCGCTTGGCGAGGTCGCGGCCGGGGCGCGTGAGATGGATGCCGCGGGCGCGGCGGTCGGTCTCGTCGGCGCGCCGCTCGATCAGCCCGCGGCGCTCGAGGTTGTCGAGCAGACGGACCAGCGAGGGCCCCTCGATCGACAGCGCCGTCGCCAGCTCCTTCTGGCGAACACCGTCGCCCAGGCGTCGGACATAAACCAGCGGCCGCCAGGTCGCCTCGGTGAGGCCGAGCACGCGCAGCTCGGCGTCCACCGCCTGGCGCAGACGGCGCGCGATCCTAGCGACGCGAAAGCCGAAATCGATCTGCTTGGCCGAGGGCATGGCAGAAAGATAGGACGCTAATCATCTAAATGGCAAGAGCGACCTCGATCCGCTGCGCGGCTCGGATCGTCGAATGAGCTGCGTTTGCTGAATCGATCGCGTGACCTTAATGATTTGCGCGTGCCGCCCGGCAACCGTCTGGAAGCGCTTAAAGCCGACCGATCGGGCCAGCACAGCATTCGGATCAATGATCAGTGGCGGATCTGTTTCACGTGGACCGCCGGAGGACCGAAGGATGTCGAAATCGTCGACTACCACCACTAACCGTTCCCCTGCTTCACAATCCTCATCCAGGTGAAATCCTGGCGGAGGAATTCTTGAAGCCAATGGGACTTACTCAGAACGCTCTGGCGCGGGCACTCGGCGTGCCGCCGCGTCGGATCAACGAGATCGTATTGGGCAAGCGCGCCGTAACTGCCGACAGTGACCTGCGCCTTGCCAGGTATTTCGGCATGTCCGACGGCTTTTTCATCGGCCTGCAGGTCGATTTCGAACTTCTGGAGCGCCGCCGGAAAATCGCCCGGGAACTGAAGTCGATCCGACCGCGCGCAGCCTAGCGTCCGCGCTTGTTGTCCCAGTCCCAGTCGAGCTCGAAACGGTCGCCCTTGTCCTTGATGTAGGCGGCATGGGGCGGCGCAAAATGCGTCGGCATCAAGAGCGCGCCCTGCTCGACGCAATCGGCCAGCAAGGTGTGGCGGCTTTTGCGCGCGAGGTCGCGGTCCTCGCAGAAGCAGCTGTTCCACTTCCACAGCGGGATCTGCACGGGATTGTGCAACGCGTCGCCGGCGAAGATGGCGCGCTTGCCGCGCGAGTCGAGATCGACCCTGATCTGGCCCGGCGTGTGGCCGGGCGCGGGCTTGAGCGTGAGGCAGCCGCACATGCCGTGATCGCCCGACACGAACTCGGCCTTCTTGGCCTCGACGATCGGCAGCACCGAATCGTTGTAGGTGTTGACCTGGTAGGCCTCGGTATCGGCCTTCTTGGCCAGCGCCGCCCAATGGTCGTGATCGGTGCGCGACATCACGTACCTGGCGTTGGGGAAGGTCGGCACCCACTTGCCGTTCTCCAGCCTCGTGTTCCAGCCGACATGGTCGACGTGCAGATGCGTGCACATCACGAAGTCGATCTGCTCCGGCTCGACGCCGGCCTCGCGCAGGCGCTCGAGATACTGGCTGTTCAGCATGTCGAAGCGCGGCATGCCGGGGCGCGGCTTGTGGTTGCCGCTGCAGGCGTCGACCAGGATCGTGTACTTCCCGGTGCGCAGCAGCCAGGAATGGATCGAGGTCACGAGCCGCCCGCTCTCCGGCTGGTAGTAGCTCGGCGCCAGCCAGTGGCCTTCGGCCGCGAAGGTCTCGGCCTCGAACTCGGGGAAGAAATCCTTGGCCGGGAAACCCGGGCCCATCTGTTCTTCGATGCGCGTCACGCGCACGTCGCCGATATGACGGTCTTGCATGTTACCTCCGCTTGAAAGCCGCCGGACGCCTTTCGAGGAAAGCGTTGAGGCCTTCGAAATGGTCGTCCGTCGCGGCGCACGCCGCAAGCCCCTCGGCTTCGCGATGCGAGTGCTCGTCCCAGGAATTGTCGAACGAGGCGTCGGTCGCGGCACCCTATTCGATTCCGTCGCGCAAAAACACGACCTTGATCGTCGGATCCTTGATCGCCTCGTGCGCGTCCTCGAAGCGGGCGCGCCGGGTGAGCACCCGCTCGGGATGGAGGTGCCCGGACACGACATGATCGAGGCAAGCCGGCAGTTCGGCGCGCGCGTGGACGCGGCCGACGCGGAGCGTGACGCCGATGCCGTACATGTGGCGCAGCAGGACAGGCGTGGTCTCGCTGAAGCCGCCATACATGCGCTGGCAGACGCCGGAGGGGCCCGTCGATCGCACGGCGAGATGAAGGCTGGCCGTCGTGCCGGCCGCGTCGACGACGATGGGAAAGGCGCCGATCGGCGTCATGTCGGCGCGCGGCCGGGCTTCGTGCACCTCCGCCCCGAGCGCCTTTGCCAAGCCGCAGCGCGCGGCATCGTCGTCAAGATAGACGACGCGCCGTGCGCCCAGGGCCAGCGCCGCCTGAACGATCAGCAGGCCAAGCGACAGGCCGCCGATCACCAGCACCGATCCTCCGGGCTCGCGTTGGAGCCACGGCTGGATCGCGCTGTAGGCGTCGGTCGCGGCGTCGGCGAGGCTCGCGGTCTGCGACAGCGGGTGCCCGTTTGGATGGCGGACCAGCATATGGTCGGCGAACGGCACGCGCAGAAGATCGGACAGGGCACCGCCGAACTCCACGCCGCAGACCGGCTTCAGGCCATACGAGGAGCGGAAGGGAACCGAGGTGCAGGCGTTGGTGTGGCCGCGCCGGCAGCGATCGCACTGGCCGCAACTGATCTGGAAAGGCACGATCACCTCGTCGCCGGGGGCGAAGGTCCTGACGGAATCGCCGACCGCCGTCACGATCCCCGCGGCCTCATGGCCGATCGCGAACGGTCCTTCGAAGCCGGCCACGCCGGTGGCGATCGAGAGATCGAGATCGCAGCGCGTTACGGCAAGCGGCGCCACGATCGCATCGCGGTCATCCCGCAGGCGCGGCTCGGGAACGTCCCACCATTCCAGCAGGTTCGGCCGCACGTAAGTCAACTGGCGCATGGCGGGTTCCTCCGAGCGACTTCATGAGCCAATGCGCGATCTCGTCCCACGACGCGCGCGGCATCGACCTGCGGAAGAAACCGAAATGACCGACGGCGTCGGCGCCGAGATCGGCGGGCGCGAGATGGCGGCGCTCGACTTCCGCCTTCGGATAGTAGGAGCGCAACGCCTCGACCGCGCCGAACGGCGCGATCGGATCGTCGACGAAACTCATCCAGCGGATGGCAAAGCGCACGTCATCGTTATGCGGCCTGAGCGGTCTTCCGCGCGCATCGCAGACATAGTGGGGCGAACGGCCCCAGCGCGCCCAACTCCGGGCGATGTTCGCCGGCAGGTTGGCGGTGCCGATCCATGCGCCGGGAAAGCGTCCGGTCGCGGCGGTGAGGCCGGGGATCAGGAACCACCACAGCGCCAGCATGCGCAGCCGGCGGCGGCCGCGCGGCCAGTGCCGCCAGTGACCGCTCTGGCTGCAGATCAGCACGGCGGCGTCGATGTCGCGGATATTGTCGGCGAGCCCCAGCACCTGGCCGCCGAAGGAATGGCCGATCAGACCGAGCCGGGCGCCGGGCCGAAGACGGGCGAGATGCTCGATCATCGACGCCTGATCGACGGCGCCCCACTGTTCGACGGTCGCCGCCGGCGGCGCTTCGGAACCGCCGATGGCGCGATAGTCGTAGGTCAGCACCGCGAAACCGCGCAGCGCGAGATGGGCGGCGAAGGCGCCATAGAACTGGCGCGGGATCCCCGTGCCGCTGTTCACGAGGATGGCCGCGCCGTTCGGCGTTGCGGGCTCGAACAGGGTCGCCGCGAGTCTCACGCCGTCGCGCGCGGCAAGCATCAGGTCCATGGACGATCTATCGAAGGAAGGACGCGGCGCGACAAACGCAACAGAGGGGGCGCGCCCTGAATGGCATTCACCCCGGCGCGATCACGGCGCGGCGCGATGCGGGGCGAACAGGATGATCGCGGCGCCGACGAGACAGACGGCCGCGCCGGTCACGTCCCAACGGTCGGGCCGCGTGCCCTCGACCAACCACAGCCAGACCAGGGTTGCGGTAATGTAGATGCCGCCATAGGTCGCGTAGGCGCGACCCGCGGCATCGACCTCGATCAACGTCAGCAGCCAGGCGAACGCCGCCAGCGCCAGCATGCCCGGGACGAGCCACCAGGGCGAGGCGCCCAGCCGCAGCCAGGCCCAGACGGCGAAGCATCCGCCGATCTCGAGGAAGGCGGCGCCGACATAGGCGGCGATCGATTTCATCGCCGGAGCTTAAGTCGCCCCGCCAAGCTCGGCCAGCAGCCAGCGGCGCAGCGCGCGCAGCGCCGGCAGGCCGCGTTCGCGCGGCCGGCAGACCAGCCAGACCTGGCCGCGCGCCGGCAGGCCGGGTCCCACCCGCACCAGCGCGCGGGACCTGATCTCGCTGTCGACCAGGGGATCGAACACCAGCGCGACGCCGAGGCCATGCGCGGCGGCGCGCAACGACTGGCCCATGCCGTCGACCTGCAAGCCCTTGGGCTCGTCCCGGCGGCGCTCGAAGCCGGCAGGATCGAGGCCCACGCCCTTCGCCCAGTCGGTCCATGACGTGCCGAAAGGCGAGACGCGGATCAGCGGCGCGCGCAGCAGGTCGGCCGGCGTGCGCAGTTTCAGGCGACGCGCCAGCGACGGCGCGGCAACCGGCACGGCACGCAGCTCCATGATCATCTCGGCCGAGACATCCGGCCATTGGCCGTCGCCGTAGCGCAGCGCCACGTCGACCATGCCGGTCTCCATGTCGGCCAGGCGCGGACTGGCCTCGACCTGCAGCTCGATGCGCGGATGTGCGGCAAGGAACTGACCCAGCCTCGGCAGCAGCCAGTGCGAGGCGAAGATCGGCACCGCGGAGACCCGGAGCCGTTGGCTGCCTGCGCCCTGCCGCGCCAGCGCCCGCGCGAGATCACCGAAGGCGCGCCCGGTCGTCGACGCCAGCAGCCGGCCGGCCGCCGACAAGGCGACGCCGCGCGGCCCGCGCTCGAACAGTTTTTCGCCGAGGGTGCGCTCGAGGCCGGCGATGCGGTGGCTGACCGCCGAAGGCGTGACGTGGAGCTGTTGGGCAGCGGCCTTGAACGAGCCCGTGCGCGCCGCAAGCTCGAAGGCCTGCAGCGCGAGCAGATCGCGCGCAGTCAGGTTGTTCGCAGCGTCTTCCGTCAGAACGCCTCGGCCGAGAGGGCCATCACGGTCGCCGCACCCGCCTTGATCTGGTGGTTGAGCGAGGTCGTCTGCGGCAGCACGCGGGCGAGATAGAAGCGCGCGGTGGCGAGCTTGGCTTCGTAGAAGGCGTTGTCGTTGCCCGCAGCCAGCCCCTTGTGGGCGGCGGCGACGATGCGGTTCCACATGAAGGCCATGGCGGTGAGCGCCATCAGGCGCAGCAGGTCGGTCGCCGCGGCGCCCGCCTCGTCGGGGTTCTTCATGGCGTTCTGCATCAGGAACAGCGCGGCGTCCTGCACGCGACCCAGCGCCTTCTCCAGCGGCTCGACGAACTCCTTCATCTTGTCGTTGGCCTTGTTGGCGGCGATGAAGGCGCTCATCTCGCCTAAAAGGCGTTGCGCCGCCTGCCCGCCCTTCATCGGCAGCTTGCGGCCCACCAGGTCGAGCGCCTGGATGCCGTTGGTGCCCTCGTAGAGCTGGGTGATGCGGGCATCGCGCACGAGCTGCTCGACGCCGTTCTCGCGGATATAGCCGTGGCCGCCATAGGTCTGCACGGCGAGGTTGGCGCACTCGCTGCCCATGTCGGTGAAATACGCCTTGATGATCGGCGTCAGCATCTGCACCAGATCGTCGGCGGCGGCGCGCTTGTCGGCGTCGGGGTGGCTGTGCGCCTCGTCGATCAGCATGCCGACCCACAGCGAAAGCGCGCGGGCGGCCTCGGTGAACGACTTCTGGATCATCAGCATGCGCCGCACGTCGGGATGCACGATGATGGGATCGGCCGGACCCGCCGGGTTCTTCGGTCCGGTGAGCGAGCGGCCCTGCAGGCGGTCGCGCGCATAGGCGAGCGCGCTCTGGTACGAGGTCTCGGCGATGCCCAGGCCCTGCATGCCGACGCCGAGGCGGGCCGCGTTCATCATCACAAACATCGCCGGCATGCCGCGGTTCAGCTCGCCGACCAGCCAGCCCTTGGCACCGTCGAGATTCATGACGCAGGTGGCGTTGGCCTTGATGCCCATCTTGTGCTCGATGGCGCCGCAGCGGATGCCGTTGCGTTCGCCGACGCTCAGCTGTCCAGTGGGGCCGTCGGCCTTGGGCAGAAACTTCGGCACCAGGAAGAGCGAGATGCCCTTGGTGCCGCCCGGCGCATCCGGCAGGCGCGCCAGCACGAGGTGCAGGATGTTCTCGGCGAGGTCATGCTCGCCGGCGGAGATGAAGATCTTGGTGCCGGTGATGGCGTAGCTGCCGTCGGCCTGCGGCTCGGCTTTGGTGCGCAGCATGCCGAGGTCGGTGCCGCAATGGGGCTCGGTCAGGCACATCGTGCCCGTCCAGGTGCCGTCGGCGAGCTTGGGCAGATAGGCCTTCTTGAGCGCGTCCGAGCCGTGGCGCGACAGCGCCTCGTAGGCGCCGTGGCTGAGGCCGGAATACATCGCGAAGGCCTGGTTCGAGGCGGTGAACATCTCCTGCAGCGCGAAGCCCACCGTCGCCGGCAGGCCCTGGCCGCCATACTCGGGATCGCAGGTCACCGCCGTCCAGCCGCCCTCGCGGAACATGTCGTAGGCGTGCTTGAAGCCCTTGGGCGTGCGCACCACGCCGTTCTCGTAGGTGCAGCCCTCTTCGTCGCCGCTGCGATTGAGTGGAAACAGCACGTTCTCGCAGAGCTTGGCCGCTTCCTCGAGGATGGCCTGGATGGTGTCGGGCGTGGCGTCCTGGTAGCCCGGCAGCTTGGCCAGCGTCGAGACGTCGAGCACTTCGTTCAGAACGAAGTTGATGTCTTTCAACGGCGCCTTGTAGACGGCCATTCTTTCCTCCTCCTCAGTCGCTCTCCGGATCGACCCCGCGATGGCGCAGCTCGGCGCTCACCTGGGTCTCCACTTCCCTGAACTCGTTGATGTGGGCGTCGAGATCGCCGCGCTTGCGCTCCAGTTCCGCGATGTGCAATCGGCTGCGGCGCAAGAGCTCGCGCAATTGCTGCAGCCCGGTGCGGTCGACCTGGTAGAGGTCGAGCAGCTCGCGGATCTCGGCCAGCGAGAAGCCGAGCCGCTTGCCGCGCAGGATCCAGCTGAGCCGCGTGCGATCGCCGGCGCTGTAGAGCCGGGTCAGGCCCTGACGGCGCGGCTTGATCAGGCCTTCATCCTCGTAGAAGCGAATGGTGCGCGGCGTGATCGCGAACTCGCGGGAGAGTTCGGCGATGCTATAAACGCGCTGCGGGTCGCGCGGTGCTGGACTCTTGGCCGTTGAAGCGGCCGGAGGGGCGGCGACGGACATCGTGGAAGTGTCATAGTTAACGTTTACGTAAACGTCAATGCGGGTTTACGTAAACGGAAGGGAGGCTCCGCATGCGCACGGTCCTCGTCGTGCTTCTGTTGTTCGTTGCTCCGCTCGCCCGGGCGCAATCGCCCGAACAGGCCTATATCGCCGCGCGTCTTCAGGCGAGCGTCGTTCTGGAAGAGAAGGCCAAATCGCCCGACGCCTTCGACACGACGAAGCCGGGCGGCGGCACGTGGTACGCGGCGCACGATCAGGCGCAAAGCACGCTCGAAGCGCAGCTGCGGCGCATCATCGGGCCCGTCCCCGCGCCGAAGGGCTTTCCCGGCGCCGGCACGTTCAGCCCCGACGCGCTGTGTTGCTTTCTAGGTGTCGGCATGCTCGACGGCATCCTCTTCCGCAACGGCAACGACAGCGTCCTGGTGACGACCGAGAGCCTGCTGCGGCATTGGCTGAAAGAGCACAGGAACTGGTGGAAGGACGACCCGCTGCCGACCGATCCCAAGACCGCATTCCAGTCGAGCGCCTTCTATACCCAGGCCATCACCGTCGACGCGGCCGTCACCCTCTTTGCGCCGCTGCCGATCCGCGCGCCGGCCGGCGCCACGCTTGCCGTCGCGCAGCTGGCGCTGCAGTGCAATGGCTCCTGCTCCCTGCCCCTGTACGTCACTGTCGCCGTCGTCAAAGGCGGCAGGGTCTACCTCGCGCTGGTCGACGCGGCGCTCCCGGCAACGACACAAGGGGCCGCGCCGCTCGGCGCCTGCGATGCCGTCTGGAAGGACTTTCGCGACCGGTACAAGGCAGCCTATGCAGCCTACGAAGCGTCGAAGCAGACCGCGAAGGCGTCCGAGCTTCTCCGGGCCGCGTACGGCGTCGAGGCCGAGGGCGGCGCGGCCGTGGACAAATGCCGGAAGGGCCGCGGCAAGGGCGACGCGGCCTTTCCCGGCCTCACGCGGCAGGCCCAGGATCTCGCGGATGCGCTGGCCGCTGCGTGATCGCGCGGCCTCGCCCGGCCAAGACGACGCGCTGCAAGTGGTGTAGTTGAGCAGTCGCAGTACAGAGGAAGTTTCGACAAAATGGCCATCTATCAGCTCGGCGACCTCGTCCCCGTCATCCCCGCCTCCTGCTACATCGCCGCGGAGGCGACGATCATCGGGTCGGTGACCCTGGGCGAGCGGGTGACCGTCATGTCCGGCGCCGTGGTGCGCGGTGACAACGAGCCGATCGTGATCGGCGACGACACCAACATCCAGGAGAACTGCGTCCTGCACACCGACCTCGGCTCGCCGCTCACGCTCGGCAAGGGCGTGACAGTGGGCCACCAGGTGATGCTGCATGGCTGCACGATCGGCGACGGCACCTTGATCGGCATCCAGGCCGTGGTGCTCAACAACTCGGTGGTTGGCAAGGATTGCCTGGTCGGCGCCGGCGCCGTCATCATCGAGAACAAGAACTTCGCCGACCGCTCGGTGATCTTCGGCTCGCCGGCCAAGGCGGTGCGCGAGGTGAACGAGGACAACGTGACCCGCATGCGCGAGAGCGCGGGCGACTACGTCAAGCGCGGCAGCCAGTACAAGAAGGACCTCAAGCGGATTGGCTAGCATCGTGATCGACGCCCTCGATCATTTTGCGATCACCGGGTCGGCCGGCGCCTACGAGACGCTGCTCGGGCGGCGTGCGGTGAACGGACGGCTGCAGACCGGCAATGTCGGGCTGACATTCGGCGCGGCCGGCGACGCGCTTTCATCCATGGTGTTCCAGACGGGCGATCTCGACAAGGCCGCGCGCCTGCTCGAGCGGCGCGCGGTGCCGGGCGAACGCAAGGCCGACCGGCTCGTGCTGGCGCGCGCGGCGACGCATGGCGTGCCGATCGAACTCTGCGAACGCCAGGAGCGCGCCGCGTCCTCGCCGCTCGCCGGCTGCGACGAAGCGGCGGCGATCAGCGCGCTCGATCATGTCGTGGTGCGGACGCCCGATCCCGAGCGGGCCATCGCGTTCTATGCCGGGCGGCTGGGGCTCGATCTTCGGCTCGACCGCAGCAACCCGGCGTGGGGCGCGCGACTGCTGTTCTTCCGCTGCGGCGATCTCGCGGTCGAGATCGCCCACGACCTGAAGAAGGGCGTGTCGGACGGGCCCGATCATCTGTGGGGCCTGAGCTGGCGCACGCCCGACATCGCCCAGGCCCACGCGCGGCTCAAGGCGACCGGCATCGACGTGTCGGAACCACGCGACGGCAGGCGGCCGGGCAGCCAGGTCTTCACGGTGAAGGACCACACCGAAGGCGTGCCCACCCTCGTGATCGGCGGCATCGGCCGCTGGTAGGCTTGGCGATGCGTCGCATCATCCTCGTTTTTGGTCTCCTCGCCGCCGCCTGCACCTCGGCGCCCACGCCCGCGGTCAAGAGCGCGGCCGGGCTGCCGCCGCTCGGCCCTTGCCCTGTATCGTCGTGGAAACCCGAGGCGCCGCCGCCCACCGCCAGCGCCAAGACCTCGATGGTCCTGCTGGCGGTCGGCGAATGGGCGCGTTTCGGCAGGCAGGTCATCCTCTATTCGGCTGGTGCCGCGCCACGCACCGAGCAGCTCGGCGTCAAGGAGCGCGAGGCGCCGCAGCGCATCCAGGACTACTGGGCAAGCGTCGGCCATCCCGAGCGCAGCGGGCTCGACGACGTGCCGTGGTCGGCCGCCTTCATCTCCTGGGATATTCAGAGCGCCGGCGTGCCGCGCGACCTCTTCTGCCCCGACCAGACCCACACGATCTATGTCGAGCGCCTGGTCGAGCGCGCGCGCCAGCCGGGCGCCGCCTTGATCCCGCGGCGGATCGACGAGCGCGCGCCCCAGGTCGGCGACCTGATCTGCTCCTCGCGCAACGGCAGCGGCACCACCCTGGACAATCTCAACCGCGGCGCCGGCCATTGCGATCTGGTGGTCGAGGTGCGGCCCGGCGCCGTGGCCGCCATCGGCGGCAATGTGGGCGACTCGGTCAGCCGCAGCGTCTTTCCACTGGACGCCAACGGGTTTTTATCGCCCATATCCGCTCGACCCTATTTCACAGTGATCGAGAACACTCTGCCCTAGGAAAAGCGAGAATGTCCTGGCCCTACGACTACATCATCATCGGCGCCGGCTCGGCCGGCTGTGCGATCGCCAACCGGCTGGCCGAAGATCTGGCGCTGCGCATCCTGATCATCGAGGCCGGACCGCCGGACTCCTCCTTCATGCTGCGGATGCCCGCGGGCTTCGCCAGCCTCGGCGAAAAGACGCCCTACAACTGGCGGTACGAGACGACGCCGCAAAAGCACTGCAACGACCGGCGCATGTACTGGCCGCGCGGCAAGGCGTGGGGCGGCTCGTCGTCGATCAACGCCATGCTCTATGTGCGCGGCCACGCCTCCGACTATGACCATTGGCGCCAGCTCGGCAACGAGGGCTGGAGCTACGACGACGTGCTGCCCTACTTCAAGAAGGCCGAGCACAACGAGCGCGGGCCCAACGAATTCCACGGCGTCGGCGGGCCGCTCAACGTCGCCGACCAGGCCGAGCCCATCCACCTGAACGAAACCTTCTTCCATGCCGCCGGGCAGGCCGGCTACAAGCGCAACGACGACTTCAACAGCGCCAGACAGGAAGGCGTCGGCTACTACCAGGTGACGCAGAAGGATCGGCAGCGCTGGAGCGCCGCCAGCGCCTATCTGCGGCCGGCGGTCGAGCGCAACCGCAACAACGTCCACGTCATCTCCAACGCGCTGGTCGAGCGCATCATCCTCGACAAGACCCGCGCCATGGGCGTGCGCTACCAGCAGAACGGCCGCGACGAGGTCGCGCGCTGCAGCCGCGAGATCATCCTGGCCGGCGGCGCCGTCAACTCGCCGCAGCTCCTCATGGTGTCGGGCATCGGCCCGGCCGATCATCTGAATTCGATCGGCATCCGTCCGCTGCACGACCTGCCGGGCGTCGGCGGCAACCTGCAGGACCATCTCGACGCCGCCGTGCTGCAGTTCTGCAAGACGCGCGATACCTACGACACGGCCAACAAGCTGGTGTCGCTCTATCGCTACTGGAAGGACAAGAAGGGCCCCGGCACCTCGCCGATCGCCGAATCGGGCGGCTTCATCAGCACGCGGCCCGGCCTCAGCGCGCCCGACATCCAGCTGCATTTCCTGCCAGTCCTGGTCGTCGACCACGGCCGTACCAAGATGAAGAAGAACGGCTATAGCCTGCACATCTGCACGCTCAGGCCCGAGAGCCGGGGCACGATCCGGCTCGCCAGCAGCGATCCCAAGGTGCATCCGCTGATCGACGCCAACTACCTGGCCGAGCGACGCGACCTCGACACGCTGATCGAAGGCGTGAAGATCGGCCGCGAGATTTTCGCCGGGGTCGCCTTCGATCCCTACCGCGCCGACGAGTTCCAACCCGGCGCCGCGGTGAAGACCGACGCCGAGATCGAGCAGTGGATCCGCAGCCACTGCGAGACGATCTACCACCCGGTCGGCACCTGCAAGATGGGCCCGGCCAACGATCCGATGGCGGTGGTCGACCACCGCTGCCGCGTCCGCGGCCTGGAAGGGCTGCGCGTGGTCGATGCCTCGGTGATGCCGACGCTGGTCGGCGGCAACACCAACGCCCCCACCATCATGATCGCCGAGAGGGTCGCCGCCTTCATGCAGGAGCCGTGACGGCTGGGGGCGCGCCACTCCAGTGGCGCGTCTTGGTCTTCCGGACCGCGGGCGTCCCGCCCGCTCATGCTCTTCCTTATTGCCCCCAGCGCGTCAGACGCGCTTCTCCACCACCAGCAGCCATGTCTTGCCTGCGAACGGCACCAGCCGGCCGTGCGAATCGACGGGATAGAGGCTCATGGTCACGCTGTTCTTCACGTTGCCGCCGATCGCCTGCAGGTAGCCG
>Ga0210407_10002188_pt1 | contig 17030 bp, 15 predicted proteins | sample IncBWC27MmetaG_FD_150860 | JGI IMG/M metagenome (GOLD analysis project Ga0210407, IMG submission 150860) | Forest soil microbial communities from Barre Woods Harvard Forest LTER site, Petersham, Massachusetts, United States - Inc-BW-C-27-M | ecosystem: Environmental > Terrestrial > Soil >...
GCCTAAATGATTCGCATATGCATCCGATCCGCGGCGGGCTCAACTACAACCTTGAGTTGCGCTGGGATGGTGTACCTTCGCTCGCCGACGCCCTGCGCATGCTGAAAGACCAGGCGGCGCGGACGCCGGCTCCGCAGTGGGTCCGAGTTATCGGAGGGTGGACGGAGTTTCAGTTCGCCGAGGGCCGAATGCCAACCCTCGATGAGATCAATGCAGCAGCGCCAGACACACCGGTCTTCGTGATGCATTTGTATGACAGAGCGCTGTTGAACGGAGCCGCGCTTCGTGCTGTGGGCTATGACAAGAATGCCCCGGATTTTCCGGCTGGTGACGTTCAACGCGACCGCCACGGGAATCCCACAGGTCTTCTCATCGCGAAGCCGAATGCAAATATTCTCTACTCAACGCTCGCGAAGGGTCCGAAACTGTCGCGCGAGGATCAATTTAATTCCTCAAGGCTCTTTTTCCGTGAGCTAAACCGTTTTGGAATTACCAGTGTGATCGATGCGGGCGGTGGTTTTCAGAATTATCCCGACGACTACGCCGTTGTGAACGAACTGCACCGAAATGGAGAACTTTCCCTCCGGCTTGCTTACAACCTCTTCACGCAAAAACCCAAACAAGAACTGGCCGACTTCCAGAGCTGGACCAAAATGACGAAGCACGGGGACGGCGACGATTTCTACCGCATGAACGGCGCGGGGGAGATGCTGGTCTTCTCCGCTGCAGATTTCGAGGACTTTCTTGTCCCGCGGCCGGACATGCTCCCCATCATGGAGAGCGAGCTGAAAGCCGTCATCCGACACCTTGTAGAGAATCGCTGGCCATTTCGCATACATACGACATACAACGAGACGATCGAGCGAGCATTGAACGTTTACGAAGAAGTCAATCGCGAGATTCCGTTTGACGGCCTGCACTGGTTCTTCGATCACTGCGAAACCATCAGCGATCGCAATATCGAGCGTGTGAAGGCGCTGGGCGGCGGAATCGCGGTGCAGAACCGCATGGCATTCCAAGGTGAGTATTTTGTCGAGCGATACGGGGCGGAGCAAGCCAAACGCACACCGCCAATCCGCAGAATGCTCGAGATCGGTGTCCCGGTTGGGGCCGGCACAGACGCAACACGCGTCTCAAGCTACAACCCTTACCTTTCCCTGTATTGGCTTATTACTGGCAAGACGATCGGCGGACTTGGTCTGTATCCCGAAGAAAATCGACTCGATCGGGCGGAGGCACTCAAGCTCTACACGATGGGCAGCAGTTGGTTTTCAACAGAAGATGGAAAGAAGGGAGCGCTTGCTCCCGGGCAACTGGCGGACTTGGCCATTCTTTCCGCGGATTATTTTTCGATTCCGGATGAGGAGATTAAGCAGCTCGAAGCCGTGCTCACGATTGTCGGTGGGAAGGTCGTTTATGGCACCGAAGAATTCTCAAAACTCGCGCCGCCAGCATTACCAGTGAGTCCAAGCTGGTCTCCTGTCAAAGAGTATGGCGGTTATGAAAAGGGGCAGCGCGAAGTAGTTGGCGCGGCTCATTCAGCTTCCTGTTCGCATCTCGAGACCTCCGCACAAGGCCGGGCGAAGTCGCACTTGCAAGTGCTGAGCGACCTCGGCCTTTGGGGCTTGGGTTGCGACTGCTTTGCATTCTAATTCCGTGATGGAGGAGGGAGGGAGATGAAAGTGTTGGTCGTATCGTTTGTAGTTGGTCTCGGTGTGGGTGCTCTGTACGGGCTCATCCGGGTTAAGAGTCCGGCACCGCCCATCGTCGCCTTACTCGGCCTCTTGGGAATGGTGCTTGGTGAACAGTTGGGGATATGGATTCAAACGAGGAAGCTCGATGTTCCGCGCGCTGCGGCCGTCTGCCTTGTCGGCGAGTCCTACGATTCCAAAGCATCCGCCCGGAACGCTTTAGCTGCCTCAGCGCCCCAGATTGCCGCGCAAATCAAATGATTGTCAAATTGGGAGAAGATGGAATGCGCTTCAACAAAATTACCGTTGGAAGGTGCGTCGTCGTAAGTTGCGTTGCGCTAGTTCTAACGCTAAGTCTCGTGGTTGGATCTCTTCACGTTAGGGCTTTTGCCCAAAGTGCACAGACGGCCGAAACCGTTAGCGTGGCTGTGGGGCCGCAGTATGACACGACCCATGTCTACGTGGCTCCCGAAGACTTCGACCGCTTCGTCGCGAGTTTGATTGCGACATTTGGCGGTACGACGACCAAGCAGGGAGTCTTCACCGTAACTCCGACCCAGAGCAGCACGATGTCTCAACTGGTCCTCACGCCGGTGGGCTCGGTATCAGTTTTCGGCTTCAAGACGCCGATCCCGTATCCGTTTGGAGTGGAGCGCACAGGCTATCTGGTCACGGACATGGATGAGGCGGTCCACTACGCCCAGGCCACCGGCGCAGACGTGTTCGTTGCTCCCTTCAACGATCCGATCGGTAGAGACGCGATTATTCAATGGCCCGGTGGTGTGAACACACAATTGTATTGGCATACCACTGCACCCTCCTATGCCCCGCTCCAGACAATTCCGGAGAATCGGGTCTATGTGTCTCCGGAGAGGGTGGGTGCCTTCGTGCGCAGCTTCCTCGCTTTTTCCCACGGAAGCATTGTCTCGGATGAATCGCGAGCGCCAGGCGTTGAAATCGGAAGGCTTGCAGAAACCTACCGGCGAGTGAGGATCGAATCAAAGTTCGGGAAGTTGACTGCGCTCGTTACTGACGGTCACCTTCCATATCCCTATGGCCGGGAGATGACCGGATATGAAGTGCCGAATCTTGCGGAGACGCTTACCAAGGCCAAGGCGGTTGGTGTGGATGTACTTGTTCCTCCGTATAAGACCGACGAGCGAGATGCCGTTGTTGTCAGATTTCCAGGGGGGTACATCGCGGAAATCCACTCCATAACAAAGAAATAGGACGCACAAACAACTTCTAAACGATCGTGCGTGAACAGCTGGGATCTAGTCGCTCTGCAACAAGAAATCATCAACTTTGAATTCAAAGGAGTATCGAATGAAGACCTGGTTTATCACCGGTGCGTCGCGAGGATTCGGCGCTCTATTTGTAAGAGAAGCGTTGGATCGAGGCGACAACGTTGTCGCCGCAGCGCGCAATCCCCAAGTCCTCGCAGAGAAATTCGGTGCGCGTCCCAACCTCCTTGCGATCAAGCTAGACGTCACTAATGAGGAACAAGCTCGTGAAGCTATGCGGCAGACGGTGGAGCGATTCGGGCGTATTGACGTGCTGATCAATAATGCGGGATTTGGCGTGCTCGGTGCGGTCGAGGAAATCTCGGGTGCAGAAGTAGAAGCCATTTATCGGACTAACGTCTTCGGTCTGCTCTCGGTCACGCGCGCTGCTTTGCCGCAATTACGTCATCAACGTGCGGGACATATCATCAACATCTCTGCAGTCGCCGGATATCAAAGCTGGCCCGGCTGGGCCGTCTATGCCTCGACGAAATTTGCAGTTGAGGGCATCTCCGAAGGATTGGCTATGGAAGTTAAGCCTTTGGGCATCAAGGTAACTATCGTCGAACCTGGCTTTTTCCGTACTGATTTTCTGGATGGTCATTCACTCACCATTTGCCCGACCGTCATCGAAGACTATGCCGAGACGACCGGAGCAATGCGTCAGGCTGCAGTGTCGTTGAATCACCAGCAACCCGGTGACCCCGCACGAATGGCAAAAGCCCTCCTGAAGATCGTAGACGACCCGAATCCGCCGTTGCGGATGCCTTTCGGCTCTGACACCGTCGCTACGATTGAGGCGAAGAACGCCTTCGTTGCGGGGGAATTGAACAACTGGCGCACACTGGCTATCTCCACCGACTTTGCGAAGTGAACTTCAGAACAGAGATACATGCGAACGTTGCTGATTTTCGTAGTCATGTTTCTTGGAGGTTCGACACTCTCGCGAAGCCAACCGGTTCCTGCTGCTGAATCCCCTGCGCCGGCGCGCACCTATCACTTGCTCCGCGAGGAAGACGACTGGAGTTTTCTTGCCGACCCAGCCCAGCGTAAGGATTCTTGGGATCCCATCAAATTCATCCCTTTGAAACAAGACCGCAATGACTGGTTCCTTTCCATGGGAGGTGAAGCCCGCTACATATGGGAACAGATCGGAAATGACAATTGGGGCCAACAGCCGTTCATGAACGGCTATTTCAATCAACGGTACATGCTTTATTTTGACGTTCACTACGGCAAGCACGTTCGTTCGTTCGTGGAGCTAAAAAGCGGTTTGAATTCTTACCGCATCGGCGGCCCGAGGCCGATCGACGAAAAGAAGCTGGATTTCCAGGCCGCATTTTTCGAAGTCGCAACGGGAGACGATAGGGACTGGATCAAGTTCAGGATTGGCAGACAGGAGATGGAATACGGCTCTGGTCGCCTGATCGATGTGCGGGAGGGTCCTAATGTCCGCTTGAGTTTTGACGGATTCAAGGTGAAGGCCGGTGTCGGTTCGTGGCAGATTGACGGCTTCGCCATGCGACCCGACTTGGATAAGCCCGGATTTTTTGATAATGCCCCCAACCATTCAGTCGGATTTTGGGGTGTGTACGGCGTCCGTCCTCTCAAAAAGAACCTAACGCTCGATACTTACTACCTTGGCCTCGATCGAAAAACAGCCGCCTTCAACAGAGGTGTCGGGCAAGAAGTGCGCCACAGCATCGGTGCGCGTCTCTCTCGATCCGTCGCTCAAACGAAACCCGGCTGGGATTTCGACTACGAAGCACTTTGGCAATTTGGCAGCTTCGGTTCCGCAAATATCCGGGCATGGACTGTGGCATCGGAAATCGGTTACCGGCTCCCGAACCTTCCACTGAAACCGCGATTCAGTGCCAAGGCAGACATCTCCAGCGGCGACGACCCCAGGACGAATACTCTCGGTACGTTCAATCCCTTGTTCCCAAAGGGCAACTATTTTGGCGTCCTCGCTACGGCAGGTCCTGGTCCAATCAACTTTATCGACGTACACCCTCATGTTGAAACGGTGTTGCCGCACAGTGTGACCGCCTCCGTCGATTGGATATTTCAGTGGCGAGAAAGTTTACGCGACGGTGTGTATTCAGTCCCTGGATTTCTAATTATTTCCGCGGGGAAGAGCAACGCGCGTTTCGTCGGGCACCGTCCAGGCGCGGAAGTGCGCTGGCAAGCGAATCGTCACCTCTGGTTCCAAGCCGACTACGGAATTTTCTACGCGGGGAAATTCGTTAAGGAGAGTCAGTCAGGCCGCAACCTCAATTACTGGGCGTTGTGGACCGGCTACAAGTTCTAGGGAGCCATCGTGTAACGTACAGCCGTTTGCGCGGAGGTCCGACAATGAGCAATCGCAATGTACTCGATCGGATAATTGTCTATGGCGAGCAGTCCAACCACTGAAAGGGTCATACCCTACGCTCTGCTCGGTATGACAGCTGTCACCGGCTTAGTGGACGCCGTCAGTTACCTGTCGCTCGGGCGGGTCTTCACTGCGAACATGACGGGGAATATCGTGCTCCTCGCGTTTGCAACGGCCCACGTATCCGGACTGTCCATCGCGCGCTCGTTGACAGCGCTCTTCGCTTTTCTAGTGGGGGCGATACTCGGCGGACGGGTCATGGCGCGGGCGAGTGCCGATTCGCAGACTCGATTTGCGGCACAAGCGTTCCTCCTGGAGGTGGCTTTTCTGTTTGCGGCGTCGTTTTGTGGCATCGGATACCGAGCCTCTCTGCTCGAAAATTCTTTTCAACCGTTTGCTCTGATCGCCTTCACGGCGCTCGCGATGGGCACGCGGAATGCCGCTGTCCGGAAACTCGCAATCCCGGATCTGACGACAACGGTCCTGACATTAACGATCACAGGCATCGGCGCGGACTCTTCGCTCGCGAACGGCAACAACCCGAGGTTGGCGAGAAGGGTTGCGTCGGTCGCCGCAATGTTTTTGGGTGCGGCGTTAGGTGCAGTCGTCATACATTACTCGATCTCAGCGGCCCTGTGGCTTGCGACCGCAATCTCCGCCGTGTGCAGTGTCGTGTTGTTTCGCTCTGTGCGCACGTCCGGCTCACGCCTTAGCCGATGAATTCCTACCTAATTCCGGCCCAAATCGTTAGGGGCTTGACAAACCTGATATGTCTGTGCTACAACCCGGACTCCCTAGACTTCAAGTCTGCGCGATCCCCACGAGGTACACCCATGGCGCAGGTGAGTTTTCTTATTGCCGACCTGCCCACACGCGATTCTTCGCTGCAAATTTCCTCCTGTCCCAACCAAGAAGATCTAGCCGTGCCGGGCTTGCTCCCTTACAGGAAGAAGTTAGTGGATGTGATTTGTCGGCCTCGTACTTGCAAACGGCTCCTGACAGGTACAGGCTCTCTGAATGCGAAAGTGCACCATAGCGTTTGAATTCACGTTCAAGACTAAGAGGTGAGTTATGGAAGCCGAAAAAGGTATGGCAGCCGAAACACGGAAGGCCACTGTCGACGTCGTTGGCGACGTGGCGGCCTGGGGTGCCCACTTCTGTCTTTTCTATGAAACGAAACAGGATCTTCTCGACACGTTGATCTCCTATTGCAAGTCAGGTTTGGAAAGAGAGGAGTATTGCCTCTGGATCGTTGCCGAACCCCTGACGATCGATGACGCCAGGGCCGCACTAAAAAATTCGGTTCCTGACCTTGATCGATACTTCGCGGATTCCCGTTTAGAAATTGTGCCAGCCCGAGACTGGTTTCTGCCGGGTGGCGTATTTGACGGCAAAAAATTGACAGCCAGTTGGTATGAAAAACTCGCTAGCCTATCGGCCAAAGGTTACCCGGGCATGAGAATAACTGGGGATACGACCTGGCTCTCAAAGAAGGAATGGACGCACTTTTGCGATTATGAAGATGGCCTCAATGAGGTTATCGGGAATCAGCGCCTGGCGGTGCTGTGCACGTACCCCCTTGCGGGGTGCGGGGCTCCTCAAATCCTGGATGTGGTGCGTACACACCAGTTTGTGCTCGCAAGGCGACACGGCAATTGGGACGTTCTTGAGACCGCCACCCTCAAGCGAGCCAAAGCCGAACTCAAGGGCCACAATGAGGAACTCGAACGACGCGTCGTCGAACGGACCAGCGAGCTGATGAAGGCCTCGGAAGCGTTGCGAGAGGCGCAGGCGGAACTCGCGCGCGTCACTCGGCTGACGGCGATGGGCGAGCTATCGGCCTCGATTGCCCACGAACTCAGGCAGCCACTCGCCGGGGCCGTCGCTAACAGTGATGCTTGCCTGGCTTGGCTCTCAAGCCAGCCACCAAATCTTGATGAGGCGCGTGCCGCGGCAGATCGCACGATTGAGGCGGCAACTCGGGCGAGCGATATAATCCGCCGAATCCAGGCCCTCTTCAAGAAGGCTGCTCCGGTAAGACTGAAAGTGAACATCAACGAAGTGATCGAAGAGACTCTCGGCCTGATCCGGAGTGAACTGCTGGGGAATAATGTCTCCTTGCAAACGGAACTCGGTCCCCAGTTGCCGCCCGTGCTTGGTGATCGCGTTCAGCTACAGCAAGTCGTGCTCAATCTGGTGAAGAACGGGATAGAAGCCATGAGCGGTGTCCAAGACCGGGCACTGCAGTTACGGATACGGTCGGCAAGACATGAACCGAATCAAATCGTTGTGGACGTCGCAGACTCTGGAGCCGGAATAGACCCACAAGTCATCGGCAAGATTTTTGAACCGTTCTACACCACAAAACTGCAGGGGACAGGCATGGGGTTAGCGATCAGCCGCTCCATTATCGAGGCGCACGGTGGACGCTTGTGGGCCGAACCGAACACTCCTCGCGGTGCGACCTTTCAATGCACGTTGCCAGCGGATATCGAAAGCAATGCAGCATGATACTCCCACGGTATTTGTTGTCGATGACGATCCGCTAATCCGGGATGGAGTCCGAAGCCTCATCGGATCGGTGGGGCTTCGAGTGTTAACATTCGGGTCTGCCCTGGACTTTCTTCGTAGTACACGGCCGGATGCGCCAGCCTGCTTGGTTCTGGACGTTCGGCTTCCGGACCTCGGCGGATTGGATCTCCAGCGCGAACTGCGAGAATCGGACATCCAAATTCCCATCATCTTCATCACCGGCCATGGCGACATTCCCATGACGGTAGAGGCCATGAAGGCAGGCGCGGTGGAGTTTCTGACCAAGCCTTTCCGTGGCCAGAAGTTGCTGGAGGCGGTTCAGGGAGCGATCGCGCGCGACCGCGCCGCTCGCCAGGAGCGGGCGGAAATAGCAGAACTTCGGAAGTGCTTTGACACGCTGAGTCCCAGGGAGCGGGAAGTTCTGGGTATGGTTGTCACCGGCCTGCTCAACAAACAGATTGCTGCCGAGTTCGGCATCAGCGAATTGACCGTAAAGACTCACCGCGCACATGTAATGGAAAAGATGCGCGCAGGGTCTTTGGCCGAATTGGTCCATATCACTGACAGACTGCGGAGCGTCCCTCCACGAGCGTAGTCGACTCCTCCCAAAGCAGGATACCCTTCCAGTTTGCGAGCTGCTAGCATCACGTCCGGACTGAAACTTCTAAGTCAAGACCTTGGGATAGTGAAATGGGCATACACTCGGTAAAACGCTTGATCTCAATCGTCGATGACGACCCTTTAGTACGTGAAGGCCTGATAAGCCTGATGAGATCCGCTGGCTTCGCCACCCAGGCCTTTGCCTCAGCCGAGGAATTCTTATCGCTCGCTCATCGCGACGACATAGCATGTCTCATTCTCGACATACGCTTGCCGGGGATGAGCGGACTCGAACTCCAGAGTCAGCTGACCGCCACCGTTTCGAATCACCGAACTCCAGTGGTCTTCATGACAGCCCGCGATGATGAGGCCACGCGCCAGCGGGCATTGAAGGGCGGCGCAGTGGAGTTTCTCTGCAAGCCAGTACGCCGCGAAGCTTTGCTCAATGCCGTACAGTTGGCGTTGCAACAGAACAACGGGCCTTGATGACTGTGTCGCTGTCAGGCAACTGACGAAACCCTCTTACACAAGGGTTTTTCCAGGCGGGATTCTGATCCCAAAGCGAGATGGTGAAGATGAAGCAACTAGTTATGAGCAACATCAGAGGTCTTGTCTACGTGGTGGACGATGATGTGTCCGTGCGCGAAGGAGTGGCAAGTAATGTGGAAACCAACTGCGAGCTGAGGGAGCTCGCGAAATGACCAAGTTGATTGCGATCATTGATGACGATGAGGCCATGCAAGATTCACTGCGCGACCTGATGGAAGCGGCTGGACTGGTCACACGATGCTTTGGATCCGCGGAAGAATTCCTCGAGTCCGGTTCGCACCGTCAAGCCGCGTGCCTGATAACTGACATCCTTATGCCGAAGATGTCGGGTTTGGAATTGCAGACCAGGCTTAAAGATGAGGAATGCGATATCCCAATCATCTTCATTACTGCTTACGGAGATGCCAGGATGCGGATTCAAGCGATGAGAGAGGGTGCAGTCGAGTTCCTTGCGAAACCGTTCGATCATCAATTGTTGCTCAAGACGGTCCGAGCTGCACTTGATATGTGAGCAAACAGGTTATAGCAATCGTATGCGGTGCCTGGGAAGGAGTACCTTGTGACAGATTCTGCAACAGTTACGTACCCTACGGGGAATCAGGCCGAACGCCGATTCGAGCGGATCATCGGCAATAGCCATGCCCTCGAGTCTGTTCTCGACCAGGTGGAGCAGGTTGCTCAAACCAACTCGACTGTCCTCATCGAGGGGGAAACCGGTACAGGCAAGGAACTCATCGCACATGGTATTCACAACGCCAGTGAGCGCTTCGGACGCCCATTCATAAAGCTGAATTGCGCGGCCATTCCTTTGGATCTTCTGGAAAGCGAGCTGTTCGGTCATGAGAAGGGCGCCTTCACCGGAGCCATCGCGCAGAAGATCGGGCGCTTCGAGATGGCTGACAAAGGCACCCTGTTTTTGGACGAAGTAGGCGACATTCCCCCTGCCTTGCAGCCGAAGCTGTTGCGTGTGTTGCAAGAGCAGGAGTTCGAGCGTTTAGGAAGCGGCCGCACCCACAAAGTGGACGTCCGCCTGGTAGCTGCAACCAATCGGGATCTGGCGAAGATGGTCGCTCGCGGGAAATTTCGCAGTGATCTGTACTATCGCCTGAACGTCTTCCCCATTTTGCTGCCGGCGCTCCGCGAGCGCCGGGAAGACATTCCTGCACTTGTCACGCATTTCGTGACACTGTTTAGCCGCCGCATGGGGAAGCCAGTCGACAGCATTCCTCCGGAAACCATGGCGGCCTTCCAGGGGTATTCGTGGCCTGGCAACATTCGCGAGTTGCAGAACTTAGTGGAACGCGCGGTGATCGTTTCGCGGGACGGCGTGCTCCCAAACCCACTTTACAAAGAGCAAACAGAGCTCATGACCCCCAGTCTGCATCGCCCCCAAGCTTTCCAGTCATCGACAACTTTGGAAGATTCGGATCGCGCTCTGATTGTGGAAGCACTTGAGCAGGCCGGCTGGGTCGTCGGTGGACCGCGCGGCGCAGCGGCGAAACTCGGACTGAAACGAACTACGCTGCTGGCCAAGATGAGAAGATTGGGGATTTTCCGACCTATCCTTCAGGAGGGAACAGACGGGAGCGGTATAGAACCTGAGACCATATGACGGTAAGGTGCTCAATTTTGAAATTTGTGCGCACAAGAAGTGGCGCTCGATAAGGAGAACTTCGGAGTTTCAAAGCTCATGACCTCGCTGTACCCCGATGGGATGCTTGCGATCATTGCTCAGTCCTTTAACGCAGTGGCAGCCTCCAAAGGGAAGTCGAATCCAAGCTCTTTAGCCACCCGTCAGACACCGGAGTAACATTCAGAGAATGGCTAGCGAGACTGAAAGCGCGCATCATAGCCAAAGTTGACCAATCGGCGCCTGGGGAGATCGGTTTGGCGGCCGCAAGCAAAATCCGAACGCTACGTTCGATTGATGGACTGTCTCACTTCGATTGCATTGACCTCATTTCCCGCAAAGGCGCGCTGGTTCCTGGGGTCGAGGAAATGGCTACGTCGTGGCGGCGTTGTCTAACCGCACATCACCTCGATCCGGAGATTCAGGCGACACCGCACATCATCACAGAGAAGGAACTAAGAGACTCCCGCGAGCCGTTGCGCAATCTCATTTTGCACGCCCAGGAGGAACTCGATCGTCTATACGCCATCGTCGAACCACAACAGTATGTGGTTCTGTTGTGCGACAGGGATGGGGTTGCCATTCACCACCGCGGGAATGAATCATTGGCAGATGCTTTTAAGTATTGGGGAATCTGGCTAGGTGGAGTCTGGTCGGAGCAAATTGAAGGCACGAACGGAATCGGGACCTGCATCACTGACCAACGAGCCACGGCGGTCCTTCGAGGCCAGCATTTTCGCACGCGCCATTCCAACTTGAGCTGTGCGGGTGCCCCGATTTTCGATCCCCTTGGTCGATTGGTTGCGGTGCTCGATACCTCATCGATGAATCCGCAAACCACAGAGCAGTCCCTCTCTTTGGCCATGGCGGCAACAAAGGTATCCGCCCGGAGTATCGAGGAGCGTGTATTCCGCGCGCATTTCCGGCACGCGTGGAACATTGCGGCCGCTCCCTGCGGGGGTAGTGATGTAGCGGTTCTGCTGGCGGTGGACAATGATCAACGAATTCTGGGTGCAGACCAAATGGCTCGCCGGCTCTTCAGTCTCAATGACGAACTGCTGAACCGGGGCATGGCTCTGGCGACGATCTTCGACCATGATTCTTCGACCTTTCGTTGCAAACGGATGCAAGACATGGCGGCTCGTCTGTTTCGGACAGGAACTGATGAGCCATGGAATGCCCTGATCACTCCCCCAGCTTGTGCGATGAGTGTCTTGTGTTCTCCGACGGACGCCCTAGTTCACGCACGACCGCGATTCGGTATGCTCGCACACCTGCCACTCTCAGTGGATCCGCCCATGAATCGCGGGGGCCTGGCACCAGCACGCGCCAATCGAATATGCGAATACATAGACTCGCATCTGCAGGAAAATATCGCTTTGGAAGTGCTCGCCGAAATTGCGCAATTGTCGGTTCATCATTTTGCGCGGGCATTCCGCCAATCGGTTGGGATACCGCCGCATAACTATATAGTGAAACGACGAGTCGAGCATGCACAACAGCTGCTAAGAAACACCGACCTTCCACTTTCGGAAATTGCGATTGAGGCGGGTTTCACGGACCAGAGTCACCTCGCCCGACACTTCCGGACAATTATCGGCGTTTCTCCCAGCCTAGCCCGCCATCGATTCAGGACTGGCCCCGATATCCTTCCTCATCGCCCCGCGCACGTTCGAAGCTAACCATTCAGCAAGAACGTACCGATCAGGGCCCCTTCATCCAAGACACCTAGTCCCCATCTTTGCGATGATCCCTTCACTGTGGGGAAACGAAGGTGGGGACCGTGGATAGTCCTAATGAACGACGCCCTGGCGGTACGCGAACGTCCAAATTGATAGCAATCATTGATGACGACGAGGCCATGCAAGATTCACTGCGCGACCTGATGGAAGCGGCTGGACTGGTCGCACGGTGTTTTGGATCCGCGGAGGACTTCCTTGCATCCGGTTTGCACCGTCAAGCCGCGTGCCTGATAACGGACATCCTGATGCCGAAGATGTCGGGTCTGCAGTTGCAGGCCAGGCTGAAGAATGAGGAATGCGATATCCCGATCATCTTTATTACTGCTTACGCAGATGCCGGGATACGGATTCAAGCCATGAGAGAGGGCGCGGTCGAGTTCCTTGCAAAGCCGTTCGATCATCAATTGTTGCTCCAAACGGTCCGGGCTGCGCTTGACTTGTGAGCAAACAGGTTTATAGCAATCGTAAGGGTGCCTTTAAAGGAGTATCTTGTGGCAGACCATGCAACAGTTACGTACCCTGCGGGGGACCAGGCCGAGCGGCGATTCGAGCGGATCATCGGCAACAGCGCTTGGCTCGAATCTGTTCTCGACCAGGTGGAGCAGGTTGCCCCCACCGACTCGACTGTTCTCGTCGAGGGTGAAACCGGTACAGGAAAGGAGCTCATCGCACACGCCATTCACAATGCCAGTAAGCGCTGCGGACGGGCTTTTATCAAGCTGAATTGTGCGGCCATTCCGCTGGATCTTCTGGAAAGTGAGTTGTTCGGTCACGAGAAAGGTGCTTTTACGGGAGCCATTTCCCAGAAGATGGGGCGTTTCGAGATGGCCGATAAGGGAACCTTGTTCTTGGATGAAGTAGGCGACACCCCTCCCGCGTTGCAACCGAAGTTGCTGCGCGTGCTGCAAGAGCAGCAATTTGAACGACTCGGCAGCGGTCGGACGCACCAAGTGGATGTCCGGCTGGTGGCGGCGACCAATCGCGATCTGGTGAAGATGGTCGCTCTTGGGCAGTTTCGGAGTGATCTGTACTATCGTCTGAACGTCTTCCCCATCTTGCTGCCGGCGTTGCGAGAGCGTCGGGAAGACATTCCTGCTCTTGTCGCGCATTTTGTCAAGTTGTTTAGCCGCCGCATGGGCAAGCAAGTCGACCGAATACCTCCGGAAACCATGGCTGCCTTCCAGTGGTACTCGTGGCCTGGCAACATTCGCGAGTTGCAGAACCTAGTGGAACGCTCGGTCATCCTTTCGCGGGACGGCGTGCTCCCAAACCCACTTCACAAAAAGCAAACTGGGCTCATGATCCCCAGTCTGCATCGAACCCGGGGCCTCGAGTCACCCATAACCTTGGAAGAGTCAGATGGCACCCTGATTGTGGAAACACTGGAGCAGGCTGGCTGGATCGTCGGTGGAACGCGCGGCGCAGCGGCGAAACTGGGGCTGAAACGAACTACGCTGCTGGCCAAGATGAGAAGATTGGGGATAGCTCGGCCTACGTCCTTGGAAGAAACCGGCGTTCCCGGCATCGCCTAGAAGATGACCAGACTTGAGGTAGAACTGGCGCATATGGAATAAGGTTAGAAGACAGCCAGCGCGAACGGCTCGAGCGGCTTAGCGTAATCGATACAATTCCGGCGTTGTTCGTCTGTGTGCTGCCGGACGGGGCCCTTTGAATAGGCAGCGGATCATGGCTAAGATCACGAAAATCGACGCTTTCATTCAAAGTTCTCCACACCCCGCATGGTTGGCGACCACTCAGGGTCATTGCGTGTATGCCAACCCGGCCCTGGAACGCCTCACCGGGTTCAATTCAGATCAGATCAACCAAGCTGACTGGCGCAGTTTCCTCCTGGAAGAGGACCGAGCCGTCGCCTCAGCCTCTTGGCAAAGATCTCTTGCAACCGGAACTTCCTATCGCGTTCAGGTCCGGATGCGAGGCAGCGATGGCGCCCCTGAATGCGTCGAACTCATCGCCTTCGGTCACAAAGCAAGCGATGATACGGAACTATGGTTGTTTACCGGGTTAGACGTAAACTGCGTTGCTGCTCAGAAGCGCCCAGAGCTCGAAGCACAAATACAGGGCACTCTCAATGTCATTCCGGCGTATGCCTGGTACTGTCTTCCGTCCGGCGCGCTCACCTTCGTGAACGAACGGACTGCGAACTACCTTGGTCTCCCGAAAGATCATCCTTTGCGCTTCGGTATTGACACGGGCGCAGAGTGGGATTCACATACCGCGCTTCTGCATCCGGACGACCGCGAAGAGGCACGCAAAGTCTGGTCAATCTGTCTAAGAACGGGGACTGCAGGTGAGTTCACATTTCGCGTTCCTAGCGCAGAGGGAAAGTACCGATGGTTCCTTACCCGCGCCGAACCCCTCCGTGCGAACGATGGAACTCTGCTGTATTGGATAGGGGTCAATCTCGACATCGACGACGCGAAGCGGGCGGAGGATGCTCTTCGCAAGAGTGAAAGAGAGCTTCGCGACGTGATTGACACCATTCCAGCAATAGTGTGGAGTACTCTGCCCGATGGCTGTAATACTTACGTTAACAAGCGATATGTCGAGTACACGGGGTTGTCGGCGGAACAGGTGGCCGGATCAGGGTGGAAGGCGCTAATTCACCCTGATGATCTTGAGCGATATGCAGGTAAATGGATGGAAGCGATTGCTACCGGCAAGCCTCACGAAAACGAGGTGCGTTCCCGCCGCTCGGATGGACAATATCGCTGGCACCTGGACCGCGGAATGCCGCTCCGAGATGAAGATGGAAACATCGTCAAGTGGTATGGGGTCACCACCGACATTGAAGATCGCAAGCGCGCCGAGGAGGCCCTGCAGTTGACGTCTCACGACTTGCAAGACAGCAAAGCCAAGCTTGAAGAAGCTGAGCGCATTACCCATGTCGGCTACTGGGAATGGGACCTCGCGACGGATTGCTTGATCTGGTCAGATGAAACCTACCGCATTTTTGGACTGCGGCCTCAGGAACGCCCCATGAACGTCGACGCACTACGGGAGATGATCCACCCGCAAGATCGGGACCGTGTTTTTCGAGACAAGGAGCAGACGATTAGTAGTGGTGTGTGCTATGACGTGGAACACCGCATCGTTCGACCCGGCGGCGAAGTGCGCGTCCTCAACAGTACGTGTGCTGTAAAGAATGACGAATCGGGCCGCCCCACCCTCTTCTACGGTACAGTCCAGGACATCACCGATCGCAAGCGCGCACAGGAGGCGCTGCAAAAAAACGAATTTTATCTCGCTGAGGGACAGCGCCTCGCCCACATGGGCAGCTGGGCATTCGATGCTACCGAATTCAGTTACTGGTCCTCCGAGTTGTTGCGGATCTATGGTCTTGATCCGGCTGGCAAGCCACCAACGGTAGAAGAATATTTGGCTCTTGTACACCCGGAGGATCGCGCGTTCATGAAACAGGGGATTGCAAAGATGTTGGATGACCATCTTGCATTCGACGTCACAAAACGAATCGTGCGGCCTGACGGAGAAGTTCGTCACGTACGTTGTGTTGGTGTTCCGGTCACGCAGGGGGGCGTTTTCCAGGGCTTTCTTGGGACAGGGATGGATGTTACTGAGCAAGAGGTGCTGACCCGGGAGTTGGAGCGACAGCGAGCGCACTTGACCGAGGCGCAAAAACTGACCCACACGGGCAGCTGGGCTTGGCGCGTACCTCATCGGAGCGCGGTGGAGGTCTCCGAGGAGTGGTACCGGATTTACGGCTTCGATCCATCTGAGGGACCGCCGGTTTGGGAAAAACGTCTCGAACGCGTCCACCCTGAGGATCGCCTTAAGTGGAAGAGCGCGAACGAACGGGCAATCAAAGAAAAAGCCAATCTCGATCAGGAGTTCCGTATCCTTTTGCCGAACGGTAAGGTGAAGTGGATCCACAGTGTTGGCCATCCCGTCCTTTCCAGCACTGGAGAGTTGGAGCAATTCGTAGGCAGCTCAACTGACATCACAGAGCGGAAGTCTGCCGAACAAGCACTGCAGCGAAGCGAAGCATATCTCGCGGAAGCGCAGAGGCTCAGTCATACAGGCAGCTGGGCCTGGAATCCTGCGAGCGACAACACATACTATTCGGAGGAGTGCTATCGCGTGCTCGGTCTCGCCCCGGGTGAGGGCCCCCCACCGTCAGTAGAAGCCATCATTCAGCGGATTCATCCGGACGATCAAGCTCAATGCAGGGAACGACTCGAGAAAGCCATCGGCGACAAGGTAGATTTCGAACTGGACTACCGCGTCGTTGATCCAGACAAAAGCGTCAGGGACATTCATTGCGTATGCCATACGGTGCTCGACCAATCTGGCGATCTCGTTGAGCTCGTGGGTACGGTGATCGACATCACAGAGCGTAAGTCTGCCGAGCAAGAGCGTGAAAAACTGCGACGACTTGAGGCCGATCTGGCACATACCAATCGTGTAAGCACGTTGGGGGAAATGGCCGCATCGCTGGCGCACGAGATCAAGCAGCCCATCGCTGCCGCCATCACCAGCGCCAACAGCTGCATTGAATGGCTGGCACACGAACCGCCCAATCTGGATCGGGCTCGTGCGGCAGCCGCCAGAATCGATAGGTATGGGAACCGTGCGGCTGAAATCATCGACCGT
>Ga0210407_10002189_pt1 | contig 17024 bp, 19 predicted proteins | sample IncBWC27MmetaG_FD_150860 | JGI IMG/M metagenome (GOLD analysis project Ga0210407, IMG submission 150860) | Forest soil microbial communities from Barre Woods Harvard Forest LTER site, Petersham, Massachusetts, United States - Inc-BW-C-27-M | ecosystem: Environmental > Terrestrial > Soil >...
GAGTCACCGGCGGCGCGCGCGTAAAGTGTGGCCATCGTTAAAAAGATACCGCAGATCAGTGTGAGTTTCACGAGATTCGTGCGGCGAGTTCATGTGCCGGATACGAACATTGTACACGGCGACGCGAAGATTCGAGCGCGTCGCTAACCAGTCTTAGCCGGGGCTGCGGCGGAAGCGATGATCGCTTGAATTTCTTCTTCGGTCATGATGCGCTCGGCTTGCTTCGCGGCGTTGAAAATGCGGTCCACCAGCTCTTCGCTGGCGGCGATGCCGCGCTTTTCCAGCCAGTAGATCACGTTGGAGCGGCCGCTCAGCGGGCCGATTTCGATAATTTGTTCTAGGCCGAAAAGGTGCGAGGGGACGCCGCTGTAGATAGAGTTGGCCAGCTCGTTGTCGCCCTTCTTATACGCTTTCACGATGGCCGCGGCGTGCACGCCGGTGGCAGTGCGGAATGCGTCGCGGCCTACGACCGGATAATTCGGCGGAATTGGCGTGTGCGTAGCTTTGGAGACGGCTTCGGAATATTGCTTCAGCTTCGAAAGATCCTGTTCGATCAGGCCTAGCAAGCGCAAATTGACGAGCATCAGTTCCATCGGCGTGTTGCCGACTCGTTCGCCCAGGGCCAGCGCGGCGGCGTGGACTTGATCGGCTCCGGCGGCAATCGCGGCGAGCGAATTCGCGATGGCCAGGCCACGATCGTTGTGTCCGTGCCAATCCACGCGAATTTTTTCACCGGAAGGCTTTACGACTTCTGCGATGACGAAATTCACCAGATTGTAGGCGCCGCGCGGAGTGGCGTGGCCGACCGTGTCGCACAGAACAACCGCGCGCGCGCCGGCGCGGATTGCGGTGGAATAGAGTGTGATCACTGTTGCGGGATCGGTACGGATAGTGTCCTCGGTGACGTACATCACAGGCAAGCCCGCGGAGGTGGCGAATTTTACGGCGTCTTCGGTTGTGCGTTGGAGATGCTCGACAGTCCAGTCTTCAACCAGGCGGCGTATCGGGCTGGAGCCGAGAAAAGTGGCGGCTTCGATGGGGCGGCCCACTTTTTCCGAAATTTCGATGATGGGTTCGATGTCGTGCTTCAGTGTGCGCGCGGCGCAGTTGGGGCGAATTTTCATGCGCGACGTTACGATTTCGCGCGCGAGGGCTTCGGTGTCCGCGTAGGCGCGCGGGCCGGCGCCGGGCAGGCCGATGTTGACCGTGTCAATGCCGAGCGATTCCATCAGGTGCAGGATTTCGATTTTTTCGGCGATGCTGGGATCGCGGACGGAAGGATTTTGCAGGCCGTCGCGCAGGGTTTCGTCGTTCAGCGCTACGTGGCGCGTGGTGGGGATTTCGGCGCCGGTGTAGGTGTTCCAGTCGTGGATGAGTTCGTGTTTCATTTTGTGCGATGGCGGCCTGTTTACGATTCTCGCTTCGGTGACAGCTGAAAGAGCGATCCTTTTCCCGCTTCCGCGGGATCAGGATGACGACGAAGACTCCCGCCGTTTGCTAAAACTAATACCTTATCGTGTAGCTGCGCGGTGCTTGCGTGTGGCCGGGCTTGTAGATCGTCTGGCAAAACTCGCAGCGATAGATTTCCGCTTTTTTGCCCACTAGCGCCTCGATTTCTTTCGGATAGTCGTACCAGCGTTTCAGGTGGCCGCAGCAGAGCTTGCCTTTGGCGTCTTTTTCGTCGCAGGCGCGCATGGTGGGCTTTTTGGGTTTGATTTTTGGGCCAGTCGGCGCTTCAGGTTCGGCTGCGGGCGCAGCGGTAGCTGCCGGTGCTGCAGGCGGCGTCGCAGACGCCGCGGCTGGAGCAGCTGGCGTTGGAGTTTCTGGAGTTGCGTCGGTCATACGATTCGCTCCCGTGTATCTGAGATCGCAACTTCGACAGCTAAGTCAATAGATTTACAGACAGGAGAAAGAGTAAAAGCGGAGAACAAAGAGAAAACTTTCGCCGCCCTCCGTTGCTTGGTTTCCTCGATCTCCCATACTGCCTCTGCATCCTTTACTTTCCTGCCTCGATGCTTCACTCCATCGCGGCAGCTTCAAACCCTGTCGCGGCGGAATATTACTCCGCGGGCTCCGCCTTTCTTCGCCATCACTGTTAGGCGGCGGCGCCCGCTTGGCGCGAAAAGCGCTTCGACGAATGCACCGGCTGCGGCGGTCAGTTCGGCAGTGTAACCGAACCACCAGGATTTCGGGACGCGCGGCAGACGGTCCACATCAATATATTTTACTCGAACCATTTCGAGCAGTCCAAGGCGGGAATGAGTGTGACCCCAACCGCTCGCGCCGGGGCCACCGTGCGGGGCTTCGGTGATGCCGTAGTAGCTGGCGACGTCGTTGACCATCACGGAGCCGGCGCGGATGCGGGATGCGATTTCGCGGCCACGGCGATTATCTGTGGTCCAGACGCTGGCGCTTAGGCCGAAGGGCGAATCGTTCGCGAGCGCGACGGCTTCGTCGGCGCTCGCGACCGCGCGAATGGCGATCACCGGGCCGAATGTTTCTTCGCGCATCAGCTGCATGGAATGGTCCACGTTCGTTACCACGGCGGGTTGCAGAAAGTTTGCGCCGAGATCGGCGCGGCGATTCCCTCCGGTGAGAACTTGTGCGCCGCGTTCGGCTGCATCGTTTAGTTGCGATTCAACGTTTTCGAGTTGGGCTAGGCGGATCATCGGACCGATTTCGGCGTCGGGATCGGTCGCGGGACCGATGCGCAGCTTTTTCGTTTTTTCGACGCAGAGCTGCGTGAAGCGTTCGGCTGCTGGCTGCTCAACGTAAATGCGTTCGACGGAAATGCAGGTTTCGCCGCAGTTCATGAAGCCGCCCCAGACGGCGGCGCTGGATGCGATTTCAAGATCAGCGTCGGCGAGGACGATCATCGCGTCTTTGCCGCCGAGCTCGAGGACGGAGGGGATCAGTTTTTTGGCGCTGGCTTCGGCGATGCGCTGGCCCGTGGCGACACTGCCGGTGAAGAAAACCTTGTCGGGGCCGGCTTCAATGATTGCCGCGCCGAGATCGCCGCGGCCTTGCAGCACCCGTACCAGGCCCGGCGGAAATTTGGCCTGTTCGACTAGCTCGCCGACCAGTTGGCCGCACCACGGCGTCAGTTCCGATGGTTTCAGCAGCACGGAGTTGCCCGTCGCGAGCGCGGGAATTACCTGCGCCATGGGAATCGAGAACGGGTAATTCCACGGCGAGATGATGGCGACGACGCCGAGCGGATCGTATTCCAGCCAGCCGGATTTCGCTTTCATGGCGAAATTGTGATGCGACACGCGCTCGGGGCGCAGCCAGCGCGGGACCTGACGCGCGAGGAAATCGGCGGTGTCTAGCGCGAGCAGCACTTCGGCGAAGATGGCTTCGACGCGCGGCTTCCCTGCTTCGCGCGAGATCACGTCCGCGATTTCGTCGCGGCGAGCGAAAATCGCATCGCGCAGGTGGCGCAGCATCCCACAGCGTTCGCGCAGCGGATGCGCAGACCATTCTTTTTGCGCGCTGCGGGCGCGGGCAAAGATTGCGGGCAGCTCAGCGGGCTGCGTCACGGCAAATTGCGCGTTTACTTCCTGCGTGGCGGGGTTGATGGAGTCAATCGTGGCTGCGGCGCGCGAAGGTGGAGAAGCGAGCTGTGAAGGGACCGCCATTTCTTTCGTGATTGTAACTGAAATACAGCGAGACGGGCGCAATGACATTATGTGACGTGCCGGCGAAGCATGCAGACAACCGCACAGGCAATCTTGATTGCCTGTGCCACGAAAACCGATTGGGTGGCGAGGCGCCTCCCTACCGGCAGGCCGGCGCTACGTCCTTCGTTCGCGGCGACGAGCCGCGTGCATCGCGAGGGAATCGGTGGGATCGGGATATTCGAGGGCTACTAGGTAGAGGCCTTCGGGGGGGACTGTGGGGCCAGAGCGGGAGCGGTCGCGTGCTGCGAAAATTTCTGGGATGTCGGAGGGGGCCAGGCGGCCTTTGCCGACCTCGATCAGGGTGCCGACGATTTTTCTCACCATGTAACGCAGGAAGGAGCGACCGCGAACGACGTAGGCGATTTCGTCGCGCCTCTGTTCGCGCTCGTGGTCGCGCACGATTTCGGAGGAATGGATTACGCGCTGCATGTCGCGGTCTTTGTCGTCTTCTTCCGAGCCTGTGGATGCAGCGAAGGACGTGAAATCGTGCTGGCCTTCGAAGGCGCGAGCGGCGACGGACATGGCCGCTTCGTCGAGCGGCCAGGGATAGTGGAACACGCGGCGGTGATCGAAGGGCGGGAGGACTTCTCCGCGATAAATGTGGTAGCGGTACGTCTTTCCTTGTGCGAGCCAGCGCGAATGAAAATCGTGGCCGACCTCCTGCGCGGCGACGATGCGCACTGAGGGAGGAAGCAGCGCGTTCATGCCGCGCTGAATTTCGTCCGCGTCGAGCGTGGAGTGCGTTTTGAAATGCGCGACCTGGCCGAGCGCGTGAACGCCGGCATCGGTGCGGCTGGCGCCGTGGACGGCGACCGGTTCTTGCGTGATCTGGCGGAGGACGTCGTGCAGTGCGCCTTGAATCGTGGGCAGCCCGGGCTGGAGTTGCCAACCGTGGAAGTCCGCGCCGTCGTAGGCGATGGTGAGCTTGATCGTTTGCATCTGTCTGCGGCGATTATCTCACGTGCGCGGAAGAGAGAGGCACCATAGATGAGGGTAGCTGAACACAGATAAAGGCAATGATGTAGACGAGCGATGAAAAAAGGCGCGGACGGCGGAATGCGAGAGGGCGCTTTGGAAATCGAAGAGAGATCCTTCGCTCCGCTCCCTTCGCAAAATCACTCAGGACAAGCAGGGTGACGGCGCGTTACGGCTGGGTGCGGGAGAAGCGGGAGCCGGGGCGTGTGGCCATGCCGCCGGCGTGGCATTGCGGGCAATCGTCGGGCTCGTAGCTGGGGACGTCCATTTCAAGCAGGGCGCGCGCGGTGACGGTGAGTTCCAGCCGGCCACCGCTGCGGTCAATGATGGCGCCGGCGGCTACGGCCAGGCCACCTTCCTGTTCGACGACGCCGATGGCTTCGCGCGTGGAGCCGCCGGTGGTCCAGACATCTTCGATGACCAGAACGCGTTCGCCGGGCTTGAGCTCGAAGCCGCGGCGCAGAGCCATCTGGCCAGAGCGGTCGCGTTCGACGAAGAGCGAGCGGACGCCGAGGGCACGAGCGACTTCGTGGCCGATAATCAGGCCACCGAGCGCGGGCGAGACGACACAGGCGACGGTGTGGTCCTTGAAACGTTCGGCGAGCGCGCGGCCGAGTTGTTCGGCGTGTTGCGGATGCTGCAAGACCAGCGCGCACTGGATGTATGTGGCGCTGTGGCGTCCGCTGGATAGCTCGAAGTGTCCCGTGCGGATGGCGCCCACTTGTTCGAGCAGCTTCAGAATTTCGTCACGTTGCATCGCACTCCATCCGGCTTGTGCGCGTGCAGGAGCACGGGCAGCCAGTCGCGCTAGGGTAAGGGCGAAGGGGAAAAGTGTCAATGGGGGTCGGACGTGAGGCGAGAGTAGTGAGTAGTGATTGGTGATTCGCGACTCGTGACTCGTGACCGGTCTCAACTCAGCCAGAAATGCCACGTGCGCCCTACTGGTCTGTTCGCAGGCTGATCGAGCCGATGCCGCCTTCGATGGTGAGGTCAATTGTTGCTGGGGTTTTGCCGAGGACATCATTGACGTAATCATCGCCCTCGCGCGTGAGGCCGTGCGGGCTGACGGAGCCGATTCCGCCGGAGGCGTGTACGCGCACGCCGACGTCCTTGGGTAGGCGAATGATCGCGGAGCCGACGCCGCCGTGAATATCCACGCGCAAATCAGATTTGCGCAGGCCGGTAAGGTCGAGGTTCAGCTGGCCGACGCCGGCTTGCACGTCGAGATTTTTCACGCTGAGTCCTTGCAGGCGCAGATTGCTCGAGCCCGCGCCGATTTGCACGTTCACATCCATGGGCACGTTGTCGGCGAAGCGCAGTTGCCAGTCGTTGCGCGCGATGGCGAGATGCACGTGAAGCTTGTTCTCCTGAGTGATGGAGAGGTCGCCGCGACCGCTGGAAACCGAATACTCGACGCGCGGCGCGCCATCGCTTTCGTGGTAGTCAAAATTGGCGTTCAGCAGTTGGCTGGCGCCGCCAGCCACATCGAGCGAGCCCGAGGGAATGTCAATATTGGTGGTGACGAATTGTGCGCCCTGCAAGCTGACGTCCTGCATAGCGTGCAGAACGGGGCGCGAGTTGCCTCCGTGCCAAAGCGCGAAGCCAAGCAGGATCAGGACCACGAGCACCGCGACCGGCGCGCCGGTGTGGTGGCGAAGTCCATCGGCCTGCGAATACGTGCGGTCCATCCAGGCATCCCAGATGTAACCCAGGCCGATGGCGATCAGCAGGACGGGCCAGTAACGCCCGATGATCGACCATGCATCCAGGTCCGGGTGCAGATTGATGACCAGGAAGAAGATGCCGACGGCTATCACGATGAGTGCGCCGCCGATCGAGCCGCGCCTTTTGTAGCCGTTATGGGCCATACCGGAATCCTCTCACCTTAGAGTACGCGCCCCGGCGCCAAATGTTTCAGCAGAATGTTGACGGCTGCGAAATTGACAGGAGCGGGCGCGTCGGATATTCTCGATAATTCGAAATAGACCACGAAGGAGTACTGAATGGCTCAGGGCACGACGATCAAGCATAAGAAGAAGACGAAATCGGTATTGAAGAATATCCGGCAGTCGGCGCACCGGGCGGCGATCAATCGGATGAACCGCACGCGAGTGCGGACTTCGATCCGGCGGATGCGCGCAGCTTTGACTGCGGGCGATGCGGCTACGGCTGCTAAGCTGGCTTCGGCGACGTTTTCCGATTTGGACAAGGCGATTCGCAAGAGGACTTTGACGGAGAATACCGCGAACCGGTATAAGTCGCGGCTGACTTTGGCTCTGAATGCCTTGAAGACGAAAAAGAAGGCTTAGGGCAAAGACACAGGCAAAGGTACCACTGATTAACTCAGATTCTGAGGCGCTCCGAGAAATCGGGGCGCTTTTTTTTGTGTTTTGGGGTATGCGAGCTTGGCAGGAAGAGAGATCCCTGCCTGCGGCAGGCAAGCTTCTCTTCGCTCCCTTCGCAAAATCACTCGGGGCAATCAGGATGACGACGAGATTCAACGCTCGGGAGCTATGCGGCGGGTGCGCTGGACGACGCGGACGAAGTGAGGCGCGCGATTAGAAATTCCATCAGGGCGCTGGGATTGGGATTTGAGGACTTGAGTTGGTTATCAGCTTCGGCCAGGGCGATCAGCCCGGCGATCAAATCCTGTTTAGGGATGCGATGCGCGTTGCGCACAGCGGCTTCGGCGGCGTCTGGCCGCATGCCGAGCGTGCGAGCGGCCTGAAAACCGCTGGTGTCGGCGGGCAGGTCGCGGGCTTCGATTAGTTTGCGATACATCCAGGCGAGCACACCGACCAGGCCGATCGGTTCTTCACCTTCGCGCAGCAAATTATCGAGAAATTCGAGCGCGGCGTCGCGGCGGCGGGTAGCGAGCATGTCCGCCAGTTGCCACACTGTGTTTTTGCGCGCAGCGACGACCAGTTCCTCGACGTCGGCGGCGGTGATGCGGCCGCGGCCTTGCACGTAGGAAGCGAGCTTCTGAATTTCCAGCTGAATGCGCGCGGGCTCGCTGTTCAAAATATCTGCGAGCAGCGTGGCGGCGGGGCGTTCAATTTCCGCACGGAGATCTTTTGCCATTTGCGCCGCGAGTGAAGCGGCGGATTCGTTACCGAGGGTGAGTTCGACGATCAGCGCTTTTTCCGCGAATATTTTGTAGAGGCGCTGGCGGCGATCGAGCTTGGGAACTTCGAAGACCAGCACGGTGAAGGGCGCGGGCTTTTCGAGATATTCCGCGAATGCTTTGAGCGTGTTCTTGCGCGGGTCGTCGCCGCCGCTATCGTCGTCGTCCGCTTCGCTGGCGTCGCCATCTTTCGCGCGGCCCTGAATGGTTTCGGCGCCATCTATCAGCACTACCTGGCAGGGCGCGAGCATCGGCATGGTTTCCGCGCGCTGAAATATTTCGCTCCAGTCGCCGCCGCGCACGGAGATGCGCGCCAGCGCCCAGTCGCGCATCGGCTCCGGCACATACGAATCGATAATTTTGTCGCGGCAGATATCGCGGAGGTAGGGATCGCTGCCCTCCAGCACGATGGCGCCGACGGGCCTGCCTTTGGCCAGCTTCTCGAGCAATTTTTCCGGCGAGAGACTCGGCATCAGAAGGTCTCCAGCACATTCGAGACGAGCTGCGCGGCAAAATCGCGCGACATGCGTTCGAGCGCGGGGTCCTGTTCTTCGAAAAAACTCTGCACGTCGGAAGAAATCTGGTACTCATCGCGAAAAACCATATCGTTATTTTCGTATATGGGCTTTTCGTCTTTGCTGCCGATCAGCTGAACTTTAGTATGGACCGTAACGAGCATCATGGTGACTTGCCCGGTGGCGGCGTTAAAAAGCATCGGGTCGGTTTCGATGGAAACCACTTCGCCGTGCAGAACGGCATCGGCATTCGCCGGATCCTGTACGATGCGATACTTTGTGCGCTGCACGAATTGGCGAACCACCGCGGTAGTGAAGCGCTGTTCAATTCGATATCTTGTCGTATCGTTCTTGAATGCGGGGACGGCGATCGTGGTCCATTGCGCGGGCAGATTTCCGGCGCGGCCGGCGACATGATAGCCACAGCCGGTGACGCTGGCGACGAGCAGCAGCGCGGCAAGCACCGCGAAGTGCGTGGCGCGATGGCTTTTTTTACCGCACTTTCTATTGGACGGGTGGATCTGCAACCAATTCCTCCGCGATGCGCACGGCGTTCACCACCGCCAGACGCAAATTATCGGCGACGCCCCAAATCCATACGCCCGACGCGACGTTCGGGTCCGGCTCGACGCGCGCGAGATGAATTTCGCTTTCGCCCGCGACGGTCACGTTGGTCGGCGCGGGATCTTCCGGCGCGACAACCTTCACACCTAGATTGCTGAAAGCCGCTTGGAGTTGCTCGCTCGGCCGCGGCACGGCAAATTCGGAGTATGCGGCGAAAGCATATCCGTAAAAGACCGGCGCTTGCACCAATTGAATGGCCGGAGCCTGGGCGCGCCCGGCGAGATATTCCGAGACGTCTTTCGCGATTGAGTTGCGCACTTCCGCAAAACTGGGTTTGGACTCTGGACCGTAGCCCGCCAACAAGTTGAAAGCGACTTGCGCATCGAACACCGGCTGCACGATGGGGCGGAAGGAAAGCAAATTCGTGGTTTGGGCTTCGAGCTCGTCCACGCCGGCCTGATCGCGTTCGGAGACTGGAGGGAAAAGCAGCAGCACGGTGCGCAACGGCGAATATTTTGCCAGCGCCGCAGCCAGCGTACACGCGATGATCACGCCCGAGCCGGGCGAGGAATACGCAACGGATTTTCGCACTCCGGCCACCGTGGGCTTCGCTGCTTTGAGCCCGGGCCGGGGCAACAGTGACGTGGCCAACGCCGGAATCCAGGACGTGGATTCGCCGCTTGCGGCTAATGCTCCGGTAAGGTCAATTACGGCGGCGCCGGAACGCTGCGCTACTGGCCAATTCCGCACCGCGTCGTGCTGCGAGCCGGTAAAAAATACGAAGCGCGCATCCTCGAAGCTATCTTCTTCGAGCGCGCGAATGAATGTGGGTTCGCCTCCGGCTTCCGTGAGCGTGCCGGCAAGCGCAGGCTCGTCCAGCAGCACGATATCGCTCGCAGGAAAATTGCGTTCTTCGAGGACTAGCTTCAATTCCTTGCCGCGCAAAGAAGAAGCGCCCACAATGGCGACGCGTGTGGATTTAGCAGACCCGGCGGGCATGGTCTAGGCAGGCCGCGAAGCGAGACGATGTCGCACGGTGCGCACCAGCTGCATCACCGGACCGTGCAACATGTAAGCAGCGGTGAGCAACAGCAAAGTGGCGTGCGAGAAGTACACCACCGCGCCGACCAGCAAAGCGAGCAAGATTACAGCGAGCGATGGCTGGCGGCGCGTCAACGGAATATCCTTGAAGCTGAAAAAACGAAGTGTGCTGGACATCAGCACGCCGAGCACGACCAGCAGGGCCAGCCAGACGAACGAGACGCGAACGTCTTCGATCGGACGCCCATGGAAGAAGTGCACCGCCGCGGCGATCACACCCGCCGCTGCCGGGGTCGGCAGTCCCACAAAATAACGGTTGCCACCCGGTGCCATGCCTTGAATATTGAATCGCGCGAGCCGCCACGCGCAGCAAGCCACAAAAAAGAATCCGACGAGCCAGCCGGTCTGTGTGAGGTGCAGTGCTTCGGGAGCGTTGGCAGCGGCGATGGCGCGAACTCCCCAGGCATAGGCAAGAAAAGCGGGAGCGATGCCGAAGCTCACGACGTCTGCCAGCGAATCGAATTCCCTGCCGAAGGCGCTTTCGGTTTTCATAGCGCGAGCGATGCGGCCATCCATCGCGTCGAAAAGATAGGCGACGCCCACGGCGCAAGCGGCGTTATCGAAATCGGTAATTTTTCCGTCGAGAGTGGCGAGAATGGCGTAGTAGCCGCAGAGCATGTTGGCGACCGTGCACGCGCTGGGAAGAATGTAAACACCGCGGCGCAAACGATGGCTGCGGAAGTGACGGCGTGGCTCTTCTTCTTGTCCGATGGGATCTATGTCGTTGAATTCCATTTCGCGATTGTGCTTTCGCCGCCTTTTACGTGTTGGCCGCGCTGAACGACGACTTGCGTATCCAACGGCAGCCAAATATCCACGCGCGAACCGAAACGAATCAGGCCGACGCGCTCGCCCATTACAACTTCTTGGCCTTCCTCTTTCCAGCATATCACGCGGCGCGCGATTGCTCCGGCGATTTGTTTGAAAATGACACTCCCTTGTGGCGTATGCAGATAAATAATGTTTTGTTCGTTTTCACGCGAGGCGTCCGAGCGAAAAGCGGCGTAGAAACGGCCGGGGCGGTAGACCACGTCGGCGATGCGGCCGGTTGCAGGCGCGCGCTGCACGTGCACGTTCCAGATGGAAAGGAAAATGCTGACGCGATGGCCCATCACACTGTCCAGCATTTCGTCCACGATTTCGACGACGCGGCCATCCGCGGGAGAGATGATGATGCCGGGAGTGGTGGGAATCGCGCGCTGCGGATCGCGGAAAAAGTAAAAAACGAAGAGGCCAAGGAAAATTAGCACGACGGCGAGAGTTTTCCAGCCGGGAATGAAGCACAGCGCGCCCGCGATGAGCGGTGGCAGGGCGAATCGGTACGCGTCTTTAATCATGGGCCTGAGCGAAATCCTTTGCTCGCGAGAATATACAGCGCGTACGAGCGCCGGGGCGCGATTCGTTGCGGATTAAAAGTACGGCGAATGCACCGGTATTGTACGACAGAAGTGCGAGTACTGCGCGGGCCCTGGCGGTAAAAAATTCAGTGATGGACCATGTCATGATCGTGGCGGTAACGCGCCACAATCATTTCCATCAAATCTTTCAGACGCAACTTCATTTTCTTCAGGCCGATTTCCAGTTCCATGTCTTCGACGTTCCAGTAGGATTGACTTACGAGTTCTTTCAGCTGGGATTCACAGCGGGAGTGTTCTTCGAAGAGCCGACGGTATTCCTGGTTCGATTCCAACAGGGACTGCCGGATATCATGCGTCGTGATCGGCATCCATTCCCTCCAGGGGTGCAGAAGCGTTCACATGGTTGTAACAATTACCACAAACGGGGTGTGGAAGCCAATAGGCAAGAAGTGGCGCCGGCAGCGCGGCTCTCGCGGGCAAGTTACGCGGACACGCTTGTTATGCGCGGAGCGTTGCGCCGACGGTAACCCGATGCACAAGCTCTTATTGCTCGTGTGGTATAGTTCGATGGCGGAGGGCGAGTTGATGCGCGTCTTCGGTAGGGATTTGCTGTTGGTACTCGCGAGTAGTGTGTTGGTGTGGCTCCCTGCTCAGGGTGGCCGCTCGAATGCCGGTGAATCGGGCCAATCACTCACTGTGGTTGGTGCTTGCGCCGAGCAGCAAGAATTTCAGGTTGATCTTCAACCCGATACAGGAAATGGTCCGCATTATGTGGTGAAGAATTTGTGCGCGGAACCGCTAACCGCATTTTATCTGGATACATATTCATCAGCCGACGGGAAGCCCAACGGTGGGCAACTTTGGGACGCGCTGTTTTTACAGCGGTCGCCGATCGCCAAAGGCAAGACGACGTCACAACCGCTGGGCCATGTGGTCGGCCAACCATTTTCTGGCAAAATCGAAATAACGGCGGCGGTGTGGGCCGACGGCAGCACTTTCGGCAATCCGGAAAGGCTGAAGCTCATCCTTTCGAGCCGTATTAGCGATCTGCAGAGCTATGAGCGCGCGATTTCCGTTTTGCAGAAAGGCATTCAGGGTGACTGGACGCGTGATCAGTATCTGGCGGCTTGGGACCAAGAGACGAAGAACGCGCCGATGACCGGCGCAGCGGCTGCAATGATGGAATCGAATCTCCGGAGAAATCCGAGTCTGGACTCTCCGGCTAATGTTCAGCGCATAATGCAACACTTCCTCGAGATGTTTATCCAATCCCGCGATTTATTGCGCCAATCCAAACCGGAATTGAGCGCTGTTCGTTTTTCCAACTAAGAACCACTCCGTTACCTGAGCACGGCGCAGCGATCAGTGAGGCAGCACGCCGTCGGCGACGCGAGAGAGAATTGTCCAGATGCGGTCGAGCCAATCGCGGTGTTCGGGCTTCATTAGGACTGAGCGGAGGCAGAGGACTGTGTCGGTCGCGGAGACTGTGAGGTCGGGCTGCTGAGCGAAGAATCGTACTGGCACGCGAATTAGCGCTAAATGCAGATTTTGTTTTGCGGCGGCGTCGAAGATGCGTTGAGACAGCGCGGAGATTTCGGCGACTGTTTTCGCGCGCGGCGCCCAGACGACGATGTTGAGTTCTGGCGCGAAGGGCAGCAGCCAGCGCGCATCGTTTTCGAGCCGCTGGGCAAACTGCACTGCGGCGTCGCGCGACGCTTCCAGCATTCCGGCGAATTCCCCGCCCCGCACCAGCGGCAGCAGGCGTTGCGTCGCCCACAGCGCGACGGCGGAAGCTCCCGGGCGCGAACATTCCAGGCTGATTTCCCCGAGATGAAGATCCGAAGAGGTGAAATAGGTGTACGGCGATTCATGTTTGTAGATTGCGCCGACCTGCGGATCGCGGAACAGGACGCAGCCGCTGCCGTAGGGTTGCAGGCCGTGCTTGTGAGGGTCGATCACGATGGAATCGGCGCGGCCGATCAATTCGAAGCTCGCGCGCGTCTCGGCGGCGAGGTTTGATGCCAACGTGAAATATCCGCCGTAGGCGGCGTCCACGTGCAGACGAAAACCGAAGCGCTCGCGCAGGCGCAGGATTTCCGGCAGCGGGTCCACGGAGCCAGTGCCGGTGGTTCCTTCTGTCGCGACGACGCAGCCTACATCGCCGACTGTTAGCATTTTTTCGAGAGCGCTCGTGTCCATGCGGCCGCGATTGTCTGTCGGTACTTGCGCGAACGGTAATTGCAGCACGGCGGAGATCCGTTTGTGGGTGTAGTGCGATTGATCGGACGCGACGATTTTCTTTCCCGGATTTAGTTGGCCCGCGACCCAAAGGGCTTCGAGGTTCGCCATCGTTCCGCCGCCGCAGAGGTGGCCGAGGTGCTGGTGCCAGCTGAACATCGCGGCAATCTCCGCGACGGCTTCTTTTTCCATAGCGGAACTGGCGCGGCCGCCATCGAGCGCGTGGTTATTTGGGTTGATCCAGGTGGCGAGGGCGTAGGCGGCGCGCGCGATCGGGTGCGGCGGCTTCAGCATTTGTCCGGCGTAGAGCGGATGAAAGTACGGGTAGTTGTCTTGGAGTCTGGTGGCGACTTCGGCCATTACGGCGGTTAGGCGTGGGTCTGTCGCGGACGCGCTATTTTCTGTGATTGCAGGCAGCGCGGCGAATCCGCTGTCGAGTTGCTTCAGTGAATCTTTCAGGAGTTGTAGGGTGGTCTCTTCGAGATGCATGTTTCCCTCGTACAAAGCGATTTTGGCCCGTAGGGGCGGGCCTCAGACCCGCGCCTACTGAGTCGGCGCCATGCCGTGCAGTAATACCACGATCCACACATGGCAAAAGCTAGCCGAGCGTCGCTGTAAGCAATAACGCGTCTTCGACTGGGGCTGTGTAATAGCGCTGGCGGCGGCCTACTACTTCAAATTTGTGGCGCTCGTAGAAACGTAGCGCGGCGACGTTTGATGCGCGCACTTCCAGAATTGCGCTAGCCGCCTGAAACGTCTGCGCCCACTGCAGCGCTTCCGCAAGAAGCGTAGCGCCGACACCGCAGCGGCGCGAATTGAGCTCCACCGCGAAGTTTAGAATTTCAAGTTCGCTGCTCACGCGGCGCGCGACCAGGAATCCCGTAACTTCCGTACCGTTTTCCGCGATCCATCCCGCCATTTCACCGCGCGCAACGCGATCGTAATCCCAAGCAGTCCACTGCGCGATTTCCGGGCAGGCGGCTTGAATTGCAAGGATGGCGTCCACGTCGCGGAATTCCAGGGCGCGAATCGTCAAGATGATTAGCCGTCCTTCCAGCGCATTTCGGCGTCGGTGCGGCGCACGTAGTTTGCGTCGAGAGTGAGCGCGTCGCTCACATCGCCACGCACAGCGCGCGCGTGAGCGATGCGGCCGATGGATGGCGCGAGCACGCTGGAGACGATTTCCAGTCCTGCAAAACCCGCGGCCAAATTCGATGTCAATCTCGACACAACTGCAACGACCGAGGCGTCCGGCGTGACGATGGTGAACTCGCCACGCCCGCGGCCTGGTGCGCCGTCGTTATCGCCACTGTGCGCCAGCGCGCCGAGCTTTTCGGCGAACTCTTCCGGCGTGACCACGAATTCCTCGCCGTCAAGCGCAAGCCTCGCCGCCGCTGGCCGATACACGCCAAAATAAGTTTGCCCGCGCCGCGCGTCCAGAGCGGGTACTAAAACCGCGTTGCCGACTCGAGCCTGAAACGCCACCGCTTCCAGCGCACTCACCCCAACAACAGGCTTGCGGTAAACCTCCGCCCAGCCTTTCGCAGCCGTTAGACCAACGCGCAATCCAGTGAACGATCCAGGCCCCGCAGACACCGCGAACAGGTCAAAATCCGCAAGTTTCAGCGTTAGATCGCCCAGCAAAAACTCCAAATGACGGAAAATACGCGAAGAATAGTTCTCTTCGGCGCGTGTAGAAATGACGCCAAGGGTGATTTCGTCACGCAGGATTGCGACGCTACCGGAGGGTGAAGAGGTGTCCAGAGAGAGGATTAGCACGTGCACCAGTATAGGGCAATTTGGGGGCCAATCTTACTGAAAACATTCGGTTTCTCAGACCTGAGACTGCGCGCCAAACCACCCATTTATCTTGACGTTTATGACCCATGTGCCTAAACTTTCAATATGCTTTTCGGGGAGGATCGAGCATCCATGTCCTGTGAATTCAAACTAGGCGAGAAGGTTGTGTATCCGAACCACGGTGTCGGGGTCATTGAACAGATTAGTTACGGCTACGTGAACGGACGATCGGAGCGATTTTATATGCTGAAGATCGTTTCGAGCGGTTTGAAAGTGATGGTGCCGCAGACAAACGTGGATTGCGTTGGCCTGCGCCCCATCATTCGGAACACGCAAGCCGGCGCGGTGATTTCGTTTCTCGAGAAAGGCCGCTCCGCTTCCCACCACGACTGGAAACACCGCTTCAAGGAAAATTCGGATCGGATGCGGACGGGTTCGTTGATGGAAGTCGCCGCAGTGCTGAAAGGCCTGGTGGCTCTGAGCCGCACCAAGCCGCTTTCCTTCCGCGAAAAGAAAATGCTGGAACGTGCCAAGTATCTCCTCGTCAGTGAACTCGCCACGGTGCGCAACACTTCCGAATCGGCTGTGGAAGCCAACCTGGTGAAAGCGCTGGCCAAAGCAAAACTGCAAATGCCGGAGGGCGCGCCAATTCCGGAGTAGATTTTTCGTATCAAGCCAGGCGGGCACAATCTGCGAAGATTGTGCCCTTTTTTTTGCGCGCTCGTGCCCTTTCGCCTGATCCGCTGCCCTTCCTACTTCCCGCGTTTCTTTCCTGGCGCCACGATGCGTTCGATCTGCTGCGTATGATTCAGGTCGTGGCCGGCGATGAGCGCAACCAGGCGTTCGATCGTCTCCGCGCCGCGCTCGGAGTGCATACCGTGGTGTTTCCATTGCTCTGATGTGAGCGACTTCAGCAGCCCTAGGTTCGCTTCGCGTAACACACGGAATGTCTCGAGCGAGTTGCGCGCGTCGCGTTTTTCGTAGCGGCAGGCTTTCGCCCACGCTTCCTGGTCGTACGCGGGGATGGGGGTTCCCGGCGTTCCCAGGATCTGCCGCAGGCGGAAACTGGTTACGATTTCGCTATCGGCCAGATGCGCCATGATTTCCGCCACCGACCATTTGTCCGGCGCCGGACGCTTGCGCAGCTTCGCTGCGGGAACGCCTTTCAATAGGCGCTCGAGCTTTTTCGCGCTGGCGGCCTGGATTTTCAGCGGTGGCTGCCCTTCTGCGTATCCCAGGATTCGTTCCACATATTGCGGGATCGTTTCGCTCATGGAGGTTGCTCCTTGCGTTTGCGTCAGCGTTTGGATGCGGATCATTAGAGAAAGACTCGCACGAACGAAAAAAGATAGCCATCGGCCGCGAAGGTCGAGCGTGCGGCCAATTTGGTTGACGTGAATGGCGAAAATGTGTGCGCAACCGCCGGGCCGGGCGGCAAGCGGTGGCCTGTACCAACGTACAGTTGTCATCTTCTGGAAACCGCCGGCGCGGAACCCCTCATGTGGAACAGGGGGCATCTTACAATCCAAACAGCGATCCCCTGCGGCCCTTGGGAACTTGGGACACTTCGTAGATGCTTGGCCGTGTAGCGGATCGCGGAGCTCTCAGAGGCGAAGCGTATGGCGCTGAAGGCGACGGACATCTCTGCCGCGAGCCCGCAAGTTGACGC
>Ga0210407_10002190_pt1 | contig 17023 bp, 11 predicted proteins | sample IncBWC27MmetaG_FD_150860 | JGI IMG/M metagenome (GOLD analysis project Ga0210407, IMG submission 150860) | Forest soil microbial communities from Barre Woods Harvard Forest LTER site, Petersham, Massachusetts, United States - Inc-BW-C-27-M | ecosystem: Environmental > Terrestrial > Soil >...
AATTGCCGCCGCTCTTGGCCACATACGATTGGCTGTCGGAGCGCTCATCTTCAAAGACCGTTGAGACAGTGAGATGTCGCCATTTCTCGGCCTCGCTCGCGCGCGCAGCCTCTGCTTGTTGCACGCGCTTTTCCGCATCTACGCCAAGGATCAGCCGCATCGGCACCTCGCCGCTATTCGCCAGTTGCACGATGACATCGGCAATCTTGCGCGGATCGCCTTCCGCATGTCCTTCGAGGCCTCGCAACATCTTCCGGAACGAACCGACGGTGGCCTCATACTCCGGCAGCAACTCCGGCGCATTCTGACTGGCCCGCCGTAGCCAGTTGGTCCGAATACCTCCCGGCTCCAGTGTGCAGACCTTCACCCCGAATGCCGCGACTTCCATCGCCAGAGAATCGCTGAAACCGCCCACCGCCCACTTGGCCGCGTGATACGGCGTGTTGCCTGGAACCCCGAGGCGGCCGCCGACTGATGAGACCTGAAAGATGTGCCCGGACTTTTGCTTGCGCATCACGGGAATCGCGGCGCGGGTGGAGTACACGACGCCGTAAAAGCAGGTGTCCATGACGGCTTGGAAATCTTCGGCGCTCATTTGTTCGAAAGGCGCGAACTGGCCGTAGCCGGCGTTGTTGACGAGCACGTCCAGACGTCCGAAGCTGTCCACCGCCAACTGCACCGCTGCCTTTGCGGCGGCCTCGTCGCGCACTTCCAACGTGACGGGCTTCACCCACTCGCCGTACTGCGACACCAGGGGTGCAAGTTCTTCCGTCCGGCGCGCTCCGGCGACCACGCAGTCACCTGCGGCCAGCGCCGCCTCGGCGATGTTCCGCCCCAAACCGTTCCCGCTTCCCGTAATCAGCCAGACTTTAGCCATTGAGATATCCTCCGCGGCATTGGATGACTAGAATAACTGACTGGATGCTCATTTATTTGGGTCTGTGGGAGTTTCGGCGCAACGCCCGCCAGAAGACCTGGAAGCCTCGTGCCATGAGCTGTTTGCGACGTTTCGGCTCTCTGGCGATGAATTCCATGGTGGCTTCCTGCAGCGCCGACATCGTGGCCGCCGCGAAACCGGCCGGCAGCCCACGCAGCGCAGCGCGGCGGTCGAGCTCGCTGAGTGTTCGGCGAACTGCGCCGCCCGCCGCAGCGGTTTTCTCGCGCGTGTCGCGGGTGATCACGTCGGAAACACTGAGCTGCACAGAAACTTTGCGTTTTTCCGGAAATTCGATGGCCCAATCGAGATAGCTTGACCAAATATGCCGCGCGCGACGCTCGAGACTTCCCTGCCCCGGAAATTTAGCGTTGACCCGGGCGTAGGCCTCGCCCTTCAGCTCGAGATACAGCTGGTTCAATAGCTGTTCCTTGGTTAGGAAGTAGGTGAAGAGCGTGCCGGCCGCAACCCCCGCGCGACTCGCGATCTTGGCAGTGGGCGCGCCGAGACCGGAATCGGCAATTTCGCGTACCGCCGCGCGGAGGATCGCGGCGCGTTTCTGTGGGCTCTTGACTCGTGCCATACCTATGGATGAGCGTACCGTGGTTCGGCCGTACGAGTCACGGCAATCATCTGATCGCGGTCGCTCGACGCCTCGTTAATCATCAGGGACCAATAGAGACCACCGGTCAATGGTTGAGGCCGATTTCAAAGTTCAGCGCGGATATTTCGGCGGCGTAATCGTATTTGGCGCTGGCTTGGGAAATTTGCGCTTGCGTGGCGTTCAGTTGAGATTGGCTTAGCTCGATGATGGAACTGAGGCCCAGTTTGTAGCGCTGCTGGGCCAGGTCGAGGGTTTGATTCGCCTGGTCGAGCAGTTGCTGCGTGAGCGCGAGGCGCTGGTAGCCGGAAATTGAATTGAGCCAGGCTTTGCGCACGTCGCGAACCACCGCATCCTGCAGATCGCGCAGGAATTGCTGGCGCGCGCCGGCCTCGGCCTGCGCTTCGGCGTGCAGCGCGTTGAACTGGCGGCCGTTGAAAATGGGAATGTTCAAGTTGAATCCGGCCGCCGCGTAGCGCGACCCAAGTTGCTCCACGCGGTAAGGCGTGAGACCGGCGACGCCGACAGCGCTGACGGTGGGAAGCCACAAGTCGCGCTCGGCGGTGGCGAAGCTTTGCGCGGAACTTACGTCGAGCTGCTGGCTGATAATTTCGGGGCGGTCGCGCATGGCTTCGGCGATCAGCACAGAAAGTTCGCTGGGTGGGGCCGGCGGGACCGGCTGGTCCGCGAGCTGAAATGTTTTCTGGTCCGCGAGTCCCAGCGCGGCGGAAAGATCCGCGTAGGAGGCCTGCAAATCGTTCTGCGCCTGCACCAGCAGCAACTGCGCTTGCGCCAGGTCGACGTTCGCGAAGCTCACGTCCAGTCCGGACTTGAGTTTATTTTTCTCCATCTCCGCCACCTGATCGGAAACGAGGCGGCGGTCTTTGACTGTTTCCTCGGCCACTTGCAGCACGGCTTGCGCTTTCAAGCAGTTGTAATAGGCGGCGTCCACTTGCAGCAGCACGTCCGCCCGCGAGGTGGTGACGTTTTCTTCCTGGGCCTTCGCGTGCAGATTCGAGCTTTTCACCAGTTCGTGCGTGCGCCCAAAATCGGTGACCAACTGCTGCACGGTGACGCCATCCGCAAAGCGACTGAAGATGATCGAATTGTTCAGCGCGCCGGCAGCGACGCGGCTGTTGGTTTCCGCTTTCACGCCGGTAGCGCTGCCGTAAGCGTGGGGAAAGTATTCCGAGCGGGCTTCGGTGACCTGCGCCTTCGCGACTGCGGCCAAGTACGTGGCGGCTTGAATCTGCGGATGATTTTGAATCGCAATTTTCTCGGCTTCTTGCAGCGTGAGGCTCTGGGAAACAGCGGGCGGCGCTTGCGGAGGAGCTGGCGTCCCAACGGCAGCATGCAATTGTGCCGAAGCCTGCGTGCCGGTGAGAGCCGCAACGATCAGAAGCAGAGATGCGGAAAGATTTCGGTGATGCATTAGTGAGCCTCCTCGGTGACGAGCGACGCAGCAGCTTCAGCGCGGCGGCGGTACATCAGTAAATAAGCCGCGGGGACGACGAAAATCGTGAGCACGATGGAAGTGAGCAGGCCGCCGATGATCACGCGCGCGAGCGGCGCGTAGGCTTCGCTGCCGGTTTCCAGCTTGAAAGCCATCGGGAGCAGGCCGACGACGGTGGCGAGCGACGTCATCAAAATCGGGCGCAGGCGGATGCGGCAAGAGTGCACCACCGCTTCGCGCAGGCCGTGGCCTTCGCTGCGCAGCACGTTGGCAAAGTCCACGATCAAGATGCTGTTGGAGACGACCATACCCTGCAACATGACCACGCCCATGAGCGACTGGATGTTGAGGGTGGTGCCGGTGAGCGCGAGAGTGAGCACGACGCCAATCAAGCCGGTGGGCACTGCGAGAACGATCAGGAACGGATCCACGAAGGAGGAAAACTGGGCAACCAGGATGAGATAGACCAGCAGTACGGCCAGGAACAGGCCGAGGCCAAAACTTTTGAACGAGGATTGCATGGTCAACACCAGGCCGCGGACGTCTATGCGCGTGCTGGGCGGAACGTGGGTGTGCGCGATGATCTTCGCAATCTCGCGCTGCGGCCCGCCGATGTCTTCGCCCGTGGGCGCGACGTAGATATCGATCGAACGCTGGAGTTGATAGTGATCCACTTCCGTGGGAGTGAGAAGTGGTACCACATCGGCGACCTGATTCAGGTAGGTTGGCATCTTCAGCTTGGGAGAATGCAAGGGCATGGCTTTCAAATCCTCGATGGATTTGACCTGATTTTCGGGGTACTGCACGGTGACGAAATAGTTGTTGCCGTTTTTGGGGTCCACCCAGTAGCTGGGCGCGATCACTACGTCGGAAGTGAGCGCGGTGATGAGGTTGTCGAGCACTTCCTTGGGGCTGAGGCCAAGCTCAGCGGCACGATCGCGATTCACGTTTACTTCGAGCGCGGGATAATCCATGTCCTGCGGGATGTACACATCGGAAACGCCGGGCGAGGCCTTGATCTGTCGTGCCAAATCCTGTGCGATGCGGTCGTTCGCTTTCAGGTCCATGCCGCTCACTTGGACATCAATGGGCGCGGGCGCGCCCTGGTTCAGAACCGCGTCCACCAAGCCGCCGGATTGAAAATAAGTGCGCAACTGGGGCAGTTGGGCGGAGATGCGGCGCCGCACTTCGTTCATGTAAACGAAACTGCTCTCGTGATGATCTTCTTTCAGGCCCACTTGCACGAAAGCGGTGTGCATGCCGGAGTTCGACGTGAACAGGGCGGACAAATCGGCCATCAAGCCGATATTCGATACCACCGTGTTCAGATCGTCCGGCTTTACGACCTGGCGCACGATGTCTTCGACTTGTTTTACGTAATCGTTGGTGACTTCAATGCGCGTGCCGGTGGGGGCTTTCACGTTGATCACGAATTGGCCGGCGTCCGAGCGCGGGAAAAACGAGACGCCAATAAACGGCACCAGCAGGAAGCTGACCAGGAACATGACCACGAAGAGAATGAGGGCCTCGCGCGGACGGTCCAAAGTTTTCTGAACGTATTTTTCATAAACGTTCAGCATCTTTTCGAATTTGGCGTTGAAACCCGCGTGAAAGCGCGCGCCCCACGATTTTTTCGCCGTTGCGCCCTCGGCAGGCTCCACGTTGTGTTCGTGGGCCTTCAGGAAGTATGCGCAGAACAGCGGAACGACGGTGACGGCGTCAAAGTAAGAGGCGCAGAGCGCGAGAACCACGGCCAGCGCCAGAGCCGAGAATAAATACTTGCTGACGCCGAAGAGCAGAGTGACCGGGAAGAAAACGACTACAGCGACGAGCATGATGGCGAGCACGGCGAGCGCCACCTCATTCGCGCCCTTCACCGCTGCGACTTTGGGGTCCTCGCCCAGCTCAATGTGGCGATAAATGTTTTCGATGACCACCACGGAGTCGTCAATCAGGCGTGAAAATGCCAGGGCCAGACCGCTGAGCACCATGCTGTTGATGGTCTTGTCGGCGGAATGCAGAACAAAAAACGTGATCAAGACCGAGAGCGGAATAGAAAGAAAAACTGCCGCAGTGGCGCGCATGCTCCCCAGAAACAGCAGAATCATCACGGCGGTGAGAAATAATCCGATGCCGCCTTCGCGCAAGACGGTGGAAATGGCCTGCTTCACGAAAAGCGACTGGTCGAAAACCACATGGGCGTGCAACTGCGCAGGAATATCGCGCAGCGTGGTGATGGCCTTCCGGATTCCGTTGACGACCGCGATGGTATTGGTGTCGCCCCCCTGCTTGAGGATCGGCGCGTAAACCGACTTTTGACCGTTGACGCGCACGATGTTGTACTGCAAGTAGGAACCGTCAACGGCGTTGCCCACGTCGGAAAGGAAGACGGACTTCTGCCCTTCGGTCTTCAGCGGAATCTGATTCAGAGCCTGGGCGTTGGGCACCTGGGCGTTTGTATAGATGTTGTAATCCAAGGCGCCCAAGCGCACATCACCCGCCGGAAGAATCAGGTTGGACTCGTTGATGGAGCGAACGACATCCATGGGGCTCAGCTCGTGCGCCTGCAATTTCAACGGGTCCACGTACACCATCAGCTGGCGATACTTCCCGCCGTAGGGAGGTGGCACGGTGGCGCCGGGAACCCCGGCGATCTGATTGCGGATCTGATACTGCAGATAATCGTGCAACTGCGTTTCGTTGAGTCCCTGGCCTTCGACGGTCAGCAAGCAAACGGGAAGGCTGGAAGCGTCCACTTTGATGACGACGGGAGGCAGCGTGCCTTCGGGCAAGCGGCGTAGATCTGCCATGGCGAGATTGGAAATGCTGGTGACATCGGCATTCGCGTCGGTTCCCGGCTGGAAATAAATTTTGATCAGGCTGACGCCGGCCATGGAGCGCGATTCCATGTGGTCAATACCGCTACCGAGAGTGAAAAAACGCTCGAAGGTGTCGGTGATATCGGCTTCGATCTGTTCCGGGGGCATGCCGTTGTAGAAAGTGGCGACCAGGACGACGGGAATGTTAATCGGGGGAAACATATCGACGGGCATTTGCGCCAAACTGGTAATGCCGAGGACGCAAATGAAAAGGCAGACCACAATGATGAAATAAGGATGGCGTATCGCAAATGTTGGCATCTCGGGTTTACTCCATTCCTGGGGCTGTGACGAGTTTGGGAGCAACCAGCTGGCCTTCTTTAAACTGATTCTGCTCGCCGAATATTACGGTTTCGTTTTCGCCGAGGCCGGAGAGTACTTCGGCGTCGGTGGGCGACTGCAAACCCAGCTTCACTTCGCGCCGCTCGAGACGGTTCGAGGAGTTCACAAGCAGCACGGTGCCCTGGCCGGTTCCCGTGGATTGCACGGCTTGCAGCGGAATGGTGAGAACGTTGGTGACCGTGTGCAACGGAATCTTCACGGACGCGTACATTCCCGGCACCAGCGCGTAGTTCGCGTTGGGAACGGTGACTTCGGTGTGCATGGTGCGCGTGGTTAGATCAATCTGATCCGAGAACAGCGAAATTTTGCCCATAAATGTTTTGTGCAACGCCGAGACGTTTACTTCCAGAGTCTGGCCGTTGCTGATTTCCGGAACCGCCCGTTCCGGCACGGGTATGACCAAGCGCAGTAAATTATTCTGCGAAAGGTGGCAGAGCGCGGAGTCGCCCTTCGTCGCGGAAGTTCCCGCGGGAAGCAACGCCCCGGTATAGGCGTAAATTTGCGTTACGACACCTTCGAAGGGAGCCGTCATGCGCGCGTAATTGAAGAGCGCCTTGTCTTTGTCGAGCGCGGCTTTGGCCGCGAGGAGAGCCTGTTCGGCTGCGGCCAAAGCATCTTTTGACGATGAGACACCGGCGCTGGCTTCGAGGTCCTTGCCCTGCGCCACGTCAATTTCCTGCTGGGCGACGAGTTCGGGCCGGGATTTTTGCACGTCGGCCAGCCGGGTGTAGGTGATGTGCGCGACGCTGTAGGCGGATTCCGCGCGGGCTTGCTCTTCGCGTGCGCGGGATACTTCCTGATCGGCACGGCGAACCGACGCTTCGTCTTGCAACAACTGCTGTTGCAGCTCGGGAATTTCCAGCACGGCCAGAAGCTGCCCCTGCTTCACGTGGGTGCCCCAATCCACGTACAGTTTCTGGATGTAACCGGAAACTTTCGCGTACACATCAATTTCCTGGTAAGGCAGAAATTCCGAGGAGATCTCCAGGGTGCTGGAAAGGCTCTTGCGTTGCACTTTCACCACGGCTGCTGGCGGCACATCGGCGGCGTCGGCCTTGCGAGCGTCGCCGCAGCCATTGGCAAACGCGGATAAAACAATGACCACGAACATCCAACGATAAGCGGCGGTTTTATGGATCACGATTCCAACTCCTTGAGACGTTCTCTGAGCTTTGCGATGGAAAAAGAATCGGAACGGCAGAACTCGATCAACTGTTTCCTCTGTTGAACGATTTCCAGCGCTTTCGCGGGGACCCGAGGGGCGATCGCGCGCGGAATCGTTTGCACGCCGTGCTGGTCTCCCTGGATCAAATCTCCGGGTTGCACGGAGAGGCCGGCAATTTCAACCGTGCCGGCAAAATCGAAAACGTGGGCATAAGCGTGCGACACCGAGACATTTCCGGCAAACATTTGCAGACCGCTGGCGCGCACATCGGTAAGGTCGCGGACGGCGCCATTGGTGACTACCGCAACGCAGCCCAAGGCCAGCAAAATATTGGCGTGCACTGCTCCGAAGAAGGCACCCAGACCGGGGTTGGCATCCACATCTTCGATGACTGCCACGCGCGGCTCAGGGATTTGCAGCAAAGAATCCCACCAGGTGCCGCGTTCGTAGTAGCTGTGCCCTTCCATGGGAGGATCGGAGCTGCGGATGCGGGCTGTCGCCGCGTAACCCACCGTGGTGGGCATTTCCGGGAAAAAGCAATGCAAGCGGGAATCGGTAAAGCCTCTGTTCCGCAGGCGCACACCAAAAGTCTCGATGGCGCTGGCGACCACGCAAGTACTCAACGAGCGCAACTGCTCAAGTTGCAAGGGCATGAGCGGTTCTACGTTCATGAAAACTCCTCTGCCGGATCGTGTCCGTGACTGCATGGAAAAAGGGCCGGAGCGAACGCACTAATCGAAATATCAGATTTTCGGAACGAATGAGCTAGGAAAGGGAAATCGGGGGAGAACGGTGCTGCAAGGAAACAGTCACGCTGATAGACGGCAGCGCCGGAATCTCTGCCCGCACCACTTGGGTGATTCGCGTTTTAGGTCGAGGCGGTATGAATCGAGCGACGGGCCGCAGTGGCGTCCGGTCAACGACCGCCGGCAAATGGCTCTGCGTCATCTTGCTTGCAATGTTGATGTAGTGGGCTGGATTGGACCTGGAAAAATACTGGCTGTTTTTCGCGAGCGTTGAGAGCGCCGTGACTGTGAACAGCAGCAGCACGATTGCGGCAATTTGAAGGCTGGATTCGAGTAATCGGCGTTTCATCAACCGCGCGCTCCTGCGCTAAGTACTCTTCAATTATCGCCATCTGGCGCGGCGAACGCAAGCATGGGGATTCGATGGCCTAGGTGAGAGTAATTTCGCCCATATCAATGGCGACGAGCAGAGGCTCTTTCACCGGTTGATAATCGCCTTCGTAGGCATAGACTCGACGGTTGGTGGGCACGACGATGCCGTCAACATTGCGGAAGTCGAATGCGTAGTTGAGGCCGGTGGCGCCACCCAGAAAGTCCACGGTGTAATCGTGACGGCGCAACAGGCCATTGGAACCGAAGCAGGAGATTTGTTCGCGGGTGTGGCTCTTCACACTGTCGGGGAAGGTTATCTTCAGGCGTCGCCAGGTTTCGGTCTCCAGCTTGAGCGGCGCGATCTCTTCGGTCTTGAATCCTTCGTAGGTATAAAGGAACGGAGTGTTGAGGTAGGTCCACAGCGCTTCGCCGGCGAAATAGGCTACTTGAATGTCGTCCCAGGGAGTTTCGCGTTGCTGCCCTTCGAGAGACTCTTCCGGATTGTCGCGGGCTTCAATTAACGTGCCGTCCAGCGTTTCGATCACCACACGGTCGGGTTGAAAAACCGCGCGCTTGTTTTGGCCTGGGAATTCCAGGGTCACGCGTTCGCGGCGCGTTTCGGCGGTCACTACCACGTTCTTGAGGGCGTCTGGCTTCCCTTTGACATACCAGATGGCGCCGGTGATCGATGCGGCGACCTTGATCGCCTTGAAATCGTTCCAACGCTCGAGACCGCCGTGCGCTTTGACCGCCAAGTCGAGTAGGTCGCCCATCGAGTACTCCCTTTGTGATTGCGCTTTAAAAATGAGCCGAGGTGGTCGGAAATGCGAGTCCTGTTGTCCCGCCCCGTCGTGCGAGGTTAGGTCGCGTGGACTCATTCGCAGGGCATTTGTAATTATGCCTGAACGATCAGAAAAGCCCCGCAGGCAATCGCGGATTGCTCAAGGTAATTTCCGCATTCCGGGCAGAGCGTATCGGAAAGGGCAGTTGAGTGCAGCATGAGCACGTCGCCGAAATTATTTTCAAATGCGGCCGCACCGTTCTTCTTACGAAACAATTCGCCCGCGGTAGTACCAACGTGGTAGCGCCAGCGTAGTAACTTTACGGTAAGAGTAGGCCGGGGTCAGGAGAGGACAATGAGCAGAATTTCGGCGTCTTTGCTTTTCCTTGTGCTCGGCTGTGCTTCCTGTGGTGTGGGCGCGCAAGAAACGCACGAGCCACTCAGACAAACTCGGCTGCTCGCGCTGGTGGCGGGCGCGGCGCTACCTGAAAATATAGTTGCGGCCATCCGCGAGCGAGGCGTGAGCTTCGCAAGCGATGCTGATTTCCGCGCGGAACTGGGAGCCGTAGGCGCCGATTCGAGGATTTTGGCAGCGCTGGATTCCGCGAAAGTAATCGCCCCGGAAGGGGCAAAGCAGGCTCCGAATAAGGAAGAGTGGGAACACATCGTCAACGCCGCGGAGGCGATCCAGACCAAGAAATTCCCGGAGGGCGCCGCCGAATTAACCGCGGTGCTTAAAGGCCAGTTTGAAAGCCCCGAAAGCGGATTTGTGATGGGCCAAATGCTCCGGCTACAGGAGCGCTGGCCGGAGGCGGCGGCCGTATATACGGAAGTCCTGCGCCAAGATCCGAATTTTCCGGAAGCGCATACCAAGCTAAGTTTCATCTGGCACCGGCTGGACGAGCAAGAGGAGGCCCTGCGCGAAGCGAAGGCGGCGCTGAAGGCGACTCCTGATAACGCCGAAGCGCACAAGAACGCGGGTCTGGCGCTCGGGGCGATGCGCAAATTCGACGCGGCGGATGTGGAATACGAAGCGGCGTTGCGGCTGAAACCCGATTACGAGCCGGCGCGCGTGGACCTGGCATTAATGTATTCGCTGGAAGGCGACGTGAATGGCGCGATTGCGCAATATAAGAAGGCCATCGCGCTGGACCCGAATGACGTCGACGCGCATTACAACCTGGGTGTGGCATTCGTAAACAAGGGCGACGTCGATTCCGGCATTCGGGAATATCGCGAAGTGAAGCGCCTGGACCCCAAGCGGTATGACGCAAGGCACAATCTGGCGTCGGCGCTAATGGATCGCAATTTCAATGCCGAGGCGGCGGTGGAATTTCGCGAGTTGGCGAAGGATTTTCCCGACGTGATGATTTGCCATTACTGTTTGGGGATAGCCTTGCACCGAACGTGGGACCTGGAGGGAGCGGAAAAGGAATTTCTGCTGGCGATGAAGCTGGACCCCTCGGATCCGCGGTCGTATGCAGGTCTGGGCGCGCTGCGCGAAACACAGAAAAGGTATGATGAAGCGCTCCAGGAATATCGGCTGGCGGCAAAGTTGGACCATAACTCGGTCGATGCGCACTTGGGGGTCGGGCGGGCGCTGATGGCCAAGAAGGACTACGCGCATGCGATCGACGAGCTGAAACAAGCCGAGGATCTGAAGCCCAGCGACGCGTTCGTGCACGAAACCTTCGCGCAGGCGTTGCTGGCGGCGGGAGACAACGCTGCCGCGGCGAGCCAGTTCCAGCAAGCCATCGCCCTTTCACCGGGTCAGGTTCCTGTGATGATTGAATTGGCGGACGCACTGGAGAAAAAGGGAGACTGGGCGGAGTCGCTGGACCAATATCACAAAGCCGCGTTGCTGGATTCGAGCGCCGACTACCGCACGAAAATAACGCGGATGGATGCCGCCGGTCCTCAAGTGGAGTACAAAAAAGCCAAGGAGCGGACTCAATTGCATATCGCCGCGCTGAAATCGTCCGGCAAATCTTCGGACGCCGCTGCGCTGGAAGCAGCGCCGAGTCTATCGGAGAAGATTGATGCGGCCATGCAGGCGGGCGAACAAGCCAATCGGGTGCGCCATTTTGACGAGGCGCTGAAGCATTTCCAGGACGCGGTGGAGCTGTCCGAGAAGATGCAGCCGCACGACCCGCGCCTGGTGACTGCCCTGGATCACGTGGGGAATGAATATCTGGGTCAAGATCCAGCCGCGGCGGAAGCTGCTTACGAGCGCGAAGTGAAAGTGAGCGAGGAAATATTCGGCGCGCATTCGGCAAACACGGCCATGCCGCTGCAGTCGCTGGGCCGCAATGCTCTGATGCAGCACGATTATGCCACTGCGGAGAAATTCTATTTTCGCGAAGTGGATGTGAACGAAAAGGTCTATGGGGAGGGCAGCGATCGCGTGGCGGCCAGCCTGTTAGACGCAGCGAGCGTTTACATGGCGCAAAAAGATTATGCCAAGGCCGAACCCTACATTCTGCGCTCGGTGCATATTGATGAATCGTTATACGGCCACGATGGCATTAATATGTTGATGCCCTTGAGCAACGCCTGCAATCTTTACGACAAGTGGGGCAAGCCCGACAAACTGGAGCCATATACCCGGCAGCTGATAGCCGTGGCGGAAAAGCAGTTTGGACCGAACAGCCCGCAACTCGCGCCGGTCTTGAGTAGTGAAGAGCGCACGCTGCGAACTTTGGGACGCGCGAAAGAAGCGGCGGACGTAGAAAATCGGCTGGCGTCTATCCGCTCGGCCACGATGAGTACGCCCTAACCGATCTCAGTTCCCTACGTAGCGGCGGCGTGCGCAGTGCCTGTTTCGACCAGTTCTCGCGCGGTGACTTGCGCGGCGGCGAGTTCACGGGCGACGGTCTGCAACGCGAAGTAGATCGTGTGCCGGCGCAGAACGCCTTCCAATGTTGCCGTGCCAGGTGTGCCGTCAACGGTGGGCGCGCTGGAACCGATGGAGATGCGCGCCGCGTTTGCTCTTGCGTCCAGAGCCTGGATCGCGGCGGCGAAATCGTATTCGGGCGTCCAGAATCTTCCGGTCAAGATTCCTTCCGCGATTCGCTGCAACGCTGCGGAAATTCCAGCGCATAGCTCACTGAATTCCGGTTCCCACTGCGAGTCAATTCCCCCGCAGAAAGCTCCGCCGCAAGCGACGTCGAGAGTTTCCACCGCTTGAGACATGCGCTCTTCGTGCTGGAGTAATTTTACAAGAGTTATGCGGCGTGCGGACCAACGCGCCGGTTCATAGCGGCCGTGCGCGTGGAAGTCCGTGTTTTGACGCCCCAGGGTTGCGAGGCTCGCGCGCAGCGCTTCGACGTCTACCACATTCTCGCCGCGAAACCGCAGCAGCAGCGCCGAGAGGAAGGTGTCGAGCTGCAGGAATTTTTCGGCGAGCGCATGCCGGAGACTTTCCATGGCCGTGGAAGGCAAAACGAACTCCGCCACCGCCAGCGCGATGAGAATTCCGAAAGAAACTTCCAGGAAGCGGTTCAGCGCAGGTACCCACGGCCGGCCGGTGTTCGGGACAAGCATGATGATCGCGATGGTGACGGCCGCGAGGCGTATTCCGTCCTCAAGGTGCAAAATCGTGCACAGCACGATAGTGACAAACACGGCCACGCCAAACACTAAAAGCTTTTGTCCCGGGACTGCCATGAACGGAATCGAGACGGCGGCGCCCACGGCCGTGGCGGCGAAGCGAATCCACGATTGCTTCACGGCAGCGCCGAGATTTATCTGCATCACGATCATGGCGCTGATCGCGGCCCAATAAGGCTGGGGCATGCGCAAGAGCGAGGCAAAATACATGCCCAGGCAGCCGGCGAGAGCCGTCTTGATCGCGAGGCGAAAATTTGCGGACGAAGGATTCAGCATATTGGGCTTCCAAGCGCGCTGGGATTATGGCCCGAGATTGGGTTGCGGCGGTAGCGGTACGTGTTGAATTCCAAAATGGGCCAGGGGGAAGGATGCAACACCAAATGCGCCATACAGATAGGAGAAGGGCGGAGATGTGCAAAGTGTTGCATATTGAGAAAAATGACCGGTAGCCGAGGTGTAGCGCGCGTTGAAGATACAGGGTTTACTGTAGGCGAAAATCGGGGATAGTGGTCTTAGACGTGCTAGTATATCTGCGGTTGTAAATTCGTGGAGGTGCGCGGGTGAAATTCATACGGGTTTTGGGATTGGTTTTGCTGATGTGCTGTGCTGCCGGAATCGCCAAGGCAGACGGCGATCCTGTGTTGACTACCAATAAGTTTCCCGATCCGAGTTGCTCGCCCGCACCAGCCGGCGTTACGTGCTTCGATGCGAACTCCCAGGCCGATCCGGTCATTTTTACCGGGGTGGGGAGCCCAGTGACTCCTCCACAAAATTTCCTGTGGGACGGCCCAGGGGATCTGACTTCTTTGTTCGTGGAATTCACGTTTATCCCGGGTGACATTTACACCTGCGCGTCGAACATATTCGCATCGTGTGGGATCGTTGCCCCCTCTCTTTCTCCGGAGACAGATTTAGAATTCGAGTTTACGGGCGGATCAATCGCACCATGCACTATCACGGACGGGGTACAGGACTGCCAGGGCTTCACCGCATCATTTGTTCCTGAGCCAGGTTCTGGTCTCCTCCTATTCGCAGGCCTAGTTTCTATTCTTGCTCTCGGGAGGAAACGGCTTACGAAACAGATTATCGGTGCACAACGGGTGCTTTCCGCATAACTGCCCGCCATCCGTTCCAAAGTGGATGCTAGGTTCGTTTCGAGGCGCTACGGCGATACGTAGCGCCTTTTTCATTGGAGCCTGTGAGGATAGCCAGATACTGGTATTACTCGGAGATCAGGCACTCGCGGAAAATGTCTCGAAGTCGAAACCACCTCGCGCGGACCTGGCGACACACCAATTCCTCGATTGTCCTACCGCTAATCTAGCTCCTGCGCAGTCACCCCATAAATTCGGACGGTCTATACCGAGCGGCGGTCGCTATGGCTTCTTCGCGGCATACTTCTTAATGATCGCGGAGAACTGAGGATCCTTCCGAAGGCTATCCAGTTCCGGATCCCCCTCCGCGAACGCCGCCGGGTAGTGCTTCTCCAGAGCCTCTTGCAGGGATTTCAGCGCTTCAGACGTGAGGCCGGACAATGCCTTGATTTCCGTATCGTCGTAAATATAGTCAACATTGGTTGGATCCGCGGCGCGCGCTCGTTTAATGAACTCTTGCGCCTGAGCCGCGTTGCCCGTCTTCGCATAGCAAAGCGCCACCTGCGCCATGATCGCCGCGTTATTGGGATTTGTTTGCAGTTCCTTAAATCCCAGGGAAATGGCCTTTTGGTAGGTGTCGCGTCCCTTTTCCTGCTGGCCCGCATAACGATACGCATCGCCAAGGTTCACCACCATTAGCGTGTCATTGGGGCTCAGCGCCACCGCTTTCTCGAACATTTCGACGGCGTTCGAATACTGTTTCAGAAAGAAGTACGCTGTACCAAGATTTGAATAAGTCGAAAAATACGGCTCAATCTGTAGAGCCTTCTGAAAATAAGGGACGCTCTCCTGATACTTCCCTTCTGTTGAATAGACCACGCCCATATTCTCGTAACCCGCATCAATGTCCGGCTCCAAAACCGTGACCTGTTTGAATGCTTCTAGAGCCTTTGGATAATCCGCGGTTTGGAGGTAGGCGTCGCCCAGAAGATTTTGATTTTGCCAGAAATAGGGATTCAGCTCTACAGCCTTCTGAAATGCCTCAATGCCTTGTTTAGCCTGCCCGCTGTCCATATAAACAGTGCCGAGTCTTCGGTACGCTTCGTCCGAGCTCGGCGCAAGCGCAATGGCCCGTCTCAACTCCGCTGTCGCTTCGGAATACTTACCTGTGGCGCGATAGACGCTCCCAAGTGTGGAGTGAACTTCGGGCAGATTGTCGTTGAGCTGTTGCGCCTGCTGCGCCGCAGAAAGAGCTTTCTGAGTCCAAAAGCCGTCCTTCTTAAGGTCGTACATCCTGAGACTCGCGTCCGCAATTCCTGTGTACGCCAACGCGAATCTCGGATCTTGCTTCAGAGCTTGGTTGAAATAGTCGAGCGCTGCTTCGACGTTCTTACTGTCGTGACCGCGAATGGAACTGCGGCCGCGCAAATAGAAATCGTAGGCGCCGACGTTATCCGTGGGCCGAGCTTCTGCTTTGGCGGTTTCTTCCGTCGTAGGCGTGACGTCCATCGCGGAAACCACTTGACCGTAGATCTGGTCTTCGAGCGTGAATAGGTCCGCTGGAACGCCGTCGAATTGCTGGCTCCAGACGCGCTTGCTGTTCGCCACGTCTTCCAAATTCAGGATGATGCGTATTTTGTCCCCATTGCCCTGAACCATGCCCTGCACGAGCATGTTCGCGCCCAGGTTGCGCGCGATTTTCTGCAGAGATTGTTTGGGATCGGCCTTGGCGGCGGCGTCGGTAGAAGTGACGTGGACGCCTTTCAATTGAAAAAGTTTCGCAGCCAGGGCTTCCTGGATGCCTTGGGCCAGGTAGCCGAGCTGAGCTTGGTCACCCAGAACTTGCAGCGGCAGAATGGCGACGTAGCGACCGCTGGAAAGCGGCGGGATACCTGATGTCGCGGTACCGGGCTGTTCCACCCTAAATCCGGGAATCAGGTGGCGCACGGGGGGTATCGCGAGCGCGAGCAGAAGCAGCGCCACAACTCCGGACACGATCCACACCCAACGACGGCTGGCGAACTCCGGAAACTGGATGATTACGCTTTGCGAGCCTGAACCGATGCGCGACATGCCCACGCGCGAGACGCCGCTGCCGGATGCTCCGCCCTGCAGATCGGCCAGAATTTCGTAGGCATTCTGGTAGCGATCGTTCGGATCGCGTTCCAGGCAGCGCATGATGATTTTCACGAGCCAGTTCGGAAGATCGGGCCGCAAGAGTTTTGGGCTCTTGGGCTTTTCTTGAATGCGCTGGTACATCACTTTCAGGGTGGATTCGCCGGTGAAAGGCACGTCGCCGATCACCATTTCGTACAAGATCAGGCCGAAAGCGTACAGGTCGGCGCGACCGTCGGCGGGCTTGCCTTCCACCTGTTCTGGCGACATGTAACGCGGCGTGCCGAGAAAGGCGCCGGTGCGCGTCATTCCGATCGCGCCCTCTTCGAAAGATTTTGCCAGGCCGAAATCGCAGACGTAAATCTGGTCGTTCTTATCCACCAGCAGGTTCTGCGGTTTCAGGTCTCGGTGGACGACGCCTTCGGCATGCGCCGCAGCCAGCGCCTCCGCAATCTGCTGAGCAAATTTCAGAATGCGTTCCAGCGGCATCTTGGGGTTGTCGCGGATGATGTGCTGCAGGTCCTTGCCTTCGACGAAGGCCATGGAAATGAAACGCAGGCCGCCGACGTCGCCCATGTCGTGAATGCGCAGAATATTCTTGTGGGAAATCTTGCTGGCGAGGACCAATTCCTGTTTGAAGCGTTTCAGGGCGTCGGATTCACCGATCGCGCCGTCGCGCACCACTTTGATGGCTACGGTGCGGTCGAGGTCTTTATCATAGGCCTTATAAACCCGGCCCATGCCGCCCTGCCCCAGTAGCGCTTCGATGCGGTAGCGCGGACCGAAATCGCTGCCCGGAGCGATGACGGTGGCATCCACCATCTGAATCGTTTCGGACTCGCCCAACGGCATGGGAGTCCCGCAACGAGAGCAAGACTCTGCGAAGTCAGGATTCACCGTGCTGCAGTGAGGACAATTAATCACGAAAAAGC
>Ga0210407_10002192_pt1 | contig 17012 bp, 14 predicted proteins | sample IncBWC27MmetaG_FD_150860 | JGI IMG/M metagenome (GOLD analysis project Ga0210407, IMG submission 150860) | Forest soil microbial communities from Barre Woods Harvard Forest LTER site, Petersham, Massachusetts, United States - Inc-BW-C-27-M | ecosystem: Environmental > Terrestrial > Soil >...
TTCGTTATAGCAGCCGGCGAAGGCCGGACAACTGCGCACGCCTCGAGCGGCGCGCATGATCTCAAGATTCAGACGGCGCGACAGTTCGATCATCGCTTCCGATTCGTTCAATTCGGATGCGGCGAAAATCTCCTCGCCCGACGAGCGGAAACAAGCTTGCGCGGCTTCGAGAACGGGGCCGCTGGTTTCGCGTTTGCCGGCGACGTCCAGCAATCCAAAAAGAAAACGCTGCGGGCTCACACGCAGGAAATCATGAAGATCGCCTCCCGCGCGCGAAGAAAAATAGGCGACCGCCAGGTCAGCGCCCTGGAGCGCGGGCGCGTCCCCCTGGAGGATCTCCGGCGGTTCCTCCACCGTCGATCCGAACCTGAATCGTGCAAGCATGCCTGCCATGACCGGCGAAATTTAGCACAAAGTCTGGGGTGGAGCAATGAGCACGATGTGCCAGCCGAACGGGAACGGCTGCACAATTTGCGGAGAGACCCCGGATTTTCGGTAGAGACGGGGCTTGCCCCGTCTAGCCCTGTCGAGAAACTGTGCTTCGTGGATGGCGTGGAATCTCCATTATTTCATATCTATTAACCAGTTAGTACCCCCACCCCCCTCCCCCCTGGTCTCCTGGAATCATTGAGTTGGCGGTCTTTGATTCTTAAGGACTTATATCAAAGTATTCTGGAATAAGGACTTAGCTCCTAAAAGAGCGCTGAAACGGGTTTGGGGCAGTTTCGAGGGCCGTCTTGGTGGACGGGCTTCGAAACTGCCCCAATCAGATTTCTATTTTCGGGCACGGCGGGTCTTAAGTCAATTTATTTCGGTCACGCATGGTTGTGATGAAAAAATCGGTGGTCGATTAAGAATTCGCCACGGCACCATAGAATTGAATAATGAAGCGCGTCGTTATCCTAGGTTGTGGAGCGTCCGGCAAATCAACTCTCGCGAGGCGCTTGGGCGACATCATCGGCCTCCCGGTGACGAATATTACTATAGCGAACGGATGGCGAAAGATGGTAAGTTGTGGTCATTCAGTGGAGTTGATCCGTGGGCCAAAGCGGAATGGGATAATATTCCACATCCGTGCCGCCGATTTATCACATAACGCCCGTGGAGCACCTTCCAAAGATCATTGAGGAAGGTGGGTTACGTTGTGACGTTGACGCTCAAAAAGTGGCGACCGTCAATATTGCACACAAGAACATAAAGGCGCGTCGTCTTAAAAAGACGGTGCCCGTAGGTCCAGGAGGTGTGGTTGCCGATTACGTGCCCTTTTATTTTGCACCACGGTCACCGATGTTGTACGCGATAAACCAAGGCAAGGTGGAAGGCTACACAGCGGGGCAATCTCCAATCGTTTATTTATGTTCGTCAACAGAAGCCGTGGACAAAGCGGGTCTGAAGTGGGTATTTACGGAAGGCCACGCCGCGATGGACTATACGGACTTCTTCGATGATTTTAAGAATCTGGACAAGATTGATTGGAAGTTAATGGAATCGCGGTATTGGTTTGACACGGATGACTATCCGGACAGATGCCGGTGCAGGCAGGCAGAATTCTTGGTCCACAAATTTTTTCCGTGGACACTCGTTTCGGGATAGGTGTGTGCAATACTGCCACCGCACAAAAAGTGCAGGGAATTTTGAATGCCCACAAACCTCCAGTCACGGTTAGACAAGGTTGGTACTACTAAATGATTGTTCGCGGGGATGGGGACCTGCTCAAAACACCGGCAGAAGCCCTCGTTAATACGGTGAATACAGTTGGGATCATGGGCAAGGGGATTGCTCTGCAATTCAAGCTGGCCTACCCGGACAACTATGCCGCGTATGACGCCGCGTGCAAACGTGAAGAGGTGCAGATCGGCAAAATGTTCGTGTTCCGCCGCGAGAACAATCCACGATTCATAATCAATTTCCCCACCAAGAGACATTGGAAGGGAAAATCGAAAATTGAGGACATAAAGTCCGGCCTAGAAGCACTCATTGAAGTAGTCAAGAAAGAGTGCATTCATTCAATTGCTGTGCCGCCATTAGGGTGCGGAAACGGCGGGTTGGATTGGGATGAGGTGCGGCCACTGATAGAGCAAGCATTCCTTGAGTTGCGAGATGTTGAGGTTCAATTATTCTACCCGGACGGCGCACCAAAAGCGGAGGACATGAAGATTGCAACCAAGCCCCCCAAGATGACACCGGGGCGCGCCGTCATCTTGGAGGTCCTAAGCCGCTATGTCTTGCCGGGCTACCGATTAACACTCTTAGAAATTCAGAAGCTAGCCTACTTCCTGCAGGAAGCTGGTCAGCCGCTTGACCTCAAGTTTCAAAAGCAGAAGTACGGCCCATACGCTGAGAACCTTCACCACGTCTTGCAGAGAATTGAGGGGCACTATGTGCGTGGCTATGGTGATCGGAGCCGCGATGTTTCGTTGGAGTTGTTCCCTGAAGCGGTCAAAGAGGCTGAAGCATTCCTTGCGGATGAGAGAGAAACCCATGGCCGGCTAGATCGCGTGACAGCCTTGATTGACGGGTATGAAACGCCCTATGGGTTGGAATTGCTGTCCACCGTACATTGGGTCGTTACGCATGACCGTGTAGCAGGGGGACGTACAAATCCAAGTCCCGTTGTGGAAGCGGTACACGCATGGAATGACCACAAGCGCAGAACCTTCACGCCGCCGCGTATCGTCGGTGCATGGGAGCGGCTCAAGTCAGAGGGTTGGTTTGAGCCTTCCAGCACACCCGCGAGCTAAGAAAGTCGTCCACTGCGTCCACTGGACAGGAAACCGGGGACAGACGGAACGTTCCGAATGGAGATTGGCGAGCGTGCCCACCTGTCCCGCCACCTTACATTGTTCTGCTACGCTTAGAAACGTGTCCGCAAGTGGAGGTCTTCCAGTGGCCCACTTTATGGAGGAGTATCTGGACCGGGTGCTCGCGGTACTACACGCGGTGCTTTCGCCGACGTGGTTCTATAAGCAAGAGGTCCTTGAAGTTCCGGGATTAGTAACCGGCCTCTTTATCACGTACGACGGGGTAAAAGATGACTCCCGGACAATTCGCGAGTGCTCCTGGAACGATTTTCACAGCAGATTGGCGGCAGTCAGCCCCGACTGGACTCCTGACACAGAGTTTCTCAAGGACGCCGAGGCGAAAAATCCGAAATTCGGAATGGGAGGTTGGGAACGCAGAAATATGTACATGTTCAGGGCCGGAAATCATTCCGAACACTGGACCCGGAGTGATGCCGTTACGGACTTTACCAAGCTTTTAATGGCGAGCGCGGTGGGATCAACACATGCGATTCAGAGCACCTACGCGACATTGTACCTGCCGGAGCTGAGCACTTTGCCGCATTCGAGCACATCGTGCGGGTAGTTCTAAACTTTCTGTTCGTCGGGCAGCTAGGCGAGGGGAAATCACAAAGCCGCACCGAGCCAGAGGACGAGGGTGTGGAAATTCGCGACCTCATTTTCGCGAACGGGGCCGAGTCAGGCTTCTGGAGTGATCTGAAGCATAAATATTCCGTTTCCGAGGTTGTCGTAGACGCGAAGAACAAGGATGCAATAACGCGCGACGATCTCCGGCAGCTGTACTGTTACCTCAAGCCGGCGCTTGGATTTTGGGGCTTCATTGTATGCCGGTCTGAGCAGAGTGCCCTGGTCAATGCGTTCAACCGAACGCTGTTTAGAAATTTCAATCAGGAGAGAGGCGTCCTCATTCTCCACGACGGCGATATGCGCCGCATGGTTCAAATAAAGCTAGCAGGACAGGATCCAGGGGCGTATTTGCAGAAGCTCATGTCAGACTTTGCTAGGAGTATCTGATAGGGGGCTGTTCCGCCCACTGATCCACTCTGGAATTGAAATAGAGTAAACCGGGGACAGATGGGACGTTTTCCTTAAGTGAAGGCAACAGGAACGTCCCATCGGAGAAATTCGCCGCTCTCCGAGCCGCCTTTTTTCATCACCAACAAGTGTGACGGCCAGCACAGACACACAATCAGCCATGCGCGACAATGGTGACGGCCTCAGTATGGGAGCGCGTTAGGAGCAAATCAATCCAAGATTGGGATCTTGGAGCTAAGTCCTTAGTTTTGTAGTTGATAGAAGTAACTCCTTTGTATTGAGTCGCTTGCAAGGAATTGGGGGGGGGTGTTACAAAGTCAAAAACAACATGACCATTTTTTTGTTCGTTGAGATGTTTGAATTTTTCCGCAGCGGCTAAACACGTTTCTGAAAAACTCTTTGTGCTCTCCGCAGCGGCTTAAAGCGTGGCATTCCAAATCAAGATCAGAAACAAAATCAAGAACAAAATCAAGATCAGAAACAAAATCAAGAACAAAATCAAGATCAGGAACAAAATCAAGATCAAGATCAAAGGCAGCGGACAGGAGTGTCCGCTCTACACGAACTGTTTATTTCGGCACCAACTCTGCCACCGTCAACTGATCGGCCTCGCGCAATTCGGGAAACAGCCATGCCCAGGCAGCGATCACCAGCAGGGTTCCTACTCCTCCGAGGACTACGGCTGGGACAATGCCGAACCATTGCGCGGTTACTCCGGACTCGAATTCGCCGAGCTCGTTCGATACTCCGATGAAGAGCATGTCGACGGCGTTGACGCGGCCGCGCATCTCGTCTGGAGTTGCGACCTGGACCAATGTTGCGCGAATGATGACGCTTACCATGTCGCTCGCGCCCAGCAGGAAGAGCGCAACCAGCGACACGATGAGGCTGTGCGAGATTCCGAACACGATGGTAAACACGCCGAATGCAGCCACGGACGACAACATGGTCAGGCCGGCGCGGCGGCGGATTGGGCGATGAGCGACCACGATCGCCATCAGCGCGGCGCCCACTCCAGGAGCGCTGCGCAGCAGGCCGAGTCCCCACGGACCGGTGTGCAGGATTGTTCTGGCATAGACAGGCAGCAGCGCGACCGCTCCACCTAACAGGACGGCGAACATGTCGAGCGAGATCGAACCGAGGATCAGTTTCTTCTCCCAGATAAAGCGAAAACCTGCGAACACGGTGCGGAGGTTTATGGGCTCTTTATCGGCTACTCGGTCGGCTACTCGGTCGGGTACTCGGTGGGACTCTCGATCGTACTCTCGGTCGGCTAGTTCTCTTGCGGGCGCTGTATGTAGTGTATGAATGCGCAGGGTGAGGATGCTGGATACAACGGACACGGTTACGGCAGTGGCGTAGACGGCTTCCGGGCCGCGAAAGAGAGCGTAGACAATTCCTCCGATGGCCGGGCCTGCGATGGTTGCGATCTGAAAGGTGCTGGCATTCCAGGCGACGGCGTTTGAGAAGTGTTCTTCGGGAACCAGGTGCGGCAGGATGGCACGGCTCACGGGAAAGTTGAAACTGCGGAAAACTCCGAGCAGTACCAAGACAACGTAGATCGCGTGCACGGAATGCGGGGCACGCCAACTGATCGCGAGCAGCAAGGCAGAGCAAAGGCCGAAGCCGGCGTAGCAAGCGATCAGCAGCTTGCGCCGGTCGAAGAGATCGGCGGCGTGTCCGGCGAAAAGAAACAGCACGAAGCCGGGCAGAAACTGCGCCAGGCCAACGTATCCCAGATCGATCGGGCGTTTAGTGATCTCGTAGACTTGCCATCCCACGGCGACGGACTGCATCTCGAGCGCCACGACGATAAAGAAGCGCGCGATGGTGTAGGAGACGAAGTTGGGATAGGTGAAGGCTACTCGCCCGGCAAGGCGCGGGTCTTCGGCACTGGACGTCAGCATTCCGTATTACTCTGCATTACTTTGCCATAGAATCATTTGCCACAGAATCTTTTGCAGCAAATCATTTGCTAGAGAATCAGAGGCGGTTGATGAGCGAGGCGACGTAGCCCGCGCCGAATCCGTTATCGATGTTGACGACGCTGACGTTCGAGGCGCAGGAGTTCATCATCCCGAGCAAAGCGGCTAGGCCTTCGAAGGCTGCGCCATAACCTACGCTTGTCGGGACGGCAATCACCGGAACGCCGACCAGTCCGCCGACTACGCTCGGCAGCGCGCCTTCCATTCCGGCGCAGACTACGATCACACGCGCCTTCGCGAGCGCTCCGCGATGGGCCAGCAGCCGGTGGATGCCCGCGACTCCGACGTCATAGATATGCTGAACGTTGTTGCCCATCAATTCCGCGGTGACGACCGCTTCTTCGGCGACCGGGATGTCGCTGGTTCCCGCGGACACAACGACGATCACGCCCTTGCCGTGCAGTTTGCGATCACGCTTGAGCACGATGGCGCGAGCGATTGGCCGATACTCTGCCAGGTCCACAACGGCGGCGACGGCGGCAAACTGTTCCTGGGTGGCTCGGGTTGCCAGCACGTTACCTCCGTGAGCGGCCACGCGGGAGAAGATGTCGGCGACCTGGCGCGGTGTTTTGCCCTGGGCAAGAATCACCTCGGGCATGCCGTGGCGAAGGGCGCGATGGTGGTCGATCTTGGCGAAACCGAGGTCCTCAAAAGGCAGGTGACGCAGGCGCTCTACCGCGTCGTCGGGGGAGAGACGCTTTTTGCGGACCTGCTCGAAGAGCTTGCGAAGGGCTTGGGAATTCATAGGCGCGGACTTCATTGTAGATGGGCTGCACAAGGTCAACCACAGGGGGCACAGAGGAGCACAGGGGAACAGCCACAGGGGAGAACCTCGCCAGCGGCCTCTGGCGGATGCAAAAATCAAGTCTTTTCAGTAACTTACGTAGATTACTCCAGTGGTTCTACGCCCTTTGGATACATTGCCCGCTTTGCCCGACGCGCCCTATAATCAGGGCAACTCTGGTTCTGGATTCTCCGGCAGGTTTGCAGGTAGGCATGCCCTAGAGTAAGTGTGCCTTTTGGCCGATCTGAAACATATGCGAAAACGCCTGCAAATCACGCTGATCGGCAGCTTAACCGCGATCTCCTTTCTTTCCACACTGTTCTCGACGGTGCCGGCGCTTGCACAGTCGGGCGTTCGGTCAGGTGCACGGGCCGCCGCGATTACTTCGACTACCGACGAATCCGGCCGCAAGATCTACATCAACGGAGATGGGCCTTCCACTGTTTCGAAGGCGGAGGCTTCCGCGCGTTCCCAATCGCCGTTGGTTTATTGGAGTGTGACCGAGCACCGTTTCAAGGCGGTTCCGACGAGCGGAGCGGTGATGCGCGCGGCGCGCTCGGCGGCTTCGGAAGTCAATACCTACCTGGACGGCAGAACGCAGACTCACGAGACTCTTAACCGCGCTTTTACCGCGCAGGATATCGACGCCGCCATTGACCAGGCGGCCGCCCGGCACAACGTGGATCCGAGCCTGGTGCGGTCGGTGGTCAAGGTGGAGTCGAATTTCAATCCCAATGCGGTTTCGCGCAAGGGGGCGATGGGGCTGATGCAGTTGATGCCCTCGACCGCGCGTTCGCTCAACGTTTCCAATCCTTTTGACCCGCAACAAAACGTGGATGCCGGGGTTAGACATTTGAGGAGACTGTTGGATAGCTATGGCGGCGACGTCCGCCTCAGCCTGGCAGCCTACAACGCTGGTTCGGGAGCGGTGGCGCGCAGTGCGGGGGTTCCGCATTTCAGGGAAACGCAGAACTATGTTCGCCGGATCACGAATTTGTATAACGGCGGCAGCGAACCGGGGTCGTACATTTTTGGTAGCCCGGTGCATGAGCCGGTCCACGTGCAGCGCGATGCTCGGGGCGTGCTGTATATCAGCAATACGGAATGAACTGCGCCCCTTAAAGAGGCATCTGATTTAGAGGAACCTACGGTATCGCTAAAGCGATACCCTGAAACGAACCGGGTCGCGGCAAAGGCGATATCCTGATACGAAGTTGGTAGCGGTAAAGGCGATACCTCGATACGAAACCGGTATTGCTAAAGCGGTACACTGAGACCAGACCGGAGTTCTTTCGGCGACCGGTTAGTACGCGACAGCAAGTACGGAATCGGCAAGTGAAGACCCAGGCTTCTACGACCCTAACTCGAGGCCCCGGCGCCCTTCGCCTCGGCGCAGCGCTTTTGCTGGCGCTGCTACCCCTGGCTGCGGCATCGGCTCGCGTCCATCACAACGATACCTGGGCCCGTCAGCAATTCTCCAAGGCGGAACGCATGCGGGAGGCTCTCAACGGCCGTCCCGCTGGAGAGCGCACTCGCCGTGAATACCAGCGTGTGATCGACTCGTACCGCCGCGTTTATTTTGGTTCTCCGACCTCGTCGAAGGCGGACCCGAGCGTGGTGGCGACCGCCGAACTCATGATCGAGATGGGCCGGCGCTTTGACGACAACAAGATCCTGCGCGGCGCCGTTGACCAGTACCGTTTCCTGCGCAAGGAATATCCCGGCAGCAAATACCGCTTCGACGCGCTGTTTACGATTGGCGAGATCTATAAGGACGATCTCAACGATCCCGAAGAGGCGCGCACGATCTTCGAGGACTTCCTTCATCGCTATCCTCGCAACCGGCTGGCCGACGATGCCCGCGCGGCGATGAAAGAAATCGATGCCGACGCGGACGCAATGGAACGCGCCGCGCAGAAGGTGGCGCACAAGCAGCGGCGGTCTTCTGAGGTCGGAGGCACTGTCAGCGACGCCGGCGCCAACGGCAACACTAACGCTGCCGCCGAATTCGCAAATGCCGCGAGCGCCCGTCGTAACGCGCTGCCGCGCGTGACCGGGGTTCGTCACTGGTCGACGCCAGACTATACTCGCGTCGCCATCGACGTCGAGCAGGAAGTGAAATTCGGTTCCCAGCGCATCTCGCATCCGGACCGCATTTTCTTCGACCTGCGCGACACCAAACTCGCTTCGACCCTCGTCGGCAAGACCTTCGATGTGGATGATGGCTTCCTGAAGAAGATTCGCGTCGCCGAATTTCAGCCGGGGCGCACGCGGATTGTGCTGGAAGTGGACGACCTCGCGAGGTACGACGCTTTCCTGTTGCCCGACCCGTACCGGCTCATTATTGATGTACACGGGAAGGATGCGCACGGGAAGCAGAGCCGGGCGATGGGCTTTTCTACGATAGACACGGCCAAGGCCGATATTATCAAGACGGACACAGCCAGCATCAAAGAGCGACCTGCTCCGGAGACAGCGACGAGGGCGGCTTCCGCGGAATCGGACGACGATTCCAGCGAGCCCGCGACGAGCAGAGACTCGAAGCCTGGGGGTCAGAAAACACAGCAAGGGTCGGATAAAGACGCGGTTCGCTTTGCGAAATCGGAACCAGTCGAAACGGACATACCCGCCGAAGATGTCAGCGCAGACTCCAAACCCGACTCCGCGAATCCCGCGAGCGGCATTGGAGTGGTAAAGACCACGGTTGCGGTCAAAGGGTCGAATCACAGGATTCCGAAGACGATCGTCGAGGCGGAGGACAGGGTGCCGTCGACTGTCGCCACGCTCAAGCACGAAAAACTACTGCCTGAGGTGACGTCGTCATCTTCCTCGCGCCGGAAAAAATCTCGGTCAGCCGCAGCTGCGCCTGATACGGCGGATCTTCGTCCTGAGACCCGGGAAGCGCGTCCAACCGCTGCCGGCGATCGGTCTTTGATTCGCGCGCTGGGCCTGAAGATTGGGAAGATCGTCATTGACGCCGGTCACGGGGGCCATGACACCGGCACGATTGGTCCGAACGGCCTGCTGGAGAAGGACGTAGTGCTCGACGTAGCCAAGCGCCTCGGCCGTTTGCTCGAAGCCCGGCTTGGCGCCGAAGTTATTTACACGCGGCAGGACGATACCTTCATTCCCCTTGAAACCCGTACCGCGATTGCGAACCGCGAGCGGGCGGATCTGTTCATCTCGATCCACGCCAACTCGAGCCGTGATTCCGATGCGCGTGGCGTCGAAACTTACTATTTGAATTTCACCTCGTCGCCGGAAGCGCTGGAAGTTGCTGCCCGCGAAAATGCGGTGTCGGAGAAATCGATCCACGAACTGCAGGATCTGGTAAAGAAAATTGCGCTGAAAGACAAAATTGACGAATCGCGCGAGTTTGCCGGCGATGTGCAGGAATCACTCTATGGAGGGCTGGCCCTGAACAGTGCCGGAATCCGAAATCGCGGGATCAAGAAGGCGCCGTTCATTGTATTGATCGGCGCGAATATGCCATCAATTCTGGCCGAGATTTCGTTCGTGTCGAATCCCACTGACGAGCGAAAACTTGAAACCTCAGAGCACCGCCAGCGCATCGCCGAGTCGCTCTATCGAGGCGTGTCCAAGTACGTCAACGGCCTGAGCGGCGTGAAAGTGGCAAGCAAGATCGACAAACCCGAAGGGCAGTGAAGCAGCGCTCGGCCCCCGGTAGCTAACCCCTAAGTCAGAACTCAATCGCAAGGACATGCCCTCCGTGACATTAGTAATGCTTCGACAGATGTTTGCGATAGTAGAAACGAAGCACCCGCGCTAGTGTCGGAGTCATGCTGGAAAAGGTCCGGATACGGAGCGGAAGGGCCATCATGAAGACGGCGTCCTGCTGCGCTCTGATCAGCGTGTTCGCGTTTGCTCAAACTTCTAAAACAAACTCGACGGCGGACACCGCCAAACTGGTGGCGCTCGAGCGAATGTGGAACCAAGCCCAGGTCATCCGCGATGCGACTGGCGTCGCGAGCATGATCGGCGATAAGTTCATCAATACCGAGTGGGATGGAGAAGTCAGCGATCGAGGGAAGTTCCTGGCGGATTTCGCGGATCCTAAGTTCCAACCCAGCCTCATGAATATCCAGGACGTTAAGGTAGAGATGTATGCCACTACGGCGATTGTGACGGGTACTTATCATACGAAAGGCACTTACGGCGCAAAGCCCTATGAGCATGTGGGGCGCTTTACCGATACCTGGGTTTTCCAGGATGGCAAGTGGCTATGCGTGGCCAGCCATACCAGCCTGCTGAAAAAGTAGATCCTCGAGACTCCTGGTCCTTCCTTCCAGCCCAATCCACCAACGTTTGATTGATTCCGACATCCCGTCCCACACGAGCCATGCTGTCAGCTTTCCCTCTGGGTGGAAACTTTCTCGGCCTGCCGGTAGTCTAATCAGGCAGGGCAAGTGTGCCTTTTTTCGGATGAACTTCTCGCGACAACTCTCTGTTGTATTCATATTTCTTTTTTGCGCTTCGTCGTTCGCTGCTGAGCCGCCTGCGCCGGTGCCCGTCTCTTCGACCTCAGTCCTTCCCAGCGCGTTTGCCGGCTGGGAGATGAAAGGCGCCGTCGCCAGGAGTGACGATCCGGCTGCCGCCGATGCAGTGAATGCGCCTGTGCTGAAGGAGTACGGTTTCCGGCGTTTGGAGAAGGCGGCCTACACTCGCGACGACGGCCGCAATCTGGTAATCAAAGCTGCCGTGTTTGGAGATGCCAGCGGCGCTTACGGCGCCTTCACATACTACAATTCTGCCGAGATGGAGGAGGAAATAATTGGCAGGCAGGCGGCTTTTCTGGATAACCGCGTGCTGTTCTATCAGGGGAACGTGCTGGTGGATGCGGTGTTCGACAGAATGAGCGTGATGTCGGCGTCGCAACTGCGGCAATTGGCCGGGCTGCTGCCGCAGGCTGAGGGCAACAAGGGCAACCCGCCTTCGCTGCCTACGTATCTTCCGAAAAGCGCTTTCCAGAAGATCTTCGAGAAGAACACGACGAAGTACATTCTGGGTCCGGTCGCGCTCGATCGGGTGGGATCGCCTCTGCCGGCTTCGATGGTGGATTTCAAATCTGGCGCGGAAGTTGTGATTGGAAAGTATGCGGCGAATGCGGGCGATGCCACGTTGATGCTGATCGAATATCCAACGCCGCAGATTGCGTCGGAACGACTGCGGCAGATTGACGCCTCGCACGTTGATCCCTCACATCCGGTCCCGCAGCAGCAGCCGGGAGTTGCAACCATTCTTGATGTGGGCCCGTTCTTTGATACACGCACCGGGCCGATCATCGTGATTGCCGCAGGCCCGCTTTCAAAAAGCGAAGCGAGATCGCTGATGTCGTCGATCAGCTACGAAGCCGATGTCACGTGGAATGAAAATACGTATGTGAGCAAGAAAGACAATCTGGCAAATTTTCTGTTCAACGCAATTGTTCTTTGCGGGATCGTGGTCGGTTTGGCGTTAGTTGCCGGGGTCGCGTTTGGCGGCTTGCGCCTCCTCATAAAGCGGCTTTTTCCCGACTCCGTGTTTGACCGTCCCGAGGTTGTGGAATTCATCTCTTTACACTTGGAAGACGAGGCCCCGCCGCTGCCCCGGAAGCGGTAAGTGACTCAATCGAATGTCGTTAGCGGCGAAAAGAAGGAATTTTGCTCAATTCTGAGCCCGTTTGCTGACTTGTGCACGTAGCGTTTAAGTTGTTGAAAATAAGACTATTTAAGTCATAAATTTTGCTTGACACTGCGCTTTTAAGACTCATAAGATTCCGGCAGAAAGTTCTGATGGATTAAACCTCCGTTGGAACTATTCTCCCTTGAAAGAAAAGGCCGCCCAAGTTGCCGGGTGGCCTTTTCGATTTAGGTGAGTTCTCAGTTCTCGGTTCTCAGTTCTCAGTGACCCGAAACCTGTCTGTAGCAGGCCGAGAACTTGTTGCGGAACTGGTGAGTGCTTGCATCCGTACAATACAGTGACAACAGCGTATGAGGCCGGGAGGAGAAGCAAATGTTTTGCGATCAGTGTGGTGCGCAGTTGCAAGCGGGACAGCAGAGTTGCGGACGCTGCGGCAAGACGGTGCTGGGACTCATCGAGCTGCGGCGCAGCCGCGTTCGCGAACATGTGCGGCTGGTGGGCATTTTGTGGATGGCGTACTCAGCGTTGCATGCGGTTGGAGGAGTTGCCCTGATCGTTGTCGCCCAGACCATCTTCGGCCACGCGTTTCATATTTCCAATGGTGGCCCACCGCCCGAAGTCTCGGTCTGGCTACGGCCCCTGCTCACTGTCATCGGATGGCTGCTGCTGGCAAAATCCGCTGCAGGTTTCTTCGCGGGTTGGGGTTTGTTGCAACGCGAGGATTGGGCACGTACGATCGCGCTGGTCGTGGGATTCATCGCGTTGTTGAATGTCCCGCTCGGTACGGCGCTTGGCATCTACACGCTGTGGGTGCTGCTGCCCAGGCAGTCCGATGACGAATACAAAGCGTTGGCGCAGGCCGCGTAGCAATTCAGCTGTCAGCACTCAGCATTCACCAGTCAGCATTCAGCATTCAGCAAAGCCGGTCTTTGAGGTTGCTGAGTGCTGAATGCTGAGAGTGCTGACCGCTCCAATCCTTTATTTGCAGGAATCGCAGACGGGCTCTAGAATCGAAGGATGCCGACGTAGCTCAGTTGGTAGAGCAGCCGATTCGTAATCGGCAGGTCATCAGTTCAAGTCTGATCGTCGGCTCCATCCTCTTACTCGCTGTTCATGCGGGTTCCACAACTGCTGGACAGGAGTGGTTGCAACCTGATCGACGAATGGCACCGGTGACGACTCGTTTCTACGCGCGCTTCGCGGTCCGAAATGCTTTCTCAATGAGCGTGTAGCGGGCCGCCCCGATGATCCCCGAGTCGTCGTTCAGTACGATCGTGACTGGGATTTCCTTGAGCAGGTCCACCATCCGGCCTTTGTCCAGGAAGGATTCCATGAAAATCGGATCTTTCATCTTGGAGACATTCTTGGCGGCCACGCTACCTCCGATGAAAATGCCTCCCGTGGACAAGAAGTTCAACGCGCAGTTCCCCGTCTCGGCTCCGTAAATGCTCACGAAGATCCTCAGCGTCTGATCGCAGATGGCGGCCTTGCCTTCCTGCGCCAGTTGCGAGATCAGGGCTGGAGGATCCGGCGCCGACCCGATCTGTTCTTTCAACCATTGAGGCTCGTCGGCTTTGTGCGCATCTCTGAGGAAGTCGTAGATGTTCTTGATTCCCGGTCCGGAAAGAAGCCGCTCGTAGCTGATGCGGCCGTACTTCTTCTGGAGATAAGCCAACAGCTCCATTTCGAGTGCGTTCCGGGGCGCGAAATCGGAGTGGCCACCTTCGCAGGCGAAAGGATGATGCCGGTAGCCATCCCAATACATGCCGGCCACGCCCAGTCCGGTGCGCGCGGAGATTACGGCTCGATTTCCTTCCGCATCCTCGGAGCCTTCATTCAGCGTAACGAAATCCTTGGAGTCGAGACCGTCGATTCCGTACGCATAGGCTTCGAGATCATTGATCATTCCCACGGAATCGAGTTTAAGTTGCTTTGCCAGGTCGCGAGAATCAATGACCCACGGCAGATTGGAAATCTTGCTCCGGCCGCGTCGCACGGGGCCGGCAACGCCGAAGCATGCGCTGTGCGCCGCAATCCCTTCTGCCTTGATGAAAGCGGCGATGATCTCGGACAGGCTGCTGTGCTCCTGGCTCATGTAGGTCTTTTCGACCACAAGCTGGAGCCGGCTGCCTTCCTTCTCGAATGCCGCGAGCCGGGTACCGGTAGCGCCGATCTCTCCTGCAAGTATCATGGCTCGATTTTCCTCCATTGGCGTTCGTCGCGTTCCAGAAGTTCGTCGGCATCCTTCGGGCCCCACGTGCCGGCAGCGTAGTTGGGAAATTTGCGCGGTGGCAGAGCGGTCCAGACGTCCAGCATCGGATCCACGACGCTCCAGCCGGCTTCGACCATGTCCGCGCGCTGAAACAGGGTTGCATCGCCGATCATGCAGTCATAGAGCAGAACCTCGTAGCCGGTGTGGGCATCCGCTCCAAAATACTCGGCATATTCGAAGCTCATGTCAACCGACCCCACTCGCAATACGGCGCCTGGGATTTTGGCGCCAAAGCTCAGAGAAATTCCTTCCACAGGTTGGATCCGTATAACGAGAGTATTCGTATGCAGCTTACGAAAGGCAGAGTGTCCGAACAACTCGAATGGAGTGCGCTTGAACTGAATGGCAATTTCCGTGTGACGCTTGGCCATGCGCTTGGCCGTTCGCAAATAGAATGGCACTCCCGCCCACCGCCAGTTGTCCACGGTCAACTTCATTGCTACGTACGTCTCCGTCCTCGAATCGGGAGAAACTCCGGGTTCGCTACGATAACCCGGCACTCTCTCGCCGCCAAGTACGCCCTCGCCGTATTGCCCGCGCACGCTGCGATTCAGCACATCGTCGGAATCCAGGGGCTGAATCGCATGCAGAACCTTGGCTTGCTCATCACGGACCGCATCAGCCTGAAAAGACGCGGGGGACTCCATAGCGGTCAGGCTGAGGAGTTGCATCATGTGGTTCGGAACCATGTCGCGTAAGGTGCCGGCGGTATCGAAGTATCCGCCCCGCTGTTCCACGCCGACGGTTTCAGCATTCGTGATCTGCACATGATCGATGTAACGCCGGTTCCAGATGGGCTCGAAGATGGCATTGTCGAAGCGAAACACCATAATATTCTGGACGGTCTCTTTTCCCAGGTAGTGGTCGATACGGTAAATCTGATTTTCATGCAATACCGTTTTGATCTCGCGGTTCAAAGCCCTAGCGGACTCCAGATCGTGTCCGAAAGGTTTCTCGATCACAACGCGCCGCCACTGCCCGTGCTCCTGATGCGACAGACCCGCTGTTCCTAGCTGCTGGACAATTTGTCCAAAAAATTTCGGCGATGTCGCCAGATAAAACATGTAATTGCCCGCGGTTTTGAGCTCCTGATCCAAAGCACTGAGCCGAGCAGCGACGGTCGAGTAGGTGTTGGGATCGGCAAACTCCCCGCGTTGGTAGTAGAGCCGCTGCGTGAACCACTCGGACGCTTCAGTTCCGCGATCCGCTGAGGGCAGAAACCCTGTCACCTGCGTACGAAACTGTTCTAAGGTCAAGTCATCGACGGAAACGCCTAAGACCGCGAAGTCCCTGGGAAGCAAATTCGCTTTCACCAAATTAAAAAGTGCGGGAATCAGCTTGCGCTTTGTCAGGTCGCCTGCGGCTCCGAAGAGCACCATCGCGCAAGCCCCGGCAGGCTTGCCCGTCTGGTCGAATGCGCTTGCCAGATTCGCTGTCTTCGCAGTTGCCATGGGGATACTTTATTAGTCGACTTTTCGAACTCTACCGCAAACATCTGGGCAGCATTGTAGGTCACTGGAGTTCGGATTCATAACATTGAGAGGCCGGGAATTTGCATCCGCGAGAGCCAAAGAGGGCGGCGAGTGTTGTCATCTATGTCTGGCAAGTATCTCTGGCAAGCTCGATTAAGAGCGGGATCTCAACGAACCTAAAGCCTTTTGCGGGCAGCGGAAGTGGCCAGGCTATTGGCCTCGATGTTGTCCTCACGGCGAACGTGGGAAATAGAGAAATCGAGCGTTCCGGCCAATTTCCGGCAGATCCAGTTCAGGGAATAAAGCCGCGGGCTGCGGCAGTTGTACTGGCCACTCATCTGCTTGACCATTACTTCGGAATCTGAAAACACGCGAAGGGTCTTGGCTTTGAGCAGCAGGGCGCATTGCAGCGCCTCAAGCAGGGCAACGTACTCGGCGACATTATTGTCCTGCTGCCCGATCCATCTTGCGATTCTAATTGTGCCGTCTGCGGCGCCGCTAATTACCACTCCAATGCCAGACGGGCCGGGATTCCCGAAAGAGCCGCCATCGATGTAGGCCACGAGATCTGACATTGCGTTGGTGATCTGGTATCAACCATGCCTGACGTATCCTCCGGAGTCAAGATGCTGGCCTGATTCCTGCGCACACTGCTTGTACATCCGGCCCATGCCTTCGAGCACCTGTGGATGTAATTGTGGAAAATTGGAGAGAAATTAATCTCCCATTCATTAAGGAGCGACGATTCAATGGCTTGCGTTTCTGGATTTTGATCCATCGCAACAGACCGTTTGCACCGAAAAAGGGCATTGACAATTTTCGTACAAATCTCTAAGGTTGCTCCCGTCGACGGCTGAAAGGGTTGGCTCAATTAAACTTTTGCCAGTCCGAAGTAGGCTGAGTGATCAGCTAGGCAGGGAAACCTGAAGAGCAGCCAGACCTGAAAAAACCGACGGCTCTGCGAGGGGCAGTTGGGGTTTGGGACCGCGAAAGCGGTGATCGCATCAAGGGCTGTGACGGTGC
>Ga0210407_10002193_pt1 | contig 17006 bp, 10 predicted proteins | sample IncBWC27MmetaG_FD_150860 | JGI IMG/M metagenome (GOLD analysis project Ga0210407, IMG submission 150860) | Forest soil microbial communities from Barre Woods Harvard Forest LTER site, Petersham, Massachusetts, United States - Inc-BW-C-27-M | ecosystem: Environmental > Terrestrial > Soil >...
ATTCGCGTAATTACGGAGATGGTGGTGAATCACACCTCCGACCAGCATCCGTGGTTTCAAGAAGCCAGGAGGTCCCGCGAGAACGCCAAACGAGACTGGTATGTTTGGAGCGAAACGGACTCGCGGTACCAGGGTGCCCGGATTATTTTTGTCGACACGGAGATGTCCAACTGGGCGTGGGATCCGATTTCCAAATCGTACTACTGGCACCGCTTCTTCAGTCACCAGCCGGACTTGAATTACGACAATCCCGCCGTCCGCGAGGCCATCTGGGAAGTCATGAAGTTCTGGCTCGATATCGGCGTCGACGGGTTTCGGCTGGACGCGGTCCCCTATCTCGTCGAGCGCGACGGCACTTCGTGCGAAAACCTGCCGGAGACTCACGCGATTATTCGCGATTTCCGCAGTCGCATCGACGCTGCCTACCCGGGCAAGATGTTGCTGGCGGAGGCCAATCAACGCCCGGCGGATGTTCGAACCTATTTCGGAAATGGCGACGAGTTTCACATGGCGTTCCACTTTCCGCTCATGCCGCGAATGTTCCTTGCTGTGAAGCTGGAAGACCGCAAGCCGATCATTGAGATTCTCGAGCAGACCCCGCAAATTCCAGACACGTGCCAGTGGTGCATCTTTTTGCGCAACCACGACGAGTTGACGCTCGAGACGGTCACCGATATCGAGCGCGCCTACATGTACGACGAGTACGCGGTGGACAAGGCCATGCGCATCAACCTGGGCATTCGCCGCCGCCTCGCGCCCATGATGGAGAACGATCGCCGGCGCGTCGAGCTCTTGACCGGCCTGCTCCTCTCCATGCCGGGGACTCCTATCATTTATTACGGTGACGAAATCGGCATGGGCGACAACGTGTATTTGGGCGATCGCAACGGAGTGCGCACGCCCATGCAGTGGAATGGCGGGTGGAATGCCGGTTTTTCTTCCGCGGACCCGGAGCGGCTTTACTCGCCGCTGATTTCCAATCCCGTTTACGGCTACCAGGCCATCAACGTGGACTCGCAGACGCGCTCGGCGCATTCTCTATTGTCGTGGAGGAAGTCGGTGCCTTCCGCGTGTTCAGCCGCGGCTCGATTGAGTTCCTGAACCCTTCGAACCATCGAGTACTCGCCTACGTGCGGTGCCTCGGAGAAGAAAAAGTGCTGGTGGTGAACAATCTTGCCAGCTCTGCGCAGGCTGTGGAGCTCAATCTGCAGGAGTACAAGAAGCACATTCCCATCGAGATGTTCGGCAGAAACCTGTTTCCCCGCATCGGGGACACGCCGTACTTGCTGACCCTGGGTCCCTATCAGTTTTACTGGTTTCGCCTCCGCCGAATTTAATTTTGTGGATTGATGGCGCCCGGACGTGTCCGGATCGCGCCTTGACCGTCGCGCGCCGAGGAGCAAAAAGCCATTGGCTGAAGAAAGTTTTCTAGCGGACGATTTTCTTCGCCAGCTGATGAGCGTCGGCGAGGTCGATCTGCTCGTGGGTGTCCCGACCTACAATAACGCGTCGACACTCGGGCAGACGCTGTCCAGCATCGAAGAGTGCCTTCGTCATGATTTCGTTCGCGAACGAGCGGCGATCCTGAACGTGGATGGCGGCTCTGCAGACGCGACGCGGCAACTGTTTGTGCAGAGCGGCGAGCGAAGCGACGCCGGCCCAGGAGGTCTGACGTCGTTACGCACCATCCACCGCATTTCCTGCGAGTATGGCAAGGCTCCGTCGCATGGCTTGGCCTTGCACAACATTGTCGCCGCCTCCGATCTGCTGCGCGCGAAGGCGTGCGCGGTTATTTCACCCACGGCAACCAATTTGACGCCGTCCTGGGTGCTGAACTTATTGCGTCCGGTTTACCGTGACAGTTTGGATTTTGTTGCTCCTCTTTATGTGCGCAGCAGGTTTCAGGGTTTGCTGGCCCGCGATCTGCTCTACCCAATGAGCCGGGCTATTTTCGGGCAGCGCATCCGCGAAATCTATTGCGAGGAATGGGGATTCTCCGGCCGGTTGGCGAGCCAATGTCTGGAGAAGGATGTATGGCGCGAAGAAGCGGTTCGCACGCGTCCCGAAGCTTGGATGGCCGTTACGGCGATAGGTGGAGGGCTGAAATGCGGCCAGTCTTTCTTGGGACCCAAAATCGCGCCTTCTACGGGCACGGACATCGTTGAGATTATTCGCCAAACCGTTGGCAGCTTTTTCTGGTGCATGGAAACAAACCAGGCGCAGTGGTTGAGCCGCTCGAATTCCCAGCAGGTTCCTACGTTCGGCCCGGACCACGAGTTATCGTTGGACGGCATCCCGCCGAGCCAGGAGAAAATCTTCGAGCTGTTTCGCGGCGGCGTCAGTGAATTGGAGCCGATTCTCGCTTCGATTCTCGCGCAGGACACGCACGCGCAGATCAAGGCCATTGCTTTGAGCGACCCGTCCCAGTTTCATTTTCCAGTCGAGTTGTGGGTCAAGACCGTCTACGAGTTTGCGGCGTCCTATCATCACATGGTGCTCAATCGCGACCACCTCGTGCAGGCTTTGGTGCCGCTGTATCGCGGTCAGCTCTTCTCCTTTCTGCTTGAAAACACTAATTCTTCCGCGGAAGCGATGGAAACGCAGTCGGAGGCGCTGTGTCAGGAATTCGAACGCCAAAAACCGTATTTAATCGCAAGATGGACAGGGAAACGTTGAGGTGCAGCCATGAAGCAAGTAATTATCCAGGGACTCAGCCAGGCTTACAGCAATCTCGTGCACATGTTTGCTGAATTCTTGCCGCGACTGTTGGTCATGCTCGTGATTGTCGTCGTCGGTTTGTTCGTGGCCTATGCGTTGAAGGTGATTCTGCGCACGCTACTGCACGTCACCAGGCTCGACCGCTTGTCGGAAGAAGCCGGGGCTTCCCGCTTCCTGCGCATGGCAGCGCTTCCTTCCATGACGGAACTGCTGAGCCGCTCGTTGTTTTGGGTGACATGGTCAGGCTTTGTTTTGATCGGGATCAGCGTCCTGGGAGTCGCTGGCCTTCAGGAGCAAATCTCGAGGCTGTTTCTGCTCCTGCCGGCGATATTCGTAGCCATGTTGATTCTGTTCGTGGGGCTGGTTACCGCTAATTTCCTCTCCCGCGCGGCTCTCCTAGCCGCGGTGAATGCCGGTTACGCCTCGCCGAAGTTGCTGAGCTGGTCCATCCGGTTTGTGATTTGGGCTTTGGCCGTCTCCATGGCGCTGGACGAGGTCGGCGTCGCGCGCCAGACCGTGCTTGCGGCGTTTTCCATTGTCTTCGGAGCTCTAATGTTTGGACTGGCGATCGCTTTTGGTTTGGGCGGCCAGGAACTCGCTCGCGAGTTCCTAGAGCGAAACCTAAGCGGCAAGAAAAAGGAAAAATACCACGAGCCCCAGCCACTGTGAACGTTTGCAGGCGATTCCTCAGGAACCGTTCGGCTTACCCGCTCGGCGCTTCCTGACCATCAAGCGGAGATTGTGATCTCTAAAGGAAGCAGCCGCCGACTGCGGATCGACTTCTGCCGCGAGATTCGCGGCTAGAAAGATTTCTCTTCCGCCCTCTGCCAGTTCCGGACCATCCGGTCCATTGTTGGCTTCCCTTGCGCGCACCAGCACGCGCCTCGGCCAAACGGCAATTTGCAAGCCTTCCCCGGAAGCGTCCGGAATGGAAGCGTTTAGCGTCATCCAACTTCCAGAGTCCCGAACCTGCGCTCCGGAGCGCACGATCTCCGATTCCGCGCGCAACCAGTTCGCACCCTCATTCCCTGGCTCGCGCCCTGATTCCTCGAAGAGCAGGTATGCTCGCTCACGGGTTTTTCCGTAAATTGCCTGCTCCAGTTCTTCCGCTTCGCGCCCGCCGATGAAACTGGGAGTCGCCGAAGCCTGTGAAGGTCGCGAACGAAACGGTGTTTTTGTCGCGGGCATTTACCACCTCGACGCACGATTTCCGTCTGCGCGGCGAGCCGAAGTCGCTCGCAATGCAGCAGGTGGCCAGGAACTATTAGTCGGCTTCGTGTCCCTTGGGTAGTTGCGTCTTGATGTCATACTTCTGATTCGCTCGCACTTCGATCTCTGTATCGAACGACTGATATCCCGGCAAGGTAATTTTGATGTGGTGCTTGCCTGGGCTGAGCAGCATCGCTCGGCCCGCTCCTCCAAATTCGTGTGCGTGTCCCGCAAACTGGTCATCCACGAAAACCGCTGCCCGCTCCGGATCAATCGACAGCTTGACCTCCGCGCTGACCGTGGGGAATTGCGCCCGGAGATCCTTCTCTAGCGAAATGCGCAAGGTCTGGACGGTATGTGGTTCTACGCCGATTGTCTGCTCCAAAGACTGGTAACCCGCCTCGCGCACGGATATCTCGTGGTCCCCAGGCAGCAGCAGCAACTTCTTTGACCCCTTCAATTCGTTCAGGTATCCCACGTACTTTCCATCCACCCACACGCCTGCGGTCTTTGCCGCTCCGTTCTGTGGTTGGAAACGAACCTCTCCCAGTATCTCGTTATTCCCGGCCGCAACTGGCAGCGCTGCGGCGCACAGCAATCCCAGTATCACGCCTGCGTTTCGTGCTCTCGAAATTTTTGTATGCATGCTATGCCCCCGTTCTCGAGATTTGGCCCAAGACGTTAGCGTGATGCAGGTGTCCAACCAACGGTGCAAATCTCAGGCGAGATGTAAAGTGTTGTAAACAGGAGAGATAGCGCCTTGCTCGGCGAGGAAGCCAAGTACTAAAACGTATAAATCTTACTCACTTTTCTAACTCGACCCTGAAACTCTTGCTCGTTCCCGTTGCAACAGGTACAGGTACGTGCCTCCCAGGCGCCGGTCCCGAAGATTCTCTGACCACGAACTCAGGCTCGATCGCAATTTCCGGCTCTTCGCTTCCGCGCTTCTCGATGCGCTCGATCACCGTTTGTGCCGCAATCTGCCCCATTCTCAATAACGGCTGCCGGACTGTGGTCAGAGATGGATTGGAAAATGCCGCACCCGGAATATCGTCGAAGCCCACCACCGACACATCCTCCGGGACTCGCAAGCCTGCTTCGCGGAACGCCCAGATCGCTCCAATTGCGGAAATATCGTTGTATGCGAACACCGCGGTGAACGGCCGCTTCCGTGCCAGCAGTTCCTTGCCTACCGGGTAACCGATGACCGGCGTCGAATCCGTGCCCTCAATTTGCACGGTCAGCTCCGGGCGAATGCGCAAGCCAAGCTCTTCCGCCACTTCTTCAATTGCGTTCCAGCGCACAACGGAATCTGAACTGAAGGGCTGGCCCTTCAGGAAGGCAATCTCTTCGTGGCCGAGATTCTGCAAGTGCTGCAAAGCCATCTTCGCCGCGCGCTTGTGATCCAGCACGATGTTCGTTACGCCCGCCACCCGCTGATGGCCTGCCACGGCCACTGTCGGCAGCGCTGGCGGTTCGGTGATGGAGGTATCCACCGTGATAAAGCCCTCTACGCCGCGCGATTGCAGCATTTGCGAATAGGTTTGCAGGAGCTTCTTGTCGTGCCGATGAATCACCGTCAGGAAAAAGAAATTGTGCTGCCGCAGATGCTGCTCGATTCCGCTGATGATCATCGAGCCGTACGCGTCGCCTATCTCTTCTGCGATAACCCCGATGGTATAGGTGCGTTGCAGGCGCAGCGAGCGCGCAAAAAAATTCGGCCGGTAATTCAGCTCGCGCGCCGCCGTCAAGATTCGCTGCTTGGTGTGCTCGGGAATAGAACGCGCCGCCGCCGAATTATTCAGCGCCGCGGACACTGTTCCGGGCGTCAAGTTCAGATGCTCCGCGATGGTTCTCAGGGTGACTCGTTCCGGTTTACGGCCTTCCGGCTTGCCCTTGCTCGGAGTCGTCATTGACAGCGCCTCGACGTAACTTCTGGCCCATAGCGTTCCCTATTCTAGACCACACGCCCGTTTCGCCCTATTTCCCAGCGAATCAATGTGCTGCGGCCCTTCCAGAACATCAAGAGCTCACCCAGTAGCCGCGCTTGGGAGTGGTGCTATAGAGCACCATGCCGATTCGCCCGCGGAAGGACGTTCTTACATGCCGCGTAGAATAACATTATTTTTCTTTGGAATATCATTATTTTTGCTTGACAAGCCTTCCGAGCAGGACTATATATCAGCCCTAGTAGAAAAGTATTAGCTCCTTTCCTGCAGTTTTTTTGGCTGGATCCTTATCTCAATCGGGGTGGTTGAGTACGGAAGTTCACACGAGGTGGGTGAAAGAATGAAGAATCATGCTGGATTCCTTTCCAACGCACGTACAAGCACCAAGGCCATTCTCTCGCTGTTCTGTTTCCTATTGCTAATTCTCGCCGTTCCGTTTGCCGCGCATGCGCAGGATATTACTGCCGCTGTTCGTGGCACCGTGACCGACGAACAAGGTGCCGTCGTCGCTGGCGCCGAGGTGACTGTCATCAGTTCGGACATCGCTTTCTCTCGAACTGCGATGACTGGTTCGGATGGCGTCTACAACTTTCCGGATTTGCCGCTCGGCTCGTACAAGATTCGCGTTTCACATGCTGGCTTCAAGGGTGCCGAGCAGACGGGGATTGTCTTGCACGTCGCCGACAGCCGGGTAATCAACTTCGCTTTGAGAGTCGGGGCCATAACCGAGGAAGTGACGGTAGAAGCCAACGCGATCCAGGTGGAGACTACCTCCGGCGACTTGACCGGCCTCATTGAAGGCAACCAAGTCAGGCAGTTGCCCCTCAATGGCCGCAACTTCATGGAGCTCGTCACGTTGGTCCCTGGTGTAGCGACCGGCGAGGGCTTTAGCGCACAGGCGAAGGGCATTAAAGGCGGATCGGATATCTCCATCAGCGGCGGGGCTGTTAATGCCAACCTTTGGTTGGTTGACGGCGCTCACAATAATGACGTCGGCTCGAACCGCACCATCCTCGTTTTCCCGTCCCTGGACGCAATCGATGAGTTCAAAATTGAGCGCAATAGCTATAGCGCGCAATTCGGCCAGTCCGCCGGCGGACAAATCAGTATCGTCACGAAGTCGGGCTCAAACGCTTTCCACGGCGACGTCTACTACTTTGGGAGAAACGATAAGTTGAACGCCTTCAACACTTTCGCCAAAGATAATTGCCCGGCAACGGGCTGCGTAAAAAACAAGCTCCGCCGGAATGATTATGGATACACCATTGGCGGTCCGGTTAAAAAAGACAAGATTTTTTTCTTCTGGTCGCAAGAATGGAATAAGCAAATTGAAGGGCAAACCACAACCGCTCGCGTGCCAACCGTAGCAGAGAAAGGCGGCGACTTCAGGGACATAGCTACCGCTTGCCCCGCAGCGTTTGGTTTTCCCGCGGGTGGCCTGCAGGATCCTGCGAACGCAGATGCGCAGTTTCCGACGCCAAACGTAATTCCGACGGCCCGCTTGAGCCCTGCGGCTCAGGTCGTGTTGCAAGCGTATCCTAACCCGACGAATCCGAATCCCTGCGCGGCGAACAACTTCACCAAGTCTTTCGGTGTGCCGACAAACTGGCGTGAAGAAAACGCCCGTGGCGACATTAACCTCACGAGCACGCTGCGCGCCATGATGCGTTATACGAATGACTCCTGGACGCTAGGGCCGCCCGACGGCGGCTTCGGATGGGGAAACAATAACCTCGGACCCATCGGCGAGTTTTGGAGTCAACCGGGCCGCGTGATCGTAGGCAAGTTGAGCAAGACGATCGGCCAGACCATGGTCAACGATTTCGCCTTCTCCTATTCCGCGAACCGCATCACCATCACTCCCGCGGGCACGGATCCCGGACTGGACCAGAAGCTTAATGACACAATCCCCACCTTCTTCCCGCTATCCGGCAAAACCTACGGCGACAAAGGACCGGCGGTATGGATTAACTGCTGCGGGCTGCCGAGCGTCTGGACCATCGCTCCCTGGCAGAACCAGCAGGACCTCTATACCTGGCAGGATGATTTCTCCATGGTTCGGGGAAAGCACACGTTCAAGTTCGGCGGCCTCTACAGTCGAAACTATAAGGCCGAGCAGGCAGCCAATGCCGAATTCGGAAGCTTAGGCGGAGCTGTTGGTTACAACGGCTTCAAGGGTGCCGCTAACTCGACGCTTTACGGAATCGCGGACCTTGAGCTCCAGAATATGGCTTTAGGATGGGGCGAGTCGCAGAACATTTTCAAGGTCCGGAACGTCTGGCACGACGTGGAATTCTACGCCGCAGACAACTGGCGCGTCACTCCGCGTTTAACTGTCGAATACGGATTCCGCTGGTCCTTCTTGCCGCCAGTATATCTATCGGACGACCGGTACACGCTCTTCAATCCAACCGCGTTTGACCCAGCCTTGGGCACCGCACCTTGCAATGGATTGCTGTATTCGTCGGGACTTAATGCTAACCCGTGCACCGCCGCCGGCGCAGCGGGAGGGGTAAAAGGTCCCAACCGCGGGCTGATGAACACCAACTACCACACGATCGCACCGCGTCTCGGTGTTGCCTGGGATCCCACCGGAAATGGCCGCTGGGCTGTGCGCCTAGGCGCTGGACAGTATTTCAATCGTGACCGCTTGTGGCCTTTGCAACTCGCGGGTAACAACCCACCGTTCAACCCGGCGTTTAGCAGCACAAACGGAAACGGGCGCTTCCTTGACAATACCAACCAACTGCCTGCGTGTACGCCGACTTGCTTTGGCTCGGGTCTTGGAACGGTGCAAGATGGCGAGGAACTCAGCAATGACGTGCCAAATAGCTGGCAGTGGAATATCTCGGTCCAGCGCGAACTATCTAGAGACAACAAGTTGGAACTGGCCTACGTGGGACACAGAAACTTGCACTGGGAGGCAATCACGGATGTGAATGGCGTGTTGCCAGCCGACCGGTTGACGTACGTGCAAAACGAGAATACCGGCTCTGCCAGCCTGCTCTCCTCGTTCAGGCCATTTGGAGCTGCCGTACAAAACAACTCAATCAAGTACTACACGCATGCCAGCGATTCGAACTACCAATCGCTGCAGGCGCTGTACAATTTGCGATATCACGGCGCAAACTTCCAGGCGGCATATACGTACTCGAAGCTGCTGTCTAACTCACAGCAAATCGACTCGCCTCCTTTCAACGTGGATGCCTACAACTTGAACGCGAGTTATGGGCCGGATATTCTGAACCATCCGCACATCTTCTCGGCGAACCTGGTTTATCAATTGCCGGGCCTGCAGAATCAAAACAAGTTCGTGCAAACCGCATTAGGTGGTTGGGAAGCAAGCACGATCGTAAGTCTTGCGAGCGGCCCTTCCATTTCCACGCTGATGAGCGGGGTCCAGGGCTTGGGTGACCCTGCCGGACTTGGAAACGGGTCAGCCACGGGGCAGAACCGGCCAAACCGTGTTGTGGGCGCGCCATGCCGTACCAGTGGCATGGACTCAACGCAGTTCATCAACCCGAGCATGTTTACGGTTAGTGGCTACAAGTTGGGGCAGATTGGTAATACTGGCATCGGCACCTGCCTGGGGCCGGGCATCCGGAACTTAGATACCGGTCTCGACAAGAACTTCAAAATCACGGAGCGCGTTAAGGCGCAGTTCCGCTTTGAGTTCTTCAACCTGTTTAACCACCCCTTGTACGCGGCACAAGACGTCATCAACAATCAGAACATTGGCTTCAACGCACCTGTATTCGGTGACGCCAGCGGCAACCCTGTTCCCAAGGATGCAAAAGGGAACCAAATCCTGACCACTGCAACTCAGATTTTATCGGCGACTCCGAATCCCGGTTCCAATTTCGGCAGATCTCAATCCATACGCGAAAATGGCTTCCGGCAGATTCAATATGCTCTGAAGTTCATCTTCTAGTCGAAGGCACAACCCAAGTCGGAAGCGTCCCGCCCGGCACTCATCAGCCAGGCGGGATGCTTCGTTTTTAAGTAGGCGCAGAAAATTTTTCGCTCGATTTCTTCGCCGAGAAAAAAAGCTCCATGCGTTAGAATGGATCTATGTTCGGTTATCCCTCAGGGCGTTTTCTTTTCCGTTTTTGTTCTTCAGCTCTCATTTACGTGGTTCCACAACTTGCTTTTGCGCAAGCAGGCGGGCCGCAGCGCGTTCCGGTGCCGCCGCCCCTCGCAAAGCCAAACGCCTCCAAACCCAAAACCGATCGCAGCCTTCTACCTCCCGTTCCCGTCTTCAAGGACATCGCCAAGCAGATCGGCGTGACCGGCGCGCACATCGCCGCACCCGAAGCTCACTACGTTATTGACTCCACCAGCGGGGGCGCTGGCCTTTTCGATTGCGATGACGACGGACGCCTCGACATCGTTCTGGTGAACGGCTCTACCGTCGAGAACTTGCTCAAGGGCGGCGACCCGATGGTCACCCTCTATCACCAGGAAGCCGACGGCACCTTCAAGGACATCACCGCCGCCGCCGGCCTGACCCGCAAGGGCTGGGGCATGGGCGTGGCCGTCGCCGACTACGACAACGACGGCAAGCTCGATCTCTTCGTCACCGGCTACACCGGCAGCGCCTTGTATCACAATCTCGGGAACTGCAAATTTGAAGACGTCACCGACAAAGCCGGCGTCCGCGGCAGCGGCTTCATGACTGGCGCCGCCTGGGGCGACTACGATCGCGACGGCTATGTCGATCTCTTCGTCTCCCGCTACTCCCACCTCGACCTCAACAATCTCCCGCAGTTCGGCAGCAACAAATTCTGCCGCTTCAAAGGCATCCTCGTGCAATGCGGTCCCTGGGGGCTCGAGGGCGAGTCCGACTTTCTCTATCACAATCGTGGCGACGGCACCTTCGAGGAAGTTTCCGTAAAAGCCGGAGTCCACGACGACATCGGCTACTACGGCCTCGGCGTCATGTGGGTCGATTACGATGATGACGGCTGGCCCGATCTACTCGTGGCCAACGATTCCGTCCCCAACTACCTCTACCACAACAATCACGATGGCACCTTCACCGACGTCGGCATGCTCACCGGCGTAGCCCTCAGCGGCGAAGGCATGGAGCTCGGCAATATGGGCGTCGACTGGGGCGACTACGATCACAGCGGCCGTCTAAGCTTTTTCGTCACTCACTTTGAGGATCAACCCAATTCGCTTTATCGCGATATGGGCGCAAAGGGCTTCGACGACGTGAGCTGGACTTCCGGCGTCGGCCAGCCCAGCTATCCCTACGTCGGCTGGGGTACCGGTTTTTTTGATATGAACAACGACACCTGGCTCGATATCTTCGTCGCCAACGGTCACGTCTATCCCCAGATCGACGCGATCGACGTCGGCCCGCGCTACAAAGAACCGATGCTTCTGCACCGTAACAATCGCGACGGCACCTTCGACGAAGTCTCCAAAGACGCCGGCCTGCAAGACATGCCTCTCAAGTCGCGCCGCGGCGCCGCTTTTGGCGACATCTTCAACACCGGAAATATCGACATTGTCTTGCTCAACGTCGGCGAGCCGCCCTCCGTGCTCCTCAACACCAATCGCACCCCGTATCACCGCGTGCTCTTCAAGTTGATCGGAACCAAGAGTAATCGCGCCGCCATCGGTGCGCGCGTGACCATTCGCGCCGGCGGCGTTAAGCAGTTCGACGAAGTCCACGGCGGCGGCAGTTACCTCTCGCAGAACGATTTACGCTTGCACTTCGGCCTGGGCACGGCGACAAAAATGGAATCGGTGGAAATCCGGTGGCCCAACGGTGCGACCGAGACTCTGCAAAACGTTCCCGCCGACGCCATCTACACCATCGTCGAAGGCGCCGGCATCCGCGACTCGAAACTTCTGCCGCCACCCGGCGCGGCGGTTGCGGTTCCTGGCTCCCACTAACGCCATGGACGTGGCAACTCGCCGAATTCGTTTCCTTGCCTCAATCCGTGCCCTCGTAACCGCACTTCTGTTTGCCGCCGGTGCGCTATATGTTTCCTCCTGTCCTGCGGCCGATACTCCCGGCGAAGCGCTGAAGCGTCGATTCGAGTCCGCCAAATCAGCGCTCGCTGCCGGTGATCTTGGCCGCGCCGAAGACTCGTACCACCTGACCATTGCGCTGGGCCTGCGCCAACTCGGCAATCTCTCCATCGCTGAGCAGCAATTCGAGCAAGCCACTGCGCTCCTCGATCAAGCCGTGAAGCTTTCCCCTGAAGACGCCTCTCTCCGGCTGGAAGACGGCATTGCCTGGTTCCGCAAAGGGGACACCAAGAAAGCTTCCGAGATCATTCAGTCCGTGCTCAACGCGGATCCTAAGAATTCTCGCGCCCATAACGCCCTCGGACGTATCTACCTCTTCAATGGCGACCTCGACCTTTCCATCGCCGAGCTGCAGAAAGCCGTCGCCCTGCAAGACGACTTCGAGACCGCCTATTTTCTTGGCATCGCGTTCCTGAAGGCCAAGAAAACCGCGGAAGCCGCCGACCTCTTTAGCAAATTGCAAGCGTCCGTGGGAGATTCACCCGCGCTCCACGTCCTGTTTGGCCGTGCCTACACCGTCACGCATTTTCCGGAGCAGGCCGTCGCCGAATTTCGCAAGGCTGTCACTCTCGATCCCAAGTATCCGCGCGCGCACGCGTTGCTGGGGTATGCCACGCTCGAGTTCTACGGCGAGTCCAGTTATCCGCAAGCGCGCAAGTTATTCGAGCAGGAGTTGCAGCTCCAGCCCAAGGATTATTTGTCATTGGTCCTGCTCGGCATCAGCACCACGAGCCTGCGCGAGTATCCCGCTGCGGAAGCAGCTCTGCTCCACGCTACGCGCCTGCGCCCCGAAGGCGCCTCGCCTTACCTTTATTTAGGCGAAACCTACACTTCCACCGGCCGTTTCAAGGAAGCTGTCGCAGCTTTGCAGAAATACGTCACACTGGCGAACACAGCGCAGGAATCCAATCGCAACCTGAGCCGCGGCTATTTCTTGCTCGGTCAAAACCTTTTGCGCCTCGGCAGCCGCACCGAGGAAGCGCGGCAAGCTCTAGCGCGTTCGCAGCAGCTTCGTGAAGCGCAGTTCAAGTACGACCAGGAACACATGTTCCTCGATCCCAAGCAACAGAAAGAGCAAACAGAGCCGGAGTCTTCCGCCGACGCCCGCAGCCTCAGCTCCGATCGCATGGCCGGGGTCCTCGAAACCGGTTCCCGCGAGGAAGATCGCACGGCGAAGGAAATGGCACAGGGTGGTCTGCCCCCGGACTCTTCACATCTCTCGCCGGCGCCGCAAACCGCTGCGGAATCACAAGCTGCCAAGCAATACCGCGCCTTCGCCGCGGAAATTCTCGCCAGCTCCTACAATGATTTGGGCGTGATGCGTGCCAAGGATTCGAAATTTGCTGAGGCTGCTGAATTCTTTAAGCAAGCCCACGCCCGGAATCCATCGCTGCCAGGCCTCGATCGCAACTGGGGTTTCGCCGCGTATCGCGCGGAGCAGTACGCCGAAGCCGTCCCGCCCCTTGAGCGCCACCTCGCCGCCCACTCCGACGACGCCTTTGTCCGACAGATCCTCGGCCTCAGCTATTTCGTCCAGGAAGACTATTCCAAAACTGCCGAAGTACTCCGCCCTTTCCTAAGCCATCCGCCCGGCGATCCCGCACTGCTCTTTGCCTGGGGCACTGCGCTTGTCCGCCTGCGCCAGTCCGGCGACGCGACGAAGATTTTCCAGCACATGCTTCAGCAAAACGGCAGCAATCCCGGCGTCCACTATCTTCTCGGCCAGGCCTACGCTCAGGACAAGGACTATCCCAACGCGCTCCGCGAACTGAAAGCCGCCGTGCAGCTGGATCCCAAACTCCCCGAAGCTCACTACTACACCGGCTTGGTTTATCTGCATCAAAGCGACTTCGACAATGCCGCCCGGGAATTTCGCGCCGAGCTCGCGCTGCGCCCCGGCGAGCCTGTCACCTCCTACCATCTCGCTTTTACGCTGCTCTCCCAGGGCCAAGCGGAAGACGCCGCCGCGCTCCTCCGCGACGTGGTCAAGACCAAGCCGGACTATGAGCTTGCGTACTTTGAACTTGGCCGCGCTCTTCTCCAGCAAGGCGATGTCGAAGGGTCCATCGCCAGCCTCGAAACTGCAAAGAAGCTTCAGCCCGACCGCGACCTCACGTATTTCCAGCTCAGCCAGGCGTACCGCCGCGCCGGGCGCGCGCAAGATGCTGAGCAAGCCCTCGCCACTTACAAAAAAATGATCGAAGAAAGCCGCCAAAAAAAGCGCCAGAGTCTCGAAACCGAAACGCCCTGATCCCTCCATTCCGCCCAGTGTCCTCTGTTTACCCTGAGCCTCGAAGGGCGCCCTCTGCGGCAAAATCCTTGGGTTTTGTCTTGCCTAGAATAACGATTTTATACTATAGTTTCGTGCATTGGGGCCGGCCGGTAGTGGCCGGACGAAATCGATCCCGCCGTTCTCGTCGAGGAGTCTAATGATTAAGCCGCTCGCACTCGCCTGCGCACTAGCGCTCTCGTCTGTCTCCCTTAGCTCCCGTGTTTACGCCAATGACGACATTCCCAAGGCCGCCTGGAAGCGCCCCATCGGCGCTCCCCTCGAAAATCCTGGCACGAAAAAAACTACGCTCGACGCCGGCCATATCGACAATGGCTTTTGGCAAGGCGCCCCCGTCGGCGGCTTCGGCGCCGGCACTTTCTCGCGCACCTATCGTGGCGACTTCGCCCGCTGGCATATGAAAACGGGCGTCCACAAATACCAAACCGTCTGGGCCAATCAGTTTGCCATGTTTCAAAAATCCGAAGGCGATGCCGATGGCGTCGCCAAAGTCCTCACCGCCGCTCATCCCCCCGATAATTCCCTAAGCTCCTGGGACTGGAACTATCCCGTCGGCGCTGGCGATTACTACGCGCTCTATCCAAAATCCTGGTTCGATTACCGCTGGGAGAAATTTCCCGCGCACGTCACTGTCGAACAGTTTTCGCCCATCCTTCCCGACAACTACAAGGAAACCAGCTACCCCGTCGCCGTCTACCGCTGGCACGCTGAAAATCCCACCAAGCGTCGCGTAACGGTTTCTGTTTTGCTCTCCTGGGAAAATATGCTCGGCTGGTTTCGCACCTTCGGTCGCGATTTGCAGGGCGGAATCAACGACGGGAACCACAACGTTTACCGCGCCGAAGCCTTTCCGCGCGCTATGAAAAATTCAAAAGAAGGCGCCGGCCCCGAGGGCACGATGAAAGGCATTATTTTCGATCGCAATCACCTCGGCCCCGTGCAAGATGAATGGGACGGCCAATTTGCCATCGCCGCGCTTGAGTCTCCCGGCGTCGAGGTCTCCTACCAAACCACTTTCGCGCCGGACCGCGACGGCAAGGAGATCTGGGCGCCGTTTTCAAAGGACGGCAAACTCGCCAACAACAACGATGCCTGGACCAGCAGCGGCGAAAAACTCGCTGGTGCGATCGCCGTTCGTTTCACCCTCGAGCCGGGCGAGACGCGCATCATTCCCATGGTCATCGCTTGGGATCTGCCCGTCGTCGAATTCGGTTCCGGACGCAAATGGCATCGCCGCTACACCGATTTTTACGGCACGACGGGCACCGCCGCATGGGCCATCGCCCGCGACGCCCTCGCCAACGCCTCCTCGTGGAGCGCAGCTATCGACGCCTGGCAAGCGCCTTACATCAACGACGAGAGCAAGCCGCTGTGGTATCGCGGCATGCTGTTCAATGAGCTCTATCCTCTCGCCGACCTCGGCTCCTTTTGGGGCCGCCCCGTCCACTCCAATCCGCAAACGCCTGCCGTGTACTCCTTCATGGAGTGCTACGACTATCCCTATTACGAAACCCTCGACGTCCGCTTCTACGGCTCCATGCCGCTGCTGAAATTCTGGCCAGATCTTGAAAAAAATGTGATGCGCGAATTCGCCGCCACCGTCCCGCAGGAGGCCGGTGAAAGAATGGAATGGATCTGGAAGACGCAACACTCCGGCCAGCTCAGTTTCCGCATCCGCAAAGCCAAGGGCGCCGCTCCTCACGACCTCGGCGTGCCCGACGAAGACCCCTTCAAGCAAATCAATCAGTTCAGTTGGCAGGACACGAACGGCTGGAAAGACTTGAATCCCAAATTTGTCTTGATGGTGTATCGCGACTTCGTGTTCACCGGCCGCAAAGACACGGAATTCCTGCGCAGCACTTGGCCCGCCGTCCAGGAATCGATCGAGTATCTGCGCAAGTACGATCACGACGGCGACGGTCTTCCCGAGAACGAAGGCTATCCCGATCAGACCTACGATGAGTGGGTCGTGCGTGGAGAGAGTGCCTACTCGGGCAGCCTTTTTCTCGGCGCCGTGCGTTCCGCTGAGGAAATCGCCAAACTTCTTGGCGATTCCGCCGCCGCCACCAAATACCACGATCTTTTCGCCAAAGCGCAGGCCAGCTATGTCAGCAAACTCTGGAACAAGGAATATTTTCGCTACGATACCTCCAGCGAGTACCGCGACAACATCCAAGCCGATCAACTCGCCGGTCAGTGGTACGCCAACATGACCGGCCTCGGCGATCTCGTTCCCCGTGAAATGCAGCGCAGCGCTCTCCGCAAAGTCTTTGATTTCAACGTAATGAAATTTGCCGACGGCAGCATGGGTGCCGTCAACGGAATCGCCCCCGACGGCTCGTTGGTAAAAACCAATGAGCAGGTTCAAGAGGTATGGACTGGCACCACCTTCGGTTTAGCTGCGCTGATGCTTAGTGAGGGAATGAAGGCCGAAGCCTACAAAACCGCCTGGGGCATCTATCACACCAGCTACGAAACCAAAGGCTATTGGTTCCGTACCCCCGAAGCTTGGGACATCACCGGCAACTACCGCGCTTCCATGTACATGCGCCCCGCCGCCATCTGGGCCATGGAGATGATTGCGCCCCCAAAGTGATCCCGTGGGGAGTGCAGCAAGCTGCGCCACAAAGAGGCGCGATGTAAAGAGACATAATTTAGGACCATCACCCCCTCCCCCCCCGCTTTCTGTAACTGCACATTCTAAAGGGCTTACGGGCATACTCTGCGGAACTGCGGATTCTAAAGGAGTTAGGTGCGTGGCACGTTAAGTCGAGACGATTCGGCCCTTCCAGTCGCCA
>Ga0210407_10002194_pt1 | contig 17005 bp, 21 predicted proteins | sample IncBWC27MmetaG_FD_150860 | JGI IMG/M metagenome (GOLD analysis project Ga0210407, IMG submission 150860) | Forest soil microbial communities from Barre Woods Harvard Forest LTER site, Petersham, Massachusetts, United States - Inc-BW-C-27-M | ecosystem: Environmental > Terrestrial > Soil >...
CCCTAAGCCGCCGCTCAAGCTCTCGTCGCACCGTTTCTTTCCTCGATTGCCCGAAGCCGTTCGTCGAACTCGCTCGCCTCGATCGCCTTCACGTAGGCCTCGACAAGCCTCGACAACTCAGCCGCTTCGCCCGGCGTGATCTCGCCAGCGGCAACTGCCGCTGTGATCGAAGCCATTGCGCCGGCTGCATCACCAGCGGACCGAAGCGCGGGCAGTTGAAAGCTCACCAGCCTTTCGCGCCGCGGTGGCCGGCGCGCTTTGAGCAGAGCCAGGAGCAGATGATCCGAGTATCGGCGGACCGCGATCGGTTGACCGTCATCGTCGCGAACGAGTTTGCCTGCACTGACGAGCGGTTCGGTGACGCCTTCAACGGCGCGCCGACGCGCCTCCGCTTCGAGCCCATCGGCGGCGATATCCTCTGCTTCCTGCCAGGCGCAGGCGAACTCTGGGTCTGTCTTCCGGAGTTCGTAGACACGAGTTCGGCTACTGCCGGCGACCGCGATTGCAGCTGTCACGCTGCCAGTGTTGGCGAGGGCCTGCAGAAAGCACCCCTGGCGCATTTTGGTGAGCTTCAACCTATTCATTCGCCACCTCCTAACGCAGCTACACCGGACTTCGGGCGCGCTTCGGACGACGGATCGTGTTCTTTGTGCCGCCGGACCTGAATGCAACTATCTCGGAGTTGTCGGCGATGCGCTTGTTTCGCGAAACTCCCTGCGCTGCTGCCCCCTCGTTGCCTCCCCCGCACGCCAAGATCACTGGCATTATTTTATGGTTTTTCAATGGCATCTACTCGATCGGCTTGCCCCTCAGCCAGGATATCTATGAAGGCTCTGCGATCGAGCGCCAGGGCCATCGCTCAACGCATTCCGTCCAGCCCGTCGCGAGTCCGTCAGGACCATCGTCTGGACGAAGCTGCCGGCCGCTGAGGGGCCGGCATGCGCCGACGAAATCGACCTCGACAAAGCCTGGCGGCGGATCCGTCCCAGTCGCCAAAGGTCCGGACTGGCACCGACCGCCGCACCGCCGAACCGAGCCCCGTGCGTCGCCGACGCCCGCCGCGGGCGACGAGCCGCACCTCGCTCAGCAACGGTCGATGCTCGCCGGGCTGACCGCGAGCCGCAAGGGCGAATCTCAGCTGTGATCACGAGCCCCTCCATGCCGCTCAACCGCGGGGAGCAGGGCGGGGGATTAACGGTTTGAGGCGCTTCGGGCAGATCCGGTCGGATGCTTTCCACAACACGATCAGCGCCTCGCGGACACCCGCGCTGTAACCGACGACCAGCAGGATGCGGCGGCTGCGGCGCGGCGATCAAGGTGATGGAGTAGTAGGCACGGTTGCCGCCATGCCGGACGGTCGTGCCGGCGTTGGCGGCGAAACTCTCAGCGGTTGCGATCCACCCCAAAGCCGAGGCCAGCGCGCGCTCACTGGGGACGGCTGCGCAGGTTGGGCAGGCGACCTGCCGAACATCGTCCGCGTTGGGGCCACGACGGGGCGGAAACGGCTAGGGGTCATCCGTGGAACCTATCGTATTGCCCGCGCTGCGGGTCGAATTGGAGGGCAAGATCTCCTGGGACGCCGATCTCCGTGTGATAGCGACTTTTCGCCACCCGGATCAGCGTCTTCCGCTCATCCACCCGATAGACCACGACCCCGACATCGCTTTTATTGTAGAAATGCGCGCTGTCGCTGACATCGTATAGGCTCGGGATCGGTATTTTGCCGGTGTCGTCCTTGCGCTGCTTGGTCGGGTGCGCCACTAGGACGAAATGGACATTGTGCTTGCGAGCGAATTTCCGGAATTGCTTGATGGCGAAGCCGGTGTATTCGGTCATGGTCATATCGGCCGGGCGGTCGTGATCCATCTCATTGTACGGATCGACAATCACCATTTTGACGCCGTACCGGACCACAGCCGCGGCAAGCCTCTCCAGAAGCCAAGCGAGAGTGACGTCATCGTCCTCACCTGGCACAACGAACACGAAGCTGCGCTCGATCCAGCTGTCTGCTGTGCTCAGCTCCTCGGGGGATTGATGGAGCTCGTATTTGCCGTTGTACCAAGTGCGCAATGCCCGCCGATGATCGCGCTGGGGCGTCTGTTCGAAACTCGCCATTGCGATGCCCCAGCCGTAATTTGAGACCATCCGGCAAGCTACATCCGTCACGAACGCTGTTTTGCCGTGGCTCGGGATCCCCGTGATGACGGCAAAATCCCCCAGCCTCAACCGATAATGCTGAGCAAGACCGTGTATGCCGGGATCGTGTGCCTTGCACTCCGGCAGCGGCGGCAATTCTGACATCCGATAGACCCCGTCGACGAACATCCATTGTGCTCTGCCGATCGTCTCGGTTACGCCGCGCACGCCATAAAATTTCAACGCATCGTTTAAGTCTTTGCAACCGACCGGATAACGCACCCATTTGCAGCGAGCACGCCCTAGCCGCAAGGCAAGGTCGTTCAGCAGGTTCACGCCGGGATCGTCATTGTCGGTCGCAAGAATAATCTCTGTCGCCTGCGCAAGCGCCTGTGGCGCGTTTTCCAGGAACCGATAGCGTTGGGACAATTCATCTCCGGTCTGCTGCGAAGGCGCGCCGTTTGGGACCGACACGGTCCGTGAGAACCCGGCCTGTATTGCCGCCATTGCGTCGAATTCGCCCTCTGTGATAATCAGCGGCATCGTCGCCAGCGTCGGATCGGCGATGACGTCGACATTCCAAAACACCTGTTTGCCTCCAGAGTCTTGGGCGAACGCTTTGGCTGCGCCAATAGCCCGGTATTTCCGGTTGACGAGGCGATCAGCTTCGCGATACGGGATCATGATCCAGTTTCGCCCTTCACGACCATGCGGGGAGCAGGTTTCGACGCCGAGCCCCACCAGCAATTCCAAATCGAGACCGCGTTGCTCGAGAATCTCGGCGTCCGCCTCCCTGATCATCGTCCACCCCCGACCATCCGCAGTGATGACACTTCCAACGCAACTCCGACCCGTCGAGACGTACCGATAGGCATGGGTCGCGCCGGTTCTTCCTAGTCGCCGAGCATCTCGGGCAGAGCGTCTTGTGGTTCCGTCCCTGCCCGAAGGACCGTCCGACCACAATGCCGTGCTTGCGTAGCAAATCCGTCATCCGCCGGCTCCCGGGTGCATGGGCGTCACGCCATGCTCGGTCTTTCGGGGGCGGATCGCTGCCCGGGATCGCGCCAGACAGGCTGAGATGAAGGCGATCGGCTCGGCCGCCATTTCAGCCTCCGATGCCATAATCGCGGCCATGATGGCCGTATCATCGAACTCGCGGCGCCACTTGCCGATGATTGACCGCGCCTGTTTCTCGGGGACTTTCGCGGCGGCCAAATGCCGAAGTCCACGATCCCACAGCGGCTTTACGGCATCGAAAAGCTCGGCTTGCGCCGATCCGTTAGGATCGGAAGAGTCTCCCTGTCCCTGTCCCTGGGAGGTCGTTACGTTCGCGCCGCGCGCAACGTCACGTTCAACGTCACGTTTGCCGTCCCGAGTTCGTCGACGGGCTTCCGTGGCCGCTCTGGTGCGCTCGCGGTACTCCGCCTTTTTTGCTGCGGCGCGCCTCGCATCGTCGCACAACACCTTGTGATATAGCCTACCGTCGCTACACTTGACAAAGCCTCGGAGCGCCATCTCGCGCACCTTCGGCCAGGACCTACCGGCACCGGAAAACGAAGCCAAAACCCGCTCGTTATCCGGCAGGCTTCCGGCCGGTACTTGTTTCCAAGCTCGGCACCACAAAGTCACGGCTGCCTTAAATTCATCACCAGTTGAGAGTGCCCAAAGCTCACTCGCGAGCAGGCGCTCGACGTTCAGCATGAAGCCGTCGAGGTCGCGCACATCCGTATCGATCGGGATGAACGGCTCGGGCAGCTCGTCAATTGACACGGCGCCACTCCCACGGGAGCCACTGGGTAGCCTCCGCGGTAAGAAAGCCAAAACTCACCCGTCTCCAATGTCTGTCGCGATCTAACGGCGCGTTCATCCCGGCCTCCTCGGCGCGAGGAAGCGCGCAGTGATCTCGATTAGGTTGCGACTTGGCCTTTTGACCGACACAGCTTTACTCAGCTGCTGCGGTTTGGTATCAGGCTGCGTCTCACATAGCCTAATACCTTCGGCTCGGTCGGCGCTGGCACGCGCCGCCGGGCTCCCTTTTGCCATGCCGGGCTATTCCGTCGACTTGGGTGGCGATGTGGGAGCTGGCGGATCTCCCTCGCGGGCGAAGCTCATCCGCCGGTTTGATGAGGCGTCGAGCGCCCGTTCGCGCTCTGTCATCGCCGCGTCGCGGGTGTCGTGCTCTCGGGCCCGATCAAATTCGGCCTTCGTATCGCGCTCCTGTTTCTTGGCGGCGAGCCAAGAATCAATTTCTTCCTCATCCCAGGCGATACGGCCAGTCCCTAGCTCAATCGGCGCCGGCGCCTTGCGAGATTTGCACAGGCGACGCCAGTGGTCGCGTGAGTATTCGATACCCTTGTCGGGGCTCAAACGATTAAAGACGATGAGCTTCACGTGCCCGTGTACCCTGGCCATTACGTTGCGTCGCAATGCTTCACGGCGCATTCTAGCAAGTTTATCTATGCGCCTTCGGACCGTTGTCTAACGGAATTAAGGGGGGTAGGAATGAACCGGCTAATTTCCCTCAGTCCACCACCTCTCGCCGATCCTGAGAAGATCGGCCCCAAGGTCCCTGAGCATATGATCTAATTGGTCCAAGTCGCCAATTTGTGCGGGCCATTCTGGCGACTCGCCAAAAACAAGCCCTAAGCGGTATTTCTCGCGTACAATAATTCTTTGTAAAACTGTCACCCGAGTTGCCAGCTCTAGCCAAATTTGACGAGCATCAATCTCCCCTTTGTTTATCTTTTCCTCAAGCTTATGGTAATCATCCAGTCGCAAGATATTTTCGAATTTTTTGCGCAGCGTCTTCGCGATATTTGTGCCCTTCTTATACCGTGGTGTCTTTACCTCAATTTGCTTAGCTGCCCAACCGATTTCCTGCTGAAAGACGGGGAGCTTTGCAGCTTGGCCGCGCGGCTTGAACGCCGGCGGGATGATGATCATCTCCGCCATCTCGACAAGGTATCCTTGATCAGGGGCCTCAGGCTTATATGGAGGTCTCTTCTTCTTACGCTTAGCAGCAGACTTTAATGCCTTTTTTGCCTCGCGGAGTTCACCGATCAGCCTATCGATCTGCTCAAGCCGGGTCTCTAGGGTCGGCCGTGGTGCTTTGGTGCCGTCGGACATTGGCAGCGCGCCGACCCGTTATATCTCGGCGCGTCGACGCCCGCGCTCCTTTGCGAGGTCGGCGACTTCTCCGGACGAGGGTTCGACGATAGACATCAGCCGCCCCTCCCAAAGTTCGAGGCAGCGCCGCTTCTCGTCCTGGTAGGCGTGCTGGTCATAGACTTTGTGCAGACCGGGCTTGGCGTGCGCGATGACGAGCTCGCAGACGATATTCTGCACCGGCAGCGCCGAGAGATGCGTCCGCACGGTCCGGCGCAAATCGTGAATTACCCACCCCTTCACGCCGCTCAGCTTATCGATGCGCGCCTTAGCTTTCGAGAAGCCGTTGACGGGCTTCTCGCCCGCAGTTGTCGTGAAGGCGTAATCGCCACTGTTCCACCGCGGCAGTTCTTCGATCATTGCTACGGCAGCTGGTGCCAACGGAACCTCATGGGCCCTATCGCCTTTCATGCGGCGCCCGGGGATGAGCAGCAACCTCTTTTGGAAATCCACCTCGGACCAGCTCATCTCGGCGACTTCGCGCTCGCGCTGGCCTGTTAGAATGAGCAAGCGAAACACTGGGCCGTAGGGATAGCCCATGCGCCCGGCAGCAGCCCATACGGCGCGCAGCTCGGCATCGGATAGTGTTCGGGCCCGGGCTTCTCGCTTGCCAATCAACTCGGCCGGTTGCAGCCGTTCGAGCGGCGAGACGTCGACCCCATACTCGCCTGTTCCAATCGCCCAATTGAAAAGCTTGCGGAGATAACCAAAGGCATTGTGGGCCTGGTAGGGTGCGCCCCGCTTGACGATGGCGCGGATCGCTGCGGACACTTCCTGCGGCGCGATATCGGTGATTGGCCGCGCCCCCCAACGCTTGACGAATTCAGCCTTGATGATTCGCTCGGCCTCGCTGCGTTTCGCGAGTTTGCTGGCGTGCCGGTCAAGAAAATCTCCGGCGACCGCAGCAAAAGTATTCGCTTGGCGACGTTGTTGCGCGGCCCGCTGGCGCTCTTCCTCGACCTTCGGGTCAATGCCCCGGGAGATCAGGTCCAGCCACTCCCGCGCCTTCTGACGGGCCTCGGCGAGTGTCAGCGCGCCGTGGCGAATTTCCCGACTAGCGGCGATCTCGCCATTCTGCGCGATGTAGCAGCGGCCGAGATCGCGGCGGGTGGAGTTCTTCGGGAATAGCGGATAGCGCTTAATCAGCACAAAGCTTTTGCTTCCGCGACTGGTCACCCGTAGCGCGAGCCCGGGCACTACCGCATCAGGGTAATCGACCTGCTTCCCAACCGGCGCCGGTTTGCGGGTCTTGATGTACCGGTCGGTAAGGTTTTCCCTCGGCATCGCTCGCTCCAGTTCTCAGGCAACATCCAGGCAACAGACTTGCGCGCCTCGCCATGTCGCCTTATGCCGCATAATATCGCATATGAACCAGCTGTTTTGCAAGGATTTCTGCTGTAGACGACCGAAATTTCGCCGTCTCGTATCGTCTAAAATCGTATGGTGGCGAGCGGCTGTTAACCGCTTTGTCGCTGGTTCGAGTCCGGCCCGGGGAGCCAATTGAGAGAAGGGGTTAGGGGTTATCGCCTAACCCCTTCACAATTTAGGTACCAAATAGGTACCAGGGCGACCAGGTCTTTGCCTTCAGCGCGTTCCAGGGGGTCGCCTCGATCCGACTTCTGATTCTCAGGGATGCCGTCTGTCGGAGATCCGTCGCTTCGGTGGGAATAGATCAATTTCGAGCGCGCTGCCTGATACTTCCCTACAGCAAGACCGGCGCCAAAACCATGCCGCTTGGGGCCCTGCGCTTCGCGCGCCGACCGATTTGCCGTGCAAGGAAAACAGCCCATACGTTCTGCCCGCCCAGCGCTGCGATCGACATTTCGTCGGCATCCAGAAGCGCTGTCAACGCGGCCCGGGAGGCGGCCGGGCTCGACGATGTCCGCATTCATGACCTTCGGCACAGCTTCGCCTCGGTCGCCGTGTCGGGCGGCGCCCGCCTCTACCTCGTCGGCAAGGTGTTTGGGCATCGTTAATCCCGAACCACCGAGCTAACTAGTGTCGGGGAGATTGTTCATCTCGACCGACCTTCAATCAAAACTCCACAAGCCGTCGGCGGGAGGTCGCCGCGGCGAGCAGCGTTATATCAGGCCTCCGACCGGCATCTCGCCGCCATACCAGCGCCGCACCGCCATCTCGCCGAGTGCGACAAGGCCGAACAGTGCCAGGCCGATAGCGCAGAGCAGGACAATCGCCGCCAGTACGGTCGCCGTCTCGCCGGCCGAGGAGGCGAACATGATGATGTAGCCGAGACCCGCCTGAGCGGTGATGAACTCGCCGACGATGACGCCGATCATCGCCATCGTCACGCCGACCTTCATGCCGGCGAAGACAAACGGCATCGCATAGGGGAAGCGTGCCAGGCGGAACATCTGCCATTCGCTCGCCGTCAGCGAGCGGCATAGCCGCAATACCTCGGGCTTGGCGCTGACGAGGCCAGTGGCGGTCGAGACCACGACCGGGAAGAAGGCGATGAAGACGGCGACGACGATGCACGACCTGCTGCCGACCCCCAGCCAGACGATGAAGAGCGGGGCCAGCGCGATCTTCGGGATCAGCTGGAACATGACGATGTTGGGATAGAGCGCCTCGCGCACCCAAGCCGAGAAGGTGATCGCGACAGCGAGGGCAACCCCGAGCAAGGTGGCAGCGGCAAAGCTGGCGATTGTTTCCAGCGTCGTCGGCACCGACTGCTGAAAGAGGATCTCCCAATTCCCCGACAGAACCGACCAGACCGCCGAAGGCGGCGGCAGCAGCACCGGCGAAACCCGGCTCGCGCGGCAGAACAATTCCCAGGCCAAAAGAACCGCCAGTGCAAACCCGAGCGGCAACAATAGAACCCGGCCAAGGCGGTATCGCCAACCAACGGCGCCTCGGCTGTCCAGCAGCACCGCGGTACTTCTGGCTTCCTCGAATATCGCCATGCCGCGAGGTCAGTCCCGGAGGCGCCGCGGCCGAGACACGCTCACTCGGCGGCGAGCGCCATGACCGGGTGCAGCGCGTCCCGGAGCGTCTGCTCGTAGGCCTCGAGCCATGGCTGACCCTCAGGCGCGATCAAATCGCCCGAGCGAGCGTTACCGCTGACCTCGGGATCGTCGACACCGGGGGGAACCGTACCCTTGTCCTGTAATGCCAGAACGGCCTCGAGCAGACGGCGCCGCGTCATCACGATCATCCGGTCGCTCGGCGCGAGGTTCTCGCGGGTGCGATCGGAGATGTCGCCCATGCTCTCGGTGACTGCCGAGTCCTGCGGGAACACGCCGGCGATGCCGGTGTAGCTGATTGTGCGTTGCGCTTCCCGGTCGATCAGGTAATCGTTCGACCGGTTGGCAATCGGGCGCCAGCGGCCGAACCAGTCGGCGGTGTTCGGCAATGTCGGGCTGACCCGGTCGAGAAGCGGCAAGGGCTCGCCCCGCTTGTTGAGACTGAGCACCGGGGTCTTGCGCGTCCAGCTGAAGGTGAACGCCATCGTGTGGGTGTCGTCCATCGGTACCCACCCTTGGGCGAGGACGTTGTCGGCCAACGGACCGTTCGGGAACAATGTCCAGAATGGAAACGCAAAATGGGCAAAACGGTAATAAAGGTGGCCCGGTTGGGCCGGGCGATAGGCTGCATACATCGTCCCCCAGTCGGTCGGCCGCGCATGGTAGCGTGGAGCGCGATCGGTGAATTGGAACCGCTCCAGATGGTTCGGATCGATGTCGTCGATCGTGAGCTTCCCGGTATGCAGAAAGCTGAAATGCGAGGTGTCGATGTCGCCTTCCAGCGCCTGCAGCCAGTTGCATTCCCGCTGTCGGGCCGAGAGGCTGGTCTCGTCGGGCGGGCAGAGCATCGCCTCGAGCGCCGGCAGCGGCGGCGCGACCGCGCGCTCGCCCATATAGACGTAGACCAGACCCCCGCGCTCGGCCACCTTGTAGGCCCTCGCCTTGACCTTTTCCCGGAAGTCCTGATCCGCCGGCAGATTGGGCATGTCGAGGCAATTGCCGGCGGTGTCGAATTTCCAACCGTGATAAACGCAGCGCAGACCGCCTTCCTCGTTGCGGCCGTAGAACAACGACGCACAACGGTGTGGGCAGCGGTGGTCGAGCACGCCGACCCGTCCCGCGCTGTCGCGAAAGGCGATCAACCGCTCGCTCAACAGCATCAGCCGCAGCGGGTCGCCATCGGCCTCCAGTTCCGACGACAGGCACGCCGGCAGCCAGTATTGGCGCATCAGCGTGCCCATCGGGGTGCCGGGGCCGACACGCGTCAGCAGCTCGTTTTCCATCTGTGTTGTCATGTCGCGGCTCCTCTGATCAGGATCAGAAAATGCGTTGTTCAGCTCAGATACTTGTCGAATTCCGAGACCCGGGCGCGGACGCTGGTCCAATCGGACGCGCCGAGCTTGATCTTGCCGGTAAAGCGGTTGGTGAAGATCGCCTCGGGATCGGGCCGCTTGGCTCCGGGCTCCGTCAGGTAGCGCATGACGAGGTCGGTCGTCTCCGTGTAGGCGGCCGGGTCTGACCATCCCAGCCCGTGCTCGTGCGCTTCCGGGCGATCGATGCCGTGCTGCCACAAGCCAAGCCCAATGCTCCCTGTGAAACAGCTCCAGCGAGTTCTGCGGATTGGTCAAGGTATAGGCGAGCGGTTCGAGCAAGCCGTCGGTAATCGACTCGCACAACGCCGGATCGGCTTCCAGCGTCTTCCTCCGGGTCGCGATCGGCTGGCCGTGGTTGCGAATACCGGCCGCGCTGTACAGCATCCAGCGGCTCGGCACCCCTTTCGACAACATCGCCGACGCACTCCCGAGGGCGAAAGAGGTAATCGCGTCGACCCGCTTTTCCATCAGCACGCGGTCGAGCACCTTGTTGTCGACATGGACAAATTCGATCGAAGCCGCGGCGAGCCCCACCCTCTCGGCATAGGCGGGGAAAAACGGAAATTCGCCGGAGGTTGGCACCGAGGCAACCTTCTTGCCCGCCAGATCCTGCGGCTTCAGGATCGGCGAATCATCGAGCACCCCCACGCCCATCGTCGAGTCATAATCGCACGTCGCGAGTGCGATCAGCGACAGATCCTTGGCCACGGACAGGATCAAGGGCGGCGCCGCGACAATGCCAAACTCGAATTGACCGGTTGCGATGGCTTGCGCCGACGCCAGCCGCGGGCGATCTCGAGGTCGATCCCGCGAGGCTTCATTGTCATGGCGCGCGCAACGAAGACATAGGCGAAGCTGCCCTGCGCCAGCCAGGCCAGCGTGAATTTGACGTTGCGCGGTTCAGCGACGGCCGGCATCGGCAACAAGACCGCGCTGGCTGCCGCCGTCCTGGCGAGGAAGCCCCGTCGCGAGATCCTGCGTCGCATCATCATCTGTCTCTGTCCCGGTGTCATCGCCGGCCATAGGATCGGCGCACTAGCCCCTCGGCGAGAGCGACGGCGCCGAACAGCGCCACCCCGATCACGCACAGCACGAGCAAAGTCGCGAATATGACCGCCGTTTCCATCCGCGAGCTGGCATAGAGGATGTAAAAGCCGAGCCCCGCCTTGGCCGAGATGAATTCGCCGATGATCACGCCGATGACCGCCATGGTCATCGCAATCTTCATGCCGCTGAAGATGGCCGGCAGCGCGAATGGGAAGCGCACCATGACAAGGGACTGCCATTTGGTGGCCGCCAGCGAGCGGCACAACCGCAATGCCGAGGCCTCGATATTGGCAAAGCCGACCACAGCCGAGATGACGACCGGAAAGAAGCTGACAAAGGTGGCAAACGCAACGCGCGACTCGCTGCTGATCCCAAGCCAGACAACGAACAGCGGCGCCAGCGCAACCTTCGGGATCAGCTGGAAGAGGACCAGATTGGGGTAGAGCATGTCGCGCAGAAACGGCGAATAGGTGATGACGATGGCAAGCCCGATGCCGAGCGTCGATGCCGTGAAAAATGCCATCAGCGAGTCGAGCGTCGTCGGCAGCGCGTGATGCAGCAGCACCGGCAGCACCCGCCACAGCTCGTGCGCGATCTCGACTGGCGGCGGCAGAATCACGGCCGGTATGCCCAGCGCCGTAACGACAATCTGCCAGACGAGCAACACCGCAGCCGCGGTCACCGCCGGCAGAATGACGGGCCGCAACCGCCGCGCGACTAGTAGCGCCTTGTCAACCGGCCAGACGGGCGGCGAGACAATCCGCGGAGCAACCGGGTACTCGGCAGTCATCCGACCAGCTCCCGCGGCGATATGCTATCCTCGAACCGGCGCCCGCGCTCGCGACAGTGTCCTTCCTCGATGCGCTCGCGCAAATGCCCGCAGATCTCGTTGAACTCTCGGCTCTCGCCGATCGCGATCGGACGGGGCCGCGCAAAGGGGATCGTCAGATCTTCGACGATCGTCGCCGGGCGCCGCGTCATGACCAGCACGCGGTCGGCGAGAAACGCCGCCTCACGGATACTGTGGGTCACGAACAGCGCGGTCTTGGTGTATTGCTGCCACAGATCCAGCAACAGCTCGTTCATCTCGTCGCGGGTGATGGCGTCGAGCGCGCTGAACGGCTCGTCCATAAGCAACAGCTCGGGGTCGTAGACCAGCGCCCGGCAGATCGCGACGCGCTGGCGCATCCCGCCCGACAGCTCATGCGGCTTCTTATGCATAAAGCCGTCGAGGCCAACCCGCTCCAGCAGCTTCCGGGCGCCGTCGCGGTAGGCGTCGAGCGGGCGTTTCAGTACGCGGATCGGGAACAGCACGTTGTCGTAGGCGCTCTTCCACGGCAGCAATGTCGGATCCTGGAACATGATGCCGATGCTGGTGCGCGGCCGGTCAACGGCTCGCCACCGACGGTGATGTGGCCGCCCGTCACCGCTTCGAGGCCGCCTACCATCATCAACAGGGTGCTCTTGCCGCAGCCCGACGGCCCGAGAACCGCGACGAACTCCCCTCGCGCCACGCTGAAGCTGACCGAACTGACCGCCTCGACCGCTTCGGCCGTACCGTTGCGGTAGACCTTTCTGACCTCCGCAACCTCGACGTAGCGCTCCTCTTCACCGACCCGCATGCGCTGCTCCCTCGCCCACCGAGCACGCGCAAGCGGCGTGCCATGAGCTGCGGTCAACTCAGCATGACTTCGACCGCGCGTTCGCGATATGGCCCGACGATGCGTTCGAACCCCCGCGCCCGTTCCACACCCCCTGTTCCACCTGTTTTATCAGGTCGAGATCAGGCACCGCCAACTCCTACAATGACAAACCGGCAACCGCTCAGGATGTCGATGTCCGCAAGGACATATGATGTTAATATGGCAATTCAATGGTTGTCAGTGCCTCAGGTCAGGATTCAGGATCCCCACCTACCTCCAATTGAGTTAAGAACGCTCGCCCGGCGTGCCACATTATTGCGATATCATCAACGGTGTGCGCCACGGCTTGCGCACGTTGTTCGTGCATTCCTACGCGTCCTTCGGGGGTAATCCCAAATAGGCGCGAAATTCGTGAGCGTTCTTCTGCATCTCGTCCCATTCCGCCGCCGACGGCTTTTGGTCACCGACAAACCGGTTCGTCATCATCGTGCGAACTTCGGGGCGCTGATCACCTTCCTTGGCGAGATATTTCATCACCAAATCGGTCATCGACTCGTAGTCGTTGGGCTCCATGTACCCCATGCCGTTGGTCTTGATAACCTCGCGCGCAGCGACATGAGCCAGAATACCGGTGCCGACCCGGATCTGCTCGTGCGCCTGGCTGGCCAGCGCCATCTCAGGCACCTGCTTGAAAAACACCTTTATTGCCGCGCCGGGATCGAGCAGTGTGGCCTTCAATCCCTGCATAATGCCGTCGACAAAAGCGGCGCACAGTTGCGGCTCGTCGGCGACGCGCTTCGGCTGAGTCATCACCGTGGTGCCGTAGTTGAGGATGCCGTAGTCGCTGAACAGCATGAAGTGCGCCTTCACGCCGGTGGCGACATAGCTCGGCATCGCACTGCTGGCATAGCCCGAGATCGCGTCGACCGTGCCCTCGGGCAGCAGCCGGTCGCGGACCTTGTTGTCGACCTGAATGCGCGTCACCTTGGCCAGGTCGAAGCCGGCCTTTTCGGCAAACAGCGGCAGGAACGGGTAATCGCCCGAAGAGGCCACCGACGCCATCTTGCGGCCCTCGAGGTCCTTGGGGGCCTTGATCGGGCCATCGTTCAATACGCCGATGCCCATCGTTGCATCATATGCGCACGCAGCGAGCGCCACCGTCGGCAACCCCCGGATGGTCTGCAAAATGGCGATGGACGGCGTGGACATGCCAAAGTCGAACCGGCCTTCGCCGATCGCCTGCGAGGCGGCGAGCGATCCCGACCCGCGCGCGATGTCGACGTCGAGCCCATGTTTCTCCCAGAAGCCCATACCCTTGGCGACGAAAGTGAACAGATTGCTGCCCTCGGCCACCCAAGGCAGGTTAAACTTGATAGCCCTCTTGTTCTGAGCGAAGACCAGACGGGGACAGGCGATGGCGGCGGCGCCCGTGCCGCGAAGAAACCGACGCCGCGACAATCGGCCAACGATGCTCATGATCTCGTCTCCAGCGACCGTGTACAACCGGGCTCGCAGGAAGCGTGCCACCCGGCATACCGCTTGCGGCACCTAAACCAGACGAGTATCCGGCAAGGGATCAGGATTGACTGAGGGTGGTAGAATTCGCCGCATTGCCGGCGTCTTCTCTATCCCGCCCTGAGGTCACCCGACGCGATGATCGAATTTCTGATGGTCTCTGGGGCGCCGACGCCGGTGGCACCGTTCAGCGACGTCGTAACATCAGATGGCTGCCTCTTTGTCACCGGCCAAGTGCCGACCGACCCGAATGAAGACGCCGCACCGTTGCAGGACGGCATCGAGGCGCAGACGCGGCGGGTTAAGTGAGAACTTGAAGTGTGTGCTGGCCCGTCGGCAGCGGCCTCCACCGTGTCGTATACGCACGGGTTTATCTGACGCATTTCGAGCGCGACTACGCGGCGATGAACGCGGTCTACCAATCCTATTTCGTGCCCAGGCATCTGCCCGCGCGAACCTGTATTTCAGTGAGTTTCCGAGGAAGCGGCATCCTCGCCGTTCCATTGGGGTTGGAAGCGGTCGACGTCAACTTCTCTTGAATCTGCCTCTAAGTTAATCTCGACCTCGGCCAGTGTGGTCGGCCGCGGCGGCGTCCACTGCTGATTGCCATCGCGGCGCGCGTTATCAATGCGAAAATAGTGCTCCGCATGCTGATAGAAATTCTCGGCGGCAATTCGGTCACCGCTCGCTGTTGCTTCGCGTGCCAGGGCGAGGTAGCGCTCGAATATCTGGCGGGCGCTGCCGCGGATCTTGATGTTGGGCCCATTGCTGTCGAATGTCTGATTGTTTTGCCGGATTCGCGGTTGCTGGTTAAACGGACGATTTGCGTTAAAGCGACCGCGCGGTCGCTGATCCGGTCCTGATCTCATGTCATCCGTGATGTTGGTATTGCATCGTGTGTATCGTGCGGATTTCGCCTGAATCGATGATTTCGCCATCAGGCATCTCGCGGAGTGGCCCGATTTCCTGAACATCGACGCCTCGGCCCAGCATCCCGCACATCATGCTAATGGCCTCGTCCCTGCTCCTAGCCATGCTCCAAACCGTGGCGCTCCCGCTCCAGTAAGCCACGTACCAACCGGACATCGCGCTTCTTCCTCGCTCTCTTTATAGATTGGCGGCACGGTCATGATCAAACAGCGATCATTTCAGCGCTCGACATCTGGACTTGAGCGAGTGCCTGCAAAGCTCTTGGTTGTCTGTACGCTGGTGGACAAAGCACGAAAATTTTTTTCGACTCGCCCGAACGGGCGACGGGCGGTCGTCAGAGCAGGCGGGCGAGCCGTTCGTGATCGATGCGGTAGCACTCGCAGGCATTCGCTTCGAGGCCGTCGCGATCGACGATCGAAAGCTGGCCGTGATGATAGCGAATCAAGCCGGAGCGCTGGAGCTCTCCGGCGATGCTGGTGACCCCGGCGCGCCGTACGCCAAGCATCGAGGCGAGGAACTCGTGCGTGAGGGGCATCCTATCCGATTGGATGCGATCGAGAGCCATGAGCAACCACCGGGCGCACCGCTGCTCGATCGAGTGGAGCCGATTGCACGCCGCGGTTTGCGCGCTGAGGTTCAGTATGGCTTCGGTGAAGCGCAGCAAAACCCTGCGGACGGCTTCGCTTTGATCAAATGCCGCCTTGCAGAGAGTGGCACTCAGGCGCAGTGCGGTGCCGGGAACCTGCACAATGACCTGTTGGGCGGAGGTCTCGCCGCCGAGAAGAGTGGGCAGTCCAACCATACCCTCGCTTCCAATCATCCCGACTTCGATCGTCGAACCGTCCGCCATGTTTGTGAGAACGGAGGCCACTCCTTGTTCGATAAAGTAAACATGATCGAGCGGCGCGCCCGCTTCATAGAGAACCTGCCTTAGAGACAAGCAAACAGGATGTAGATCTGAGACACGGCCGCAAGAAGACGGTTTGTAGCAGTGATCCGGTTTGACGATGGCATGTGTTCCCCTGGAGCGGGAGCGCATGCCTCTCTCGGTCGCCACTTGCTCAGAAGGTCGTCGAGGCGATTTCTCAAACTTGGTGGTCGACGATCTGTTTACAACGGACCTCCGCAGCCTCCATCCCCTCCCCGGCCCGCGCGACGTTGATAGCTAAGGGCTTTTTTCGTGCCAAAAGATACGCAAAAAAATAATCCGATAATTTACAGCTGTGCGCGGTCATGGCCGCGCAGGCAGCCCAGGATCGCATCGTTGAAGGCAGGTGCGCCGCCCTGGGAATGACCACCAGGCGCCTACCTGTGCCTCGGCATCGAAGCAAGACACCACCGCGGGCGTTTATCAAGGGCTCGATTTCGCTATGCGAATTCCAGTTTCGGTGGGGTCCCGATCGGCGCCGATGGGACCCCACTATAACGCTCATTTTCGTAGACTTATCAGAGTGTTAAATCAAACTAAAAAAGGGTCCCATTTTGGCGCTGAACCACACGCAGACGGTGCGTTCGTGACACACGACCCAGAACGAACCCGGCGAAATCGTAGCGCTGACGGCTCAGACGCGGCAAATCCTCGTCGAAGCGCAGCGCCAAATCCAATTAGCCGCAGAACACGTGATAGAAAGACTGCCCATATGGAATCCGAAGGAACCCCGAGGGAGAGCGCAGCTGCTCCCACAGCTGTCGTGCGCGGACAAAGGCATCGCCCGTCTCCGGCGCTGCATTGCCTTTTGACGGCTTGCAACACCGCGCCCAAGGAAGTGCGAAATTCGAGCTCCTGTCGCTGACGTTCGGGGTCGTCCGGCAACAGCGCCAACTGGTCCAGCCCTTTTGAAATTGAGCCGCCGCCTCCGCCATCGCCGAGTGGGCGACAGACCTGTGCCCTAGCGGTCATGAACCGGTCCCCGTCCTGGCGATTTCGTCATTTTCTCCGTGCGCGGGGGCGTGGTCCTTCATACTCGCGGCAGGATAGCGGGTCGATCGGCCGGCCGCGGATGCGTATCTCGCCGCCGCTTCTGGAGCCGGTATCCGTCGGCTAGGATAAGATGACCGATTTCGGACGGCTGTGGATACGGTATCCTAGTGTCCTGTATCAGAAATATCTAGCCACGTAAGCCATTACGTGCTTCCATCCGCGTCGGTACCGGTCAAGGAGGCGGGAATGGCCTGGAGATCTGCGGTTGGGATCGAGTTGGACGAGGCCGAG
>Ga0210407_10002195_pt1 | contig 17005 bp, 21 predicted proteins | sample IncBWC27MmetaG_FD_150860 | JGI IMG/M metagenome (GOLD analysis project Ga0210407, IMG submission 150860) | Forest soil microbial communities from Barre Woods Harvard Forest LTER site, Petersham, Massachusetts, United States - Inc-BW-C-27-M | ecosystem: Environmental > Terrestrial > Soil >...
AATTCATGAAAGAAGTAACTTCCGCCAAAGTGGCTCAGACCCCTATGATTACAGGTGATTCTAACGTTTCGTGGCGACCGACTAACCTGCGGCATACGCTAACCACCAGTTAGGACAAGCCGCAAAACCAGAACATGCACGGAATGCCCATCAGATGGGCCTATTATTGCATATTCAGGGCTGCAAATGCGCCGAATTTAGGTGATACGGTCATTTGTTTTCATCCGTTCGCGCGCCGTGTCACGATGCGGCAGAGCCGATCGTCGGTAACGTTCATTTGACCAACCGGAGGATCGCAAAGGATGCACCGAGCTTTATACAACGCGATGGGTCCAGGGTATAGTGGCACAACACTGGAGGGCGAAGGAGCCACTCGATCTTGAAGCGTCGCGAAACCGTCGTTCTATTCGCCGAAGCACGAAGAACACGGAGCGAAGAGGCAGCGCGGGCTGAGGTCCTCGAAGCAAAGGCAGACGAGCTCACGGAGCAACTCAGGGACCGGGATGAGATTCTGACTTTCGCGGCCTTGGTCTTCTTGGACTTGCCGTACTCACCCTCGCACTTCGAGCTGACGAGTTGTCCGTCAACGAGGACATGGTCGCCCTTGTGGAGCGGATCGGCGATGGACTCGCCGGGGGGAACCAGGGGCAGGATGACATAGCAGCCGAACGTGAACGAGCGTTCCAGCGGGTAGAATTGATATCGTTGGGCTGATCAATTCTTGCTCTGGGCGTACCGTGGGATGGATGCCGTGTGCCCCGCGAACGCAACCGCTGCAAGAAAGAATAAGGATAATGATGGGCGATGCCGTTGCCAAAGCCACTTGCGGTAGCGTGACACGACCAAATAGGAAGCCCTCGCGTTGGTTCATCAGCATATTGAGCTCCCAGACCTTAAGGGTCGCAGTCTGCTGCGAATATGCTTTCACGATCTGATACAAAGGTCCCTCTCACCCTAGCTGGCAGGAGAGACCCGCCGCAAGCCACAAGATGCGACATCTTGTCTCACGCCATCTAACTCCACATTCCAAGGGCCGAGCTGAGCCGGTCGCCGCCGTTGAGTGCATTTGAAATGTAGAAAGGCGCACGAGGAATTTCCCGACGTTCGCTTTTTCTTGCGCCAGGGATTACGAATCGGTTGGCGGAAAAGGCCAACCGGTTCTCAAAGCCTCTCACGGAACTGGATTAGCGGCCGCTTCCTCTTACGGTCGTAACCTACGGAGAAATTCGAAAATAGATTCCACGGTTTGACGTCATCGAAGCGAAACTTGGCCTCTTGTTCGGTCACCTCCTCAAGTCGTCCCAGGCCCTCATGAATTTTCTCCCATTCGTGATCCGCGGGCGGAAACACGATGACCGTAAAAAGAGTCTTGCCTTCACTGATCCACTTTCGCAGCTTAGCGATATTGGGGTCCCCCGATTCGCAATGTACCCATACAACCTCTGGATCGATCACCGGGGGCGCCGTGCTTTCCACTGGCTCGGGCGCATCGCGAGAGGGAAGGGAGGGTTGGGCCTGCGCCACGGTCTCTGCATCTTGTGCTCGGCGCGGGGTGTGTTCCGTGTGCTCGGCAACGTCGCAATGAGAAGGACGTGACTGTATCCGCGCCTTAGTCGCAGATGGCTTCAGACCAGGTTGCCATGGATCTCTGACAATAGATTCCCTCAGCGCGGTTATCCATGCAGCTTCGACACTTTTCTTAGTCTTAGCAGGAGTCCAAGTCCTGGAGGTCCCCATAAGCGTTTTCCATTGTTCCTCTGACGTTTTCTTCAGCCTTCTTTTTTCCCACAAGTACAAGGCAGCCGCGACTGCCAGGATCATGACTAAGGAAAGGAAGTCCGATGAAGTAAGCCAACTATATATAAGCATTGCACTCGGTACCTGGTAGCATCAGTCTCCGGCCATTATGTGCAAACCCGAAATTTCAAGAATTATCAGGCAATGACGACATCCCATAATTCTTGAGCATGTGTCGAGGAATCGGCTCGCGGCAATCCAACCATTGTTTCGGTATGCTCCGCAGCCCCGAGTGCATTACAACCACACCACCGACGATCGCGCACGTAGTGTCGCGGTCGCCCAGCCCGCTTACCGTCGCCCATAGCGCTTCCTCGTAATCATTCAGATGACAGGCAGCGCTCCACAAGGCAAAAGGAACTGTGTCCTGCGCTGTGACCCTGGAACCATTTCCAAGAACCGAGACTGCAGCGTGAACAGGAGTACCCTTTGGAAGGTCAACGCCGTTCTGGATTCCACGACGAACGCGACTGGCGGGGGTTCTTTGGTGAATCTGTTGCAAAAACTGTGGGACGCTGGCTATTTGCGGCGTGTTTCTATGCTGCCACGCGAGCGCCGCTGCGAGCGCTACTGCAATTGCGCCAGCGACAGCTTCCGCATGACGGTGAGTCGTAACAGCAGACCTTTCGGCCTGCTCAACGACCATGTCAAGATCGTCGGCGAAATAGGCACCCAACGGAGCAACTCTCATGGCGGAACCGTTCCCAAAGGAGCCTTGGCCTTCGAACAACGCTTGCGCTTCCTCTCGCCAGTGCCCTCTCCGCCATCTGATGCTGGCGAGCAGCCCATGCATCGCCGGTCCATATCCGCGAGTCGAATCGTAATTCCTTGCAAAACTCATGGCCAGGTGGTCTTGATCGATCTCCCCGTGCTCCTCCAGTGTGGAAACAATGGAGATCGCCATCATCGTGTCGTCAGTGAATTTCCAGGGTGGAGCGGGGATCGCTTTCCCGTTGATCAACGAGAGAGCCATTTCCTCCCGAACGAAAAAACGCTCGCCAAAGGCATCGCCACAGCACAATCCCTCTAGCGACTCATAAGCACGAGCTAAACGGTCTCTGCGACTTTGTTTTTGAAACACAGTCATGCGGGCGTCATCTATACCCCATTTTAGAATTCGCGGCGTACCTCGTCTCCCAGGGAATCACAGACTGATGAAGCATGAACCTCACTGTGCCTCGGCTATTCCACGGTTTCCCATTTTGCAGTCTCCGGATCTTTAAATTTCAGTTTTCTGTCTTCCGTTCTTCCCTCCGCCTCAACGATTTGGATTCCGGTGTATCCTCCATCTTGCGGGCGTTCTCGCAGCCACCGGTCCCGTCGCAAAACATGGGGTCTTTCTCAAAAAAACATGGCCTCTGCGTTGAAGTGTCCCTTATGGGTTGAACACCTTTGGGTGCGTATAGGTCCGGCAAAGAGCAACCGGCCCAGGAGATTTGATTTCCCGATTGTCGATGCTCATCAAGTTCAGAAACTCAAAGTACATGGAACCGAAGCAGCAACCCTGGGCAGTGTCGCTGAAGAAGAAGGCTGTCGCAAGCGACAAGGAGCGACATTGGCCATCGTCTCCACGCGGCTGTTATTCCGTTTGTGTGTTCGTGTCACGGCTCATGGGGTCGAAGCACGAGACCCCTAATTGCTGCTTGAAGCGGCCCGGCTTAAGAGCCTGACTACCAAGCTCGTATCCATCCGTGACGCTTATAGTTCGATCTCCCCTCTCGACCGACAGAAGTACCACACGAATATAACGCTCCTGCGACGCGTCGATATCAAAGCTGAACGCCTCGTGACCTACCCGTAAAATATGCGTCCCCGGAGTAGCCCTTATACATGCGTATTGATTCCCAACCAAGCTGCCCACACGCTTTCCATCGAGGAAAACGTTGGAATCGTTTGCGGCTTCCATTCCGGAAGTGCCAGGTTTCTTGTACACGATTTGGTAGAGGTGAAGGCGCTGAATCGAAGCTGAAACCGGCATGGCCAGTGGATGTCCAAATAACTCGCGCTTCAATATGACATCGTCTGTCACTTTTGCGTTGAACAGCAGACCGGCTTTGATCTCCGGCCGGAGATGCTTCCCGCCATCCTGCAAGCGAAATTTGACGTTGCACCGTTGCCATCGTCCTCCAACAAAGCCGCCAGCGCAATGCACGGGTGGCCCCGATTGGAAGCGGACCGAGTGCGGTGCGCTCTGCCCCGCTTGGGTGTTACGAATGAGTGTTCCGATTTGCATGTACGCGATGTTGTGGAATAAAGTGTTTCCAACGTGCAGCTAACTCTACCGTCGAAAGAAATTGGAAAGACCAAGGCATGGTTGTTGCTTGAACGAGGTGACCTCGCCGGGAAGCGTTATGAACTGACGTTCAGCATTTGCAGCAATCCCGTATGCGAGTGTGAAATTGTTTCGATGCGATGCACGCCAGTGGCCGGGGAATCGCAGCCGCGTTCCGGCTCCGCCGCAGTCTCTTTGGAAATGGATGTGGTTGAAAACCGAATCGCCAATCTGGAGGAGATGAGCCACAATCCCGATGCGGCGGCCGTGGCAAGAGCCATTGCAAGCGAGATGACGGAATCGGATTGGAACCGACTGCGGCGCCTATACCTTGGGGCCAAACAGCATTATACTGAGACAACCGCTCTGAATCAGATTGACGCCCAGTTTCCCGCCGACCTCATCGCCCAACCCATCATGGTGGCCTATCACGAAATCCTTCCCTATGCCGCTCCGGTCGAGGTTTCATCGAATGGTCGGTCATGGCTTTTTGACGACCAGTATTGTGTGCGTCCGAAGTGTCCGTGCCGAGACGCAATCATTTCATTTCACCCACTCGCGACTCGAAATGAAGCCGGAACCAAGCCGCTGACTAACCTGCCGGAAACATCTTATATTTCGGTGCGTTATCACTACGACAGCGGCGACGTCGAGATACTTCCAGATTCGCGTCACGAAGAGGCGACTGGACGAGAATTGATCGCGGCGCTTCGCCAGCAGCAGCCTGACGTCGGCGGATTTCTCGCCAAACGACACGGCGTGCTTCGCCAGTTGTATCGCTATTCCATAAAGCGAACAACGGTGCGATTGTCGCCGACGAAATCGGGACGAAACGATCCCTGTCCCTGTGGAAGCGGCAAGAAATTCAAGAAGTGTTGCGGGGCGTGGCAAGGGCGGGGCGCGGCTGTCTAGACCATTGACTGCTTCTGCTAATCCTCCGGCAGATTGTCTTCGCGGCGGCAAATTCGGGCTGTCCGGCGAGCTACTTACTCCACCTGAACGCATTAAATAATGCAGGCTCTTTCGTCCCGCGTTTGACCGGAAAGAATCCAAGTCACGCGGAAAGATGTGATTGTTCATGAATGAGCGAATCAGTCGCGGACCCCAACAAGCAGTTCGGGACGATGCGCCTGCGGGAGTTCGAGACAATCAAGGTCGCGGACGGCGCGAGGTGCCGATCGACGGCTTAAGCGTGCGCTGGCGTTGAGCTGCTCGACGACACTGTTATTGTGATAATTTCCGAATTGACTAACCGGGAGTTAGAGCGTGGTGGCTCGAAAAGCAATGCGGAGTGGGGCCATTTCGACCAGCAGCTCGTTTATCATCCGGGAGAAATCGCTCTGGAATCGACCTGTCCGCGCGCACTCAGTTGTCGGTACACTGCTGTCATCATCAGGACTGACAGGGGAACTGTGATGAATAAGCCGAGCCCAAGCAAGCTTGCACCAAACACATTGAGGACGAGAAGAACAACAAACATCCACAACAGAGAGGGCTTTGCGCCTATGCTCAAAATTGCGCTATGTTGGAAACTGCGTGCTAGATTCGTCTCACCGCCGGCCAGGCAGAAAGCGAACAGGGCGTAACGAACTCCGAGGTAGACTCCCGGGACTACCAAGAGCAGTAGGCCAATCAAAACCATCAACAGATAGAGCACTTGGCCAGCAAAGAACTTTGGACCCAGGGTCAAATGCGCAAAGGTGTCGAAAAATCTCGGCTCTCCTCCATCAGACAAGGCAAGGCATATTTGGAGAAAGCCGACCTCCATTCCGGCTACAAGGATTAGGAATGCTAAGTGCGCCACGGCCCACAACAGAATGCCAAACCGTTGCCCCGCAATGACTACGGTTTCCAACGTCACCCAAGCACCGAAGATTGTCAGGAGAACCGCTGCAAAGAGGCCAAAACGTTTTTTGAAGATAGGCCAGGCAAAGTTGAAAGCTTGACGAATGGAAATCGGATCGCGTTTCACTTTGTCAGACCTCCAATTTTCGCGGATCGACTGAGCTGCTCAATAACTCTTGGACCCTCAGATTGTCAGTTTCATACCTGACAGACTCCCAACATCGCGCGAGGTCGATTCTGTATGCGCTAAGTGTGCCAGGTATCGTAACTCCCCGTTAGCCGGATACACGTAGAAATGATTTCCTTCGCAGCCCATTGTGGGAACCTCTCCGGGACTGTGCTCGGATAACAGCCATCCGGAAGTTAATCTCGGCGACCGCTTCGTAATCGACATTACTATCGGTACTCGCCAATCCACCCAGAACCCCTTCATTCAATTCCCACAACGCCGCTCAGTAACGGGCACTTATACGAGTACTACCCACGCGTTAGCACGCGGCAACTTCTCAGAACGGGATCACTGGACCTCTCCGCAGCCATCGCGATCCACGAGCCGCGATTGGTCGGGAGATTTGGCGGCAGCCCCAAGCCAAAGCGGCAAAGAGTGTGTCGAATTGCACAGCGTGCTCTGATCCCATGCGCAACACTGGCGGGCTAAGTCATCACGTGATTAAGCAGGAGGGCACTATGCGTCGAGAACGGGCGCTGAAGGTTGTGTTGGTGATGGTGGGATTGCTTTTTTCGGCTGGCGTGCTTCCGGTAGTGGACTCTTTGTCGCACCAGAATCAGTCGATGTATGCCTTTGATATGATGCTTAGCCTCTATGTCGCGCTCGGCGTTTTCCTGCTGATTGCAGCGCGTAATGCTTCGGCAAATCGTAGCCTGATTGCCTTCACAGCGTGGTCGGGTTTCGCTCACGCCGCTGTTATGACGGTGACGGCATTCTCGAAGGGGGCTATCGCGGAGATCTTTGGGGTGTGGCTGTGCTTGTCATCATCGGTATAACCCTGATCGTGCTGGCTCCGGCAAAGCAGTCAAGCGAACAGGCATCGGCAGTCGTTGTGTAGGCTCGCACTCAAGAGCGCCATGCGCGTTTGATGCAATCGCTCGAATGAGGAGAAGAGTACGGGCGCAGATGACTCCTTTGATCATCCTGCAAGGAGGTAACTCCTTGAGCGCGTTTACGCCGCAACAGTTGCAGGCACTGGCGCTCCTGTTTCTCAAGTTTAGCGATTACGCCAACGACATCTACTTGGTGTTCTTCGGATTGTGGTTGGTCCTGACCGGCTACCTCATTTTCAGGTCCACCTTCCTGCCTCGAATTCTGGGAGTGCTGTTGGCAATCGATGGTTTGGGTTTTTTGACCTATCTGTGCCCGCCGCTCGCATACCATCTGTTCATTCCCTACCTCGCCGCCGCCTCCGCCCTCGGGGAAATACCACTGGAGCTATAGCTCATCGTGATGGGTGTGAACAGTCCACGCTGGAAGGAGCAGGCCAGTGCAGCGGGAGAAGGCCGATCCTAGCGCGCCATGCACACTTGATTCAATCGGCTGGGAGGTAAAGAGAATGAGCACAAGACCCGAAACAACACGTCGTACGATAGAGCCGGCACAACAGACCGCTGCAAGAGTCACGGGATTTACTTACCTCTTCGCGCTGGCCGCCGTTGTCTTTGCTCAGTTTGGCATTCACGCCCGTCTGTTTGTCGAGGGCAATGCTCCGGAAACCGCCCGGAATATCATGACGCAGGAACGATTATTTCGCATCGGTATCGCGTGCGATTTAATTTACTGTCTGGGCGTGGTAGTGCTACTCACAGCACTTTACGTGATTCTCAAGCCGGTAAATCGGGGCCTTGCCTTGCTTGCAGCATTCTTGAGGCTCGTATGGGCGTTGATGTGGGTTCAGATGACCCTCACTCTTTTGGACGCTCTGCGGCTCGTGACTGGCGCTGAGTACTTGCGTCTTTTTGAGGCAGAGCCATTGCAGGCGTGGGCGAGGCTAAACCTCGGCGCACGTTTCGACCAGTATTATGCTGGCTTGCTGTTTGGAGCATTGGCATCTACAGTCTGCGGCTAGATAGTCGGCATCTTCAGGCCGGTGAACAGGGGCCTCTGTTTGCTCGCGGCATCCTTCAACCTGTCATCGATCATCTGAATAGGTCTGTTTTTGAAATTTGGCCGGAAAAGATATAAAGAAACATCCGTCATCTTCTGTGCCGTAGGCACAGAACTCTCATCCTTCATTCAGCTATACTTCCCAGCACAAATGAAACTCATCCGCAAATCGAGAACCGGTCTGGCGCTGATTGGGTTCAGCCTATTCACCTTCTTGGGCGTAGCAATTTGGCGGAAGAGTATCCAAAACAACGAGACAAGGCCGCGGGCCTTCCCGCTTGCAGCCAAGGATACGGCGTGGCAGGTTCCTGGCCCTTCCAGGGAGCATAAACAGGCCACGGTCGATAAAAGGATACTCGATGGGTACGTAGGTCGATACCAATTGGCCCCGAATTTCATCGTGAAAATTACTCGGGAAGGGGATCACCTGTACACACAGGGAGCAGGACAGGAGCGTTTCGAACTTTTTCCCGAGAGCGAAAAAGAATACTTCGCGAAGATCGGTCCGATCGAGGTCAGTTTCAATACCGATGACAGAGGAATCGCTACGGGGATGGTTGTGCATCAGGAGGGCCGAGATACCGAGGCAAAACGAATCGTAGAGCCCACTGCAGCCAGCGCAAACGCGCGGTGCGCTGCAATTGATTCGATGGTCGCGGATGATTTTGTGAAGCACCCGGTGGGCAGCGTGACAGTCGGCGTTGTGTTTGGAAAGCAACTCATCTGGACGAAGAGCTACGGCAACGCCGACATGGAGAAAAAGTTACCGGCAAACAAGGACACCGTCTACCGCATCGGCTCCATTACAAAGATGTTCACTGCCCTGATGTTGGAACAGTTGGCGGACGCAGATAAAGTCCATCTTTCCGATCCAGTCGAAAAGTACTTTTCGGAAGTAAATAGCGTGCAGGGTCGGTTTTCGGGCGCACCTCCGATTACCCTGATTCAACTCGCCACGCACACATCGGGGCTGGACCGGGAACCTGGCGACACGGAGAAGTATGTGCAGGGCCCAGTCTCCGATTGGGAAAAAACTCTCATTGCCGCGCTCCCTCATACCCGATACGCATTTGAGCCAGGCACGCGCTTTTCCTACTCCAACATTGGATTCGCCACTCTGGGTGCCGCACTCTCCCGCGCGTCCGGCCAATCCTACGTCGAGTACGTTCCAAAACATATCTTTGAGCCCCTTGGCATGGCCCATACAGCTTTTGATTTGACTCCAGAGATTCTGCCGCACTTGTCCCGGGGCTACCTGGCGGACGAAGGTAAAGTAGATGCCGACATGGCCGAGCACGAAAACAAGGGTGGCCGTGGCTACAAGGTTCCGAACGGCGCCATCTATACAACCGTGGTAGATCTCGCCCGCTTCGCTTCCTTCCTGATGGGCCAAGGTCCCGACAGGGTATTAAAGGCCGCCAGCCTGGAACGGAATCTGACGCAATCGGCGGTACAGGCTGACTTCCAACTCTCGAACGGTTCCGTTCTCGGGGGAATGGTGATCCGTCGCGATAGTTACATCGCTTTCGGACACAGTGGCGCCGTTGCTGGCTATCAAGCGGGTCTTTACATGAACCGCGCGGCAACCATTGGGGTGATTATGCTCGCCAACGCCCTTGGAGGCGACGCGGTTGATACAAACGGCCTTGCGCTTAAATCTCTGGATATGCTGTCAAAGTGAGCGCTGCCCCTGTCCGCGTGTCACTGGCGAATTGTTATTGCCTGGATTACGCGTCCCTTGAGCGTATTATCGGGGACGGAGCACGAGTTACGCGAGGACCCGCAGACATACTTCTTGGGGTATTTTGCCCCAGGGTTACCTCGTTTGCGGCTGGCGCAAAGGAACACCACCAGTTGTCGTGGAAGTAGGCGGAGCCGGTATGGCCGGGACGAATCCGGTTGACTACCAAGGCGGGATCAAGATGGTGATCTCTTTGGCATCAGACTTCTGAGATTCCCGGATCGTCCGGGCCTTGGTCTAGGGCGTTTGGAGCTCGGGTGTGGCCTCCATGGGCTCTCCGGTAAACATATCGAAAGCCACAACCGGTACGTTTTCTGTTTGTTGTTGAAGTAGCCCACATAAAGCCGGCCAAAGGCGAGGCGCGTCGCGCCAGGAGTTCCTGGGGCAAGTGGCTGATCAACCGCCCAGCGTCTCAGGGCTTGCTCGGTTCCTTAGCCGGGGTTTGCGGCGTTGCTGCCCCTTTCTTGTACACGATCTTCTTCGTCGCGCCTTCACAAGTACCGACTACTTTTCCGTCCGCGTCCTGGTCCTTCGCCACGATTTCCAGCGAGTACCCCTTGACGCCCTTTGCGTCCAGCTTCGCTGCGACTTCAGACTTCAGTTCCTCACAAGGCTTTGCTCCCTGCGCGTAACTGTACGCCGGCACAAATAACACAGCGGCAACAGCTAGCCAGATTTTCATCTTGGGATCTCCTTTGTCGGAAATTAAGGGCCGGCATCTAGCATACCAAATCGACTTTCGTCTGGCCGCTCCCCTCACGTTCGCCGTTCCAATTTAGGCAACCTTGGGTCTGCCGCCTCTGTGACCGTGGGCAGTGCTACTGCAGTGCGGCCTGCCGACAAGCGCGCCACATGCAAAAAACGCCGCCAACGGTCGGTACCAAAAGACGGAGCGAGGGCGATTCAGTCATCGTTTGCGCCAGCGCGCCTAAAGGTTGCGCCGGGCTCGCGTGACGGATCAGGGTTGCCCCCCGATCACGAGACCGGCAAAAGGATTGCCTGACGGGGTTCGCGTTGGGGCCCCGGGGTTATCTTGCCCTCGGCATCCTCGGGCAAGGATCGCCAATGCTGTGGCTCCTCTTGATGGGCGTAAACGAACAAGGATTGAAGGAGCAGGCCAACCCAGCGCGGGCGAGTGAACGGCAAACAGGAAGCAATCGGAATTGGAGAATTTCTGACACCTCCAGGCCCGAAACTTCGTATCAGCTCTGGTCAGGGTGCGATAAGAGTTCCCGACAATTATTTAAGGCGCCAAGGGTGGCGCTCGGTGCCGTTAAATTACAATCAGCTACCTCTGGCTGCCGACTGTCACGTCAGAGGCCGCGCGTTCTCCTAACCGGAGCTGAACCGGAGACTCCGATTGGTTCCGCCGAGCTGACTGCGTGACGTATGCCGTCGCGTGGAGGACGGACGGAAGCGATCTTGGGGACATCCAGGGGACAAGAAATAGGTGTTTGGACGTAGCTCGTCAGTTAGTTTCCGTCCCCAGTCTCTTCTTCATAATATTTTCGCTCGCGCAGCGTCGTCTCGTCGTCTTGTGGGGGCTTGCTCGATGGACAAGGCACGATCCAGACGAACCACTTGCAGCCCGCATAATTGACGCATCAGGTTTTCCCCTGAGTATCTGCTGGTTGAAGCCAGTTGTCCGTGAATCCCTTCTCTAACTGCATTAAGATTGCGCCTGACCTCTTCTGAGGACATCTCTGGCTCTTGCGATTGCTTCTAGTTCTTCTGGATTTGCGAAGCGGGTGTTGTATCCACTGAAAGCACCCGCCGCATTGGGAACGATGTGGCGAACGCAGCCGTCCGGCACGGCGGGGAGAACGAATCGAGGATTCTTGGCACAGTGTCCACCGAATCCGCAAGTGTATCCCTCGCACAAAACGACTCGTCTCTCCCGGAGGCGTTGTGTTCTTCCACAGCCAGCACAGGCGACTGCGATTAGTGGTTCATCCTTTTTGTTTTTGCTCACGGTCGAGATCCTGATCTATGATTCGTCACACGAGTTCAGCAACAGAAATACCCTCTTCCTTCGCAATCTTTTCCAACGCCGTTTGTCGTTTCGAAAGACAGATGTTCGTTCGTATCCTCATTTGTATAACCTATGATTTCTATAACCTACACCTCTGTCTGAAATTGCTGCACGATTTTAACTGTTTAAGGCCCGCCTGTCCCGCCCTCAGCGGTCGTGAGTTAGTTCCGCGACGAATCGCTCCAAATCAATCGCTTCCACGCCGCTGGCGACGGCCGCGGTTGCCGGGGCCGAGTGGGACTTTCGGTGCACAATAATCAAGCGCTTTGAGCGTTTCCCCAACGCCCGGCGAAAAGAGAGAAGCGGAGCGGCCATTGCGGATCGGACGGTTTTCCCAGCCTTACATTCTATGAGCCATAGCCCAGCATTCGGTCTCGGTATGAGAAAATCTACCTCTAAGCCCTGTTGGTCGCGAAAATAGTAGAGCTCTTTCCTCGCTCCCTGGTTCGCCTGACTCTTGAGTATTTCCGCCGCGACAAAGCCTTCAAACAGTTGCCCCCAAAAAGGTGAACGCCGAAGCTCTTGCTCCGACGTTATTCCCACAAGGTAGCAGGCAAGGCCAGAGTCACCCCAAAAGACCCTCGGCGACTTTATGAGCCGTTTCCCAAGATTCTCGAAATATGGGAGAACAATTATGACCTGGCCGGTCATCTCGAGAATATGTAGCCACTCACTGATAGTCGGGACGGAAACTCCGAGGGGGGCGGCAAGATCTGTCTTGTTGAGAATTTGGCCGTGCCGACTGGCGAGTAGCGCAAGAAACCGACGAAACGTCACCAGGTCACGTATGTTCGTAATTGCTCGGACGTCGCGCTCCAAGTAAGTTTGGAGATAAGAAGCGAACCACAGTGCTCGGGACTTCGGACGTGCCAATACTTCTGGAAAGCCGCCGTGAAGCACATTCACCTTCGGAGTTTCCGCTACACTGAAAGGAAGAAGCCGCAGGATGGCGGCCCGGCCAGCCATAGATTCGGTGATGCCCTGCATCAGCGGCGCTTCCTGCGATCCAATGAATGGCCACTGCCCCATCCGGCGGGGCGCCGCGTCGACGAGCGTACGCACATAACTGAGAAGTTCGGGAGCATTTTGAAATTCGTCGAATACGACAGGCGGACGCAGCTCTTCGAGGAATGTACATGGATCACTGCGAATCGTTCCCTGAATGTCAGGATCTTCAAGGAGCACGTATTGAGCCTTTAGGGAACAATTGGCGGAGCGGAAGGAGCGCCCTGTTGGACGCGACGAGCGAAAGTGCCGGCGCTATCGTCGGCGGGGTTGACGGTTGAATCTGGCTGCTGCCCGGACTTTCATGGGGCGTATCTGCTAAGGAGTGCGCGAGCTGTGCGAGGGTCGGCTACTTACCCGTATTCCTCCTCCATAATAATCCCCCAGCTGACTCGAGGCTTCTCCTTATCCCGAATCCCAGAGGCTCGCACCCTTACTTACAGAAGGAGGCCCAACCGATGATAAACGCTAACCTGGGTCTTGCGAACAAAGGCATAGAACGAATCCTGGAACTCTCAGCGGATGCGCATATACGAAGACGAGGGACGGTTAAGGATTCTCCGGAGTTTCACAATCTAACTGGGGCGATAGCAGCCTACGGGAAAACGCTGGAGCTTCTCACAGCACTGCAACAGCTGGAAGAATTCTACGCAATGATCGGTCAGTTTGACGTGCCCGGCTGCGTTGCCGCGCGTGTTAGTTGAAAAAAGGCTGACCTGATAGCAAGCGGATTCGCGCCATGACCCCCCTCGGAACCACCGCTAAAGCGCTGGCGTTGAGCTAGGTGGAAACGTCCGCATTCTGTGATAGTTAGACGACCTACCGCTGAAAAAATTGTGCGCGCATGGTCGGAGTTGGCTCGCGACCTCCCGTTGGACAATCACGCGAGAGAACAAATCGATGAACAATTGAAGCTTGTCACTCCGGCCCGACGATATGATGCCATCAAGATAGCGGTTTGATAGTTGCGGTACAGATTCCCAGAACCGCCAGTTCGGTTTAGGAACGACTGGGAGCCAAGCCGACTCACTCTACAGGCGAGGCTCCCAACAAGATTGACTTCGCCTAATCACCTCTCTCTTCTTCAAGCAGCTGGCGCAGCGGCCGCCCGAACAGTGTTACTGGCCCAGAGTGGATGGTTGGCAGCATCATAGATAACTAGGTTTCCGTCGGTCTGTACGATCAGGTACGCTCCAGGATGTCCATTCGTGTTCGATGCCCACAACGCTTTTCCCTGAAGGTCGTAAACAACCAGGTTGCCATCGTTCTGCATGATCGCATCCCAAACATTCGGATGCCCCCAAGTATTCGATGCCCATGTTGCTCCTGCGCCGGCGGCATAAAGGACCAGATTACCGTCTGACTGCAATATCAACCGGAACCTACCGTCTGTGGAAGTGATCGATTGGCCTGCTATCAAACCCTGATTGATCAGGAGTTGATCGGGTTTTGTAGGCGCTGACGGCTGTGCTGGAACAACTGTATTCGTCGCCCACAGCGGACGATTGGCAGAATCGTAGATCACCAAATTCCCATCATTCTGCGCAACCAGATAGGGCCCAGGATGACCATTGGTGTTTGAGGCCCAGATTGCTCGACTTCGGACGTCGTAAATGACGAGATTTCCATCTGCTTGCATCACAACATCCCATGCGTCTGTGTGCCCCGCGGTATTTGAAGCCCACATCGGAACGCCGGCTTGAGTGTAAAGAACCAGATTGCCGTCTGTCTGTAAGATAAGCCGGAAGCGACCGTCTCCTGAAATAATCGATTGACCGACTGTGAGACCCTGATTGGCCAGAAGGCGATCCGTTCGAGTGGGTGCCGCGGGTTGTGCAGGTACTACGGTATTGCTAGCCCAAAGCGGGGTGTTGTTTGCGCCGTAGATTACTAAGTTGCCATCGTTCTGCGCGATCAGATGTGCGCCGGGGCGCCCATTAGTATTGGAAGCCCATAATGGTCGTCCGTTGACATCGTAGATCACCAGATTTCCATCACTCTGCATCACTGCATCAAAAACCTCCGGATGTCCGTCGGTGTTCGACGCCCAAAGTGGAATTCTTCCGTTGGCATACAGAACCAAATTGCCATCCGACTGAAGAATCAGGCGGAATCTCCCGTCTGCCGATGTGATGGATTGACTGACAGTCAACCCTTCATTGGGTAAAAGCTGATCAGGGCGGCTGGGTGGGTTCGGCTTTGTCGGAGCTGTTCGTGAACCACCATTCGGGAATCCCGGACTGCTTACCACAGTCACACCAAAAGCACCGGAAATCGCGGTTCTGGGGTCGTGAAACGCATAGTGGGTGCGGAAGAATCCACGGTAAGTTCCGTCCGCCCAGTTAGAAACGGATATTGGCGTGGTGTGTGCAGAATTGCCGATGTCGAGCGAAATGCAGTTGTTGTCTCCGGCGTTGTCAGGATCGTAAATGTAAATCTTCAGACTGGTTCCATTGAGGTCATAACCCCACGCGAGGACCTGGTGACATCCTCCTAAGTCCTGTATGCCAGTGAGAAAACCAACCGTTGGTGGCTCCTGGCCGTGGACGAGACCGAGTGGGGAGAGGGTATTGCTATCGAGATCAGCGCGAATCTTCGGCCACTCTTCGTTGATTTCGTGCCACGCCAAACCGTGAGCAATCCAAGTATCGTGATCCGACATTTGGATCCATGACAAGTACTGGTTCACGTCATCGTAATCAAAGCTGTTGGTGAGCCGCGCAACGATGTAGTTGAAGGCATCCGAACCCTCAGCTGGATTCGTGGTGTCCGGTGGTGGTAGCAGTCCTGCTTCGAACAAGTCAGCGACTGTAAACACCATTCCGCCGCACAATCCGTTACTTGCGTTGCCAATACTGACCGACTGCCCCAGAATATTCAGCATGTAATCGGGAACATTGGGCCAGTTGTTGAGGTAATGTAATCCGTTGACTGAAGGCTTAAAACCACTCACACGAACACTGGGCATAAAACACCTCCTACAAGATATCTCTGAATCGAGGAGCTTTCAGGGCCGATACGTGCACGGGCGGCGCTCATTAGCGCGCAACCGTGTTTTACATAATGACAAGTTTCAACGAGCAGAGCGGGGTAAGACAATCCGAGCGGACCATTTTCGATCCAGCCATTGACAATGGAGCTATATTCTACCAACGCATCTTCCAAGTGACGCAATAACATCGCGCCACCGGCAAATCGCGCGCCAGCCTACTCTGCGCGTTCGCAAATGTCAAGGTTCGGAAATTGACTGAATTGACTGTCGGAAATTGACTGTAATTGACTGTGAACAGGGAAAGCCGCCATTTGTTCTGAATTCGAAAAAGAGCAACCAAATGTTATTGGCTTGGAAGCGCAAATTCCTTGTGGAACGGCTCAATTGCTGTTCGGTTTCGTAACAGAGCTCCCATACGACTCTTGTCTATTTGCATATATACGTGTATGCAGACTTGATGAGTGTGACGCTCTATTGCTGCACTATGGGGAACTCCAAGCATGGTTGCAGGCCCTCGAACGCTATTACGCCGACCGAGTCCTTCCCGTTGATCTCGAAACCAGCCACACCGGGGGAGAACTCACAGCCGCCGCACAGAGAGCGGATAAGATCGTTCCCGCAAGCGACGGTCTCATAGCTGCTACGGCGCGACGCCACGGCCTACACGTCATGACCCGGAACACCGAACACTTCATCCTAAATGCTTTATCTGGCGTCGCTTACGGGACCGAGAGCCTTGTTTCCCCTCTCTTAGTTGTACCTAACTTGTCCCTAGCTCACACACCAGGACCTAATTGTAATCACACATATGATTGTGTAAAGTGAGGTCAGGAGACCGTGCTATGCCAACTAACCTTGCCATCGACGACCGGCTTATTGAGGAAGCTCGGAAATTGGGACATCACCGTACGAAGAAGGAGACGGTTACGGCTGCGCTCGATGAGTACATCAAGCGCCGAAAGCAGCAAGATATCGTCTCCCTCTTCGGAATGATCGACTACGATGAGGCCTACAATTACAAGCGCGAACGTATGTCGAAACGCGCGTGAACGTCCTCGTTGATACGTCTGTGTGGTCGCTGGCTCTCCGCCGGCACGCGCAAGATCTAAGCGCGGCCGAGGTATCTGTCGTTGGTGAGTTGAGTGAGCTAATCAAAGAAGGGCGTGCTCGAGTCATCGGTTTGGTGCGTCAGGAATTGTTAT
>Ga0210407_10002196_pt1 | contig 17004 bp, 20 predicted proteins | sample IncBWC27MmetaG_FD_150860 | JGI IMG/M metagenome (GOLD analysis project Ga0210407, IMG submission 150860) | Forest soil microbial communities from Barre Woods Harvard Forest LTER site, Petersham, Massachusetts, United States - Inc-BW-C-27-M | ecosystem: Environmental > Terrestrial > Soil >...
ATCAGCTCGGAAATCGGGAGCCCCGTCTCATAGTTGACGTAAAATCGCCATTTCGCTCAAGACCGTGCTAAGAGCCAAAAGCCGCTTCTCGCGTGTCCATCCAGCTTTGCAGAATCAGGATGGCGGCCATTCGGTCCACGGCGCCGGCGCGTTTTTTAATGGAGAAATCGAATTCGCGGAGGAGGCGGTTGGCTTGGGTGGAGCTAAGGCGTTCGTCCCAGAGGTGGATGGGCAGGGCGAACTTCTTGCGTAGATCTTCGGCGAAAACCTGCATTTTCCCGGATTGAATTCCTTCGGCTCCGCTCAGGCGCAGAGGGTATCCGACGACAATCTCGGAAACTTCGTACTGACGAATGATCGCTTCGAGGCGCGCGAGATCTGTCCGCTTATTTTTGCGGCGGATGGTTTCGAGGCCCTGCGCGGTGATGCCCAGCGGGTCGGAGACGGCCAGGCCGATGGTTCTTGAGCCTACGTCGAGGCCGAGAACTCGGGGCTTGAGGCCGGGAGAATGCATGCAGGGATTATATGGGCAGGCGCTGGATGCTACACACGCTTACTCCCTTTCACCGCAGAGACACAGAGTCACAGAGAAAACAAAAGCAATAATAAAGATTCCTCTTTGGCTCTGTGTCTCTGTGCCTCTATGGTGGAAGGTTTCCGGCCCTACGCTTCGAGTTCGCCGGCTTCGGGGAATTTCAGGTTGTTCTTGGAGAGGGTTTCGGAGAGCAGGATTTCGATATTCTCTTCTTCGCAGTTGCGAGCCATGGCCAGTTCGCTGACCAGCAGGTAACGGGCGCGTTCGAGCATCTTCTTTTCCCGGAAGGAAAGGCTCTTCGATTCCTTCAGCACCAGAAGATTTTTCATCACCGCAGCGACTTCTAGCAGCGATCCGGTGCGCATGCGGTCGGAGTTGTCTTTGAAGCGGTCTTTCCAGTCGGCGGCGTTTTCGCTTTTGCCGTCACAAAGGAAATTCAGGATTTTCTGAATTTCTCCATTCTTGACCACCCGCCGGAGTCCCACTGTTATAACACTGTGGAAGGGCACAGTAACTTTGAGATTACTGGACTTGATATTAAGGAGATAGTACTTTTCGACCTGCTGGCCGAGGGTGCGGCTGCCAATTTGCTCGACGATTCCGACCCCGTGGTTGGGATAGACAACGCGGTCGCCAATGTGGAAATCACCGTTACCGTTGCTGCTCATACTTGGAACAGGCCACCGCGCCAGGAGACACTTCTATTCTACCCTACCCGGAGGCAGTTAACAATTTGAGAAACAGGCAGGGGATTTTGGTGGCGGCGGTAGGACTCGAACCTACGACCTACGGATTATGAGACCGTCGCTCTAGCCACCTGAGCTACGCCGCCACATTGCTGATTGTAAGGGAACGCGAGAGGAGGCGATCCGGAAAATGCGTTCGCGTCAGACGCCCCAGGGTCATCACCAGCCTGAGTAGATTTTATCATTGTGGAGGTTTTTGGCGACGCGATCGCCCAGCGGAAGCGTTGGATCGGCTACTCAGTTTGACCATCTTCTCACTTGCACGTTAAAATAGGTGAGTTTGCCTGTACTTGCGGCCCTGTTCTTCCACCCCAGCGCGCAAAAGCGGTGCCCCGGGGATCCCGGTACTAAGGGCCGTCCGCAACTTGGCACGAGCCGGCGCGGGAAAAACAGCAAGCACAAGATTTTTCTATAAGGGTCTGCGGGCGAGGGCGCCCGCCCCACACAATCAAGTCCCGCGCAAACAGGCCACACAACCGTGCGGCTGAGCGGCGACGACGGAGGCAGGAGTATGTACGCGGTCATCCGCGCCGGTGGAAAGCAGTACCGAGTGGCGCCCGGAGACGTGCTTCGTCTGGAAACGCAGGCGGGGAATAAAGATGGCAAGGTCGAATTTGGCGACGTGCTGGCGGTTTCGGCCAGCGCGGGAGAAATTGTGCGTCCGGAGTCGGGCGCGCTGGTGACCGGGCAAATCATGGGGGAAGACCGCGCCAAGAAAATTCTGGTCTTCCACTACAAGCGCAAGAAGCAGTACAAAAAGATTGCCGGACATCGTCAGCCGTTCTCTTCGGTGCGTATCACGGAGATCGCGTTCAACGGACAAACGTTCGCTGCGCCCGAGTTGCCGAAGAAAGAAGTGAAAGCGAAGAAGGTCGCTGCTGACGAGCCTAAGGCGGAAGCCAAGGCGGCGAAGTCAAGGGCAAAGAAGAAGGCGGCTCCGAAAAAGAGCGCGGCAAAGAAAAGCGGCTCTGGCAAGAAAAAGTAAAGCAGGTTCCTCGACTTCGCTCGGAATGACAGAGTTTTTAATTCTGAGATTTTTGTGAATTGAGATTTCAAGGATGAGATTTTGCTGAAAGCTGACGGCTGAGAGCTGAAAGCTTTGAGCTAAGAGCTAGAAGCTAATAGCTAGGAGCTGATTTCGATGGCGCATAAAAAAGGATTAGGAAGTTCACGCAACGGACGCGACTCGAACGCGCAGCGTCTGGGATTCAAGGCATTCGGCGGACAGATTGTTCCCGGCGGAACCATTATCGTGCGCCAGCGCGGCACGCGAGTGAAGCCTGGGCTGAACGTCGGCCGCGGCAAGGACGACACGCTGTTCGCCAAGATCAGCGGGCGGATCGTATTCAAGGACCGCGGCAACATGGGCAAATTCGTATTGATCGAACCACTGGAAGCGAAGTAGCTTTTAGCTGTCAGCCATCAGCTGGCAGGAAACACCTTAGGATCCATCTGCTCCGGCTGCGAGCCGGGGCTTTTTTGTGCTTGAATGTGTAGTGACGGAATTTTCTCGCCTTCGCGTGGCGAAGCCGGAATCACAAAAGGCCGGGTTACCTGACGGCTAATGACTGATTTCCATGTTCATCGATGAAGCCAAAATTCGAGTGAAGGCCGGAGACGGGGGAAACGGCTGCCTCGCGTTTCGGCGCGAGATGTTTGTTCCGCGCGGAGGACCCTCCGGCGGCGACGGCGGCAAGGGCGGCGACGTCATCATGGAATCGAGCGAGCAACATAATACGCTGGTGCATTTCCGTTTCAATCCGGAATACAAAGCCCAGCGCGGCCGGCACGGCGAGGGGTCGAACAAAACCGGTCGCGAAGGCGAGGACATTCTGCTTAAAGTTCCAGTGGGGACGGTCGTGTACGACGCCGACTCCAGCGAAGTGGTGCATGATTTTTCGCACCCCAATGACCGCATCGTGATTGCCGCCGGCGGACGCGGAGGGCGCGGCAATGCGCGGTTTGCGACTTCGGTCCATCAAGCTCCGCGCGAGCATGAAGACGGGCGTCCGGGAGTGGAGCGCACTCTGCGGCTGGAGTTGAAGCTATTAGCCGACGTGGGACTGATCGGCTATCCGAACGCCGGCAAGTCCACGCTGATTTCGCGGATTTCGGCGGCGCGTCCGAAAATTGCGGCGTATCCTTTTACGACGCTGGAGCCGAGCCTGGGCGTGGTCGCGGTGGGAGACGCCCTGCAAGGCCGAAGTTTTGTGGTCGCGGACATTCCCGGACTGATTGAAGGCGCGCATCTGGGCGCGGGGCTGGGCACGCAGTTTCTGCGGCACATCGAGCGAACGCGGCTGCTGGTGCATCTGGTGGACGTATCGGACGCGAGCGGGCGGCCTGATCCGGTGAAAGATTTTGAAGTAATCATGGATGAGCTTAAGAATTTTGGGGCGGGGCTTGAAACCAAGCCCATGATTGTGGCGGCATCCAAATGCGACGTGGCGAATAAAAGCAAACTGGCGAAGCTGAAAAAATATGCCAAGGCGCATGAGCTGGAGTTTTTTGCGATTTCCGCGGTCACTGGCGAAGGGATTGAGAAGCTGAAATTCGCTATGGCGGACAAGGTGGATCAAGTCCGGCACGAGGCGGTAGCGGAAGCCAGCGCATTGTCATCCTGAGCGGAGGAGTCGAAGAGCCTGCCCTGAGCGCAGCCGAAGGGACCCCTATCAGTTTGCGGCGCGAGAACTGTGGAAGGGAATTTCTGGTGCCGCGGTTCCGGGGAGAACTCCTTGACACGGCACGGTGGCTTCGAACTACTAGGGATCCTTCGACTGCATTGACGCTCGCTTCGCGTTCGTCAACTCCGCTCAGGATGACAGAGCGTTTTTGAATTATGAATATTGGCCTTTTCGGCGGCACATTTGATCCCATTCATAACGGGCATCTCGCGCTCGCGCAGGCGGCGCGGGAACGATGCGGGTTGGGACGGATTTATTTTGTGCCGACGAACGTGCCTCCGCACAAGACGGCGCAGCCGGTGGCGTCTTACTTCCATCGTTATGCAATGACCGCGCTGGCGACGCAGGGTGAGAAAACGTTTCTGTCATCTCTGCTGGAGGCGCCGGGGGAATTCATTCTTCACGACAAGAAGAGCGCCCGGGGATCGGTGGCTTCGGCTCCCAACTACAGCATTGATACCATTCGGACGTTGAAGCGATCACTGAAGAAAAGCGACCGCCTGTTTTTTCTGATCGGAGTGGACGCATTCAAGGACATCGCGAAATGGCGCGATGCTGAAGGACTGTTCGCAGAGTGCGCGTTCGTTGTGGCCAGCCGTCCGGGGTTTTCGCTCGCCGACATTGCCACCGCATTGCCGGAGAAACTGCGGCCGCGGACTGAGGCGACCAAACCGTTTTCGAAGCAGCCGGCCAAGGGGGACCTCGTGCTGCCCGGAGTCACGCTACATTTGCTGGACGACGTGCATCAGAAGATTTCTGCTACTGAAATCCGCGCGGCGGTGCGAGCCAAACGGCCGGTCGGGAGACTCGTACCGGAAAGTGTGGAAGAATATATAAAGAAGGAAGGGTTATACGCCTGAAGAAAACTGACATCAAGAAGACTGACCTCAAGAAAGAAGCTCTCAAGAAAAAGGCCCTCAAGCAACAAGTCTCCGACGCCATCCATGCCTGCCAGGAAAAGAAAGCGGAGCAGATCACGGTGCTCGAGCTGGAGCAGGGGTCGGGAGCGTTCACCGATTACTTTGTGGTTTGCAGCGGGACTAATCCGCGGCAGATTCAGGCGATTTCTGACGAAGTCGAATTACGGCTGAAGCGCGCGGGGCAGTATCCGAACAGCATAGAGGGATACAAGCAAGCGGAGTGGGTGCTGATCGACTACGTGGATTTTGTGGTGCACATTTTTTCGGAGACGGCGCGCAAGTTCTACGATCTGGAGCGGCTGTGGAAGTCGGCGAAAAAGCTGGAGCCGGCGGAATTGGTTGCGAAGCCGCGAAAAAAGGCCATCGCGAAAAAGGCTGTGCGGAAAAGGGCTTGATGCTGCCTGAGTGAAGCCTTTAACCGCAAAAGATCGCCGGGGAAAGGGCGTTACCGGAAATTCCCTGCTACATTGATGTCGCCGCGAATGGGCAGGGGTCCTTCGACTCCGCATCCGCTTCGCATTCGCGAAGCGCCTGCTTCGCTCAGGATGACAGTGATCGTTGGGATGCTTGCGTTTTAAAATCTTTGCTCTCAGACTCCCGTGAAACTCACCATTGCATGGATCGGCAAGACTAAGAATCCCGCGATCCAATCTCTTACTGACGAATATCTGAAGCGGTTGCGGCAGTTCGCCGAAGCCGAGGGCGCCGCGCTGAAAGACGAAGCCGCTCTTCTGAAGCAGTGCGGATACAACGGCAAAGGCGCGCGACGCCGGCTGGTGCTGCTGGATTCGGGCGGCAAACAGCTTTCGTCCGAAGAACTGGCCGAGTTTCTGCGCCAGCATCTCGATCGGAATCCTGCGCCGCTGGTGTTTGCAATCGGGGCCGCGGACGGCTTCAGCGACGAACTGCGGCGCAAGGCAGACATCGTGCTCTCCCTAGGAAAAATGACGCTGGCGCACGAACTTGCGCGGGTGGTACTGCTGGAGCAGGTGTATCGGGCGTTCACCATCCTGAAGGGGCATCCGTACCATCTTGGACATTGAAATCAGGCCTGTACTTCTGTGACTTTCGCCGTCCGCCTGCGCACCGTAGAGTGCTCTTAGGCCTCATCCGCCGAGGAGTGCCATGAAAGACCCTACCGAAGTTCTTCGCCGCAAAGAAGCCGAACTGCAGCAACTGCAGGAAGAGGTCGAAGCTCTGCGCATGGTCGGCAGGCTCTTATTGGCGGCGCCGAACAGCGCCCCAGAAAACCCGGAGATTCGCGGGAAAATCCTGCAAATGCCGGGCGCTCCGGTTTAGCCTCGGACGATACTCACCAATGTGGGAACAGCCGTCCTCGGCCTGCTTGTTCGCCGAGGGGATTTCTCGGCGACCTGCGCCCTCCGGTAAACTCCTCGCTGTGGCATTCGCTGATCAGCTTGGGTTCAGTTTCAAAGCTCCAGACCGCCGCGTGTGGGTGGTGCGCGAGCTGGTGGCCGCTTTACGCACCAGCGTGGAGCGCGAGTATGGCGACATCTGGGTCGCCGGAGAGATTTCGAATTTCCGCACCCACTCCTCTTCTGGTCACCTGTATTTCACTTTGAAAGACGGGGATTCGCAGATTCGCGCTGTGATGTTCCGCTCGCAGGCGCGGCTGCTACGCTTCCGGCCCGAAGATGGAATGCAGGTGGTGCTGCGCGGGCGCGCAACAGTTTACGAAAAAGGCGGAGACCTGCAACTTTCCGCGGATTATTTGGAGCCGAAAGGCGCCGGCGCGTTGCAGATTGCTTTTGAGCAGCTCAAGGCGAAGCTGGAAGCCGAGGGCCTGTTCGATTCCGCGCGCAAGAAACCGATTCCTGCGCTGCCGCGCTGTATCGGGATTGTGACTTCTCCGCAGGCTGCGGCGCTGCGGGACATTCTAAATATTCTGCGGCGAAGGCATCACTCGGCGAACCTGCTGATTTACCCTGCGCAAGTGCAGGGTGAAGCTGCTGCGGCTGAAGTGAGTTCAGGGATCAAGTACTTCAATCGCGCGAAGAATGTTGACGTCATTATTGTGGCGCGGGGTGGCGGATCCGCCGAGGACCTGGCCGCGTTTAATCATGAAGGGCTGGCGCGGACGGTTTTCGCTTCGGAAATTCCCATCATTTCTGCGGTTGGTCATGAAACTGACGTGACCATCATTGATTTCGTCGCCGACCTGCGCGCGCCAACGCCTTCGGCCGCGGCTGAACTTGTCATTCTCTCGCGGCAGGAAATTGAGGAACAATCCGAGTCGCTGCAGTTGAGGCTGGCACGAGCGGTCCGCTACCGGCTGCTGATGGCTAAACAGGCGCTGACCGAGGCGGCGCAACAAGGCGCATTCGCGCGCATGAAGGGCGGGATCAATCAGCGTCAGCAGAAGCTGGATGATCTGATCTTTCGGGCGGAGAAATCGGAACGCAGGCTGATCGAGCAGCATCGGCGTCGCTGGGAACGGGCTTCGGCCGCCGTCCGGCATTACGATGCGCGGCGCATGCTGGCGGGAATCCGCAAAGACCTGGCTACGCAGACTTCGGCCGTGGGCGCGGCTGTGCGGGCGATCCTGCTACGTCAACGAGCGCGTGTTGATCAGCTCCAGCATCAGTTGAAAGCGCTTTCTCCAGTGGCAATTCTTGAGCGCGGATATGCGCTGGTATTTGACGCTTCCGGAAAGCTGGTGAAAAGCTCCGCGCAGGTCGCGCAGGGAGACGAAATTTCGGCGCGACTCGCGCACGGGACGTTCAACGCCCGGATCGAGAAAAAAAGCGACTAGTCCTTCGCATCTCGCCTAACTTCGCAGCAAATTTCTCGCTACAAACCAAACATTCGCCGGCCGCTCCGCCAAACGCCGCATCAGGTAGGGATACCACTCTGTTCCAAACGGAACGTAGACGCGCATGCGCCAGCCTTCGCGAACCAAAGACTGCTGCAAGTCGCGGCGGATGCCGTAGAGCATCTGGAATTCGAAGGCGTCGCGAGCAATGTTTTCGCGCTTGGCAAAGGCTTTGGCCTCCAGAATCATTTTTTCGTCGTGGGTGGCGAGGCCGTGGTAGATTCCGCTTTTCAGCAGAACTTTCATCAGCTTGACGTAGTTCGCTTCTACTTCCGTCTTGGACTGGAAGGCAATCTCGGGAGGTTCCTTGTACGCGCCTTTGCATAGGCGGATTCGGATTCCATCCTGCAGCAGCCGGGCAACATCGTCTTCCGAACGGCGCATATAGCTCTGGATGACCGCGCCCACGGCTCCCCGATTTTCCGGAATGCGATGCAGCTCATGCACGAAATCCAGCGTGCGCTGGGTATAGGCGGAGCCTTCCATGTCCACGCGGACGAAGTTTTTCGGCTGCATGGAAGCGGCCTGCGCTACTAGAGCGCTCACGTTGTCATAAGCGAGTTTTGGATCGACATCCAGGCCCATGTGAGTGAGCTTCAGGCTCACGTTGGCGTTGATGCCGCGCGCGGAAATTTCCGCGAGCAATTGGCGGTAGAGCGAAACGCTCTGCAGCGCTTCGTCGGCAGTAGTTACGTTCTCGCCGAGGTTATCGATAGAAACGCCGAGGCCTGACTTATTCAGTGCTTGTGCAACTCCGAGGGCATGCTCCACCTCCGTCCCGGCTACGAAGCGGCCGGACATGCGTTTTCCCAGGGAAGAGCGTTCGGCGACCGCGCGCAGCCAGCGGCTTTCGGAAAGGGAAATGAAGAGCGCTCTTAGCACGGCTCTCCGGGGCGCGGCGGCGGCATTAGTGCCCTTGGTCTTCCAGGAATTTTTCGACTTCCAGCGCGGCCATGCAGCCCGAGCCGGCGGCGGTGATGGCTTGGCGATAGCGGCGGTCCTGCACGTCGCCGCAGGCAAAAACTCCCGGAACCTTGGTGAATACATTGTTCGTGGTTTTCAGATATCCGTCGGCATCGGTGTCGAGCTGGCCTTCGAAGATTTTGGCGTTGGGAATGTGGCCGATGCCGAGAAACATTGCGCTTACCGGATGCTCCCAGGTCTTGCCGTTGTTGGCGTCGCGCAGCTTGAGTGCAGTGACTTCTTTTTTGGAAGCGTCGAGCACATCTTCGACCACAGTGTTGGTGAGGAAGTGAATCTTGTTATTTTTTCGGGCGCGATCCAGCATGATTTTCGAGGCACGGAATTGATCGCGGCGATGGATCAGCGTGACCTTGCTAGCGAAGCGGGTCAGGAACGTTGCTTCCTCCATGGCTGAATCGCCGCCGCCGATAACGGCAATCTCTTTTCCGGAGAAGAAAAATCCATCACAAGTCGCGCATGAGGAAACGCCGTGACCGATCAGCGCCTTCTCGTTCGGCAATCCCAGCCAGCGTGCGGAGGCGCCGCTGGCGATGATCAGGGTGCGGGTTTGCACGACGTGCTTGCCGACGTGAAGAGTGATCGGACTGGCCTTCAAATCGGCTGATGTGACGTGGGCGAGCTGGTACTCTGCTCCAAAGCGCTCGGCCTGCTTCCGCATATTGGCAATCAGTTCCGGTCCGTGAATGCCTTCGGGGAAGCCGGGGAAATTTTCTACCAGCGTGGTCAGTGAGAGCTGGCCACCGGGCTCGTGGCCTTCAATCACCAGCGGGCGCAAATTGGCGCGGGCGGTGTAGAGCGCGGCGGTGTGCCCGGCGCATCCTGATCCCACGATGACTACATTTCGGACGTCGTTTTGGACTAGGTCCATAGAGTTGTTAGATTACAAAAACGGAATTCGGTTTCAGCGGTAAGATTCGCAGTCTCATTTATGAACCGTTGTGACTGATTTCTTCACCGGAGGCTTGGCTGTCGTCTTGGCATTTTCCATCTTCGCCAGTTCTTCTGGAATCAAGGCCTTGGCTCCCAAAATCTTCCGGTAGTCGGCCAGCAATGAAGACGCCGAAGCGAACAGCGGCTCATACGCGCTCTGGTCGGGAGGCGGGTTGTCGCCTTCTCCGGGGCAGCGCGCCAGAACCACCGACGATTTTCCGAACCGCTCCAGCTTGATGCGATTGGCGGGCGTACCCGCGCTCAGCATTACCGCTGGCGTCGTGACCGAAGACGCGCTGTCATCGATCGAGACTTGCAACAAATCCTTCGGATCGCGCACGCGAAACACCAGCGTCTCCACCATTTGCTGCGGGTCGCGGCTGAAGGAATATTGGACGGTCGAGAAAATGGACTGTCCGGCAAAGTCATGGCGAATGCGCACGAAGTCGGCGCTGGCGGCGTCGGAAGTGACCGGCGCGCTGCTGGCAGCGAGGAGAGGATTGTCGCTAGGATTGAGCACCGAGCGGCCGCGGTCCACTTCGAAGTCGGGGGAGAAAGCGGGTTTCACCGGAACATGCGCTAGAGCGGAAGCGATCTCCTGCTGCTCTTGCGGGGATGGGGCGCACACGTTCAGTATATTCACTTTGACTTGCGGCTTGGGCGGCGCGGCTTCCTGGGCTGGGCAGAGAACTACTGCCGCCAAGAGGGCGCCGGCCAAAAGAATTCTTCGGAACACAGCGAAATTGTATCAGCAGGCAGTTTAAGCACGTCTGCCCACGCCTTAGATTGGATCCTTATCGCTATCGCTGTCCGATCCCTTTGCTTCAACGTAGAGCAACGAAAAGGCTGTGCCTGTTCCATTGGGTTCAATGGCGACGATGTGTTGCGACTCTTTAGTACCGGCCTTAAATTCAACCTCGCCGGGCTGGGGCTTATCGTCATCGTCGCACTCCAAATCTTTCTTCTTCACATCATTTTTGTCATCTGACGACTTCGCGGTTCCAGATGAACCGGGCGAGTCAGGGCAACTGAGAACCTTGCCGTATTTCTCCAGCGCTTTGCGGTAGAACGCCGCTACCTTTCCGGGCGGGTCGTTGGATTCCATCTTGAGCAGCACAAGTTTGAAGCCAGAATTGCCAGCCCACAAGCCAAGCTGCGCGGCTTGACTGTCGTCCGATTTGTCCTTATGCGGCCGCGCTCCGGGATATATGGGCAAGCCAACTTCCTTGGCTCCCGCTTCGTCGCTGGCCATGACTCCAATGCTGTGGCTCCCTTTCGTGGACCTGGCTGAGTCCTTGCTTTCCTGTGACGCAGCGGGCTTCCCTGCGAGCAGCATTGCTGCCAGCGTAGCGAGTACCGGCAACCAAATGACCGGTCGGGTGCGGATATGTTGAGTATTCAAAGCAGCCTCCTGGCCTGTGGGTAGATACGGGCCCGGAAGTAATTCGGTTCCCTCGATCTGGCTATACAATCCGCACCGCCAGATACAATGAACCCATGGCTAACCTCACACTGGTTTACGGGCTGCGGCTTCTGCCCTCGGAAGAAGTCACCGAAGTGACTGACGCAACCCTGAAGCTGAAAAACGGGCGCGAGGCGCACGTCACGATGCACGTGCTCGAGGGCAGCAAGGATGAGATCGAGAAGCAGCTTAAGTCCAGCCTGGAAGCGTTCTTCGACTTCTATCCCGAGATTTGACGGAGCGCGAAGCCCGCCGGGTTGGATATCCGTTACCTCGGGCTGTCGCGATGCACGACCTTCACTCGATAGCCCGCCTTCTTCAATCGCTTGGCAACGTCTTCTGAGATCATGACCGAGCGGTGCTGGCCGCCGGTGCAGCCTACGGCGATGGTCAGATAACTTTTGCCTTCGTGAATGTAGTGCGGCAGAAGATAGACCAGCAGCTCGGAAATGCGCTGGATGAATTCGGTGGTCTGCGGGAATGAGCGAATGTATTTTGCGACCTTGGGATGGCGTCCCGTCAGAGGGCGGAATTCGGGAATGAAATGCGGATTGGGGAGGAAGCGGACATCAAAGACCAGGTCGGCGTCGTCAGGGACGCCGTGTTTGAATCCGAAGCTGACGCAGGAGACCAGAATGTTCCTGCCTTTTTCTTTTTTCTGAAACAGCTCGTTGATGTGGGCACGCAGTTCGTGAACGTTGAACTTCGAGGTGTCGAGCACCAGGTCGGCGTGGGAGCGAATGGCACGCAGGCGGCGGCGTTCGGCGGTGAGCGAAGTTTTGACCGGAGCGTGAGTGCCGAGGGGATGCGGGCGGCGAGTCTCGCTGAAACGGCGCTGCAGGACGGCGTCGGAGGCTTCGAGGTACAAGAGGCGCGTGGGAATGATCCGCTTGACCGACTTGATGATGGCGGGGAGTTCTTCGAGCTGGCGGCCTTCGCGGACATCCACGACCAGCGCGGTGCGGTCGATTTCAGAAGACTGTCCGGCCAGTTCGGCAAAGCGCGGGATCAGGCCGACGGGTAGATTGTCCACGCAGTAGTAGCCGAGATCTTCGAAGGCTTTGAGCACGGAAGCTTTCCCGGAGCCGCTCATTCCGGTGATGATGACGAGTTCGCCGGGCGGGTGGCCCGCGGGCGGAGGATCGTTATGCGCCAGCTTGCGAGCGGCGGCGGTAAGTTTTCTAGCGGCGCGGCGAAGAGGCATTCTGGAGCGATGGTAGCAGTGGCTAGTGGCTAGTGGCTAGTTTTTAGTGCGTGCCCAAACCCTTCACCACAGAGACACAGAGACACAGAGACACAGAGGCACAGAGGCACAGAGGCACAGAGGCATAGAGGAAGCAAAATCGGTAAAAGATTTCTCTGTGTCTCTGTCTCTGTGGTGAACGGGTTTGACTCACGCGCAGGCATCGCGCCAGCCGGGGATTTCTTTGAGGCCGGCGGCGTGGGTGTGCTCGAAGAGGCGGACGCGGTGGCGGGAGTGTTCGAATTCGTGGATGTCGGCCCAGACCTCGGCCTGCCAGTCGAAGTCATGCACCGAGGTCTCGCCGCAGGTGGCGCAGCGGGTGTGGAGTTTACGGGCGACGGGCTGGGAAGCGGTGGACGACGGAAGCTCGATGAAGATGCAGCGGACTTCCTTGATGTCTTCGTTTTCGCCGATCAGGTGTTCGTAGCGGAGAATGTATCCGAAGCCAAGCTTGCTGGCTTCGCGTTCGGCTTCGGTACGGGTGTGAAATGGGCCGTACTCGGCACGCAATTGCTCGGTCGAGTCACAGGCCATCCAAAACGTTTCCTTGTAGATCATTCCGCTTCGCCCCCGGAGAACCTCTGCACCAAAGTGTCGGCAAACCGCCCAAATCGGGAAAGTCGAACTCCCGTCTCTAGCTGTCGAGCAATTCGAGTGCCTTATCCCAAGCCCTAACTGCTGCCTTTTAGCAGGTTTATAGGCGGTTTCCCGGCAGAGCTTGCAAGCCTTTGCAACCCTTTTTCCCATTTCCTATCAGGTCCGGAACTAGCCCGGAAATGGATACTCAGACCGGCGGAGCAGCGAGTTTGTCGGGATGAGCCCCTATTTAGGATGAGCCCTATATTGCCCATCATCATAGGAGCCGAAGGATGTTCAGGGGAGTATGGGGAAACGTCGTGAGCCACGAACACCGTTTGAGGTTGGGGCGCGCATCTTTGGCACGGATTGCGAGGGAAAGGTGTTTTCTGAATCCGTCACCTCGGTGGATTTGAGCCTTCACGGCGCCAAATTAAAGGGCGTGAAGGCGCGGCTCGCCACCGACGAACTGGTGGGAGTTGCCTGCGGACGAAACAAAGGCAACTTTCGGGTCAAGTGGGCGGGGCAGCCGGGCACACCATCGGAGGGACAGGTTGGGCTGATGAACCTGAACCCGGAGAAGCAGCTTTGGGAAGTGCCCCTCCTCCACAGCCACATGGATAATTTTCAGTTTTCAGAAGGGAACGAGCGCCGTCGGGCGGAGCGGGTGAAGTGCTCCATCTCGGTGGAATTGCACCCGAAGGGGCAAACCGTCATCTGGGGCTTGGCCTCGGACCTGAGCCTGGGCGGTTGTTTCGTCGAGATGCACATTCCGCTAAAAGCGGAATGCGAGCTCGAAATCGTTCTCTGGCTGGAGGGAAACAAGTTGCGCCTGGCCGGCTCGGTGGCCAGTTCTTCTCCCGGATTCGGCATCGGCGTGCGCTTCGCCGACGTTTCCGAACAAGACCTAAAGATCCTGCGAGAGCAAGTGCAGCGGATCGTCCAACCGGTGGGCTGAGTTGGGCTTTGCCGGGCCGGCAAACCGTTCAGGAAGCCACAGCGGCGGCCGTATCCGGCCCCGGCTGAAGATCGTCCGTCCACCGGGCGCCGCCGTGCGCGGCCACGTAGAGGGCAAGTTCCAGGCGGCTCCAAACCCCCAGCTTGTCAAACACACTGCGCAACTGGTTCTTGATCACCTGTTCCGAGGTGCTGAGGGTAAGCGCGATTTCGGGATTAGTCCGCCCCTGCCAAACCAGCGTTGTGACTTTGATCTCCCGGTAAGTTAACTGCTCTCGTGGCGACATAGTTCATTTGCTCCTTTTCAAAGATGGCGGTGGCCAGGATCACGCGTTTGCGGCCCTGTTTAATTCCTGCGCGCAGAAACAATGTGCGCAGGTGCTGCTTTACGGTGCGGGGGCTGATCTTCAATTCCACGGCGATGTCTTTGTTGCTGCACCCCTGGACCAGCAACTTCAACACCTGCTGATCGCGGCGGGTGATTTTGATTTGCTCCAGATTGATCACGTTTGCCTCCTGGCCGCGGAATCGAATTTTGCGGCCTGTGCTTCGAGATTAGAGAAAGCACGTCTTTCGCCAAAGCTTCGCCGTTGTGCACAGAGGGACAAGTACCTGTGGATGCCAGCACTTCGGGCCGAAGATGGAAATCGGCGGTAATCACGAACCTTGTCTGGCAGATCGGTTATGGGACAAGTTGTGCCACAATGAAAAAACGCATAAGGGATTGGGATCGGGCCAGAGGAAGTCAGGCGAAGATCAGAATAGAGATCCAAGAAGAATCAGGAAGATTAGGAGACATTTATGCGAACCCTTCGACGCTGTGGACGCGAGCGGAGCGTTTTTCTGTCCGGCATGGCGGCGCTTCTGACCGCTCTGTCAGGATTTGCCCAGCAGTCAAATCCCGTCGCGACGGTGGACAGCTCAGCGGCGCCGCTTACGCTGACCCTGCGCGATGCTCTGTCGCGGGCCCGTTCCAATGAGCCGCAATACCGCGCGGCGCTCACCGACTACGGCGTGGCCCGCCAGAACGCGGTGCAGGCGCGCGCCGGGCTGTTGCCCAGCGTTTCCTACAACGGGCAGTTCCTCTACACCCAGGGGAATGGCACTACCAGCGGGCGCTACATTGGCGCCAACGGGGTGCATGAGTACATAAGCGAGGGGAATGTCCATGAGTCGCTGTCGTTGCAGAATGCGGCCGAGTTCCGCCACTCCCAGGCTCAAGAGGCGCTGGCCAAGGCCAAGGCAGAAATTGCCGAGCGCGGATTGGTGGTGACGGTGGTGCAGGCGTATTACGGGTTGGTCGTCGCCCAGCGCAAATTCGCAACCGCGCAGCGGGCGGCGGGCGAGGCCGCGCACTTTTACGACATCACGCAAAAGCTGGAGCACGGCGGCGAAGTGGCCCGCTCCGACAGCATCAAGGCGCAATTACAGCAGCAACAACAACAACGGGCTTTACAGGACGCCGATCTCGAAATGGAGCGCAGCCGGATGGAGCTGGCAGTGCTGATTTTTCCGAATTTCAACGAAAACTTCGCCACCGTGGACGATCTGGATAACATCGAGCCGCTGCCTTTGTTTCAGGAAGTTGAGGCAGCGGCGGGAAATAAAAATCCAGAGTTGCGGGTGGCTCTAGCGGCGTTGCACGCGGCAAACCAGGAAGTGGCAGTGGCGTGGAACAGCTTCTTGCCGTCGTTGGGGCTGGATTATTTTTACGGCATTGACGCAAATCATTACGCGGTGAATGGGTTCGATCCGGTCACCGGGCGCCCGTTAAAAAACCTGGGATACGCTGCGACGGCGACGCTGCAAATTCCGCTGTGGAACTGGGGAGCCAGCCGCAGTAAAGTGAGGCAGGCGGACTTGCAGCGCGATCAGGCGCAAGTAGAATTAAGTTTCGCCCAACGCAAGACGGCGGCGGATTTGAAAATGTTTTACAACGAGGCCCAGACTGCGCGGTCGGAAATGGAATCACTGCGGCAGTCGCAAGACCTGGCGGGCGAGAGCTTGCGCCTGACCACGTTGCGTTACCAGGCCGGAGAAGCTACGGTGCTGGAGGTTCTGGACGCGCAGAACACGCTTACCGTCGCCCAGAACGCGCTCGGTGATGGGCAGCAACGGTTTCGCGTGGCGCTGGCAAATCTGCAGACTCTCACAGGACAATTTTGAGAACCTCCATCGGAAACAGCTTTTCTGCGAGCACACGGATCGCACTGAAGATCGCACGGATGACGGCCGCGCTAGCCGCGCTGGCAGCCATGGCGGCATGTTCTGCCGACACCGCGGACCAGGCACCGGCGGTGCCGGTCGAGATGGTCGTGGTCGAAAAGTCGGCCATGCAGCAGAAGATCACGGCCGACGCGGTGCTGTTTCCAGTAGCGCAAGCGGCGATCCCGGCAAAGATTAGCGCGCCGGTGAAGAAGTTCCTGGTCAATCGCGGAAGCCATGTCCGCGCCGGGCAGTTGCTGGCGGTGCTCGAAAACCGCGACCTCGCTGCCGCCGCGCAGGAGAATAAAGGAACTTACGACCAGGCTCAAGCGCAATACACCACCACCACGGCCGCTGACCTTCCGCAAGAGGTGCAAAAGGCGCAACTCGATGTTCAGGCGGCCAAACAGACGCTGGAGGCGCAGCAAAAAGTCTATGACAGCCGGAAGGACCTGGTTCAGCAAGGGGCGCTTCCACGCAAAGAGCTTGATCAATCCGGCGTTGACCTGACCAATGCGCGCAATCAGTATGAGATCGCGCAGAAGCATTTGGACTCGCTGAATGCAATCGGCAAGCAGCAGACCATAAAGTCAGCGACTGGGAACCTGGAATCAGCGCAGGGAAAATATCAAGGCGCGGCGGCACAACTCAGTTACTCCGAGATCAGAAGCCCGATCAACGGCGTGGTGACTGAGCGGCCACTCTATCCCGGAGAAATGGCTGCCGCCGGAACGCCGCTGCTGACGGTGATGGATATATCCGAAGTCGTGGCCAAGGCACATATTCCGCAACCTAACGCGGCGCTGCTGAAAGTAGGGGACGCGGCCGCGATTGAAGTGCCGGGAATGGACAAACCTTTCGCCGGCAAAGTTACACTCGTTAGTCCCGCGCTTGATCCGGGCAGTACTACGGTTGAAGTGTGGGTGCAG
>Ga0210407_10002197_pt1 | contig 17000 bp, 11 predicted proteins | sample IncBWC27MmetaG_FD_150860 | JGI IMG/M metagenome (GOLD analysis project Ga0210407, IMG submission 150860) | Forest soil microbial communities from Barre Woods Harvard Forest LTER site, Petersham, Massachusetts, United States - Inc-BW-C-27-M | ecosystem: Environmental > Terrestrial > Soil >...
TCATTTGCGCTTACAGGGCCACTCATGGCGCGAAATCACGGAGGAAACTGGAGTCAGCAAAGGAACTGCACAGCGGACTGTTGCTAGCCTGCCTCAAAATGTATGAATTGTGTGCGATAGATTCGCTGACCAGGTCCCATGAGAATAGGCACTGTTAATTCTGTCCCCTTTGGGGTAGAATAAGGGAATGGACACTACAGAATATACACCGGCACAGGCTTCGGCAGTTGCGAATCTGCCGCTTCCCGCCGTTCATAAGCTTATCGAACGTCGCCTCATTCGGCCGCGTCGGCTTCGCACCGGCCGTTCCGTCCAACGAATGCTCAGCCGCGGGCAAGTACTGTATCTACGCCTCGAAGCGGAAGGTGTGCGACTCTTGCCGCTGGCCTCTCGCCGAGCGATCGCCAAGCAGATTGAATCGTCTCCCGAAATTGACGCCGTGGTTCTTACGGAGGGTTCAGCCGTGGTGATTCAAGTGAAGTCAGTGCGGCTGGAACTCGACCTGGATCTGCGGAAACTCGAGCGTGCAGAGGACATGATTGTTTCCGACCCCGAGATAATGCGTGGTACGCCTGTCTATCGCGGGACTCGTATCCCAGTCGACCTCATTGCCGATATGTTGAGCCAAGGAGCGACACCAGAGGAGATTCTCGCCGGCTACCCAGCTCTGGACCGCGAGAAGATCGAGCTCGCTCCGCTTTACGTGCAAGCCTTCCCGCGCCGAGGCCGTCCGGCTTTTCGCCCCTGGGCGAAACGAAAACCGATCCGTGCAACCCGGCCTGGCCGCGCCCTTGCGGGGTGACAGTGAAGCTCTTGATCGATGAATGCCTACACACATCCTTGGTCGAAGTAGCACACGCGGCGGGTCACCTGGCAGATCATGTCAATTATCGCGGGCTCGGCAGTTCGAAAGACTGGCAATTCATGGCCACCATCCGCGCACAGGACTACACATTCGTCACCAACAACCGTTCCGATTTTCTAGCTCTTCACGGACAGGAACCGTTGCATGCCGGAGTGATCATTATTGTTCCCAGCGTGACGCCTGCTCGTCAGCGAGAACTCTTCGGCGCGGCGCTCGAACATGTCGGCGCACGGGATCTGACCAATACTGTCGTTGAGGTCGAGTATGCAGGAAATCGTATCGTGTGTTCTGAGTACGCCCTGCCAGGAGCAGCCGAATGACCCCAATTGCTCAGCGAAAATGTGCACCATCCGGGGTTGCCATCCCTGGGCGTACCACCGGATTTGTTAGCCCTTCATCATCGGCGAAAACATCATTGCCCGAGACAGCAGAGTCGGGATGCGCGAATAAAGGTACCCCTCGCCGGGCTGTTCGCAGCCGGCCCAAAAACATATGAATTCGGGTCGCTTGGGTTTCCCCAGGAAGTCGGCTGAATTCAGTGAGTTGGACCAATTTTCCTTGTTTTTTGGGCATCATAGCAGTGGCGGCCATGTTTATCGCTTGCTAGCGAGTTCGATTCCAGGGCCAGAATCGCACCAAGCGTGTATGTCACTTTGGTCTTTCGCTGGCTGCTTGAAGGGAGTTCTAAAAATTATAATTTCAAGCGCCTAAAGTGTACCCAAACTACTGTAGGGGCAAGCTTCTGCGCACGTTGACTTGATTGACGGTGAAACCTAAGATTGCGCCAGTCCTTGTCCATGATTGGCCAAACCATCTCGCATTACCACATCCTCGAGAAGCTCGGTGGCGGAGGCATGGGTGTGGTCTACAAGGCGGAGGACACAAAGCTGCACCGCTTCGTTGCCTTGAAGTTCCTTCCTGATGGCTTCGCACCAGACTCGCAAGCGCTGAGCCGCTTCGACCGTGAGGCACAGGCTGCTTCCGCCCTGAACCATCCAAATATTTGCACCATCTACGAAATCGACGAGCATGACGGCAGGCCCTTCATCGCGATGGAATGTTTGGAGGGCAAAACGCTGAAACACGCCATCACGGGTCGGCCCCTGGAGTTTGAATACTTGCTCGGTGTGGCGATCGAAGTTGCCGATGCTTTGGACGCCGCGCATTCCAAAGGAATCATCCACAGAGACATCAAGCCCGCAAATATCTTCATCACCGAGCGAGGCCATGCGAAGATCCTGGACTTCGGTCTTGCCAAGATCAGTTCATCGAAGAGCACTGCAGGCAACGAGCCAACGCTCGCCACTCAGGAAGTAGACCCGGACCATCTGACCAGCCCCGGTTCTACGCTAGGCACGGTCGCCTACATGTCGCCGGAGCAAGTCAAGGGGAAGGAACTCGACGCTCGCACGGACCTGTTCTCGTTCGGTGCGGTTCTGTATGAGATGTGTACGGGAACGCTGCCATTTCGGGGCGATACGTCGGGCGCAATGTTTGATGCGATTTTGAATCGTGCGCCAGCGTCAGCCGTTCGGTTGAATCCCGACATCCCAGCGGGGCTAGAGCACGTCATCAACAAGGCGCTGGAGAAAAACAGCAGCCTGCGCTATCAGGGCGCGGCGGAGATGCGAGCTGACCTGCAACGATTGAAGCGGGATACGGAGAGCGGACACGGGGCGGCGGCAACTCCTGCGCCTGAGCGGGGGAAGCTCCGGAAAATTGTGGCTCCCGTCATGCTGGTCAGCTTGTTCATCGCCATAGCAACTGGGATCTGGTATTGGCGCGGCAAGGCCGGAACATCGCAAATCGACTCAATCGCCGTAATTCCGTTCTCCAACTCCGGAGGTAACGCCGACACCAACTTTCTTAGCGATGGGCTCACCGAATCCCTAATAGCTAGCCTCGCCCATGTCCCCGACCTGAAAGTGAAATCCCGCAATTCCGTCTTCCGTTACAAAGGGAAAGACGTGGACATCCAGCAAGTCGGCAAAGACCTAACCGTCGATGCCCTTCTCACCGGCCGCGTCGCGCAGCACGGAGACACTATTCAGGTCAGTGCCGACCTCACCGACGTGAGGGACAATACAGAAATCTGGGGCGAGCACTACGAGCGCAAAACCAGTGACATCCTCTCCCTGCAAGGGCAGATCGCCGGCGACATCGCCGGTAAGCTGCGCTCAAAACTCAGCGGAGACCAAAAGCAGCATGTTTCGAAGCAAGGCACACAGAACCCCGAGGCCTATCAGCTGTACGTGAAAGGTCGCTACTACTGGAACAAGCGCACCGACGGCGACGCTAAAACGGCCATTTCCTACTTCAATAAAGCCATCGATAGAGACCCCGGTTATGCGCTGGCATACGCAGGACTGGCGGATGCCTATTCCGTGCTTTCCAACTATGACGTCGACCCCAGTGACGTCATTCCCAAGTCGAATGCTGCGGCCGAAAAAGCTCTGGAACTCGATCCCACACTCGCGCGTCCTTATGCGGTTCTGGGCTCCAACCACATGCACGTCGATAGGGATTTTTCCGGTGGAGAGGCCGAGTCCCGAAAGGCCCTTGAGCTCGATCCCAGTGACGCCACCGCCCATCAATGGTTTGCCGAGAGTCTCGCCTCCATCGGTGGCCGGGTGCAGGAGTCGATCGATGAGGCTAACCGGGCCTACCAACTCGATCCGCTATCACCAATTATTGGCGACGCACTTTGGCAGGTTTACCACTCAAACCGTCAATTTGACAGGGCGATTGAGATTGAGAAGAAAGTCACGACTGACAATCCGACGTTTGGCTACGCGCACGAGGAGCTGGCATGGTCATATTGGGGCGAGCACAAGTATCCAGAGAGCATTCAAGAATTTAGAACCGCCGCTGACTTGCTAGGCAACAAAAATGAGGCCGAGTTCGCGGCGGCCCTGGACGCGGGCTACCGCGCCGGAGGATGGCCGGACGCTCTGCGCAAAGGAATCGAAGTCTCCCTCGCGCAACGCAAGATGAAGACTCCTTACTTGTCTCCTTACTTGATCGCGAAATTATTTGCCGATTTGAGCGACAAGGATCATGCCTTCGCGTGGCTCGACACCGCATGTCAGGAACATGACCAGCAGGTGATTGGGGTCCGGACCGACTTCACAATGGATTCCCTGCGCTCCGACCCGCGTTACATCGAGCTGGTGCGAAAAATCGGCTTCCCGCAGTGACTGACTTGCTTCATCCTCTGGAAAGACGCCGACCCCGGCATCCCGGTTGAGTAGCCTCGGGGTGAAATTCCCCGGGGCTACTCAACCGGGATTGTACGGTAGCGAGTTATACGCCCATCTCTAACAATGTCGCTCTGTCAAATCTTTTTTGACCAGATTACTGTGCATACGCAGGCTCGCGGCGACCTTCACCAGAAACACATGGAAGTCCGTGGCCAGAGGCTCGGCGTCAAGCCGCCGCATCATCACTGCGACGTGACCTCGATGGTATATGGAATGATTCGCCAGATGTTGCAACGGGTGCGCCAATCTGATTTGTGTTTTGTGAAAGGGAAGCATTTTCGCCAAGGATTTGTCTGTCAAGCGATCCACGAACTCGGCCTGTTCTTTCTCGACTGCTTCCCACCGTAGCTGCACCGCAGGGACGTTGGGAAATGCATCCGGATTGAACAGGGCGTCCCGTCGCATTCTCAAATCTGTCAAGAAGGCGGAGCTGTGGACCGGCTCCTTCCAATACGCAAGCCAACCCCACTCGCCGCCGATGATGTGCACAAGCGTGTCTCGCAAGGAGCCAAAACTGCCGTGCAGATCGCGCGTGAACTGCTCAACGCTGAGCGCGGAGACCGCTTGGAAAACCCTGGCTGCCCCTTTCGTTTGGGAGTCTTACCTTGCCTGATCTGACACCTCGGCGACCGTCGCTTGGAAGCGATGCTGCCGCTCTTGGGCCGGCTCTATGTGACTTCAGGATGGCCGATTATCCGGGAGTGACCTATACATTCAAACTTACCGGGACTTGTACGTCCAGCGACTGCTATGATGCCGCCGCAGGGGGCGAACACTCATGCGCGGCCGCTCTCGGATCTTCCCATCCATGCCGTCGTCAGCAAATCCTTTGAGCCAAGGCAAAATCGGGTTCGACATATTTGTGTGGTTAATGCTGCTGCTGGTGGGACTGGGGATTTTGAGATCGGCGATAGCTACGCGACTAGACGGATTTACGCTCGACGAGGCGTATCACATTGCCGCAGGCGTTTCCTACGTGAAGTATGGAGATTTCCGGATTAATCCCGAGCATCCACCACTGGTGAAGCTGTGGGTCGGAAGCGTGATTGCAGCGACGGGCTTTGAGCTTGATCGGCCGCGTCAATTCAGCGACAAGCCCGACGAGAGGACGTTCACGCAGATCGCAGTTTTCCAGAAAAATGATCCCGATTCGGTGCAGAGGCGGGCACGGGCAGCGATGTTCGTGCTCAACGGGCTGCTGCTTATTTCGCTGGTTTTTGCATTGAGACGAGTTTTTGATGCGCGCGTTGCGCTGGGCGCACTGCTGTTTCTCGTGATTGACCCCACAGTGGCGGCGCACTGGCCTGTGGTGATGACCGATCTGCCCGTGGCGCTGTTATCGGCAACTTCAATCGTTCTGGCGACACGGGCCTTCCGCGACTGGGTATGGACGGACCTTGCAGTATGTTCTCTGTTTCTCGGACTGGCCCTAGCGGCCAAGCATTCCGGGCCTGTGGTGCTTCTCAGCGTTGCGTTGATCGGAATGTGGCTCGTGTTCTGGCCGCCGAACCGGCAAGCCGGTGACTCAAGAGGCCGAAGATTGCTGAAGATGGGAGCAGTCCTGGCGGGAGCGACCGCCATTTTGTGGGGATTTTACTTTTTTCGATACGCAGAGACGCGCACAGGACAGGAATTATTCAATCGCCCGCTCGCGGACAAGATCAGGGACGTGAATACTCCTTTCTACCATTCTGTCCTTGCGGGAATGGCCGCAAGCCATATCGTGCCACGGGCCTATCTTTGGGGTTTTGCGGACACGGTCCACGCGGGGATGGAAGGGCGGGCGGGTCCCCAACTGATCTTTGGGCGACCGTATATGGGAAAGGGTCCTAAGTATTTTTTCCCAGCGATGATAGCTGTGAAATTGCCGATTGGATTGAGTGTCTTGAGCCTGCTCGGCCTAATTTTGTTTCTTGCGCGGAAATTGCCGGCGGAGTGGAATTTTCCTGTGGGCGTCATTCTTGCTGCAGCAATTTTGTTTTTGCTCGTTCTGGCAATGGGAGCGACGTATGCAGGAATCCGACATGCGTTGCCGGTAGTTGCTCTGCTATCGATCTTCGCTGGCATTTTCGTGGATAGAGCACTGACTTCGTCTTCACAGAGCCTGAAAGCAGTGGCGGTGTCGGCCTATGTTCTGGCCTGTGTCTCAGCGGTTCCTGCGTTGCGGCCGTGGGAGTACTTCAATGAATTCGTGGGCGGGACGAAGAATGGCTACAAGTATTTCAGCGACGAAGGGGTGGACCTCGGCCAGCGCACCAAAGAAATCATCGATTATTACCGCAAGTTTCTGAAGCCCGCGGGCGAGACGCCCACCATCATCTACGAAACCTCCGATGAAGAACTAAAGGGGCGGGATGTGGAGTATTTGGGCCGCGATATGCAGCGCGACCTGAAGAGACTCAGTCAGCCCGAGAGGTCCGGTACAATTTTCATTAGATCTCCATTCTTGCTTCCGAACACCTTCTGGGATAGGCGCGCGTTTCGGGAGGCTACCCCGGCGGCGCGTTTCGGGAATCTCTTCGTTTACCAGGGAACGTTTCTCTCGCCTGCGGATGCGGCTGCCGCTCTCTATTTCCATGGAATCGAAAAACTTTATGCGGATAAGCCCGACGATGCCGCCGCGGAAGAGGCGTTTCAACAATCCACGGAGATGGATCACACCGCCTTTTTTGTCCACATCGAGCTGGGTAACTTGCTGCTGAAGCGCGGCGCGCGGGAAGGGGCCCTGCGAGCGTATTCGGACGCGCTCAAATATGCGCCGGAGGAAGCGCTGATCCGTCAGCCAATCGAAGATCAGATTGCGCGAATCGCCCACCAGCCGCTTGGAGAGATTCCACCTTTGAGGAACCCATTTCTCGAGTAAACAGACGAAAGAGGGGCATATCGATCTTGATACGCTTTTGATGGTCGGCTTTCTTGGAGACAATCAAGGTCCCAACCACCGACTGGAACCCATCCTTCGTAGCGTTGAAAACATAGGTTCCCTCGGGGACTCGCGAGATGTTGAACCTGCCATGGTCGCCAGACTTGGCCGCTCTGATGCGCTCGGAGCCCACGGGTCCGCGGATTTCGAAGACGACTTGCTTGAGGGCGTCATCATGCCCCTTGAAAACAACGCTGCCGTGAACGGAAGACACCGTAATCGGCCCGTCTATGCGAGAGATAATGTGCTCGGTCGGAGATTTGGTGAAGCCTTTGAATTCGCCGGACTCGGGAAGGGAACGCCAGACGTCCTCCATCATTAAATACATGCAGGTATATCGCTAGGGTTCCCCGGGACGAGATTCCTGGCGCTCGAGGCTGAAGGGAGAGATGTTTCGAGGTTTTGAAGGCAATCCATGCAACGGCACTATCGTCCTAAAAACTGCCGTTGTCAAATTGCCGTGATCTTCATCTCCGTAATGTTCTCGTCCTCATACTTAACCTCAATCCGCTCACCATGATATTCCCACGTGGTCAATGTCCCGGTGGGCGTGCTCCCACACCCGTTTGCCTCGACTGCAAGCGTGGCTTGTCGGATCTCGTCCCAGTAATGGTCTTTGTCAGGTTGCGAAAGGCCCCGAGTGTGAAAATCCGCCTCATACTCTGCTTTCCGTTGGGCGCGCTCCATGCATTCGTGGATTGAGTCTGATTTGGGAACGATCTCGTCAAGATATTTCCGGACTACCATTGATTTCTCGCTGAGCGTTGCTGCCACCTGTTTGACCTTTTGGTCGCTGAAAGTAACAATCTCTCTTGTCACCAGGAACCTGTCAAACAGGAGAACTCTCGTGTCCTTATTAGGTGGCTCCACAATACAAAACTCCAGCGTGTCCGCTTTCTTGTCGTCGGCGAAGAAACACCTAGCCAAAGGATAAACCTTCTTGAATTCATCAAATGTGAGTCCGACAGGGGAGCCACTAAGTACCGCAGGTTTGTTTTCCTGCGTCGGACTCTGAGAGAAAGACATCCAGAGAATAGTAATGAGGAGAACGGCGTTCACTTGGCATCTCGATGGACGCAGAATATTACAGCAAGCACTCTCCCCATCTTCTTCCCCCTCTTGTAGATTTGCTCCCGGCGTCTCGCTAAAGTTATGAGCGCATTTGAAATGAATAACATAGCTACAGGGCGGGATTTCAAGCGAAGCGCCGCTTGATGTAGTCGTGCATCTCGCTGACGGGAAGCTCTTGTGAAGCGTTCCCGTTTCTCACATAGAGCCGTTCACTCGCATGACCGGTTTTGTCGACGACCTTCATGACCAAAGGCTGGGGTGCTGGCCCCACGGTGATCCTGCAGACCTCAAGACCGTTGATCTCACAGAAATTACAATTCAACTGCGAGCTAGTGTAGGACACTCCGAATTTATCTTTCGTAAGTTGTCGCAAGTGTCGTTCAAACTTGTCCCGGTTGCCGCCGTCCATCGATGCGTAATCTTTATTCAGGCCTAGGATTTGGCCGCCGTCATTGACGCCTATCAAAAGTATGCCACCCTTAGTGTTTGCAAAGGCAGAGAGAGACTTCATAATCACATCTTCCAGCGTTTTATTGAGCTTGTCCGTAACCATATCCCAACGCAAAGACGATTTGAATTCGACGACGTCGCTCTCTCCCCGCGCGATCAGATCCTCGACAGACGGGGAAGCCGGCGATGAGGTTTTGTCTGTGAACCCGGCGAGAAATTCGTTCAGGCGGTCTGCGATCGCCAGACGCCTTTGGGCGAGGAACTCCTTGTAATTCTCAACCTCGAAGAGTCGTTCGTCTGAAGGTATCGCCTGCGATGCAAGGCCAGAGGGGCCTATTTTCTCCAGGACTGAGGCCAAATATGCCGCCGGAGACTTGCTTGAGATTTTACGGTTCGTGGTGCCGCCGATGAATGCCAAGTTCGCAATATCATCTGCTTCTCTCGAAGTTGAATCCTTCTTGAGAACCGCCTTTGGGAAAATATGATGGAACTCCAGTTGGTGCTGAGCCCCTGAATGGTTCAGCGAAATAACCAGGTTGCTGCGCCAGTCCTTTGCGCCGGCGGCGCGGAACGCCAAGAACATCGTCTTGAATAGCGCGCTGCGCCGGTTTCGTCCTTCGAGTTCATCGGCTGAAATATCCAGCCGTCCAAATTGGAGGCGTACGCGGTCGATGAGCTCTTCGGCGCCTCCGTTGCGAAGGGTCAGCAAATCCTGGTCAAGCAGGGTCTCGCTCGAACCCCTCGAATAGCGACCTTTGGCGTTTGCAATCAAGACCCAAAATCTAAGCCGGTTCGATTCTTCGATGCTGACCTCATAGCCGCGCTTATGCGCGAAATACGCCAAAGCCACCAAGAGGTAAGGCGACGATAGCAGCGTTGAGCTGTCGATATTTACATTGGATTTCAGGAAGTTGATGGCAAAATCCATGCCCTTGCAGCTTTCAAGCCATGCGGATTTAAGTGTTGCCAAGGGGATTTTATTGACGGTCAGAAACCGAGATTGACCCGTCGCGAACGAAATCATATTCTTGAGGACGAGGCCGAGATCGATGTCGTAACCTTTGCCGGCACACTTCTTCTGGAACTGCTGAAAGATTTCGAGAGAATTGCGCCACTTGGCGGTGATTTGCGCTAGTGCCAGGTCCGAGCTACGAAGCTTCGCCCCGAGGGAGTTGACTCGAACGAATATTTCCGTCACTTCGTCGTAAGAGAGACCGCGCTCCAGTACATCCATCCGGTAAACGTACTTTCGTATGTTCCTGAGTTTCGCCAGGCGTTCAGAATATTTCTTGTATCGATGATCGCTGAAACTCTCAATCCCTGCCCGCTCAAGAAAATGTGCATCGCCATCGCTCGCGAAAACGTCGGTTACCTTGACCCAATGCGGCAAGGTCTCCAGTTTTTTCGCGGAGACCACGAAAGTCATCTTCTCGAAGCGTTGCTGCAGCTCATCTTCCGATGAATCGACTTCAGCGTCTTCAATTTCGTCTTCTTCGTCGTCCCCTTCCGTGTCCTCATGAACTTCGGAGACGAAAGAATGTCCTTCTGGATGCTCCAAATTGAAGAGCAGTTCCAATGGCCTTTTCTTCCCCCTTACCGTGACGCCCTCCCCTCTGATGACAGCAGAAAGGGAAGTGAGCCTTTGCTGGCCGTCCAGCAGAAGGCGGGTGCTTCTAGATTTGTACGGGCTTACACCCTGAGAGACGGAGAACTCCTGAAGCGGCACTTCCTCGTCGGTTTCCCAGAGGAGAATGGCGCCGGATGGATAGCCTCGATAAAGAGAATCAAGAAGATCCCGCACACGCGTAGAGCGCCAGACGTAACGCCGCTGCATCTCCGGGAGGCTTAATTCGCCCCGCTCAATCATCGCCACAAGCTCTTCGACACTCGCCTCTGCTTTAGCCATCAGATCCCCGCATTGCGTTGGACAAAGGCCCGCGTGTTCCGCCTTCGAAACGGTCGCAAAACACAGGCGCGTCACCGTAGCTGCTAATTCTAGGCCGGGAAAGCGCCGTTGTAATTACCGGATATCGGGGCGGAGTACTTATTGATAAGGGCACTAACGACAACCCTTTGGTTCGTCAAAACACTCCTGTTGCTAGAATGAACGCAGTCGATTCGGTACGGGAGAGGAGAAATGATCACCGCCAACCAGTTGGATCAGCGGCATTGAAGAAATGACGATGTGGCGGTAGTAGCCTGCTTCTCCTCAAGCAGCTCAAGCAGTTCGGCTTCGTTGACTTGCTTTCTCACACAACCTAAGATGAGCGCCAAATGGCCGACTCCATCTCTCTAATCGGACAGACCATCTCCCATTACCGCATCCTCGAAAAGCTAGGCGGAGGCGGCATGGGCGTGGTTTACAAGGCCGAAGACACACGCCTCCATCGTTTTGTTGCTCTAAAATTCCTTCCGGACGATGTCGCGAGAGACCCGCATGCACTTGCCCGTTTCAAGAGAGAAGCTCAATCTGCATCTGCTTTGAACCACGCGAACATCTGTACCGTTCATGATATTGGCGAGGAAAATGGCCGCGCATTTATCGTAATGGAGTATCTCGAAGGCCAAACGCTCAAACATCTCATCCAGCGACACCCCATTCCCACCGACCAAGTCCTCGATCTTTCCATACAGATTGCCGACGCTCTCGATGCCGCTCATACGAGAGGTATCATTCATCGCGATATAAAACCCGCGAACATCTTTGTCTCGGGTCGAGGGCGAGCGAAAATTCTGGACTTCGGCTTGGCAAAGGTGGCGCGCAAGAATGTTATTGAGCCGCCAGATATGACTGAGGCGACTGCGGAGGCCTCCGATGACGTCTTGACCAGTCCCGGTTCCGCTGTGGGCACCGTTGCTTATATGTCCCCCGAACAAGTGCGCGGGGACAAATTAGATGCAAGAACTGATCTGTTCTCCTTTGGTGTGGTGCTTTACGAGATGGCCACGGGGCAAATGGCTTTCCCGGGGAAGACATCAGGAGTCATTACCGATGGCATCTTGAACCGTGCTCCCGTTTCCCCAATTCGGCTGAATCCCGACTTGCCTACTCGCTTGGAAGAAATCATCAACAAGGCTCTTGAAAAGGACACGAATACCCGCTACCAGCACGCAGGAGATCTTCGGGCCGATCTTAGTCGGCTTAAACGCGATCTAGATTCAGCAAAACTTGGAGCTTTGATTCCGTCGCAACACAGCGCATCGCACCTGACCCATGAGGGAAGGCGCCATCTACGTGCCGTCACAGTGGCGTCCATCGCCGCCGTGTTGCTCGTTGCCACAAGCTACGGACTCTTTTCACGCTACCGCTCCAACTCCCACGAGCCTCCCTTTCAGAACTTCACGATTACAAAACTGACTGACAAGGGCAACCTAACCGCCGCAACAATTTCTCCCGATGGCAAATATGTCGTCTACACAGTCAAAGACAATGGCGCGGAGAGTCTATGGCTTCGCAACGTCGGGACAGATAGCTTTGCGAAGGTCGCTGTGCCCCCAGAAAATCATTATGCCTTCCTCCAATTCTCCTCCGATGGGGATAACCTCTACTTCCGCGCAGGTGGGCAGCTCGGGGGACCGCTATTCCGCACTTCCATCCTAGGTGGTAATCCCCAACTCGTCCTCCAGGAGATCGGTGGCGGCATTTCCTTCTCTCCTGACGGTCGCCGAATCTCTTTCTTCTCTGTATCCCTCGCTCAACGGTCATTGGTCATTTCCAACATGGAGGGCAGCGAAACGAAGGAGCTGCTGGGATTTGATTTCTTCGATCCGACAGCGTCCTATCCCGCTTGGTCCCCAGACGGTAAGGTGATTGTGGTTCCCTCGGAGAACACGTCCGAGCAGTACGAATTGCTTGCGGTCGACAGCGCAACCGGAATGAAAAACTCGATCCTGTCTTCGGCCGAAATGGCGTTCTCGCGCCCAGTTTGGCTGTCTGATGGGAGTGGCCTAGTGGTTCTGTACGCCGATCCGCCTGAGCGTGACCTGAGGAAGCAAGGAAACCACGAACAGATCGGCTTCGTTACCTACCCAAAGGGAAAATTTCGACCGATCACGAGAGACACCGACAGCTATGCGGCTTTGAGCGTTTCAAAAGATCGCAAGACAATCGCAGCAGTCCAAAATGAGCAGAGCTTTAGGCTATACGTTGTCCCCTCAGGGGAGAAAACCGACGAGAAAGCGCTTGCGATTACCGGTCGGGGACCCGCCAATAACTTCGAGTGGGCCGATGAACACAGCATTGTTCTTTGGAACTCCAGAGGGATCTATCGGATGAATGATCATGGGGACGGGAAAACCCTGTTACTGGATGATTCGCGTTACGCAGTTCGTGCAGCGATACCGTGCCAAAACGGGCACTACCTCGTGTTCGTGGGCAGTGACCCTGACTCCACAAGCGGACGTCAGGCTATTTTGCGAATGGACGCCACAGGTGCCAACATTTTGAAGCTGGTGCCCTATCCGGCAGGTCCAGCTGATCCTTCCCGGGGTCTCGCGTGTTCACCTGATGGAAAGTGGGTTTACTTCGCCAGCTTTGATAGCGGCGCCACTCAGGTTATTTTGCAAAGGGTCTCCGTCTACGGTGGTGGTTCCAACACGATTAGCGCGTTTCCAGTAAATTCCCTGGAGTGTTTCGACGTTTCTCGTGATGCTAGGCTCTTGGGTTTTTCGTTGGGAGTCGAGATTGGCGCACTCGATGTCGAAAGGGGCGAAATCAAAGGAAAGTTCCGACAAGACCCTCGTAGCCGCTCGGAGTTTAGTTCTTGCCCTAGGTTGATGCCGGACGGCAAGTCTCTGGCCTACATTATTCACGAGAATGGCGTAGATAACCTGTTAGCTCAACCTCTCGACGGTCGGCCACCTTACGCGATCACTTCTTTCAAGTCTGACGACATACGTGACTTCCACTGGTCACCGAGCGGAGATCGGCTTGGCATAGTTCGGGGCCGCACAGAATCAAACGTCGTTCTGATTCGCGACGTGAGTCCCTGACTCGAAGGACTCCTCCGTTGTCTGCCGCTCCCCGGAACACAGTTTTTGGGCGGTGCCGATCACGCTCTTCACGGAAGAGTTTCTTGAACTTCTGATTGCGATAGAGAGCGCGAATCTGTTGCTTGTCCATCGTGATGCCGTGCAGCTTGAGGGCCTCCTTCAGGGGAGTGCCATCGGCCATGCTTCGGGCGACTGCCGGAAACCACTGGCAACCCGGGTGAAATCACCGAGGAAACTGGAATCAGGAAAGGAACTGCACAGCGGACTGTTTCTAGCCTGCCCAAAAATGTATGATTTGTGCGCGCCAAATCCGCTATCGAGAAGTGCCTCATTCTCTGACATTTACGTGACCGGAGACCGGTTTGTGGGCAATCAATTTCGTCGATTCGTGAGGTTCTCCCGGCGTTGGGTTCGATCCCCACCGCCCCAACCTTTCATTCTGAAAAGAAAGGAGTTCTTTCATCCGATTGCGTCGTGTACCTGGTATGTACCCCACGCGTTAGCGAGCGGATGCAAGTCAGGCGGAAATTGCGGGCCCACGTCGTGAAAGAGCTAAGTGTTCCCGTTGCCGTTAGGTGCGTTCCACTCCTGGCGGAGTTGCTCGGCACGGCGGCAAACGCGGTCGGCGAGTTCATTCGAGGCAGGCGATGGCGCCGTGGTTTCTGATAGTTCCTCAGAAGGGAAGATTTCGAGATTCTGGAGTTTGTCAAAGACATTCTTCATAGCGCGGTTGGGATCGCGGAAGTAGACTGAGCCGCGAATCCGCGCAAAAATCCAGCCTAATCTTTCAAGGACCGCCTGGCGTTCCATGTCCTCGGCCAATTTCTCGTGCGGATGAAAGCGGTCGCCGTCACACTCGACGGCTAGGCGCTTGCCGTTGCCCTCGACGACGAGGTCAATTCTACGAGCACCGACTTTCCACTGAGGAGTGACGCGATAGCCTGCTCGAACAAGTCTCCGAAGGACTTCGCGTTCAAATGGCGATTCGGTTCGTCGTTCCTTATCTTCGAGGATTCGCAGCAGGGCGTTGGGGTCTTGCGCATGCTCAATCAACCGACGACGAAGGTCTCCCGTCTTCAAGTCCGTTTGGACATTTAGGGAGTGAATAACCCACATTTGGTCGCGGGCGCGACTGGCGGCAACGTTGTACCGTTGCTTGAACATTTGCTGGTCACGAAAAGGAAGCGGACCACCCGTGGGGGTGTCGACCATGGAGAGAAACATGACGTCTCTCTCATCGCCCTGGAACTGAGCCGGAGTACCACAAAGGATTCGATGGCGGTCATAGATTTCTGGCGGGATGTGCGTGTGCAATAGCTGGTCGATTTCAAGCGCTTGATCTTCTCCGACCAGAGAAACAACGCCAAAACTAGTTCGGTCCCGGAACTCATTGAATTGATATTCGGGCTGTTCAATCGCAGCTGTCATAAGTGACGCGACGACCTCCGCTTCTTGCCGGTTGACCTTACCGTCCTTCGTGGAACCAGAAACACGGAAGGAGATCGTGTGAGGGCGGAGGACTACACGGGAGGAATCGCGAAGCGGCTTGATATCGCCGAAATAGGAAAGGTCATTACTGAATTGGATGACGTCGGTAACGCAACGGAAGTGTTCGACTAGGCGAATTGTACCTCCGAAGGATTGACGTGCCAGGTCATAGACAGAGGTTTGCCCATCGTAGAGATGGGCGTTGGGAATCCCTTGCAGGAACTGGTCGATCAGATTTTGGACGATAGCGACTTCTTGACCGACCGCTGAGGGACTGACCTGTTCGTGGTCCCCGACGACAACGACTTTCTTGCCGAGGTAGAAAGCGACGAGAGCCATCACGTCGCTCTGACTAGCCTCGTCGATGATAACAACGTCGAAACGCGATTTGCGGGGATCGAAATTTTCAACGACGCGGGAGAGAGGCATGATCCAAACGGGAACAGCCCCGCGGCAGTCCGTCATCTGTTGTGCTGCTTCGGATCGCAGGCGGGGCACGCGAATCCCCGTGCCTTTTCCGATTTTCCGAATGGTATCGAGCCACCCGATGAGTGCCTGTCTTTGGGAGAGGGAAGTACGGTCGGCTTGGAAAGCCCACGCTCGATTATCTATTAGGTCAATTGTCGTCTGGCGAATTTGTTCTGTGCATTTTTCGATGGACGATTGAATCTCTTCGAGCGAAACACTCGCACGCTTTTCGAGTTCGTCATGCAGCTGTCGCCAAATCCAAGCCTCAGCCGGATCTCCGGGAGGTGATGCCTTGCCATGGACGCCGCTACGATTTCGAATCGCCAAGGCCCAAGCTGTAGCGCCGAGTTCAAGCTGTGAGAGCAGTTCTTTGCGCCGCTGGAGCTCCTTGGCGTGCGAGTGAATTTCGATGAGCCGCGAGTACAACTTTCGATAATCCTCTCGGTCGAGACGGCGAACTGCGTCGTATAGTTCCGAGCTAACTAGCGAAAGAGGAGCAGCGGCTTTGGCAATCGCCAGTTTGTCTCGGAGCCCGGCAATTAATACTTCGTTTCGGTCCCACAGCTGGCGTTGGATCCGGCTTGCGACAATTGGCAGAAGAGAATTGAGCACGGCGGCGCGCAGTCTCTGCAGAGCGCCGTCAGTTCCGACGCCAGGCGGTTGCTCAGCCATAAACTTTTCCCAAAGGAACCCAGACTGCTTCAGTTCCGATTCGAGGGGGGCCCACGAACGCGAACTCCAAGAAAGGCAGTCCCGAATGGGACTGCAGAACTGCACAGCACTTTTTTCAATTTCCTTTCCGAGTTTGTGAGACGGTGCGGCCCCGAGGGGCACCATCTGGCGGTCCCAGCGTCCTGCAAGTTCGCGGCGAAGAATTCTTGTGCGGCAGTGTTTGCTGATGGCGAGAAAGTGCTCGGCAGTGGTAGGGGCATTTCCGTTTACCTTTGCCGATTGGACCAGCTTCTTCCATGTGGAGTGCGTCAAGTAGGTAAAGAAGTTGAGCGCGTTCCCTTCCCGAAGATGTGCATGAAGTTCAAGTGCGCTCTTTTCCTGTTCTTCGAAATCCATCTCATTTCCAGTCTCGGTCGAGTGTTTCAGAAGAATTTCCTGAGACTTGGCGACTTCAATGTCGGTACGTTCAATTTGACTGACCAGGCTATCCCACGGTTCTCGGTGAGGGCCGCTCGTTCGACCGGCATGCACTGCTGCCAATTTCCAACGATCTTCGCCGCTTAGGGGTTCCACCGCCTTTTCGGCCTTGTGGGCGATTGCGGAGAGAAATTCAGGGGTCGCTTTGGATGGCCCCAGGTCCCAGAGTTCTTCCCGAAGACTTCGATCCGTAGTGGCGAGTTTTTCGCGTGTGGATACCAATTCTTCAAATTCGCTCAACGTGGGAAGGTGGCGGGGATCGGGCAAGTCATTCGAAAGTTCCTGTTCGATATCGGGCTTTAGGGATTCGTTCGTGGCATACAACTCGAGAATT
>Ga0210407_10002198_pt1 | contig 16997 bp, 13 predicted proteins | sample IncBWC27MmetaG_FD_150860 | JGI IMG/M metagenome (GOLD analysis project Ga0210407, IMG submission 150860) | Forest soil microbial communities from Barre Woods Harvard Forest LTER site, Petersham, Massachusetts, United States - Inc-BW-C-27-M | ecosystem: Environmental > Terrestrial > Soil >...
GTGGACGGCGACGGACTCTACGACATTTATTTCGTGAACGAGGTGGGAGGCAACGAGTTGTGGAAGAACCTTGGCGGCGGCAAGTTCAAGAACATCACCCAGGAAGCGGGTGTAGGCCTGCCGGGGCGGATCAGCATCAGCGCGGCATTCGGCGACATTGATAATGATGGCAGCCAGGACCTGTTCGTGACAACCGTTCGCGGAGGCAACGCGCTTTTCAAGAACGACGGGCACGGCAACTTCAAGGACATCACCAAGGAAGCTGGGCTGAACCTCTCCGCGCACTCCTCGGGAGCGTTTTTCTTCGATTACGACAACGACGGGCTGGCAGACCTGCTGGTCTGCAATGTCGGCAAGTATACGAGCGACGAAAAAGGTCCCGACGGGGAATATCGCACGGTGGATGCCGCCTTCTTCGGATATCTGGACCCCGAACGATATGAGTATCCCGTCCTCTACAAGAATATGGGTCACAACAAATTTAAGGATGTGACCGCCGAGGTGGGGCTGACTCCGCACGGCTGGTGCGGCGATGCAGGTTTTGCCGATCTCAAAGGAGATGGTTTTCCCGGCGTCTTTTTCCTGAACATGCATGGGCACGCATCGTATTTCGAGAATCAAGGCGGCAAGAAATTCGTGGACAAAACCGCAGAGTATTTCCCGCGGACGCCGTGGGGAAGCATGGGCATTAAGTTCTTCGACTTCGATAACGACGGGCGATTGGACCTCCTGCTGACCGACATGCATTCAGACATGTGGGAAGACGTCGGCCCAGAGGAAGAAAAACTGAAATCACGGGGCAAGACGCGAGACGAATGGCTAGGTGGACCGCGCGGCAGCTTCATTTTCGGCAACGCCTTGTATCACAATCTTGGAGACGGCAAGTTCGAGGAAGTCTCCGACACCAGGGGGGTGGAGAATTACTGGCCGTGGGGCGTTAGCGTGGCGGACATCAATGCCGACGGCTGGGACGACGTTTTCATCACCTCAGGGATGGGATATCCCTTTCGTTACGGAAACAACTCGATGTTGTTGAACAACCGCGGCGAGAAATTTCTGGATGCCGAGTTTCTTCTGGGGATCGAGCCGCATCGCGGCGGGCAAACGCACACACCGCTTTTCGACCTGGATTGTTCGCAAGGGGGCCTGAATCAGATGAACAAGATGGTCTGTGCAGGGAGGACCGGGAAAATCACGGTGATGAGCGCGATGTCCAGCCGCGGGTCGGTGATCTTCGATATCGACAACGATGGCGATTTGGATATCGTGACTGGGGAATGGAATGCACCACCGCGGGTGCTCATGAGCGACCTGGCGCAGCGCAAGAAGATTCACTGGATCAAGATTGCCCTTGTGGGGACCGCTTCGAATCGCAACGGGCTTGGGGCAACGGTGCGGGTCCATGCGGGCGGCCAGGTTTATATGAAATACGACGACGGCAAGTCCGGCTATCTGGCTCAGAGCGTTCTGCCGCTATACTTTGGCTTGGGAGACGCCACGAAGGTGGATCAAGTGGATGTTGACTGGCCCTCCGGCCGCAAGCAGAAGCTGACGCAGGGCCTGCGAGTCAACGATACACTGCGAATCATCGAGCCAAGAAAATAGGGGCGCGGCGCGCACGGGAAGAGCCTGGGTGTTTGTATAGGTCACCCGCTCAAGAACAATTACAACGGAGCTACCCCCGATCCCAGCTACATTCCAGAATGGCGCTTGACTCTCGACGGGCTCCTATCCGGCTTAAGCGTTTCTTCGCTGCAGACATGCAAGATCCAGTCGTCCGCAACCGCAATTTTTTATCCAGCTGCTCCGCCACTCCCTCGCTCCTCCACTAATAGGTTCGAGCTGCGTCTACAGATCGGCATCCGGGACTATTCCGGTGATTCCCAGGGCGACCATTTCGGAGAGTGCGGAAATCGTGGCGGTGGGATTCGCGCCGACCGCAGTGGGGACGATCGCGCCGTCCGCGACATAAAGGTTTTTGTATCCGAAGACTTGCCCGAACGTTTTCGGGTCAGCACTGGTTACGCCTCCGGAAGAATCATTTGCGAGCGTGCAACCGCCGAGGGCATGGACCGTGACATTGCTGCGGATCGGCCAATCCCAGGTGGGAAGCGGGGAAAAGATTGTTGCCTCGACTGTGCGGGAGAATTGTTTGCAGGATTCCAGTATGGCTTGGTAGAGAGACATGCTGTCTTTATAGGGCCAGTTGATTGAGAGTTGATGGTTTCCATCCAGAGTCATGACGCCATTCGATTTGTCGAGCCCCATGCAGAGCAGCACGCAGGTACGGAAAGAAACATCCCCGCCCAGGATGTCGTCGAGGGCCCACCCCAAGGAGCCGAGAGACTTTCCTGTTGTCACGCGGGTGTACAAGTCGCGAACGAGGTGCCGCAGTGAATCCAGGCGCAGGAAACCGGGCTTAGCTCCCTCCACAAACCAGGCCAGGACGTTTCCGTAGGAAGCGTCCTGCAGCATGAAGGCTTTCTCGCGGTCGAAATCCTTAAAAAGATTGTAGTCGGTGCGCTGGGTAATCACCGGGCCGTAGTTCGGGTCCGCGGGGAACTTGCTGCCAAGAAGGAAGCTGATGAAATCGCCGTTGCCTGAAAATCCGTTGCCGAGTTTGTCGCTGATTTTCGGAAGGGTCCGAAAATGTTCTTTGCAACGCAGAAGCAGTTCCGTTGAGCCGAGGGTTCCAGCCGAGAGGACAACGCGTTCGGCTAACGCTGTCTGAACAGCCTTCTCACCTCCCGAGAGGTCGCGGAAATAAACCCGGTAGCCATCTGTTCCGTCGGCGCCGGGCTCGTCGGTCTTCGAACGATTGACGGGCACAATTTTCAAAACCAGGTGTTCGGTGCGGACGGCCGCCTGATACCGGTGTTCCGCGACGAAAAGGTAGTTCAAGTCCAAAGTATTTTTCGCATGATAGTTGCAGCCGATGTCGCACTCCGCGCAATACATGCAGGAGGTTTGCAGCGCGCCGTAGCGATTTCTTGCCTGCTCGCCGATTGCCAGGGGGTTTTGAAAATCGTTGCCAAAGAAGACGTTGATATCCACCAGCTCCGAATTACGCTGGTTTTTCCGGGCCACATCCGCGAAAAGCCGCTGTCGAATAATCTGGCGGCGCGGATCGTCGTTCACGGGGATAGGTCTTGAACCAAGAACTTCTTTTGCGACGCCATAATAAGGAAGCAGTTTTTCTCGTTTGCAGGTGCCCGGCCAGCGGTCGTCAAAAACCTCGTCAGGCGGAATCATAAATACATTGGCGTAAATCAGAGAGCCCCCGCCGAGTCCCGCTCCAATCACCACGTCCATGTGCTTGTAATTACGGACATCGAAAATCCCATGCGACTCTTCTCCGCGTTCGAGGAGCCTGCGGACGTGACGCGGACGGCGCACTTTCTCTTCACCTAGCGCCCAGAAATTGTGCGCAAAATCGTGGGGTTTCCGTGGGAAGGACCCCATCGGATATCGCTTGCCACGCTCCAGAATCAGAACCCCGCCGCGGTCCCATTTCTTGGCCAAACGACATCCGGTGATGGCACCCCCAAAACCGCTGCCGATCACAATTGCTTCGTAGCTCTTTTCCATGTGGGAAGCCTCCCGGGACGAGTGGCCGGAGAAAATGGCTTTCAGTTGAGCGGAAGCCTATCTATCCTTTACATCCGCGTCAAGTAAATAAGAGCATACTCGCTGACAAGAGGCCCGTGCGGCGCGCATATTCCGTGCTCAGTTGCAGTTTCTTACTCGTTTGGTCGATTCGTCTGCCGAAGTTGTTTCCTGGCCACCTGCATCGCGAGCGTCACTCTTCGTTTTTGTTCTTGATCGAATTCTTTCGAAAACGAAGTACCGATGCGCTGAAGCAGCCTTCCGACTCCCGCCTTGGCTTTTACCCAGATGCTCGCCCCCTTGGCGAGATCTTGAAGGAGCCTGGCGGCGGTCACATCCACTTTTTCCGCGAGATATTCGGCAAAAACATGAAGCGCTTCGTGATGAGCGCTTAAGTCTTCCTGTTCGAGGTCCGGCCGGTCGGGCATCAACTGCGTGTAAGGCACTCGAATGAATGGGATGGTGCCTTCACGCGGCTTCGATTCGGTCAACGCGACGGCGATGCTTTTCGCAACTTCGGTGCGGCGCCCGAGGGGTCCCAGTTTCCAATCCTTCTTATCCGTCAGGTATTTGAGGAGACTGGTGTGGTCGAAGACCGTCTTTTCCACTCCGGCGCGGACCCAGGGAGACACCAGAATCGCCGGGACACGCACGCCCAAACGGTCGAACGTATATTCCTCGCGATGCTCATCCGGGGGCACGGCCGCCGGAGGCACGACGTGATCGTAGAATCCTCCATGTTCGTCATAGACCACGACCAGCAGCGTGGATTCCCAGAGTTCCGGATTCGATCGAATGGCGTTGTAGACATCGGCAATCAGTTTTTCGGCTTTGAAGATGTTGTGCGGGGGATGATCGTCGTTCTGATCGGCTCCAAAATATTTCGGCTCGATGAAGGCAAACGCGGGGAAGCTCTTTTCGTCACGGGCATCGGTAAAAAACTTATCGATCAAGAAATAGCCGGACAGATTTTCCGGCAGGCGCTGGCGATTGAGCAGGAGGGAGCTTGGAAAATCGTAGTAGTAGATGCGCCAGGGTTTTCCGGCCTCGCGCAAGCGGTCAAAGATCGTGAATTGATCCTGGACAAAAAATTCCTTCAGATGGGGATGGAGGGGGCCTTCCGGCATCTCCACCCGGCCGGAAGAGGTTCCGGAGAGAGCAAAGAAGCGGTTCGGCCAGGTCGGACCCGGTAAAGAAGAAAACCAGTGATCGCAGACGGTAAAGTTCCTAGCAAGAGCGTGGAGCGCCGGCAGCCGATCGAGCAAATAGTAGCCCATGACAAACTGGCGGTCTTTGGCGGTGTTGCCTGGAACATGTTTTTCGAAATCCGTGACGAAGCCTGAATTGCCGTTTGCCATCTGATCGAGTACGAACTCGGTCTCATGCTTGGGGTCGAGAGGCACCTGCTGCTGGTCGGTTGGGATTTGCAGTACTTTGTTCCCCGCGGTATCCAGGTTGAATCTCGGGTCGGGCGCGTTGATGTCAACACCATCGAGGTCCGGGTAAATCTCCTGAAGACACCCGAGCATCTGGTCGAACGAGTGATTCTCCATCATCAGAAGCACGACGTGTTTTATTGGATCCGTCTCAGTCATCAGCTCCACCCCTCCGGCTCAGCGTTACTAAGACCATAGCGAACCGCTGCGCCATCCGCGGGCAAACAGGCGATGCGGCATGCCAGTGGATGCGGGCGCAACCTGCATCGCTGTCGCTGGTGACACTATCACAGAAGGACACTATCGAAGATGCGAATCCGGGCGAGATCCTACTGCCGTTGAGGGTGACCGTTTTCGTGCGGCATGGCGCCAGTGAGTAGAAGAACCGCGCCGCAAAACATCAGTGTATCCGCCACATAGTTAAGGCCAGTGCCAAGGCTGGCGCGTTCCACTACACCGATTGGCAGATAGACGACCAACTCCACGAAAAGCACACTCAAACCTAGGTACGTGGCGGCAACGCGCGTCTTCTTGCCCACAAGCAGCAGGATACCCGCGACCAAGTAAACCGCAGCCGTCAGGTAGGTCCAAACGGCATGTCCGATGACGTATTCGGGAGTCACCATTCTCAGCGGAATACCGGGAACGTGATCGCCGTGCAGGAATTGTTCCAGGCTGAAAAACAGCACGGGAATGGCAACGAAGTATCGCGCAATCTTTGCCAGAATTTGCGCTCCCCGTTCTCTTCCCTGCCCGGTGAGGCTGGCCGCCAGCGCCAGCGCGCCACCGCTGAAGGAAGTTTCCCGCAGCGCGACCGCCAGCGCATACCGGTTTCCCGGATCCTGCGCCCAACCCGGGCCATGCATCAGCACCACGAAAAGGAAAAACGTCAAGGCGAGCAAACCGGCGGCGAGGCGTGCCTGAATCCCGGTCACCAGGCTCAGTGCACCCGCGATAAAGCAAGCGCCCACGAAGTAAACCCAAAAATAGTGCCACGGAATCCACGTTGGAATGATCGACGCGACACCCTGCGTTAGCGTGAAATGTTCGGTACCAAACGCAGCGATCGGAGCCGCGTAGAAGAGCGGCCCGAATAGAAGCAACTTGTCGATTCCCTTTGCTCTTTGCCAATCGCCGCGCACAAAAATCACGATCAGACCGATTGCAAGCACCATTCCACCAGCAAAATACGCCCAGGTCACTTCTCTGGGGATCGCAAGGAGAAACAAGGTCGCCAATGACTCCACTAAGTTGCCGCTCACGGTGCTTCCTTTCAGTCGCGTGCCCTAGACAAATACCTCGATTTTGTTCTCAAGATTCACCGGCGGAGTCTATCACGCTACATCGCGGCTTTGGAGGAAGGGCATCACACGGCTTGAGCGCCCGCAAAAGGAAGTCGGCTGGCCGCTCAGGTGTTTACCTGAGTAGCCTCAGGTGATTACCGGGTTTTGAAATGAAGGATTCCCCGAATTGTCGCAACACGCCATTCCGCTATCTTGGCCTTACGAGAGCGGGCCGCCTCCGTGCATTGGGCTCCCACCTCTCTCACCCCGAGAACGTACTGCTCATACACGGAGGCGGACCAAACTCACGTTCGCAAGATGGTGGGAGAAAGATCGCGCAATGCCGGATTTGGAAAGCGCGCAGAGGGGAGAGGCCATGGAAAACTTGAGCAATGATGTTCCCAAATTTGTGACGCAAGCCAGAGCCTCTTTTTTGTTGGGCATACCCGAGACCGAACTGCGCCGGATTTCGGACGAATCGGGTTTGGGTCAGCTGGAACGAGCTGGAGAGGAAGAGGAGATCTACTTCACGTACGAGGAGCTGCGGCAGATTTGCCAGCTCGCTTTCCCGGTGCACGAAAGCCACTGACGACCGGGCAAGAGCGTCGGAAAACGGATGCGTGGCAGTGGGAAGCGCGGCGGTCCGGCAATCAGGTGGGAGCAACGAATGGAAGCAGCCACCGGGAACCAGGGACGACAAGAAATGACTATGGGCCTAACCAAAGTTCACAGTTACCCGCGTAAGCGAACCGAGCATTTCCGCTCCAGGAAATTTCCTTTTGACGCCGCGCTCTTGAGAATGACGGAGGACGCCGAGCAGTTGCGCCGCAACGTGGCGGGCCTGATCGAGCAGGACGAAGAGATCGCCAACGAAACTATTTTTCAGACCTTGCTCTCCGATGCCAACCGCGAACTGGCCAGTCTGCTGCAAGACGTGCGCAAGGTGGAAGAAGACCCGCTGCTGGACGAGGGGCAGGCCGGGCGCATGAAGAAACTGATGATGCGCGCCGTACACTGCGCGGCCAAGCAATACATGTTGCAGGCGGAGCTGGGCAATCTGGCCCTCACCGATGAACTGACCGGCTTGTGCAACCGCCGCGGTTTTTTGGCCATCGCCGAACGCCAGTTGAAAGTCGGCCGCCGCACCGGGTGGGGAATCCTGCTTTTTTTTCTGGATATCGACGGCATGAAGGAGATTAACGACTCGTTCGGGCATGGCGAAGGAGACCTGACTCTGAAGCGCGTGGCGAAGGCCCTGAAAATGACCTTTCGCGATTCCGATGTGATCGCGCGGCTCGGCGGAGACGAATTCGCGGTGCTGGCGATCGAGGCCTCCGATAACAGCGAGGCCACCATTCGCGCCAGGCTTGCCGAAGATTTGAAGACTGTGAGCTCCGGAGAAACGCGCTTTGCGATCAATCTCAGCCTCGGCGCGGTGCGAATCAACACTTGCAGCAACGCTTCGATTGGAGAGTGGATGGTGCGCGCCGATCAAGCTATGTATGAACAGAAGCGGCGCCGGTTCATCCGCCCTCCCAAGCTGGCATCCGTTACTGAGGTAACGCAGTCGACGTAATTTGCAAACGATGGTTGGCATCACAATTTGTGCAGCGCAATTCGGTATTCCCGCTCCGCCCAGTCCGGTGCCGCGATTCCGAAAGCCGTTTGGAAAGTGGGTCACCAGATGCCGATGCGGTCTGGAAGGCTTGAAAGAAGGACTCGACTGGCAATTCCCGTAAGGATCTCCAGTCTGGGGGAGCCCTCTGCGGGGGAGCGCTCGACCACCGAGAATATCTGTTCGCTGGGGCTCAGGGTGTTAGTGCAGCATGCCAGGGAGCTGAACGAGCGCCTGCTGATTAAGTCCGCAGACGGAGAGTTGGAAACGGACGCTCGGGTGGTCTATTGCGAGCGGCAACTGGATGGGCGATTCGCCTTGGGACTGGAATTTCGGGGTGATGTGACCAAGTGGATGAAAAAATCCGCCGTTTACGGCGATTGACCCGTCCCCATCCGGGCTAAAGTATTGATATTTAGGATAGTTGGTTTAGGTTCCGCAACTTCTCCGTTCGCTGCGTGTTTTATAATTAACATTGCCAGGCTGCATTGTAGGCCGCGCCATACCCGGTCGGCGCCAATAAATTTTGCGAGGATTCAAACATGACGATTCGAAAGATTGCTGGTCTGCTTTTGCTCGCCCTGTTTTCCGTGGTAATTCCCGCAGCCACACCCGCGCAGGTCGCGGTTGGAATTTCTGTGCACATCGGGCCGCCGGCTCTTCCGGTCTACGTTCAGCCTGTCTGCCCCGCGCCGGGCTATATCTGGACGCCGGGTTACTGGGCTTACGGACCGGACGGCTACTTCTGGGTTCCGGGCACCTGGGTGGTTGCGCCAACGCCGGGCTATCTCTGGACTCCTGGGTATTGGGGCTGGGGTGGCGGAGCTTATCTCTGGCACGCCGGCTATTGGGGCCCGCACGTGGGCTTCTATGGTGGGATTAATTATGGGTTCGGGTATGGCGGCGTCGGCTTCGTGGGCGGCGAATGGCGCGGGGGAGCTTTTCACTACAACACGGCCGTGACCAATGTGAACACCACGGTGATTCACAACACCTACGTCAACAACACGGTGATCAATCGCACCACCGTAAACAATGTCAGCTACAACGGCGGCACTGGTGGAGTCACCGCTCGGGCAACTTCGGCGGAATTGGCCGCTGAGCACGAGCACCACGTCGCGCCTACTTCCCTGCAGACCCAGCACGAACAGACGGCCCGCAGCGACCGCAGCATGCTGGCCTCTGAAAATCATGGCCGCCCGGCGGTTGCCGCCACGGCGCATCCGGGACAGTTCCACGGCCAGGGGGTGGTGGCGGCGCGCTCCGCCGGCTCCACGGGGAACCGGCCGAACACCGTCGCGGGGAATAACCACAACGCCGCGGCGCAGAACGACCGGCCGCCCAATGCGCATTCGAACGGCTCGTCCAACCAGAACAACTCCAACCGTCCGAATACGTCCACACAAAATACAGCACAGCATGGCCAGCAGAATTCGCCAAGCGCGCAGCACACACAGGCCAATAAAACGAGCGGGAATCACCCGAATACGTCGAAGCCGCCGCAACAGAATCACCAGCAGCAGCCGAAGGAGCACGAAAACGGAGGGCATCCCGGGGGCCACGGCGGCCGCTGAGACAACCGGATCGACAATCAAAATGGAAAAGGCCGGAGCAATCGCTCCGGCCTTTGTTTTTGCGCTCAATGCGCTTAAGGGAATCAGCCGAGATTGGAATCCACAATCGCCAGCGTCTGTTGACCGCGCACAAAATTCACGTCGGTAATTCCCAGCAAGCCGCGCAGCTGTTCGGCTGGCACTTTCATCGGTCCCGGTGAATCCGCCTTCCCCGGGGCTGGTTGGGGAAACGCGGTCGAGGTCGCGGTGTGAAACGTCACGTTGCCTTCCACCTTTTGCATTGTCTGGTGGATATGGCCGTTCAGTACCGTCACCGAACCGAACTTTTTCAGGTAACCCAACGCTTGCGCGCTGTCTTCGGTACCCCATCCCCATTCCGGATACACGGACCAGAGCGGAATGTGCGCGAAGACCACGATCGGCGTGCTCTTCGACAGGTGCTTTACGTCGTCTTCCAGCCACTCCAATTGGTCGTGACCCAGTGTGCCCAGGCCGCCCGCCTTCAGATTCATCACGTTCACCAGGCCGACGAAGTGCACACCTTTCTTGTCGAAGCTGTACCAGCCGGCGCCCTTGCTTCCTTTCCCGTAGCGCTCCAGGAACTGCTTGCCGTCGTCGTTCAGCACGTCGTGTTCGCCCGGCACGTAAAAAACGTTTTTCGGATTAGCGCCCTTCAGGATCTGGTCGACCGTATCGAACTCCTCTGGCTTTGAAAGATGGCTGATGTCGCCCGTGTGCAATAGGAATTCGGGCTGCACCTTCAGGGCGTTGATCTTGTCGACCGCCGCCTTCAGCGTGCCCACCACATCGGTGTTCGCAGGCTTGTTGAAGCCCATGTGGCTGTCGCTGATCTGGGCGAAGGCCAACTCGCCCTTCATGTCCGCCGGGTCCAGATCGCCGATTCCGCTGAAGGCGTAGGAGTTCAGCACGCCGCCCTTGATCACGCAGAGTGTTCCCGTTCCGGCCCACGCCATGCACTTCAAAAAGCCGCGGCGGTCAACCCCGTCATTGTTATTATTGAATACGATTTCATCCTTCTTCTTGTTGCTCATCAATTCTCTCCTCTCGATTTGCTTGTGCAGGCCGAGGCCCCGTCACGTTCTGCCCGTCAAAGGGAGGACGGCGCGAGCCTACAGAGAAAGGGGGCAGGCCCGCGCCGTATGTGTGAACGTGTTCATGGTGGTAGACCCCGGGGGGCCGGGTTTTATTCCCCCGCAGGCCGCTTTCTGCCAAAAATTCTTTTTTACCTTTATTCGCCCCGGCGGGAATAAAATCGAGGCCGCCCAGGTTATCCATGACAAGGGCAAGTGAAAGGTGAACGTGTTAGAGGGAGAGGACAGAGCCCGGTTCGAGGCGCTGGTACTGCCGCATCTCGATGCCGCCTTTAACCTGGCGCGCTGGTTGCTGCGCAATCGTACCGATGCCGAGGACGTGACCCAGGATGCCGTCGTCCGGGCATTTCGGGCGTTCGGTACCTATCGCTCTGGCAATGCCCGAGCGTGGCTGCTGCAGATTGTCCGCAACACCTGCTTCACGTGGCTGCGGCAAAATCGCATGGCAGCGGAATTTATGGAGTTTGACGAAACGACAATGCCGCAGGAAAGTGAAAATCCGGAGACCCTGGCGCTGGCCGGAAGCGACCGTGAGCAACTCACCCGCGCGCTGGAAGCGCTGCCGGAATCGTTCCGGGAAATTCTGGTTCTGCGGGAACTGGAAGGTTGCTCGTACAAAGAGATTGCGGAAATCACTTCGCGCCCAATTGGCACCGTGATGTCCGCACTTGCCCGCGCGCGCGGACAGTTGCGCACCGCACTTTCGAATCCCGCGCCGAAGGAGGCTCGCCGTGCCGTGTGAACAGACCGAGAATCAATTGCATGGCTACCTTGACGGCGAACTCGACCCCGTCAGCGCCGCCAATTTTGAGAAGCACCTGGAGACCTGCGCCGATTGCAAGCAAACGCTTGCCGCGGAAGAGGCCCTGCACCAATCGATTCAGAAGGCCAACCTCTACGAGCGCGCACCGGAGTCTTTGCGCAAGAGCCTGCTGGGAAGGCCGCAGCAATCACCAGCCGTCCGTGCGTTTCCTGCGCCGCGCGCTTTTGCCTGGCAATGGCTGGCGGCAGCCGCCGTTATTCTGCTAACCGTATTGGTTGGCTGGCAGCAATTGCAAAAGCCGCGCGGTGTCAGTGAAGCGCAGCTTATGGCCGCAACGCTGGTTGACGCGCATCTCCGCTCGCTGCAGCCCGGCCATCTCACCGACGTCGAATCCACCGATCAGCACACGGTGAAGCCATGGTTCGACGGGCGCATCGATTTCGCGCCGCCCGTCCATGATTTTGCAGGCGACGGGTTCCCCTTGCTCGGGGGACGTCTGGACGTCGCTGACGGCCGCACCGTCGCCGCACTTGTCTACGGCCGCCGCAAGCACATTATTAATGTGTTCGTGGAAAAGTCTCCGTCTGAAAACTACTGGAATGGCGCGGGCGAATCCCAGGGGTACCATTGGCTTGCGTGGCAAAAGGATGGCTTTTCTTTCTGCGCGGTTTCCGATGTCGCTTCGCCGGATCTCGCCCAATTGAAACAGCTCTTCTTCGCCCAATAGTTTTCGCTGCCTCTTCCAACTCCGCCCCGGTCACTTGTCTCTTATCAGCTTGGTCTAGGAGCGTTCGACCTTGGGCGTCGACTGAGCTCCTAGCGGTTCGCGGAAAAGATCCATCGGAATCGGCGCGTACTCGACCTCGATGATTTCGAGATGTTCCGTCTTTGCTGGCGCGCGCAGCTCCACGCGGTCGCCGGGGCTCGCCTTCATCAGCGCATTGGCGAGAGGCGAGCGCCAGCTGATGTAGCCGCGGTCGAGGTCCACCTCGTCGATGCCGACGATCGAGACTACGTGTTCGAGGCCGGCGGCGTCCTTGTAGGTCACGGTTGCGCCGAAGAAGACGTGATCAGCGGCTGACCCTGGCCGTGGAGCGGCGGGATCGACGACCACGGCCGCGTCAATGCGTTTCGTGAGAAAGCGAATCCGCGAATCGATCTGGCCTAACCTTCGTTTGCCGTAGAGGTAGTCGGCGTTTTCACTGCGGTCCCCGTTACTAGCGGCCCACGCTACGACCTCCACCACCGCGGGCCGCTCGCGACTCAGCAGGAACAGATGCTCGTCTTTCAGCCGCTGCAACCCGGCGGGCGTGATGTAGTTCTTGAGCGTCGGCCCCGCTGGCTCCGGCCGAGGTCCTCGGAGTGGCCGCTTTTCTCGCATTTGCCAATCTGCCATGTGATTTTGTGTACTTGTGGGTGACCCAATCTCGGAAGGTCCGCGCCTCGGTCCCGATAATTCCTCGCACGGTGAACGTGACGTGCGCGGGCGGGATGTCGAATGATACATCGGTCGACCTGCAGGCTCACAATGAATCCGGACGGATGGTCGGCGACCCGGAAATGATTGCAGAGGTTGCGCTAGGCCTTGATTAACGCGGTAACCGGAGAAGTGGGTACTAGATCGAACATGTCCGGTTACCCGACAAATCAGGCAGCGACCCAGAATCGGACACGGAACCGCACTGCCGCAACTCAAGAGTAGCAGCGGAAACTCACGGCGCGACTTGCACCGCTGGCGGTTTCCACGTCCCCTCGCCTGGTGGAAGAATGGACGGCGGAGTTTCCTTCGGCCAGTACAAGCGCATGACCAAGTATACCGGACCGTCTAGAGCTGGGAGCCAGTTGGCTTTCTTGTCGCCCGCCGGAGCATCCTTCTGAATATAAATTGTCAGTGAGCCATCAGAGTTCTTCTTCAGGACCGGCAGCATCGGAGAGTTGATTAAGTAACGGTTGATTGGATTCTGAATCAGCAACTGGGTCTTGCCATCGTACATCGTGACGGACCAAAATGCGTTCACGGGAGGGTATTGTCCGGCAGCAAAAGTCAGCGTGTAATTGTGCTTGCTACCATCAAGGGGCTGGCCGTCGCTGGCGGCTTTAGCTGCGGGATACATAGCTTCAACCGCGTCATTGCCGTAGATGCCAGCCAACGCTGAGCCAGCACGAAGCAGGTAATTTCCGTTATAGAACGCCCGGTTGCCGAACGCGGCACCGACGCTCCAACCGTTGATATCTTTGCCGATGTTGAGCTTCGCTTTCTCAATCGCCTCATAGCCTTCCTTGATGGCTAAGCCCAGCTCGCCCTTTTGTATCTCAGAAAGTTTTGCCAAATCGAAGGGTTTTCCGGCCTCGATTCCGACCGTTGCAAACTTCGCCCGAAGCCCAGTCTCTTCAGCAGGTGTTGGGCAGAACTGGAGCAGGAAGTTCAAGTATTTGGGAAAGTCCAACTTGAACGCGTCATCCGTGAACTTCGGGAAATCAGGCACGGGTAACGAAGCTGGCGGTGGCTGATGGGTGAAAGCGGACAGGGTTTGTGCCTTATAACCCGATTGAATCTTCTTCACGTTCTCCATGTCGTTCGGGTCAAACAACTGCGTGCGGATGACGGCGAGGGAGAACTGCGTCTCTGATGGGAAGACCTTTTTGATACCGGCAGGCGTGGGACCGCTCCAGCCCGGCCCTGTAACCATGTAGCAGCCCGGTTCATTCCCGGTTGCGCGGCTGCCGATGTACGCGTAGTTCTGTGAATACAGGTCGGCTATTTCGAATGTGTAGTAACGACCCTTCTCGACCCTTGGAACACACAGGACGATGGGCTCGGCGCGCAGGTCCATTTGCACGATCGAATAAGGGGTGTCGCTGTTGGGTGTAACGATGCTGGTGTCCTTGTAGGTGAAGACCCGAGCCTCGTTGAGGACTGTGTTAAACGGTCCTTTGTACTGCGAGTTCGTCGTGTCCACATTGAACTGGTACAGCGCTTTGTACGCAGCAATCATCGGAAAACCGTAAATGTACGCTTCCCGATAGATGTCTTTGTTCGACACTGCTTGGCGGACCGGGCCGTTGTCTCTGGAACAGGATACGACGGAGAGAGAGGTCACCAGGACCATCACAAGCCAAAAAGTCCTTGTCTTCATTGGGTGCCCTTTCTGAACAAGTTGGTGCTAGGGGCCAACTATAGCGGGAATGGTGCGCAACTCGATTGTCAAAAGTAACAGGAGCTCACTAGGTTCTGATTAACGCCCTAACCGGACAGATCAAGTCCTGGTACGGAACTTGTCCGGTAAGCCGACCAATCAGGAGTTACCAGACAACCGAAATCAAATGGCGTCCGCTAGACCCTTTAAGTTATAAGTAAGTGGACTGCCGTGGGGAGTTGCATGAATCGCCCGAAGTGGTTACGAAAAGCCGTAGTTCTCCTGCTCGCTGTTTTCTGTGCCGCAGTTCTACTGTTGTCTCGTTTAAATCTGTGCCGCATGGGAGCACGGGGAGCTAGGGAATCGGTGCTGAGGCAGGATCTTCAGACGATGCGGATGGCGATTGATAATTGCACGCTTGATAAGAAGCAATCACCACAATCAGTGCAAGATTTGGTGAACGAACATTATTTGAGAGTGATTCCGACAGACCCGTTCACGAAGAAAAAAGACTGGGTGCCTTACTTTAGTGACACCCTATTGCCCACCGGTCAAACGACGACTGGAATTTCGGACGTTCATTCAAATTCTCCTCAAGTGGACAGTACCGGCCGACCATACAACACCTGGTGATGTTCTCGGGTTCCAGTACCCACATGTCCGGTAAGCCGACTAACCGGGCCCTAAGCCTGAATCGTGATAGATTCGGTCTCGTTCTTGAGGCGGCGAATGCAATATTGGATTGACCGACATCCATTGGCTTTTGGTCTCGCGGATTTCTTGTTCCTTTGGTTGGCGGTTTCCATTCTTCTTAGTTACACGGGTGGGTGGGCCACACTAGCTCGCAAGTCTCGATACCGGGCCACGTTCAATGGCTCGAAGTGGCGAGGCGAAAGCGGGTACATGCGCGGAATAGCACATTACAGAAATTGTCTAGTAATAGGTGCAAACCCTGAGGGCCTTTACCTTTCTGTGTTTTTTCCATTTCGCTTAGCCCATCCGCCAATGCTAATTCCTTGGAGCGAAGTGACTTTTTCCAAAAGTCGCGTATTTTTCGTCACGATGGTGCGCTTACAACTAGGAAGAGAACACCCCGTCCCACTTTCGATTCGTGAATCGCTGGCCAAAAGAATCAGAGAGACTTCTGGGAACGCATGGCCAGTTGAAACTATGGGCTGAAATTGGCGCGGTTAACAGCGATGTGAAGTCCTGGTACGCACTTGTCCGGTAAACCGACTTATCAGGAACTGACCCGAAGTGAAAAGGAATTTTAGTTTGTGACAGGAAAGCACTCGGTCATTGCGAGTCAATCAGCAGCGGGATATTCTCTTTCTATGAAATTGTTTTCAGTGGCCGTGTTCTTGAGCCTCCTGTTAATTGCGGGAGTAACGCCCAGCAGACGATTCCCCCAGAAAGAGAACCCAGATAGAGAACCCAGCAAAATCCTCATTCGGTCGCTAAACGGAAAAAACGGTAGACCAATAAATCACGAGGGGTTGGCTATCGTGCTGGGTGAGAATCCCCAGAAGGATTTTCGGACTGATTCCAAGGGCGAACTCATCGTAGACCTTAGCAATTCACATTCGAGAGATATACGGGCTTGGATGTTTACGTATTATGTGGACTGTCGAAGCAACGGCGATATAAAAATCGCTGGGGAATTACGGTACTCGCTAGACGAAATCGCATCAAAAGGAATAGTGGCCGAAAATGACTGCAGTAAGATCCATACCATTCCAACACCAGGTGTTTTAGTGCTGTACATGCGTCCGATGACGTTCAAAGAAAAATGGTGGTTGTAGTTAGCAGGGACCGCTCGACCAGAGGATCTCAGCAGTCAATTGCCAAGTGCCTGATTAACGCGGTAACCGGAGATGTGGCTACTAGTACGAGGATGGCCGGTTTGTCGACTTGCCAGGACTTAGCTGACTGACGTGAAACAACACGACACTTCGTGCGTATAGTAGATTGCGGGTATTCGGAAGGAAGGTCCCTTATGACCCGCAAGTTGGCACGATTTCCCGAAAGGAGTTTCATGAAAAATAGACTCGTTTTTGTGTTTACTGCATTGATGGCAGTTCCCGTTGCTCTGCTCGGGCAGGAGAAATCACCGGCGGCCGCCCCACCGGCGCAGTCCGCCCCGCCCGCGAACCCGATTACCGCGAGCGAAAAAGGCTTTTACTCGTTTGTGAGCAACGCGGTCGTCGGTGCGGCGCAGAAAATGCCGGAAGAAAACTACTCCTTCAAGCCGACACCGGAAGTTCGCACTTTTGGCCAGCTCGTTGGCCATGTGGCCGACGCTTCCTATATGTTCTGCTCGCAAGCCACCGGTGAAGCAAACCCGGCAAAGGACATCGAAAAAACGAAGACGTCAAAGGCCGACCTCGTGGCTGCGCTCAAGGACGGAGTGGCGTACTGCAACAAGGCATTCGACAGCATGACCGATGCAAAAGGCAGCCAGATGGTGAAAT
>Ga0210407_10002199_pt1 | contig 16994 bp, 20 predicted proteins | sample IncBWC27MmetaG_FD_150860 | JGI IMG/M metagenome (GOLD analysis project Ga0210407, IMG submission 150860) | Forest soil microbial communities from Barre Woods Harvard Forest LTER site, Petersham, Massachusetts, United States - Inc-BW-C-27-M | ecosystem: Environmental > Terrestrial > Soil >...
CCGGAACGTCCAGAAAAGAAAGCCCGAGAGCATCATGGCCACCGGCAGCGTCAGCACCCAGGCCATCAGCAAATTGCGCACCGTGGACATCTGCAAGCCGGAACGATTGGCCATCATGGTTCCTGCAACGCCCGACGACAACACGTGCGTGGTGCTGACCGGCAATCCAAACGCATCCGCCGCGCCGATCGTAGCCATCGCGGTGATTTCCGCCGCGGCGCCTTGCGCGTAGGTCAGGTGATTTTTGCCGATTTTTTCGCCGACAGTCACCACGATACGCTTCCAGCCCACCATCGTTCCCAGCCCCAACGCCAGCGCGACGGCCACTTTCACCCAAAGCGGGATGAACCGCGTTGCCAGGTCCACGTGTTTCTTGTAATTCTTCAGCACCGCCACGTCCGCGCTAGCCAGCACCGGCTTCCCCGACTTTTGCATCAACCGAATCGCTTCGCTCGCAAGATACATGTCGTTGCGGAAGTTCCGCACCTGTTCGTTGGGCACTTTCGCCAGTTCCTTGAACATCGCCATTTCCGTGCCGATGCCGTTCACCAGTTCGCGCATGGCCAGCATGGTGTTGGGCTTGAATTCCTTGGTGCGAATGTACTCCGTAACTTCATCGCGCGGATCGCCGATAGCCGCCTTGTTTTCCACATACTTGCTTAGCGTTTCCGCGGTCTGCTGCGAGACGGCGATGAAATCCTGCGACTGCCGCGACGTTACCGCGTGGTTCAATGCATACGTCGTCGGCACCGTCCCGATCAGGATCAGCATGATCAGCCCCATGCCTTTTTGCCCGTCGTTCGACCCATGAAAGAAGCTCACTCCCGTGCACGTCAGAATCAGCAGTCCCCGGATCCACCACGGCGGCGGCGCGGCTCCTTCGGGCGCTTCATAAAGTTTCTTTTCTTTGATGATGGCTTTCATGAAGAGCAGCAGGAGCGCCGCAACGATAAAGCCGATGATCGGTGACAGCACCAGCGACTTGCCGATATTCGCCGCCTGCCCCCAATCGACTCCGCTAGTCCCCGTGCGCGCGGACATCAATTGATTGGCGATACCCACGCCGATGATCGACCCGATCAGCGTGTGCGAGCTCGATGCCGGCAGTCCGAACGCCCAGGTTCCCAGATTCCAGAGGATAGCGGCAATCAGCAGCGCAAAAACCATGGCAAATCCCGCGCCGCTGCCTACTTGCAAAATCAGCTCGACCGGCAGCAGCGAGACGATCCCGAAAGCTACCGCTCCCGTCGACGTCACCACACCCGCAAAATTCCAGAATCCCGACCACGTCACGGCGATGTGCGGGTCCAGCGAGTGCGTGTAAATCACTGTGGCCACAGCGTTCGCAGTGTCATGAAACCCGTTTACAAATTCAAATCCCAGCGCCACCAGCAGCGCCACTCCCAGCAGGATGTACGGCAACAGCGCCCCGCCCTGCAGCCCGGAAAGATCATGCGAGAGACTCACGCCGATATAAATCACGCCGGCGATCAGGACGGCCACGAAAATCAACGACCCGAACAAGCCGGGCCCTTTGGCGAACTTCTCGTGCAACGCAGATTGTGGAGCCGCAATAGTAGCCATGATGCTCCTGTCTTTTCTCGATGTGTGCCAAGGCGAGGGACGACCGTGGCAATGGGGAAGCACGGGTTATATGGAAGGATTGTTACGGACGGATGAATCGCTCATCTATGAATGTTCACAAAGCCTTGGATGTGGTGCAGGCTTACGGCCATGGCGATCTGCACTTCCTGGCCTTCCGTTGTTACCGGAACGTCCCTTTCCTGGCGCGTGGGAATTGGTATCTTTTGTGTTACTATTGCTCGTGATTTATGATCGAAGTTCGCGAGTACTTTGACCGGAGCGGACGCAGCCCGTATGCCGCCTGGTTCGATCGTTTGAACAGAGAGGCTGCGGCTAAGGTGGCGGCTGCCTTAGCACGCATCCAGCAGGGCAATCTATCCAACACCAAGGGTGTTGGAGCGGGCGTTTATGAGTACCGGATTGATTTCGGTCCTGGCTATCGGATTTACTTTGGAAAAGACGGTGACCTGCTGGTGATCCTCGTCGGCGGTGGAACAAAAAAGCGCCAGCAAGAAGATATTCAGACGGCAATAGGCCGATGGCAAGACTACAAACAGCGAAAAGGGACAGGAAGGTGATGGCCATGGCTTTGACGCGAGATTTCAAGGAAACCATCCGTGCGCGGGTAAAACGCGACCCAGGCTTCCGCAAAGCGCTGCTTCGGGAAGGAATCGAAAACTTCCTCTCAGGTGACGTGGAAACTGGAAAGATTATACTGCGGGATTTCATCAATGCCACCGTTGGCTTCACTAAACTAAGCGGCGTTACCCGGCGTTCCGCGAAGAGTCTGATGCGCATGCTCGGCCCCCGTGGCAACCCGCAAGCGCGGAACTTGTTTGAGATTGTTGCCTATCTACAGCACGCGGAAGGCGTGCGTTTCGAGGTTCGATCTGCGCGTGCGGCGTTGCGGACCAAGGGTCGGTCCGCTTCGCAGGGAACAAAGCCCACTCGCGCTGCCGGCTCCCGTCGCTGACGGATTAGGCGTGGCAGTAGGGTCCACGATGGGCGGCGAGGAGAGGTGGTCAATGAACGGGCAACCCGTGGCAGTGAAGCATATCGCGCACAATTTATTTAATGTAAGTAGTCTATCGCTCGATAATACCCCTGGCGGAATATTGCATCTTCATGATAGGGTCCAAGGCGCTGGGGGGAGGTCCGCATCGGACATTTCCCATGGTCAGGTCAGCTGCAACCGTCGTCTTGCTTCCTGTTGACGAGAGCCCGCCGACCTGAATTTGACAGCAATTACTTTGTCGTCGTCGGGGATCGGAGCACGGGCATGAAATGGACAATAGCGGCAGTGCTGTGCGTCGTCGCGTTCGGCCAAGCGCAGGCCCAAAATGTGCCGGTGGTGGTCACTTCGGACTACTACGCGCAGCCCAAGGTGCTTGTCCTGCACGCCCTCAACAACTCGGGCAAGGACATCACGGGGTACACGATCATCGTCCGGCATAAGAAAGCGGATGAGACGCTTGAAGAAAATGGCCGGTCGGAGTCGATGGAGGATATGTTGAGCGTGCTAATCACTACGGAAATGGCAAAGGACTCCGGCGCTTCGGAGAACATACGCCAGCAAGACAGCGCCAATAAGATTTTCGCTTCCAGAGGCCACGGCATCTTCGTCGTAGGCGAAACACGCGACGTGACTCTTCTCGGAATCGAGAGCGGCTCGGACCTGGACGCGATTGCCGGTGCGGTTTTCTATACTGATGGCACCTACGACGAGCAGGATAAGGATGCTTTCAAACGGGCGCTTGCAAGCCGGCAGGCGGCATTACAGCAGATGAAGGAAGAAAACGAGCTGATACTGAATGCGCTCGCAGACGCAACGAACGAGCATCCGGTCGCGGCGGTATTGACGGAGTTGAACAAGCGGCTCGCCGAGGCGATGGGCAAACCAAACCACGGATTCTTCTATCCAGGCCCTTCGAACTTGCAGAACCTCCAACGCCCGGCCTATGGACCGCAAAAGGGCAAGACCGAGCGGCAACGCCTCACGCAATACGTCGAGGAACAGGAGAAACGTGTGGAATTAATGACGCCGCACTGCCATCTTGAGATCGCACTGAAGGAGTAGCGGAGATCAATTATTTCCATAGGATAAAAGACGGACCACACAGCACTGTCACTTATGAAGCCGTGGATGTTCGCTCGCTCAGAATACGCGGCCGAGCTGGAAGAACCACTTGTGATGGCCGGAGTCACCGACACTGCCGCCGATGAAGACGGGGCCGAGCGAGGTTTCCGCGAGCAGGCCCGCCGCGAAATCGTTGGGGAAGCGGCTGGAATTCGGGGCGCCGTACACTTTTCCGAACTCGAAAGAGCCGATGGCATAGACGTTCTTACCCACAAAGCGTGGAAGGGTCAGCAGGTCGTGCAGATACCCGGCGCGAAAGAAGTAGTACTGGTTCCCGTTCAGTTCGTTTTGACCGTAGGCACTGAGCCGCAACGGCCCTCCCAGGAAATACTGCGGCAAACCCGTCTGCCTGAAACCGAATGTCGTCCCGCCCTCGGCAACGAGAAACAAGGAAGCAGGCCGCGTGATGGGTTGGAAATAGCTCACTTGCGCATCCAGGGCGGGGAACCCGCCGTTGGCTCCTGGACTGGTGTCAAACCAGCGGAAGTTCGAGTCGAGCCGCACTCCCTTCCGGGGAATCACGGGATCGTCGGTGTGATCGAAGCGGTAACGCAAGCGCGCAGCGCCGACACGCCCCTTCACCGAGGGAAACTGCGGCGTGCCGAGCCGCAACTGATCGTTGAGGTATCCCACTTCATATCCGGCGCGAAGTTCGCTGAAACGGTTGAATCCATAGCCAATGTCCGCGCCGATATCGGCCCGATAGAAGCGGTAATTCGCCACCGGGTCGTTCTTTACATCAACCTTGAAAGCAGTGTCGCTGGCGTCCGCATACGGCGCCACAAACCATTTGCTCGACGCGTCAAACGGCTTGTACAGCTCGCTCTGAATCCCATAGGTCTTGCCGATAAGAAAATCAGTTCGCCATTCCGAGCGGAATCCAGCGACATCCAGGAGCGTCAGCCGCGCTCCCAGCGTGAAGTCCACGTCGCCGCTTTCCGATCCATCCACTTCGGCAGCAGGCTGGATCGTCGGTGGCGCGTAGTTTTTTTCGCTCACCGCAATGAGCAGCCCTTGCTGTCCGTTTCGCTCGGTGATGCGGTAGCCTACGGCGTCGTAGCGACCCACGCCGGTCAGCCGTGTTAGCGCTCGATCCAGTTTTTCGGTATCCAAGGGCTGGCCCGTAAGCGGCTTCAGGAAACGCTCGATGTCCGCGGCACGCGCAGCGTTCGTTCCCTGCACTTTGACGAACTGGGGCACGGGCTTCAGCGTTCGTTTGCGGGTGTCCCGAGCACTGGCAAACTCCTTCCATTCCGACTCCGCGATGGCAAATTTGTCCAGAAAGCGCGACCTTTCGTGTGCCGCGTCGTAACCCCTTTGCATGATGGATTCGCTTTTCTTGTAATCGGAGGGCTCGAACTCGTTCAAAGGCACGGTCACGACAGCATCAGCACGCGCCAGCCCAGTCGCTTCGTTTTCCGCGATCACCACGCGCACGGATTGTTGCAGGACGCCGAACAGCGATTGGATATCCTTCGCTTCCGCCGGCTGCCTCTCGAGGTGCACGGCAATCACGATGTCCGCGCCCATCTTGCGCACCACGTCGGTCGGCAGGTTGTTTACCAGACCGCCGTCAACGAACACTCGGTTGCCATCATGCACCGGCGAGAACAAACCGGGGATGGAGATGGTCGATCGAAGAGCCTCCGCCAGCGACCCATTCTTGAACACATAAGCCTTGCCGGTGACAAGTTCCGTTGCCACGCACTGGAACGGCACGGGAAGCGCATCAAACGAACTCTCCGCGTAGTAGGGGAGCGTTACGCGGTCGATCAACAAGCCGATCTGGTGACCGGCATTCAACCCGGCGGGAATCGAGATGCCGTTTCGCAATCCAAGAATGAGGGAATTGGGATAGGCGCGCTGGTCTTCCTTCCTGCGGAAAGACAGGTCTTCGTAATCCGTTCCACTTCTCAGCAGTTCATCCCAATCGATGCCTTCGATGAGTTTCCGGAGCTCGGTCGGGTTCATTCCCGTTGCGTAGAACCCGCCCACCAGTCCGCCCATGCTTGTTCCTGCGATGCAATCGACGGGGACATGATGCTCCTCGAACCATTGCAGGACGCCAATGTGAGCCAGACCGAGCGCGCCGCCGCCCTCGAGGGCTACGCCGATTCGTGGGCGAGTCTCTGTTCCCTGGGAATCCCGTAGCCCGCAAACAGGCACTGCCTGCTGCTCAGGGCTTGCCTTGGAAGACGAAGCAGTCTGTTCTTGGGCGGCGATCCCGTAAGGGAGCAGGAGGAAAGCAGCCAGTAAGAGCCATCGCATAGGAGTTTCCTTAAGACGCCTTTTGTGCGGAAAAAACGCAATTGAGTTTGGCCCAGCGTGACAATTCCGGCAAGCATCCTTCGGGCAGTGGAGAGCCCTAAGTCGCACTCTCGGCTGCTCATTTGGCGAGGACTGGGGTGCCGCGTAAGCGTCAATTGCAGCTTGTATACGGGGTTGAGACATAGTTCTAGTACTGGCCTGGGGCAGCCCATACTCTTTCTCTAAGGCATGGATTCTTTGCGGTGCTTGAGAAAGAGGAAGTTATGCGGTGGATTCGCCGATGCATTTTGTCCTGGACTTTGTCCGCGCTTTTGCCGGTCATGCCGTTGTACCCGGCGCAAACTCTGGCTGGTGGTGTGGTGCTGGATGCGGACCGGGCGCGCATTGGAAGCGGACCGGTGACGGCGGGGGCGTCGGTTTATAGTGGTGACGTCCTGAGCACGGAGAACGATGGGCATGCCCAGGTGCGCATCGGGCAGACCCGGTTCGGGCTCCAAGGCGACACGCAAGTGGCTTTCTTTTCAGGTATTAACGGGGCGGTGGCGGAACTGCGACATGGCACCGTGATTGTGTCGAATAGCGCGACGGAGGGGTTTGAGATTTTTGCTTCCGATGTGCGCATCGTGCCGACGAGCGACCGGCCCATCCTGGGACAAGTTACGCTGAATTCGCCTTGCGACGTGCAAATCACTTCCGAGCATGGAAAGCTGGAAGCGACGGTAGGAAAAGAGACCAAGACCATCGAGGACGCGCATTCCTATAATGTGAGGCCTGATTTTATGGTTCACGATACGCGCGTGCCGGCGGTCTCCCCGGATGACTCGGAATACCACCGGGGCCATCGGCACACCTCCTGCGCTGCGGCGGCAACTCACGGGACAAGAGCACCCGTGGCAGCGGCTACCTCCCATTTCTCGATTGCAGTTGTAGTTGGCGGTGGCGTAATCACCGTAATCGCGATCAAAAAGGCTCTGGAAAGTCCCGATCGACCGTAGGTTCCTGCAAACTCTCCGCGCTATCACATGCTTTAAGTCAATCAGGGGGCAGAGATTGCGAACTTAGTGCTTTCTTTGACCCGCGTTTGCGCTGCGACTGAGAAAATGTGAAATACTTGCAGTTGCTGTGGCATCGCTGCCGGCACGCGCCTGCGTGTAGCTACTGCTTGGGTGCGTTTGCTCTGGGGAGGTACAAAGATGTCTGCTCCTGCCGAAACGAAAACTCTGGACACGATAGACCACGTGGCGGTTTCCGTCGCCAACGTGAAAGACACGGTGGATTGGTACACGAAAAATTTTGAGTGCAAGGTGACGTATCAGGACGAAACGTGGGCGCTGATCGAGTTTGCCAATGTCAGGTTGGCGTTTGTGTTGCCGGAGCAGCATCCACCGCACTTTGCGCTGCTGCGCGAGCCGGCGAATTACGGCGAGCCGAAGACGCATCGCGATGGAACGCGCTCCGTGTACTTGGAGGATCCTTCCGGGAATAAAGTCGAAATCCTCGCTCTGCAATAAGCGCGCCCGCGACGCGCTTTCTCCGCGTAGTTTTTCACTGCCGCGACGGCAACGGTTATTTTTCCAGGTGCACGGAAGGCTTGATCGTTCCTTTTTCCTTCGCGATTTTCAAAAGCTCCGGATAAAACTGCACGAAGGAGTGTTCGACCGCGGCGTTTTGCTCGTGGCAATTCCAGCAGACGTTCTTGCTGGGAGTGCCGGCGGCCGCGGATTTTTCTGCTCCATCGTAATTGAAATAGGCCCATTTGTCGGGGAAGCGGGCTTCGTCTTTAACTTCTACGTCGAGACCCATGAAATCACTTTGATAGCTGCCATGTTTGTTGATGGAACCGTGCGAAGTCGAACCGTAGATTTCGAGAACGAAGAGAGTCTTGTCGGGCCAGGTCCCGTGCGCGACGTAGTAGTCATACGAAGTGGGATTCACAAAAACGTTGGTGAACATCTGCATGTCGTCGGCTTTTTGGGAATAGCTCATGCCGTACCCGGAAGAGAGGAAGACCCAGCGGCGATAACCTTCGGGGCGGACGAGCTTGCCATCGGAAGTGAATTGCGGACCTGTGGGTGACGGCGCTGAAGCTCGGGAGCGGCTCGCACGGAAAGCGAAGGCCCCTGTCAGCAGGGCGAGGATGAGAACCGCCGAGATTTTTCGCATAACACTTCTCCTAAACGGCAAAGCGCTTGCGGATGACCGCGGCACAGGCGAAACAAACTATATCGCAAGACGCCATAGTTGGAAGACGCAGAATACACGAAAGTGTTTCCGGGCGCTTGCAATTATTCATGCTCGGCGGCCTCGCAGAGGGTGGCGTTGGCCTCTTCGGCTGGGCGGCTGCGGCGATTGGCCAAGCCCACGCCTAGCAATACCAGTGCGCCACCGAGGATTTGCGATGCAGCGAGCGGCTCGGCCAAGAAAAACGCGGCGAGCACGGCCGTGAGCGGTCCCTGGGAAAGCAGCGTGACGGAAGTGACCGTGGCAGGCAGGTGGCCGAGGGCGTAGGTCAGCGCGAGGTAGCCGCCGAGTTGCGAGATCAAACCGAGGCCGAGCAGGGCGGCCCAGGATTGGCCGGGAGGGATCGCCAAGGAGATACCCAGGATGCGATTGATGACGAACAGGAAGATAGTGCTGGAAAGGATGGCGAGGCGCAGGAAGCCCAGGGTGCTGGTGGTGGTGCGGACGCGCTCGGTGGCCATGAGGTAAACGGCGAAGAAGGCGGCGGCCCCGAGAGCCATGGCGTCGCCGGAGCCGAACCTGACATGGCGGATGAGATCGCCCCAAACGATGACGAGCGAACCGGCGAACGCTAAAACGAGGCCCAGCCAAAATGACACGGGCGGTCGCCGGCGAAAGATCAGCCAAGTGAGCAAGCCGACGGCGATGGGCGTGTTGTTGCCGAGGAGCGTGGCGTTGGCGGCGGAAGTGAGCAGAATCGAAGTGTTGTAGAGGGCCAAGTCGAGGGCGAAGAAGAGGCCGCCGGCGGCGATAATCAAGAGAGTTTTGGCGTCGAGCGGCTTTGCGCTGCGGTCGAAGAACCACGTGGGAAGAAGGACCACGGCGGGTATGAGCATGCGGTAGAAAGCGGAAGCCGGACCGGGAATGTTCGTCCAGCGGACGAAGATGGCCGACCAGGCAATGCAGAGAATGCCTGCGAAGAGCGCGAGATAGGGCCAGAGGCCGTGGGTGTTGCGAGAGTCGGTCATGACGGGTGCGATGGCATTTGCTGAGCGCGCCGCCGGAGCGGAATGAACCATCGAGTATCGCATAGGGAAGGGAGCGGACTGCAGCGGGACGCGGTTGAGTGCGTGGACCAAATTGGGCCGATACGATTCTGTTTGTGCGGCCGGCATCCCCCCTCCCCGGTTTTTTGTAAGTGTTGATTCTGAAGAATTTAACAATTCCATAAATCGATTAGAATCAACACTTGCGGGAAGAATGTAAGTGTTGATTCTGAATGACTTAGCATCATCATGAGCTCTCGCTGTTGGGGCCAAAAAAGAAATGCGGGAGCTGAGCTCCCGCACTCCCGAGGCGTGTTTAACTATATAAATATGTTAAACTCGACTATATATTTGTCAAGGCCGAGCGCGATGTTTTTGCCCATGGCGTTCGAATGGACTGTGGAAAAGCTTTGATTGCGAAGGACGGCACGTGGGCCTCCATGCGTGTTCGGGGTATTGACGCGCAATCGCAATATTGCGATAATTGAGAAACGGTGAACGGCGAATTCACCATCGACTACGTCGAGCTCCCAAACGGGCGGATTCCCGCCAGGGAGTTCGTGGATTCGCTGGACGACAAGGCGGCCGCCCGTGTAGACGCGTTCATCGAGCGTCTGCGAATTTACGGCAATCGCATGCAGGGGAAATTTGTCAAAAAACTCTCGAACGAGATATTTGAGCTGCGTGTAAAGGAATTTGACCGCATTTTTCGCGTTCTCTTTTTCTACCAGCCCGGCAGGCTGATCGTGATTACCTCCGGCTTTCAGAAAAAGACGGAACAAACTCCGCCAGCCGAGATTGCCAAGGCGGAGAAGCTCAAAAAACTGTGGCTGAACTACAGAAACCGCTATACGGGATCGCCCAAGGAAAGAGAAACACTCCTGAAGGAGTTGGGACCATGAAACTGGACAAACACATTGATTTTGTCGGACGGCGCATGCGCAAGAGCGCCGTTTATCGAAAGACATTCGCGCGTGCGCTGCAGCAAATTGACCTGGCCTTGCTCGTCCGCGAAATGCGCGAGGATGCGCGCTTCACGCAAGCCGAACTGGCCAGGAAGGTAGGCACGACGCAATCCGTGATTGCCCGGTTGGAGGATGCCGAGTACGCCGGGCACTCTCTCACCATGCTCGAGCGAATCGCTACGGCCTGCGGCGTGGCCCTCAAACTCCGCGCCGAAAAGAAGCCGCACTTCGACCGTGAAGTCGCCCTGTCATAAGCCGCAACGTGTAAAGGCGACACGTGGGACATCCGGCGTAGACACCTTTCGCTCCGATGGCCTCGATCAGTCTTCGCGATAGCGCACGCGGTCGTTCTCCACGATCCAAAGTTGCTGTTTCGGTGAGCGGCTTTTGAAAAGAGGGAGCAGGCGCTTCAAAAGTGCAATGAGTGTCGGCTTGTCTTGTGTGCCGGAACGAAATACCACAATCCCGGAATGAGACTTGGGGGGATATGCCTGAACATTGCCGAAATCCAGATCCAGCGTCAGGAGGATTCTGCCTTCCGACTGGCACCTTTCAAACAGTGCGGAATCGTCCGCCCCTGTCAGTTTTTGATCGGCGACTGTATCCGCTTCGTGGCCAGCATCGCGAAGCATCGCCGCGTGTTCTGCCGGCAGGTTTTCGTCAATTTTGAATTTCAAGCCTTGGTTTCCAGTGGCAGGTCGACGGCTCCCTCGCGCGCCAACTCGGCCGCGTAGGCCAGGGCTGCGTCAATATCCGCCTCTACCAGCCCCGGGTAGCTCCGGAGAATCTCCTCGCGAGGAACACCGGCGGCAACGTTATCAACCACTGCGGAAACCATCACACGCGTGCCGCGCACGCACGCCCGGCCATGACAAACCGCCGGATTCACGCTAATTCGCTCTCGCCAGTTCTGCATGTCCCTATCTTAACCCCATTTCCGTCGCCGACAGCCTGGTCCACCCGCCTTCACTTTTTGGGGTTCTCTTCCAGGTCTTTGTAGATGACATGACCTTCGTGAGCGCACGCTTTCTGTTCTTCTAGCGAGAGAGGTGTCAGTTTTTCGTTTGGCAGCACAGAGTCACACCGCATGTAATTCTCGAACCCGGGCGCTGAAAATACGAACACCACACTGACGGTCTCGGTTCCCGCGTTCTTTACGCTTACCCAGGTATGCGCCGGAATGAACACCGTTCCTCCCGCGTGCAGATCGCGTTCCTGGTCTCCCAGATGAACGTGAACGGTTCCTTTTTCGATGTACAGAATTTCATCCTGCCCGAGGTGTTTGTGCGTTGGGAATTCATCTCCTGGAGCCATGTCCTCGATTCCCATAATAAGGTGCTGAGAACCATTGCTTTTTGGCGTGACCTTCAGCATGAAGTCCCCAGGAGGAGGTTCTCGCCATATCCGCCGCTCACCCTCATTTTTCTCCAGCAGGAGGGGTTTTGGAGCAACCTGGGATGTGGTTGTGGAACTGGATTGCGGCGCTCGAGTTTGAGAGACACCAACCGCAACGAACATTGCAGCAATTGTCGCAAACGCTGTCCTCACTGAATTTGAGTTCATGCGGCACATCTCCTTTCGTGACTCGCACGACCGAATGGTATCACTCCGATAAGCCGCAACGTGTAAAGCCGGCACGCCAGAAAGGGAAATCGAAACCCGCACGCTTCACAAGGCGAAGCATGCGGCACCCGGCTCCAAACTGAAATAAAGCAAAAGATTGAGGGCCAAATTCCAGCGTGGAGCGTGGTTCTGTTTGCGCACCTAGTTCGTATCGAGTCCCGCTTAACGGCTTAAATCACCTTGACATCAACATCGAGCTCCTGTAAACAATAGGGAGTTTCGGGAACTAAGGTTTCCGAAACGAGAAGGTGCTACTGGATTTCGTGCGCGGGCATGGAATCGCGGAAGATAGAATCTCTGCTTTCGGTTCACATCCCGCCACTTTTTCCTATTGCGCCGATAAATCAAGGCCTTAGTGTTTTCACATTGAGGCGAGGAGACAGCAATGAACGAAACCTTTAGCCACAACAGTAGTCCAAATCCAGCAAAACTTATCGAATCGCTCCGGTACCTTGGGTACGACAACTACCATGCCATATCCGACATTGTCGACAATTCGGTTGACGCGGGTGCGAAAAACATCCGGGTCATCGTCCGGTCGTCCAAAAATGCGCCAGAGATCGTTATAGCTGACGACGGTCTCGGCATGGACGAAGACATCCTCGACCAAGCGATTCGACTCGGGTCTCTTGTTGAAAAAGACGCATCGAACGACTTGGGGCGATTCGGAATGGGGCTGTGCACCGCCTCCCTCTCAATCTGTCGCCAAACAACCGTCCTGACAAAAACCGCAGAAGGTGAATTATTAAAGGCAGTCAACGACGTGGACGAAGTTAAGCGTCTGAACAGTTTCGTCAGCATTTTCGGCAAGGCGAGCGATGAGGACAAGACGCTCTTTTGCGAGATGTTGAATGACGCGCCCTGTGGAACCCTGATTGTCCTACGCAAATGCGACAATCTTCAGAACCGAAACCTAACCCAATTCTCTCGCATCCTCGCGAAACACATGGCAAGAATCTTCCGTTACTTCATTACGGCAGGACTCAGTTTACGGATCAATGAAGAACAGAAGCTAAGTGCGATCGACCCCCTAGAGTGGGAAAATCTTCGAACACTACAATTCGATGACGGCGAGGTATCTATCAAAATCAGCGACGAAGGTAATGTAATAACAGATGTCATCCGCATTAAGCTGGCGGTGCTGCCAGAATCTACAGAAGGCGAAGCCGTGATCGCACAGAATTACAAGAACCAGGGATTCTACGTGTTGCGGAATAACAGAGAAGTTCTAGACGCGGTCACGCTCGACTTCTTCACGAAACATCCCGATTTCAATCGGTTTCGAGGGGAAATACACTTCACCGGCACATTGGACAAGTACATGGGGGTGAATTTTACAAAAAGGGATGTCGCCCTCCATCAGTCATTATTCGACCAATTGAATCAATATCTCCAGGGGCAACTCAAGACGATTCGCTCACGACTCAGGAAAGCCCAACAAGCTGAGACGCCGGCCGACGTTGCTGACGTTCACAAATCGGTTGAGCAAGAGATTCAGCGGAAGTCAAAGCTCTTACTAACGCCAAAAGCGCCAAAGGAGCAGCGCGACCCTAAACGGAAACGCAACGGGGATAGGCCAAGGCCCGAAGATCCACCCAACACTCGCGAACCCAGGGAAAAACAGCAGCCCGGTGGATTCGCAGCAAACTGCCGCTTCGAAACTGCGAGTATGGGCGAAGCCGGTGTCATCTACGAGGCGGAACAGCAGGGCCGGACAATCATCGTTCGCTGGAACTCGGACCACCCATTCTACAAGAGATTTGTCTTGGAGAACGTTCAGGACAAACGAATCGTGGCGGCTTCCGACTTCCTTATCTACAGTCTAGCTTGTGCTGAACTGATGTGGTTCACAAACGAAGAGACGCTTGAACTCTTCCATAATCTAAAGACGGTCATGTCCGGAAATATGCGAACGCTGCTGTCATAGCCGCGAGCGACAACTTCGATTGGAGAACTCGGAGAAGGTCAGTTAGCCGCCAAGTTCCGAGTTGCATTTTGTTGATAAACCCACTCGAACGCTATTCTGTCGCTCTCAATCGCTGTGACTTGTATCTTTGCATAATGCTGACCATCGCTGGTCCTGACACAATAGACTGCGTTAAGTTCAGGTCTGAGCCAGTGCACTGAATACCCAGACTCTGGAGCTTCGGTCACTTCGGTCAGGTTGGTCGCCAACATTTTTATGATCCCTGCCCGTGCACCTTTCACGCTGGCCGAATCTTCATAGGGGTACTGATTATATGGGAGGAAAAACAGTGCGTTGGGGACTTTGGGGTCAGGGTTGGCGACCAAAATGTCTGCAACGGGCGAATTCCACGCCTCAATCGTAGCAGTCTTGAAGCAGAAGCCACTTCGAGCGTAGTCTCGAAAGCCGTCAGCTATCAATGCGCTACCCGCCCTGAGATCAGTTTCCACCGTTGTGATTGACTTCTGGCTTATCACTTCGATTTTCGGGTCGCTCGCCGCAGCGACAGGCCGTGGGTCAATCCAAAGACGAAGGTCGAGCGGCCAGCGGAAAAAGACAGAAGTGAACATCATCATGCCGGCAGACATTACGAGAACGAGCGAGAACCAGGTGAGAACAAGAGCTGGAGTCCTTAGATCCGTAGACGCGCCTTTATAGACTCGGGCGAACACAACCAACGCCGTCATGAGTATGAGCATTATGACAGTGCCGTACACCGCCACATTAAGCTCCAGTCTCCATATCTTCACAATCGCAATTACTGACAGTATGCCTGCGATGCCAAGCGCAAATTTGATTGCAGGCACAGCCCGGACTGCGTCCTTCAAAATCGTTGCAGGCGATATTTGCATTGTTGTAAGGACCGGATTTAAAATTGCTTTTCTGCAATAGTTTCTATGCCTTTATACTTCAGTTGTCAAGTCACTTGGAGTCTCTGGAAATCTCGGTCCCGCGTGTCGACGCGTGGGCCCAACTTTATGTTCGACATAAGCGGCGCGGCTGGGCGGGTGGCCGCGCCTTTATTCCCCCAAGAACGGCGTTGGGGTGGGTGTATACTTCTGACCGTTTTGAACCAAAAGACGAGATTCCGGCCCAGATAGAGCACGCGAGCTTATGCCAGGCATCCACATGCACACCACGATTCTCGTCACATTTTTTGAGATCTCTCGCACGGCGATTTCGATGTGCGGCGCCGGCATCCTGCTTTTCCTTGTTGCGCTGTGGGCTGCGAAGACCGATATCGCGCGGGCCGGCGGCCTGGACAAGATCTTAGTCTTGAGCAATTTGTGTTTCGCCATCCCCTTGGCGGTCTTCGGCGCGGAGCATCTCTCGGCCGCAAGATTCATCATGTTCGCCGTGCCCTCGTACATTCCATGGCGTTTGTTTTGGGCGTATTTCGTGGGCTTTGCGTTGCTGTCCGCGTCCTTGAGCATTGCCACAAAAATCCAAGTGCGCTGGTCCGGCCTGCTGTTCGGGATCATGATGTTTCTTTTTGTGGCCATGGTGCATATCCCGCGAGCTCTCGCCAGCCACGGAGACAGGTTTGCATGGACGATTGTCATCCGCGAAATGTCGTTCGCGGGCGGAGGCTGGATTCTTGCGGGAAACGCGATGCGCGGGCCAGGCAAGAGCAAGCTCATAACCGTGGGCCGCGTGTTGATCGCGATCGCCGCTCTATTTTTTGGCGTTGAGCATTTTCTGCACCCAGCGGCGTGCCCGGGAGTCCCGCTCGAAAAACTAACGCCCTCGTGGATTCCGGGGGGCCCGCTCATTGGCTATCTGACGGGCGCAATTCTCCTCGTTGCCGGGGCGGGCATTCTGCTGGCCAAGAAGACGCGGATGGCGGCAACTTATCTCGGTACCTGGATTGTGCTGCTGGTCTTGTTCCTCTATGGGCCGATCCTGATCGCTTCGCTGTCCGACCCGAGCACCGCGGTTAAAGTTGAGGGGATCAACTATTTTGCAGACACACTGCTGTTTGCCGGAGCGATTCTCGCGCTCGCCAGCGCGACGCCACGCACGGATTAAAATGCCGCCCGCCAACCTGTTACGAAGCGAGGACCATGACATTGTTGGCCCGGAGGCGGGCGGCGAGTTCAGCGGCGGGGAATGGTTACGGGATGAGGGTGGGGCGGGTGCGGTTGTGGAGGCGGTAGACGGAGAAATCGCGGCGGTCGACGGTGAAGATTTTGCGGAGGCGCTCGCGCTCGGCGACGCGGAGGATGGCGGCGTCGGCGAGATCCATGGGACGGTTGGCGTATTTGCGCATGAGTTCGCGAATCCTGGGAATGTCGCCGGAGTCGAGGGGAAGCAGAAGGACCGCGCCTCGGTCGAGCATTTCCCAGAGCGCATTTTGCGCTTGCGGCAGATCCGATAAGAGGTACATCGCTTCGACGAGCGGAGGCCAGACCGTGGCGAGAGGCTCGCGCAACCCCTTCAGAGCCGCGACACACTTGGCATGGTGCTGATCATCGGCATCGACCAGGGCCACGAGCGGCCCGGCATCGATGAGAATCAACGCCGTGCCTTGCGGCGCTTCAGAAGTGCGGTAAAGCGGCGGCCGGTTTGCTCGGAACGCTTGGGATTGCCGCCGCGGGCCACGCCGAGCAGGTCCTTCATAGCATCATAGGGAGAAGTGACCGGCTCTTGACGATCCGCCCAAGCCGCGATCGCCTCGCGAATGACTTCCGACGTGGAAACACTCTTGCACCTAGCCAGCCGCGCAATACGCTGGCGGGTTTTTTCGTCGAGACGGAGTGTCAGTGGGGAGGCCATGAGCGAGTCCTCATACAGTGTAGTGTATTACACTCTGTAATACAATCGCTAGTTGCCCGGCGATCATCAGAATCTGCTTCAATCCGTCCGTCGGCGATCGCGCGTGATATAATCGTTTCATGAGCGTTATCACCAAAAATCCCGATATTCTTGGCGGAACTCCGGTGTTTCGAGGAACGCGCGTGCCCCTGCAAACGCTGTTCGACTATCTCGAGGGAGGAGAAACGCTCGAAGAGTTTCTGGAGGGGTTTCCCACCGTCACCCGTGAATCGGCCGTCGCTGCTCTCGAAGAGGCAAAACACCTCCTGCTGGCACGCCCCTAGGCGAGCGCATTTTTAGCCTTCAAGTTCCAAGTTTCCCTATTTTTTTAGATACAGCGCCGTTAGAGCTGCTAGAAGGGCTGCGCTCTCAAAACTCATGGACGGGTGCGCGCGGGTCGGGAGTGGGCA
>Ga0210407_10002200_pt1 | contig 16994 bp, 16 predicted proteins | sample IncBWC27MmetaG_FD_150860 | JGI IMG/M metagenome (GOLD analysis project Ga0210407, IMG submission 150860) | Forest soil microbial communities from Barre Woods Harvard Forest LTER site, Petersham, Massachusetts, United States - Inc-BW-C-27-M | ecosystem: Environmental > Terrestrial > Soil >...
TGGCAGTCTTGAAAAACTGCAAGGCGGCTTCCTTAGCCTTACCGACTTTGTTGCCCATGCTTCCGCTGAGATCGAAGATGACGCCGATGGAAATGGGGACGTCTTCGGAAGAGAAATACTGGATCTCCTGCTCGACGTTGTTTTCGAAGACGCGGAAGTTCTCGGGCGCAAGGCCTGTAACAAAGCGGTTATACGGGTCGGTGACCGTAACGTTGACAAGCGCCAGGTCCACGTCAATATGGAGGGATTGGCCTTGCTTAATGACCTGACCCGGTGTGTCATGCTTTACGTCGTCGGGGACGAGAGATTGGGCGACCGCGAGCGCGGAGAAATTCCAGATGACCATGCCAAAAAGCAGAAGAGAAATGAACGGAACGAAGGAGACACGAATCGCAACGAAGTTACTTTTCACAAGATCTCCCTCGTACTAACTGTCATAGCGCTGAATCTGAACGATGAATGCCCGTTCCTGGATCGCTTTGCGCTGGATCTTGAGACAGCTTGTAGTCTCCAAATTCTTCAGTCTTCACATCGTCCTCGATGACGCCCGAGGAATTAAGCAGGTCGGCCATCGCGGTGACCATTCCCGACGGGCCTGCGATGTAGTAGACGGGTCCTTTGAATCCGAAGAGATAACGCCTGAGCATCTCACGATTGATGTGCCCCTTTTCATAGGGCCAAGCAATGGTTCTATGCCCAGTGACCGTTGGAACGAAGATGAAATTTGGATTTTGGGCGGCCAAACTTTCAAATTCCTCGACGAACGCCGCGTCGTCCGCCTCCCGGTTTGAGTAGAACAAATACAATTTGTGTGGCAGACGCTCCTGGGTGGCCTGCTGCAGGATGCTGCGAATGGGAGCAATCCCGATGCCGCCCGCGAGAAACACCGCCGGCCGGGTGATATCTCTATGCAGCGTGAAGGATCCTCGGGGACGGCTCACGATGAACTTGGTGCCAAGAGCAGCAGCCTTCAACCCGCTTTTGAAGGCCGTCTCGCGCATGCGCATCGCGATCATGATGGGCTCTTTGTCACGAGGTGAGCTTGCGAGTGAAAAGGTCCGAGAATTGTCACTTTCGCTTCCCATACACGGGCGCGTGAATACAAAATCGGCATGCTGCCCAGCTCGGAATCCGAAGCTGGCGCCATTTGGGTCGAACCAGAACGCCATCGTGTCCCTAGCAATTCGTTGCCTATCCATCAGCGTCATTTGATATTCAGCCATGAGTCGTCCTCCGTCCGAGTTTTGCGAACGCCCTTATGGGCGCCGTCGGCATTTCAACTACATAGACCAAATTGCTCACGCTTTATTCCGCTCTTGTTTCGTCCCAACATTCGCTGAAGTTCACAAACCAGCGACACGAATCCTGAGAGGCAATGCAAAGAAAAACGAAGGAGAGAACTGAGGCAGGCTCAGGGTAGGAATCCAGGACGGGCCGTCCAAAGGCGATGCGGCAGTAGGTATGTGAATCCCACGAACGTTTCCCACCGGGTGGACGTTTTGGTCAGTCCGTGATTGAATCCTGCGTCGACCACCAAATTCTTGCGAAGGGCGCGGGAAACCGCCCAGAGATTACCGACGGTGTTGCCCTTGTCGAATGGTTGTGAGAAATGCCACACCTCCCCTGAAATTGTGAACTTCCCCAGGGAATGGGAAATGGACAGTGTTTGTCCGAACTGCGCGCGACGTACATCGCCCTGAACCTGCTCGGCAAGTATCCCGTTCGTATCGAAGTGAAATCCCTTTATATCTTCACTCAGAAGAATCGAAGTTGATTGTCGAAAAGTGCCAACGTCGAGTTCCGGGGCGACACTTTCGTGAACCCGCCGAACATAGCTGATGGAAACCGTTGGCCGTGATTCATCACCGGCAAGGAGGACGCTTTGCACACCTGCGAACACATCTCCTTCATGCACCGCGGTCTGATCTTTTGATTGGCTGATGACGAGCGGCTCACTTTGCAAGAACAACTCCAGGCGCGGAAGTACGGACAGTTTGGTGACTTGGCCGACGCCAATGCGCTTCGAAAACTCCGTCGAGTCTTCTGCGAAAAGCACGCCATTTTCGAACTGAAGGTATCCAACCGGCGTGAGTGTCGCCGGGGTGGATACCGTGGGTCGCCCCGGATTAGCCTCTGGCGCGGATGGCGTCCCCGATTGTGCTCGACCGAGTGGAGCAAGGAAGCTCAAAATGAAAAGCAGGCAAATCGGGACGATCTTCAATCTCTCTCCTCGCAAAAGACAAAACAAATCTATTTCCGAAACAAATGCGGCACGTACCAGCGCGTGTATGTTGCCATTCCCAGTAACAGCACGGCCCACCAGAGCACCAGTACAGTTCGCATCCAGGCCTTGTATTTAGTGATGCGCAATTTCTCAGGCAAAACACTTGTGCCCGCAGACAGCAAGATGTACAGTCCCGCGAGTTCGGTGAGGGTTCCGATAGCTGCGTGCGTCGTCGCCAGCGCGTAGTAGGCCTTCCCCAGCTTGGCCGGAATTCTGGGAAGCACATGATCGCGGAAGGAAGGAATCATCATCACCGCAACTACAGCGAGGTTCAAAAGCACGATGGAGGATTGGCACCAGGCGTGTTGCCGAAAGCGTCCCTTGCGAGCAAGCCGAGCGCCTACCAGCAGACCTAGCCCCATGGCGATCTCGAGGACGAGGACTACATTGGCGGCCCGCGGAGCGGCCGTCTCAAAGAATGCTTCTATCAACGGATTGTCCCCACGCAGGCCACGCAGACTACCGATTGCGTTCCGGTCGTGTTCAGATAGGAGTCTCGAGTGACACAGCGGGCAGGATTCATTCTGGCAATTAGGAAGGAGATGCTAGGTCGCACATCGGTGTCGCCCGTGAACACGACCCAGGATTGTCACGACGACGACACCCAAAGCCACAAACGTGATCGGAACACCGTTCTTAGACGTAACTCCTCAGTCTCTTCCATACGAGTTTGCCGTGGAGTCGCTTCCGCCAATCACCGCGCATGCAGCAAATTCTCGCCAGGACTCGCGCCCCTTTAACAACGCGCTCGCATTCTTCCGTTTCAGAAGGATTACGCTCTGCGTCTTTGCCGGGCCGCCTTTTTCGCCGGGCTCCGCAACACACGCGTAGATTCCCGAGGATCTCTGGTCGAGAACCTTGATCGCCAACCTCCTCGCTCCACCAGCCGCTTCGATGACGGCTTCGTTTTCGCCCACTGTGTGCGCAGTGAATCCGTAATCTGCAAGTGTCTTCTTTCCTTTTTCCTTTTTTGGCCGGAACGTGGACGGCAGCGAAGTTACATCCAGCTTTTCGATGACGAACTCCGCCACTTTTTCAGTGGGGTATTCCGCTTTATTTCCCGCTACCCCCAGCGGCGCGTATGACAGGGCGACAACCGCCAACAGAACTTTAATCTTCATTTTTCATCCTCCTTTTCCGTAAATTGGACTTCTCCGAATGTTTCTTACAAACGCCGCCAGCGATTCTCTTTTTGCCCAAGCTCCCGCCGCGTCAAATTGCCTATTCGAGGATCAACCCACTCTTGTCTCGGGAGTTTCGAAACACTTCTATCCCGGTCCATTCACGCCACTGAGAAAGCCGCCGAGGTGTCCCGTCAGTGCGACGATGACTGCGGCTACAGCCTCGATCGGCAAGCGGTATCCAGGCAGGACTTCTTCGTGTTTCCGTCTGGCTCTCCCATGGATGAACCACACCACCCAGATCAGGACGCTGGACACGCACCCCATCACGAGATGCATCAGGAGAATGCCTTTCAGTTTCTGCCCCTCGAGCTCCCACTGCCACGCCAGAATTCCGGTGACTACCACGGGGATGGTGGCGATCGCCGCAACCAGCAAGTTGTAGTAGGCCGCCGCAGCCAGCAAGAGCTGCTTCCTCCATTGCGCAAGAAAATCAAAGACGACGCCGATGATAAACAGCGCGATCGGGAAGTGAATCAGCACGACGTGTTGCGCATGCTTTGCCAAAAGTACTGTTTTCATGTCGAACGGATGCAAGGTCGCTCCTCACTCACTGCACAATGACTTTGCCGGTCATCTTCGGGTGCATCGAGCAGAAGTAGGGATAAGTTCCCGCTTTGCTGAAGGTGAAGGAATACTTTTCGTCCGTGTCGAGCACTTTGGATTTGAACGTCTTCGAATCATCCGTGCTGGCTACCGTGTGCGGGATATCGTCACGGTTGATCCACGTAACCGTGGCCCCGGCCGGCACCGTTAGGGTTACCGGGCCGAAGCTGAAATTATCAATTTTCACTTCCGTAGTTGCCGGCTGCGGAGTATTTGCCGCGACCTTCCGCGATCCGGCCAACAGCAGCCCCAACGCGACTATCGCCGTCGCTGCCATACCTGTAATCCACATGCTTTTCCTCTTCATGTTCGTTTCCTCTCGATCAGAATTGATTTCGCTTTGGGCCCCGACTCCAACACTCTGCTTAGGTTGTAGGACTTCAGGACGCCGCCCGGTATGACATCGAGCGCTCCTGTGCCTGCCCAGGCCACGCATTTCAGAAATCCCTCTGGGTCAACTCCGTCATGGTTGCGGTCGGGCAGAAGTTCGGCCTTTTTCTCCTCGGACATACTTGCGCTCCTTACTTACGATCGTTTTGCCCTTCTCTGCAATCTGCTCGTGCCATTGGGACTGGCGGCGCGGGCTGTTTGGGGGAGTGCCCGCGTCGCCAGTGAACGTGCTTTCGTTGATCCAGACTGTAGCAGCGACTCGCTTATTCCAAATTCATTCGCGTTTTTGTCTCTCCTTGCTTGTGCGTCACTATATAGTGAACCTCCGTCCAGAATAAAATCGCCGTTCATCCAGTTCTTACATAGGAAGCATCACGGATCGGGGGGAGTCTTTGAACGATTTGGATGCCCAAAACCGGCTGCGCTTCGAACAACTTGTGCTGCCTCATGTCGACGCTGCCTTCAACCTCGCGCGCTGGTTGTTGCGCAGCCGCGCAGATGCCGAAGATGTCGCTCAGGAAGCCCTGCTTCGCGCCTGCCGTTTCTTCCGCGGCTTTCAGGGCGGGGATGCGCGCGCCTGGCTGCTGCAGATCGTGCGCCATACGTGTTACTCCTGGCTGGAAAAAAATCGCCCGAGGGAACTGATGGTCGAATTCGACGAAGAACTGCACCCGCAACCCGTTGCCACTCCCGAATCCATCGCCATCGCCGATGAAGGTCGGGAACGCCTTACCCGTGCCCTCGAGACTCTGCCACCCCGTCACCGAGAAGTTCTTGTGCTTCGAGAGCTCGAAGGCTGTTCCTACAAGGAGATCGCCGCGATTACATCGATTCCCATTGGTACCGTAATGTCCTCGCTCTCCCGTGCTCGTCGTCAGTTGCAATCCGCACTCGTAAATCCCGGTTGCAAGGAGCTTTTGCGTGTACTGTGAACGTATCTGCACCATCATTCACGTGTATTTCGACAATGAGCTGAGCGCTGTCAGTGAGGCAAAATATAAACGCCACCTCGAACACTGCTCTGCCTGTGTCGCAGGACTCGATGCCTGCTATTTCGTTCGCGACTCCTTGCAACGGTCACATATCTATGAGCATGCGCCGGCCTTGCTGCGGCGGAAAATTCGCGCGGATCTCCGCTCTTTCGCGTCCAAGACCGCTTCGTCGCAGCCTCTATGGTGGTACTGGCTGGCAGCTGTGGCCGCACTACTTTTCGTCGCGATCTTGCTGGGGAGAGTGGGTCACGGACTCCGCGGTGACGACTATCAAGCCGAACTTGCCGGAGAAATCGTCGACGCCCATGTGCGCTCGCTACAACCCGGCCCCGTGACGGGGATCGCCTCGGGCGATGGCCGCATGGTCAAGGGATGGCTCGACGCCAAACTCAAGTTTGCTATCCCTGTCCGCAATTTCGCGAACGAGGGTTTCGCCTTGCAGGGTGGGCGCCTAGACGTCATGGAAGGCCGCTCTGTAGCGGTGCTGGTCTACCAGCGTAACGGACATCCAATCAATGTATTCATCTGGCGCACTCGAGAGCCGGACACTTCGCCGCGCGCAGGGTCCAGGCAAGGCTTTCAATGGGTTGATTGGCGAAAGGGGAAAATAGAATTCTGCGCTGTTTCTGACGCAGATCTTGTGGACCTTGAGAAGCTCCACCAGTTGATCAGTTCTTCCACGTAGACAAACCGCGAATACTTAAGTGCAACGGCAGCACGGCGCAGCCGCGTGTCCTCTGCCTTGTAGACAACCCCCATGCCGGCGCTGCCGAGTTTTTCGAGGATTCGGTAGTGCGAAATGGCTTGGCCGATGAGGGATTGGCGAACAGCCATTGGAGGCACATTCTAGCTGGCCAGGTCAAGGGGATCAATAAATCCTAAGCCAACACCGGTCACCGAGGCTCCGGACGAGGTGCTTAACTCCCCATTTGTGCATGACGGAAATTACGGGTATCAAACTCTTTCCTAAGGGGTTCAGTTTGTATTCCACTCTTTTGGGAATCTCCCCGCGATCAGTCCGCCTTAAGAGATCGAGGGAAACCAAATTTTTCAGCTCCACGCTCATGGAGATCCACTCGGCGTCCGCCTTGGCTGTGGCTATCTCATTCTCCTTGTCGCTAAGTCTGCTTTCGAAATTGAATTCTATCTCCCGGCAGGCAATCAGATTTCATCCCCTAGTTTCACTCAGGACTGTGCCATCAGCCGCAATCCCTCTCCTTCAGGATTGTTGCGCACTTCGCAGGGCGCGTCGAAATACATACTTGCCTGGTGTTCAGCCGTGTATGTAGGCCAATGCGGCAGGCCGTCGTGATTAGGATTCCCGGTTCGCGCAAAATTCACCCAGGCGGTACTGATCTGCTTCGACAGAACGAATGCCTCGGGGGTGCCTCCACTGTAATGGTCGCAAATCTCAGCGTTGTCGAACGTGAACGCGATTTCACAGGCGTGGAAGGGGCCGGGACGTCCGTCCAATACCGGAGTCCGCCAAGAGTAGATATATGAGTACGCGGGCGCGGCGCCCAAAGCAGCCTTTCTGATGGCCTGTTCGAACGCAGCACGGCGAAAGGAAGCGGCGGCAATGATGGCATACAGGTTAAATGGGGTAGCTTTAGGGTAATCGCGCCGGTAGGCGTCGATAATCGCGTTGCTGTGGTCGCCGAATGCTTCGCTAACCAGGCGGTTCAGCTCCTCCACTCCTATCGCACCAGCATCGGGCCGGTCTAGCCCACTTACACCCTCGTGAAGATTTGTGCCGGTTAACAATGGAACGTCCGCAGATATTTGTGGAGCTCCTGGATCGAATGGATGACGAGGCAGCACGAGGCCGTCTACTGTCGGCCCCCAATCGTATTCGCCGTACACTCTGCGAAGGGAAGATTTGGGCCGAGGCATTTTCTTCATGGCTTCCGCCGCAGCGCCCGAAAGCCGATCAACCGGGATTAGCTGCAGTTCGCTCACCTGCGATTTGGATAAACTCAGCTCTGCGACCACCAGCTCAGCCAGTCGTCCTGAGTAGTCAGGAGAGAGCGATTTAAGAAAGGGTCCGCTCTGCACAATCGCACGGTGAAACAAGCCTTTTGACGCTGGCATGGCCATAAGGGCAAGGACCTTTCCACCGCCGCCCGACTGGCCAAAAATGGTTACTCTGCCAGGATCTCCCCCGAACGTTGCGATGTTGTCGCGAACCCATGCCAGGACCGCTACGAGGTCAAGCATGCCAACGTTGGCGGAGCTGGCATACTCTTCTCCCCCCAAGGCTGCAAGGTTGAGATAGCCATACACGTTCAGCCGATGATTGTGAGTCAATACCACTACATCATGATTGCGGGCGAGACTCTCGCCGTCATAGGAAAGAAGGTCATGCCCGCTGCCGCCGGAAAATCCTCCGCCGTGCATGTAGACCATCACCGGGCGCTTACGAGCGGCATTGATCTCCTGTGTCCAAATATTGAGGCGCAGGCAGTCCTCGCCGGGAACCGTCGCGGCCGCGCCACGGTGCAACACGAACGCATCTTCGTCGGAGTTCGCTAGGTTTTTCCCGTCAGTGTTAAAGTGCGCAGAGTCCTGGTTCGGGCACACACGTCCATATTGCAGGGCGTTCCGGATTCCCTTCCAGGGTTCGGGCTTGACTGGCGGCATGAAGCGCCTCGCGCCGGCGGTTGAGGCCCCATAGGGTACGCCTTTGAAAATGTACACACCGCTCCGCTTGAAGCCACGGATCTTCCCAGCGGTTGTTTCTGCGACCGTTGCCGCGTCGGAAGCAATGACCGTGCTGCCTCCGCAACCACTTCCTGTGGATTTTGTTTTCGAGGGGGCTCCCTGCGAGGGCTGCGCTATCGCGGTTGTTCGTAAGATGACCGAACTGGCTAACCCTGCTCCCAAGGCTGCCATGCCGCCGATGAAGAAACGCCGTTCCTTGAAAGTAGGTGCTGACTTGTGATTTAGCTTTTTCTGAACGTGAGGATCTTTCATCGAACGCCTCCAGAGGCTCATGCTTCGGCCGTCCTGTTTACCGACCACCGCAACCCAGATCGGATTGAGCCTCAGCTGGACGAGCCGTTAGGGCAACGCGTGTGCCGCGCCAATAGGGTGGGCTGGATCTGCAAGTTTCAAATTTTGCAACATCAGGTGGCCTCCGTTTACTTCGATGGCTTGGCCCACTACATAGCTGGCGACATCGGAGGCCAGAAAAGCGATCACTCTCGCCCATTCGATGGGCGTGCCCACGCGCCCGAGGGAAATCATGGCGACGAAAATTGCGCATCATTTCCGGTGTCGAGAACACTTCCTGAAAGGGAGTGTCGATTACGCCGGGAGAGATGGCATTCACGCGCACGCCGTGCGGAGCAAGTTCCTTAGCCAGTGATTTGGTGTATTTGGTGTATATGATCAGTCCGCCTTTTGTCGCAGCATCGACCGGTGCTCGGCCTCCGCCAGTTCGTCCGGCGATGGAGACCACGTTTATGATCGCTCCTGTCCTGCGCTCGATCATGGATGAAACCACGGCGTGTGAACAGGCTGCCGCGCTGGTGAGGTCGAGATTGCTGATCTCGTTCCACTTCGCTTCATCCAGCTCCACCGCTTTCATGCGGTGCAACAGGGAGCCTGCGTTCTTGACCAGAACATCGATGGGCCCGAGCTGCCCAGTCACGTCCTTCATCATGGACTGAATGTCAGAGTCTTTGCGCATATCAGCCTGGATTGAACTCAAATTCCAGAAAGAGTTAGTTCTTGTTCACTCCCGTCCTTTTGTCACTCGCACCGCGCAGATTTTCAAGCGTATCAATCACCTTCTTCGTGGCAACATCACTCGGGTCTAATTCCAGCGCTGTCCGAAGCTCCTTTTCTCCATCTTCAACATTCCCGGAGCGGCAGTACATCAATCCTAGGTTCCTGTGAAGGTGAGCGGCCTCAGCGCACTCCCCACAAACAGCAATGGCTTCTTTCATTTGTGCCAAAGCTTGCGGCCAATTTTGGGCGTTCGCGGACTGAATCGCGGAATTCCCCAAGTTGGCCACCCGGTCAGTCGTCTGCTCATTCCTTTGCAGTCTGTCGTACCGGTCCTGAAATTGCCGCGCCTGGGGGTCCTGTAACTTATTCAAAATCCTGGCCAGGCTGTAGAGAGCTTCGGATTCATTGGGATCTGCCTTGACAGCCATTTTCCAGTGCTCAATGGCCTCAGTTGTTTTTCCCATGCGCTCAAGGTTTTGCCCCAGAAAGTATTGTGCGTCCGCGTTGTTGGGTTGAAGCGCGACGACTTTTTGCAATAGTTCTGTCGCCCGCTCTAGATTATTATCTTGCCTCTCCGTAAGAGCTAGAAAATAGAATGCGCTCGCGAAGTTCGGTTCCAGACGCGTGGCTCTTTCGAGTTCCTTGCGTGCTTCATCGTATTTGCCGGTTTCGAAATAGAACCGACCGAGGTTGTAATGAGGTCGTCCTGAAATAGGATTGAGCTGTGCGGCTTTGGTGAACTCTTCAAATCCTGCCGTTCGATCGTACTGGTCCATGAGGGCAATGCCAAGGTTCAAGTGTGCGTCGGCGGAATCCGGCTGCAGCGCTACTACTTTTCGAAAGTTTTCGAGCGCCTCTTTTCCCCGGCCCATCTTAGTTTCCAACATCCCAAGCGAGGTGTAAGCCTCTACCATTTGAGGGTCGATTCCTATTGCCGACAGGAATTCTTGTTCCGCTGCGGTAAATTCGCCTTGCTTCGCCATTGTCAGGCCCAAATGCGCATGAGCTTGTGCATTATTTGGATCGTTCTGGATCGCCTGCCGAAAAAGGGTTTCAGCTTCCGCATTCTTCCCTTGTTGAGTGTATAAGGTCGCCAGGCTCACGTACCCAGGCGCAAATTTCGGATCAATTCGCAGGACAGCTTCGAATTCCCTTACGGCTCCGTCTAGCTTTCCCTCCTCCTGAAGCAGAGTAGCCAGGGCGAAATGGGAAGCGGCTGAATCAGGTTGCTGTCGAATCGCAGCTTGCAGTTCGCTGGCGGCGCGGCTCCGATCGCCCTTGGTTAGAAGCGCGAGGCCCAAGTTATAGTGGGATTGCCAATTCTGACCGTCCAGGCGCAGCGCTGCCTTGAACGCTGAGATGGCGCATCCAGTCTGACGGCCCCGAGCGTACAAAACTCCGAGCGTGTTATATGCATCGGCCGTGGGGTGATCGTTAATCGTTTCGAGCAAAACTTTGATCTGCTCCGACGAATTCTCATGAACCAGACATGACCTCGGAAGCTGCTGTGTCTGCTTGGAAGTGGGCTCCCCGCTGCGGCCGATAGTCGCGTGATTCTGCGCGACAGCCGGGATTGCGCCCGCGAGAATTATTAGTCTGCTCAGCCCCACGAAACGCACGCTTCCACCCTCCGTAGGATTCACCCTCCCGGGGTTTTGATTTGCCTCTTATTGACATTGCGGGTCTGTTTTGAATCCATCCCGCTACCTTCGCGTACAACGTAGTACCGATTTGCGTCAAGATCCTTCACCGTTTCTAGCAGTCCGTTGGGCCAACGTATCACGATTTTTTCTGCTTTTTCGGCCTTCCCAAGACCGAAGTGAACTCGCAGGTCGCTTTGCGAAATAAAACCGCCGCCACTCCGAATTTCTTTCTGGTACTTGTCGCCGTTTTGTTCCAGCGTCACCTGCGCTCCCAAAGCGGCGCGGTTTGATTTCACACCAATCAGTTGAATGCTGATGAAGTTGCCCACCGGCGCCGTGTTGTAATAAAGCGAAGGAGCTTCGTTCATGTTGTTCACGAGCGCCTCTTCGCGACCGTTGTTAAAAAAGTCACCGAGGGCCAAGCCACGAGCGGAGTGCATCTCATTGAGGGTGTTCCCGGCGTGCGCGGTGATGTTGGCAAACTTTCCGTCGTGCAAATTGTAGTAAAGTACTTTCGGCTGGCGATAACTCGTTCCCAGATTCTTGCCGTCCACTTCCGGGTAGATATGGCCGTTGCAAATCAAGACACCTGGCCACCCGCTATTATCGAAATCGTAGAACTGCACTCCCCATCCAAGCCAGCTCGTAATCCTTCCCAGACCGACTGTACGTGTGACGTCGTCAAATGCATCGTTGCCGCGGTTGAGGAAGACTGTTGGCGTATCGTCGCTAAAGTTGGTCTTCACAATATCCTGATAGCCATCGTGCATGTAGTCGCCCGCGGAGGCGCCCATACCCGCCTGCATGGAGCCCTCTTCGCTGTACGCAACACCGGCCGTTTTGCCGATTTCGGCAAAAGTACCGTCGTGATTGTTGTGGTAGAGAAGGTTTGGCGTCGTATCGCAAGCAACGTACACGTCGGGCCACCCATCGTTGTCGAAATCGGCAGACAGCGCAGTAAACCCATAGCAACCGGAGGCTTTGGTGATTCCGGAGGCTTGCGAAACATCGGTGAATGTGCCGTCCCCGTTATTGTGGTAGAGCGCGTTGACGCTCATTTTCAGGCCGCGCGGTCCACACATAACATATATTCCCTTCCATCTGCACCACTCGCCCTCGCCAGGCCTGGGCACGGTGTCATAACTGAAATCCACGTAGCGCGCCACGAAAAGGTCGACTTTGCCATCGCGGTCATAGTCGAGAAAACTGCATCCCGTGCTCCATTCACTTTTGCTGGTTTTCAGCCCGGCCGTTTCGCTCACCTCACGGAAAGTCCCATCGCCGTTATTGTGATACAGGATGTTCTGTCCCCAATAGGTGACAAATAAGTCCAAATACCCATCGTTATCGTAGTCGCCGACACAGCCACCCTGGCCCCATCCCGGATGCGCGAGTCCAGCCTTTTCCGTTATATCCGTAAAGGTGCCATCTTGATTGTTGTGATATAGGTGCCCCGTCGGTTCCTGGCCTTTGGGGAATCCTTCTACTCGAGCGCCATTCGGCAGGAAAATATCGGGCCATCCGTCGTTATCGTAGTCGAAGACTACCGCACCACTGCCAGTACCTTCGATCAGGAACACATAATGTTTGTCGTTCCCGTTCACGTTAAGTGCCGTCAGGCCAACTTGAGGCGCGATATTCTCAAAGTGGACTGCGTTCGGCTTTACGGTTGCCTCGTTGTTTTTCGATGCATTCGGCGCCTGCGCGAAAGCAAACGCCGTCGCCACCAAAATACCAGGAAGCAGGAACACCCCTGAACCCTTCCTAGATCCCTCCGCCCTTCCTCGGAATAGGGACCACGCGCTTGTCCTTTCTGCCCGTCGATTCATGGATGCTCTTAGGAGGGCATTGCAAGCGACCAGTAATGTGAATCCACACTCACGTACCAGCGCGCGATCCTCACGGTGATATTTTCGCATATAAAGCAATGCTTTTATTCGTGAATTTCCATCACCATTAGCGATAGAATCCCATGGAGTTGGGGCCGAAAAAAGGAGATTCCTGCTAAGAATTAACATCGCAGGAGCGCCGTCAGGGCCATCGGCTGCGGTTTTCGTTCCCTCGCCAGAATCCGGAAGGAGTAAGGATCATGAACAGTTCAAGAAGACAGTTTCTTGAGACCGGGGTGAAGTTCTGCACGGCGGCCATCGTTTGGCCCTCCAACGCCGCGGCAGCGGAAGTGTACGTCCCCTTCCAAGGCGAGAAAACCACTTGGCACGAAGGGTTCGACCGCTATGACTTCATAATGGACGATGCCACTGGGGCGATCACGCCCATGACGGCCCCGGCGAGCGAGGTGACGAGCTTCGGAATCGACTCGAGTTTAAAGGACGGCAAGCGCCGCTGCGTCGTAGTAGTCCCCAAAGAGGCGGCGCTCGGCAATCCGTGGTCATGGCAAGGCTGCTATTGGAACCACCAGCCACAAACCGAAGTCGAGCTACTGAGACGTGGTTTTCACATCGCCTATGTCGCGCCCGACCCCGGCAGACAGGGCAAGGCGTGGGACGTGTGGTACAAGTTCCTGACGGAAAACCATGGGCTGGCGAAGAAAGCGGCCTTCATCGGGATGAGCAAGGGCGGAGTCAATGAGTTCAACTGGGGTGTCGTCAACCCCGACAAGGTGGCCTGTATCTACGCGGACAATCCGGCACTCTTTGAGGAAGATTTCGTCAAGCTCCCGGAGTTGGCCAAGCATGACATACCCCTGCTGCACGTCGTCGGCACTGAGGATTGGGTGCTACGGTACACTATGACAGTGGAGAAGATTTATCACCAGTTGGGCGGCTCAATCACCGTGATCATGAAGGAAGGCGTTGCGCATCACCCGCACAGTCTCATCGACCCGACGCCGATCGCGGACTGGATCGAGCAGCACATGCATCCGGTCGAGGCGAACCGGCCGGCGTTCGCGGATTCAACCTACACCAAGACGCACTACTACAGCCTCGAAAATTCCTACCTCTACCTGAAGGAGGAGGATACTTACGCGACGGTGCGTGGACCGGGATACGTTCCCTCCTACGATCGCTATAGTCGTAACGGTTCTTCGAGTCCGCCGGCTAACTTCCAGGCGGATGACATGTCGGTCGTGGTGCCGCAGAAGCCGGCGCCGGGCAAGCTGTGGGTGTTCCATCCGAGCTTTCTCGAGCGCGACTCGGCGGTGGCTATGGCGCTACTGGCCAAGGGTTACTACATCGTGCTGCCGCCAATCTCGGGGCCGGGGGCGGTGCAAAAGCAGTGGGACGAGGTCTATCAGCGGATGGTCGACAACGGATTTGCGACGAAGGTGGTGATGGAGGGGACCGGGGCGAAGGCGGGCGAGTCGTACGCGTGGGCGATCGCGAACCCGGACAAGGTCTCTGTGATTTACGCGCGGAATCCGCTCATGCGCAGCCTGATGTCGGAGACGCCGCCGATCGACAACCTGGCGCCGCTGGCCAAGGCCGGGGTGCCTATTCTGCACGACTGCGGGAGTCTCGACCCGTGGCTGAAGGGCCAGACACGGGTGGTGGAGAAGCGGTACAAGGAACTCGGCGGGAAGATGACGGTGCTGGTGGCCGAGGGCGAGGGTCACTTCCCATTGTCGCGCAAGGATCCGAAGCCGGTGGTGGATTTCATCCTGAGCCACCAGCGATAGGTCCATTACCGGAACGAAGATCCATAGAAGAAGATGCCATTGCGGACGATTCAATGAAATTCCATGCAACGGACGCTTTATCGGTGGGGAAGTGCACTGACATCATTCCCGGATGAGGACAAGAGAGGATGAACGAGATTACCCAAAGCGAGAGGATTTGCTCAGAAAGGCTATCTAGTCTGGAGTCGCCGGCGCGACGCTTACTTATGAAAGGGATGGCAGGCCTTGGCGCGACGCTTGTGTCTTCCTCGCTGTCTGCGGCTATCGCGGCTCAGACTCAGAGTCATCAGCCGGGGGCTCCTGGCAATCAGGTACCTCCAGACCAGGTTGGGTGGGGACCTTTCACTCCATCGAGCGGTGCAGGACAATATCTCCAAGTTGTTTACCCGCCGTCCACAACCAAAGGGGAGCTGCAGATTGGTGTCATATACACCCTCTGGATTCCTGACAATATCAAGACCGTGAGGGCGGTGATCGTTCACCAGCACGGCGCAAGCATTCCAGCCGCTCAGGCGGGGGCAACTTCCGCTTACGATTTGCACTGGCAAGCTCTTGCAAAGAAATGGAACTGCGTTCTTCTTGGACCTTCCTATCATGTTCTGAACGATGCGATTGACTTAACTCCAGGAGGCGCAGAGCTGTGGTTCGACCCAAGACAGGGTTCTGACCGTGCTTTCCTTCGGGCCCTGGACGAGTTTGCGACAAAGTCGGGCCACGCGGAAATCGCTACGGTCCCTTGGTGTCTCTGGGGACACTCAGGTGGCGGGATATGGGCCAATGTGATAAGCATTCTCCACCCCGACCGGGTGGTCGCTGCTTTTCTTCGTTCGGGTACCGCGGCGATGTTTCGTCCGAGGCACGAGTTTATCCAGCCTGAAGTTCCGCCTGCAGTCTATGAGATTCCCACGATTATCAACTTCGGTGTAGGTGAGAGAGGAAATCTTCCCTGGGACGGCTCTATTGCCACTTTCCAGGAGTACCGAACCCAGGGGGCTCCCATTGGGTTCGCTCCCGATCCGCGTACAGGACACTTCTGCGGGGATTCCCGGTATCTCGCCATCCCGTTCTTCGACGCTTGCCTTCAAATGCGCTTGACGGCATGGAACAAAATCTTAAGGCCGGTGGACCTGAGTTCTGCATGGCTGGCAACTCCGTTCGGGGATACCGCCACAGCAGCGGCGGAATTCAAAGGGGATCCTAAGCAGGCCGCGTGGTTGCCGAACGAGGCCATAGCAAAAATCTGGATGGAGTATATTAGAACCGGAACGGTAACCGACGCAGGCGCACCTCCGGCTCCTGTCAATGTGCGAGCGAAGGCTGATGCAAATCACGCCAATGAGATCACATGGGAAGCCGAGGCGGATATCGTAAGTGGACTCGGTGGCTTTATTGTGCTTCGAGATGGGCGTGGGATAGCGAAGCTTCCGACGCAACCTCCAGAAGCGGTGTATGGACGCCCACTCTTCCAGGGGCTCTCATATCACGACACGCCATTCGCACCGCTCCCGCAAATGAGGCACGTTGATAGGTCTGCCCAACTTGGCGGCAAGCACGTCTATACTGTGATCGCTTTGAGCAGTGCGGGCGTGCCTTCAGTGCCCTCTTTGCCAGCAGCCGTCGAATGATGAATTATCAGAGCCTCCGACCGAAAGGGATCAAATCTGCCCTCAGCTTAACCTACTACGAGAGTGCTCCATCCCTTAGGGAGTGGAGGATGCCAACTTAGCCCGTTCGGTCATACACATCTCCTTGGGCCAACACCCACTGGATAGGGAACCTTGTGACCGTTGAAACAACAAAAAGCGAGCTAGCCAGGAACGGCAAGCTCGCCTCTTGTTCGTTTTAGGCAGAAACACTTAGAAGAAAAGCTTCAACGCTAACTGCAGTTGACGCTCAGTGCCACGAGTACTGGTAACTTTTCCGAAGCCGGCATCGCCCACTGTTGCATCAGGCTGTCCAAGGTTCACATGGTTTAGCATGTTGAAAGCTTCCGCGCGGAATTCGAGCCTGCGCTTTTCGGCGAAGGGGAAGGAGCGGAAGAGGGACATATCCACATTCTGGAATCTGCCCCCACGGAGGGTGTTGCGGCCAGCGTTGCCGAAGGTATAGACCGCCGGCGTGGCAAAGGCGCTGGTGTTGAACCAGCAGCTGGCGGTACCAACGGCGGCGCCACCAGGGCACGAGCCGGCATTAGGATCACCGACGAGGTTCGGACGGTTCACGTTATCCCACGATGGGCTGTCTTGACGAGTGTTGGGACCATCTCCAGGAACAAATACAGTAAAGGGTTGGCCCGAAGTAAAGGTGTAGATGCCGTTGAGCTGCCAGTTGCCCACCACATAATCAACGACGGCATTATTGCTGGGGAAGCGTTTGCCTTTTCCAAACGGGGATTCAGCGGTGAAGCTGGCTGAAAGAACATGAGTCAGGTCGAATCCTGCCACGCTGCGGTCCCGCACTAGGTTGTAGGGGTCCTGAACCGACGTGCCTTCGACACCGAAGAAGCCATCACTTCCAACGTCGATGGCT
>Ga0210407_10002201_pt1 | contig 16993 bp, 12 predicted proteins | sample IncBWC27MmetaG_FD_150860 | JGI IMG/M metagenome (GOLD analysis project Ga0210407, IMG submission 150860) | Forest soil microbial communities from Barre Woods Harvard Forest LTER site, Petersham, Massachusetts, United States - Inc-BW-C-27-M | ecosystem: Environmental > Terrestrial > Soil >...
CGGTGTGATCGCGGGTTCGCGCCGGCTCCGTTACGCTGGTCACACCATCGGCAAAGAGTCCCGCAAGCAAAACAGCGGATTTTACCTGCGCGCTGGCCATCGGCATGTTGTAGTCAATGGGTTTGAGCCTGGCGCCGTGAATTTCCAGAGGCGCGAAATTATCTTCACGCCCCCGAATGTCTGCGCCCATTTCGCGAAGCGGGCCGAAGACGCGCTTCATGGGCCGCTTCTGGAGCGAGTCATCGCCTGTGAGCCGCGAGGAAAACTGCTGCCCGGCCAGAATTCCCGTCAAAAGACGCATCGTCGTGCCGGAATTTCCGGCGTCGAGGGCACGCCAACTGCTTTTCAAGCCGCGCGGCCCCCGGCCGGTCACTCGAACGGTGTCTTGCTCGATTTTCACTTCCGCGCCCAGCGCGCTCATGCAACTCAATGTGCTGTGGCAATCGGCTGCCGCTGAAAAATGGCGCAGTTCGCTGGTCCCTTCGGCGAGCGCCGCGAGCATCGCGTAACGGTGAGAGATGGATTTATCTCCGGGCAGGTCCAGTCCGCCGGTTAAATATTTGGCCGGTTGTACGGTCTCTTTTTTCACTCCAGGATTTTAGCACGTAGAGTCTTGGGGTCTCGCAATGCACCGCCTCGGATCAGATTTGACACATTCTCCTTTACTTCCTTTACCTCCTTTACTTCATTTACCTCTTTCAACTCCTGTACCCCCGGCCAGTTTTTGCAGAGGCACTCCCTGTACCAGGCACTGAAATCCCGCGGCCCGGCGATGCGTATTATTGGGTGAGGAGAATTGTCATGTCAGCCCGCAGCACGTTCCTTCATCTCGCCGCTAAAGCCGGCATCTTATTTGGGGCGCTTTTTCTGGTAAGCGTACTTCTTGCCGCCATTCCCGGCCATCGCGCGCCCGCCGCGCCTGGACAGGATGCACAGCAGTCGTCCGCCGCGCAATCGCAGGAACCGCGGACCATGGACCACAGCAAAATGTCCGGCATGGATATGGACGATGCCAAGGCCAACGAAGCTCATGCCGTTCACGACATGACGGGCGGGCACATGGACGCCCACAACGTCCACGTGCACATGACGGCGATGCGCCCGCAAACGCCGGAAGATACCGCGCGGGCCAACGAAATTGTCTCGCAGCTTCGCTCCGGCATCGAGAAATACAAGGACTATCACGTTGCCTTGAACGACGGTTACAAGATTTTTCTGCCGAATCTGCCGCAGCCCGAGTATCACTTCACAAATTATTGGAATGGGTCTCTGGAGTCCTTTTCTTTCGATCCGGCACGCCCGACTTCCCTGCTCTACAAGAAAACTTCCGGCGGATACGAACTTGTGGGCGCCATGTACACCGTGCCCAAGCGCGCGACGGAAGAGCAGCTTAACGCGCGTGTCCCACTCAGCATTGCCATGTGGCATTTGCACACCAACCTCTGCATGCCGCAGAAGGGACAGCTTCGCAACGCCGACTGGAAAAAGTTTGGGTTAAAGGGCTCGATCGCCACGCAAGATGCCTGCGACGCTGCGAATGGCCGTTTCCAGCCAGTCATCTTCGGCTGGATGGTCCACGTCTACCCGTACGAAGACTCGCTCGACAAAATCTTCGCCATGCACCACCACATGGACTGAGAACGCCCTGGCACGGCGTCCGGTTCCAACTCCGCCTTTCGTACACGCTAGAACCCCTTGCGTTGACTTGTTTCCAAGCGCACCCTAATATGGCGTGCCAATGGCGGTTTTCTCTCCATGATCGGGCTAACCGTCTCCCATTACCGTATCTTGGAAAAACTCGGTGGGGGCGGTATGGGCGTGGTGTATAAAGCCGAGGACCTCAGACTCGGCCGCTACGTGTCGCTAAAATTTCTCCCCGAACAACTTTCCAGCGAACCCTTAGCGATTGAACGGTTTCAGCGCGAAGCAAGGGCCGCGTCGTCTCTCAACCATCCTCATATCTGCACGATTTATGACGTGGACCAATATGAAAGCCAGCATTTCATCGTCATGGAGTTTCTTGAAGGGCAGACGCTCAAACACCGCATTTCGGGAAGACCCATTGAATTGGATCGTGTGCCGGAGTACGGCCACCAGATGGCGGACGGCCTGGAAGCCGCCCATTCCAAGGCCATCATTCACCGCGACATCAAGCCGGCCAATATTTTCCTCACCGACCGCGGCCAGGTAAAGCTTCTCGATTTCGGACTCGCCAAGCTGATGCCGGAACGCAGAGGCGCAGGCCGCGTCAAGCAGGCCGCGGGAAGTTTTGGAGTCACCACGCAGGACGTTCATCTCACCAGCGATGGCGTGGCTTTGGGCACAGTTTGCTACATGTCCCCTGAGCAGGTCCGCGGACAAGAACTCGACGAACGCACCGATCTTTTTTCCATGGGCCTGGTGCTTTATGAAATGTGCACCGGCCAGCGCGCGTTTGTCGGAAACACGTCTGGCGTGATTTTCGATGCCATCCTGAACCGTGCTCCGGTTCCGGCGGCGCGTCTGAATCCCGCGATCCCCGTCCAGCTCGAACAGATTATCGCCAAGACCCTTGAGAAGGACCGCGAACTGCGTTACCGGTCCGCTTCGGACTTGCGAGCGGACCTGCAGCGTTTGATACGGGACACGGATTCTGCCCGCGCGATGCCCTTTACCACGGGGCAAGCGTCCCGCCAAAAGCTGCGCCGTCTCTGGCCGCATCTTTTGTGGGGCGGGGTCCTCGTTGTCCTGCTGATTCTTTTCGGTTTGAATGTGGGCAATTTGCGCGACCGCGTGTTTGGCGGCGCGAGCCAGGCGCGTATTGAATCCATCGCCGTTCTGCCCTTTGCCAATTTGAGCAACGATCCGAAAACGGAATATCTGAGCGACGGAATCACCGAAAGCCTGATCAACAACCTCTCGCAACTCCCCAATCTCGCGGTCATGTCGCGCAATACGGTTTTCCGCTACAAGGGCCAGGCGACAGACTCGCAGAAAGTGGGCCGCGACCTGCATGTTCGAGCCATTCTCACGGGGAGGCTGATCCAAACGGGCGACGAGCTGATGATCAGCGTGAGTCTCGAAGACGTGGAGAATAGCCGGCAGATCTGGGGCGAGCAATACAACCGCAAGCTTTCCAATCTCGTAACCGTGCAGCAGGAAATTGCCGGCGACATTTATGGGCGCTTGCGTCCGCGGCTTGCCGGAGAAGAAAAGAAATTGCTTGCGAAACGGCCGACCGAAAATGCAGAGGCGTATCAACTTTATCTCCAGGGCCTCTTTTATTGGAACAAGTGGACGCAGGCGGATTTCGCGAAAGCGGCGGACTATTTCAGCCAAGCTGTGCAGAAGGATCCTGGTTATGCGTTGTCCTATGCAGGCCTTGCTGACAGCTACAGTCTATTAGGTGACGCCGGTTACCTCCCACCGTCCGAGGCCTGGCCGAAGGCCAAAACCGCGGCTATGCAGGCGCTGAACCTTGACGATAGTCTCGGCGAAGCGCATACGTCTCTGGGCCTTGTAAAAGAACATTTTGAATGGGATTGGGCGGGAGCCGAAAAAGAATTCAAGCGTGCCATCGAGCTGAATCCGAACCTGGCCACAGCGCACCACTGGTACGGCGATTATTTGACGAACATGGGCCGCTTCGACGAAGGCATTGCCGAAACGAAGAAAGCCCAGGAGTTGGATCCTCTCTCCCTCATCATCAATACCACCGTGGGCTGGCAGTTTTATCTCGCGGGCCGGAATGACAGTGCTGTCGAACAATTACACAAAGTCCTGGATATTGACCCAAAGTTTTCGCCGGCCCGGCGCATCCTTGAGGAGGTCTACGCGCACATGGGCAAGTTCAAGGAAGCCGTCGCAGAGCGAGAAAAAGCATTATCACTCTCCGGAGGCCCCGAGCTGGCGGCTTCTATCGAAGAGGATTTCACCAAGTCCGGTTACAAAGGCGTCTTGCAAAGCTGGCTGGAAGGCTTAACGGAACTGTCCAAGCACAGTTATGTGTCCTCGTACAGCATTGCGGAGTCCTACATGCGTATGGACCAAAAGCAAAAAGCCTTCGAGTGGCTGGAGAAGGCCTACGAGGAGCACGACAGCGGCCTGGTTTCCCTGGCGGTCGAGCCGATGTTCGAAAATATCAGGCCCGATCCACGATTCAAGGAAATCCTAAGGCGCATGAAGCTTTCCCATTAGAGGCGCGGCGGTTGTTCAGCCGGACACAGCGACTATCTGCCACAAGCTGAGAACCGCCATTTATCGCAACGGGTAGTCTTTTTCGCCCGGCAAATGACCGTCCACGCGCAGGATCTTCACTCCCGCACGCATATTCCTGGAATCCACAAACGCAATGGAGCCGGGCAATGCCGTCAAAAGCTCATATTGCATGTCGTTCGAATACACAATCCTGGGCGGCGTCGCGGCTTCCGCCCGGAAAATTTTTGCCACCCAGTACTGTTTGAACTGCGCCTCGGACATCTGATAAATCACTCGCAGCACCACGTCGCGTTCCCGGGCTGCCGGAGCGCGAATCAACAGAACGACTGGAAGCTTGGAACTCCAATACTGCCGCTCGCCGAGCAAAACCTTGCGTACTTCGGAGAGGCTCAGGTCAGTCACGGGCGTATCAGCGTTGACCACTACGGCGATGTCCGCGCCTCGCGTAGTCTGCGCGGCGGATGGAGAGTGGAGAGCCAAGGACGCCCACAGGATCGTCCAGAGAAATGTCACGATGCGTTTGCTGGTGCCATTCATATTCGGGCTCATCAAAACGTGAAGTCCGTCTGGAAGAATGCCCCGTTCACCCACGGGTCCGTTGGCAGCCGCTTGAAATAGCGGTATTCGCCCTTAAAGGCTGCGTAGTTCGTGATGTCATATCGCATCCCAACGATGGACTGGACCAGATCCTGATTGGTGAAAACCTGTTCGCTCAGCGGGACATGAGTATGTTCAAAGCGGTAGTAGGGTTTCAAAGTTCTTTCCAGCCAAGGAAGCCGGTAGCCAACCTGAGCGTAAAATGCCTGGCTGTTGGTGACGAAGTTGGTAAGAATGTTGCGATGATTCACGTTGGCGAATTCGGCGAGGAATTCCGGGGTTTCCTTTGTCCAGACAATGTGCGCGGCCGAAATCCACTCGCGAAAATTATTTCCATTGGGTGGCGTGCCGGGGAGCGTGATCTTGTCCCTGTAGACGGAGACGCCCATTTGCAATCCGTAGAGTCTGGCCGGCCTGGAATAGAGGTTGGCCACCCATGCGCGATTGTTATTATTATCGCCCGCATCGCCAGGGCGGCTGATGGGCGAGCCGCGTCCGTTACCCACGCCAACGTTATAACTGAGCCCCGCTCCTCCTGATGGAATATTTCCCTCAGCCAAAAAACCCAGAAAATGCACGGGGATAAACGTTCCGCCAAACTTGACCATTTCAGGCCGGCTGATCGTAGTCTGCAGCCAGGCGCCGTGATGGAATGCCGTGTTCCAGTAACCGATGGGCGTATGGTATCGCCCAAACGAAAGTTTAAAAAAGTCGTTGTAGTCGTACCGGATGATGGATCGTTCGACATCAACCGTATAGACCGACGCCGGCTGCGCGTTGAACGTAATTTCGCCAAAGTACGTTACTTTTCGCGAAAGCGCCGACGCCAGGTGAAGATCAAGTTGGCCCAAGTTGAATCCGCTGGTGGAACCCTTCTGGTCGGTCGCCGAAAAATCCACATCGCCGAAACCCCGGATCTGGAGAGACGGATAGTGCACTTCCATCTGCCCAGGCGCGGCCTGCGGTTCAGCCATTTCGTGTTGATGGCCAAGTCCGGGCGCGGGTGGTGGCGTCGCCTCGGCCATTTCCGGCTTTGCAACGGCGACGACATTCGCCGCCTGTACCGTAACGCCAGCGCCCGCAGCCGGCTTAGTTTCCAGCTCCGTAACGCGCTTCTCAAGCTGTTGCACTCGCTCGAGCAAGATTCGGATTTGTTCGGTCTGATCGGGTGGTGGCGGGCTTTGTGCCCACGCTGGACTAATTGCAAAAAACATCATCGCGAGGACCGGCACTCGTCGGCGCACGATTCCCTCCTCTGCCATTTCCCGGGGCTTTGCCCGGAGTGACAAACTTTCGTGATGAAACTTGAACACCGTCTCTCGACACTTGTTTCAGCGAGCTGCGACTGTGTTTCGAAGTCCGTGGAAAGTGCCGGAGAGTGGAGCGTATTCTATGCTCCGCAGGTCGTTTGTCAAAACAAGTTTTTTCGGCGATAGAGCGAAGGCAACCGCAAACCGTCTGCCAACAGATAACTTCCTATGATCATAGCCGAGACGGCAGAGTCGAACGCTCTGTTTGCAGGTATGGATTCTTAGTTCTTGAGCAGAGCGCGGACGCGAGGTGCGTCCGACATGGGAAGCGAATCGCCGTGTCCCAGGCAAGTGTACACGGCCACCTGGCGGCCCCCCACCTTCTCAGTGGGTACGCCGGTAGCCTGATCCCTATTTAGGCAAAAAATGCCCTGCTGATTCTTCTCGAACTTGGGCGAGTGTACCCAGGCCACATCGTTGCGTCCAGGAAACCGGACGACGACCTTGTTCCCTTTGACTTGCCCACCCTTGAGGACGGACCGCACCTCGACGACGGCCTCGTGCCAGTCCGGATCGTGCTCGGAGACGCGAGTAGTGGCGGACTTGGGCGCATTCCAGCGATGAACATCTGTGACTCGTCCGATGACGACAAAGTCCGCCGCGTTCAGCCGGTCTTGCAGCTCTTGATCGCTGATTCGTTCTTGAGCTTGTTGGTATGCTTTTTCATCGGCGCCCGCTGGCTTAGCAGCCTCGCCAGTGCCGGACCTGAATTCGTGGCCCAATTCCTTAACGGCGACGCCCGAACCAAAGATCCAGCCTTCCGTATAGAACGTTGCTTGCGTGCCTTGCTGGAAAGCGGACGGATCCTTCAACTCGACGGTGACGTTGTCGCCTTTTTTCAGCGAAACGGCCGAAGGCTTTTTCAAGACACTGTCTACGCGAACCACAACTGTTTGAGCTGATTTCGGCACGCCGGCGAAGGAAGTGGCTCCCAGCTGGCTAACGGTACCCGCAAAGACGATGCTGGATTGTTTGACAAGCGCCGCCTGATTGCCCGTCGCCTGCGGCAACGCCACAACGCCCAACAAGTTCACGCATAGGATTCCCGCAAGGAAAAATTTCGAAGTATTCATGCGCATCTCCTTCTCTCGCACCATGGCGCGACGCGCTTCACGGCTTCACCGGAACGCTGAAGTAGAACGGATCAATGGAAATCGCCACGGGGTTGCCGGAACCGTCCGTTAGTGTCTTTGTGCTAAAGTTCGCGGCTCGCTGGTACGTCACTCCCTGGGGAAAATTGGCGAGATCCGGCGTGTTGTTGGCGCAAAAAACGCCGCGGAACTCATTGCCTACCGCTAATAAATAGTCGTAGTCCCCCAAATAGGGCAAGAACTGCTCCGCGGGCGCATTCGCAGGGACATTCGCGAGAACGACGTCTTGAATCGTTGCGAAGGCGTCACGCGACTGCACTACATGTGTAACCCACCGGCCGCCAGAAAGTTGCTGGTAGAGTAGGCCCACCGCGCCATTGTTGGCCACCGCGAGCGCAATATTCGTGGCGTTCCTGATCGTCGTGTGAGGCAGGTCGGACTTGGACCACGTCACGCCTCGGTCCGTGGAACGCCGCACGTGTAGCGTATAGATGTCGCCTTTGCTCCCGTGGTCCGCCCAACCGACATAAACCGTGGAACTGTTATTGGGATCGACGGCTATTGAAAGCGTCGAGCCGATACGTTCCTGGCCCAGGGTCGGCGCATTCGACCACGGAATAGAGACGCTCTTGACCACCAGCCGTCCCGGCAATTTGTCCGATGGGTCTTTCAGCGCTTGAAATGGAAGGGGACCAATTGCTCCAGCATCGTCGCGAACAACGACGACGTCGCTCGTCGCGACCGTGCCATTGAATTTTCGCCAGCCAAAGAAGGCTGCGTAGACGGTGTTGTCGCCTGCGACCGCCGGGCGAACGGAGGGACCATCCTGTCCCGCGGTCTTTCGCGCTTCGATGGGAACGGACTTATAGGTCGCACCGCCATCCACAGATACGTCCACCGTTGCGGTGTGACCATTAGGCTGATTGAAATCGTTTAGGCCTACGTAAATATGGTCGCTATTGGAAATGCCCAGCGCCCGCACGAACGGCTGATCCACGTTTGCACGCGTGGACTGCACGTTCATGATAGCGCTGGCAGAAACGTCGTTTGATTCCGACTCATCCAGCGTGATGGATGCGGCGCAAGCCAGCGTTCCGGCATGCAGGTCGCCGCGGGGATGGTTTTCACCCGTAGGCATGGCGTGCGTGATGTCGCAAGTCATTCGCTGTACGGGAGTGATGGCGCTTAACAGCCATGAATTGCCCCCGTCTTCGGAAATGTATACAGGGGCATTTCCGCTGGCGGAAAACGGATTGGGAGTGAACGCCGAGGCAACCATGATCTGGGGATTGACGGCCTGAACGGCAAGGAACGGCTCACTGTCTTGATTGGTCTCCCCGCTGAGGCTCGCAGGAATCAGGTCCACAACTTTAATGCCGGGAGATTGGCCCCGGACGAAAACGAACCCGGCGGTCATCACGAAAGCAGCAAGGGTCAGAAAGCGCAGCCAGAACGCCGCGAGGGCTTTCATAGGAGTGGTCTCCCCCGAATTGGTTTCCCCAGTCGGGCGATGTAGCACTCGATCTAGGGTAGGCCTGCAGGTGAGCCGGGTTGCGCATGCGAGGCATACTTCCCGAGAAATTCTTCAACTGACTCTCAACATACACCGGAGTTCCTTTGCGCACAATGGCACCAGTACGCCTAGCTAACTCTTCCTATCCCTGGCGCATCTCACGTTTGATTGATTAGCGGTACTCTGCCGCGTATCATTACCGATTCATGCACACGGCCCGGTCTCATCTATCTAAGCCTCTTCGGTTTCTGCTTATCGCACTCCTGGCGGTTTTGGCAGTGTTGTGCCTGCAGCCCGGTGTCGCCGCGCCTCAAGAATCAAACGAAATGCTTCCCCTCAGCCAGGTTCGCGCGGGCATGCAGGGTTACGCCTATACGATTTTTGCTGGCGATCAGGTGGAGAGGTTCAACCTCGAAGTTATCGGCGTCTTGGACAATTTTCTCGGGCCCAAACAGGCCATCATCCTCGTGCAGTTGAAAGGGCCGAAAGTCGAACACACGGGTGTAGTTGCAGGCATGAGCGGTAGCCCGGTTTATCTGGACGGCAAACTCGCCGGCGCGCTGTCGCTAAAACTGGGCATCTTCACAAAAGAACCCATTGCTGGTGTTACGCCGATTCAGGACGTACTGAACCCTCCTTCCCAAGCTGCGCCAGCGCAAGCGGCCGTGCAGCAACTCGGGATTCCCAGCGAAGCTTCCACGCGAACAGGGCTTCCTTCTGGGTCCGCACTGGAGCCCATCGAGACGCCGCTCGTTTTCTCCGGCTTCCAGCCGGCAGCTCTCCAGATGTTCACCAATCAGTTGCAAGGCTACGGCTTCGTCGCGGCGCAAGGCGGAACTGCAGCACCGCGCCCGGATGACGGCCGTCTTGTTGCCGGCGACATGGCTGGCATGGTTCTCGTCCAGGGCGACGCCTCCATCAATTCCGCCTGCACGGTGACGGCGGTTCAGGCCGATCGTGTCTATCTCTGCGGCCATCCGTTTCTCAACCTCGGTGATGTCCAGATTCCCATGGCGCGCAGCCGCGTCGTCACCACGCTTTCTTCTGATCTCGCCTCCACGAAAATCGTCAACGTCGGCGGTTCCATCGGCACGATCACGGGGGATCATCTTACGGCTGTCAGCGGGAAACTCGGCGCGCCTCCCGCAATGGTTCCTCTGGATCTGACGCTGCTTGTTTCCGGCGCCGCACCAGCCAAACAAAAGTCGCTCCACTTCGAAATCATCAATCACCCGAAGCTGACGCCGCTCCTCGTCGCCATTACGACCTTCAGCGGCCTGACGCAGAATTCTCTGTATGGTGAAGGCACAACGCTTCATCTTTCCGGCGAGATTCGCCTGCACGGCCACGCGCCGGTTCAAATCGAAAACACATTCGCTCCGGGCGATTCTCTTTCGCCCGATAGCCTGCCCATTGCCCTCACGATGCAAAATGTTTTTACGCGCTTGTTCGTCAATACTTTCGAAACCGCCAAGGTGGATGGCATCACGCTGCGAGTCGAAAGCGTTCCGGGCATAAAATCATTTGCCATTGAAAGCGCGTGGCTCGAAAAAGGCGAGGCGGCTCCCGGGGAGACTCTTCGCGTCCGCGTGCTGCTGCGGCCCTATCGCGGCGCCGCCCGCGTCGAAGAAACCACCGTTCGCGTCCCGGAACAGGTGTCGCGCGGCACCACGCTCCGCATCCTGGTCAGCGACGCTGACTTGCTCAATCGCGCCTCGCGCGGCTTCGCTTTTGCCGGCGCTGGAAGCGGACCAACTGGGTTGGATCAACTCATTGCACTCTTGAATCGCGAGCGCCGCAACGACCGCCTCTACGTCGGGCTCTTCGTTCCGGCTCCCACGCTCCTTTGGGACGACAAGGAACTGCCGAACATTCCACTCTCGCAAATCAATGTTGTTGACGGCCGTCCCACTCCCGGCAGCGTCCAGGTTCTGCGCGAATCGTTGGCCAGCGAAGCTTCCATCCCGCTCGGAGGTCCCGTCTCCGGCGTCATCTCTCTGAATCTCCAAATCCGGTGATCACCATAATGCCCAAGCCGTCATCTCGTGCACGTTTATTCCGAATCCTTTGCCTCATTAACTTCCTTTACTTCCTTTGCCTCCCTCCTTCTTTCGCGGAACACACGCGCCGCTGGCGCCAGTCCACCCACGAAGAGTTTCTCAAGGGCACGGCGCGCGGCGTCGCAGTTCGCAGCGATGGCCGCCTCGAACTTGCCCCGAAATTCACTTTGCTCGCCGACGCCGACGCTTCTTATCTTTGGTCCGTCCGCCTCGATCCTAAGGGCGCGCTCTACGCCGCCGGTGGCTCGCCCGCAAAGGTATTCCGCTTCGATGCGAATGGCAAACCCAGTGCGGTTTTCGATTCCACAGACCTCTCCGCACAGGCCATCGCTTTTGACGCCAAGGGCATTCTTTATGTCGGCACTTCTCCCGACGGCAAGATTTACAAAGTTTCGGCCTCCGGTGAAAAATCCGTTTTCTTCGATCCGAAAACAAAATACATCTGGGACCTCGCTTTTTCGTCCGACGGAACTCTTTATGTCGCCACCGGTGACAAGGGACAAGTCTTCGCGGTCTCGCCCGAAGGCAAAGGCGAACTCTTCTACTCCAGCGACGAAGCTCATATTCGCGTTCTGGCTTTCGATTCAGACGGAAACCTCATCGCCGGCACCGAGCCCAGCGGCCGCATTCTTCGTATCTCCCGCAGCTCCTCGACGAAGTCAGCTAAGAGTTCCAAAGATTCCGCCGTAGCGAAGGCCGAGGGTTTCGTTTTGTACGAAACTTCCAAACGCGAAGTCACTTCCCTTGCCGTGTCCACCGATGGCGCCATCTATGCCTCCGCGATTGGCGAAAAACAGCGCGCCGGTCAGACTCCCGGCGCCATCATTGCCACCCCTCAAGGAACCACTAACATCATCACTGGTGGCGTAATTAACCCGGGACAGGGACAGCCTCAACAAACATTTGTCCCTTTTCCCCCTCTGCTCTCCAGCAGTATTTACCGCATCAGCTCCGACGGCGCGCCGGAAGAGCTTTGGTCCTCGCGCGAGGACGTCGTTTACGCCCTGGGGCTCGCTTCCGACGGCCGCCTTCTGGCTGGCACCGGCAACAGCGGCGCCCTCCTTGCCATCGATGGGCACGGCGTCTTCGCTCATCTCGCCAAGTCCGGCACCGCGCAAATCACGGGCATCGCCCGCAACTCCTCCGGGAAGGTTTTCTTGTGTACGGCGAATCCAGGAAAAATCTTTTCGGTCGGCACTGAATACGAAGCCGAGGGCACGTTCGAATCGCGCTCCTTCGATGCGCAGCTCTTTTCGTATTGGGGGCGCATCGAATGGTGGAGTCCGCCGCCGTCCACGACGGCAAAATCTTCAACCCCTTCGAATGAACCGCGTGTGGAATTTTTTGTGCGCTCGGGAAACACGGAAGATCCTGGCCGCGAGTGGTCCCGCTGGTTCGGTCCCTACACGAAATCAGGCAGTGCGATGGAAGCGCCATCCGCGCGTTTTGTTCAGTGGAAAGCGATCATTCACGACGGTCGACCGGGCGACGGCATTGATTGGGTAAGCTTGGCGTATCTGCCCCGCAATGTCGCGCCGGTCATCGACGGAATCGCACTGCAAGATCCTGGTGTGCGCGCGCAGAGCCAGGCCGGCATCTCTTCGGGCCAGCCCGCTCCAGTGACACTCAAGATGCCGTCGTCGCCCAATGTCTCCGGCGTGGTTATCACGCAGAGCGGCACGCCGACGCGATTCGAACAGCCGCCTCAGGGCACTCTGCAGAAGGGCTATCAATCCGTGGTGTGGACCGCGCATGACGACAACGACGACGACCTGCGCTACGCCGTTTACTTTCGCGGAGAAAACGAGCGCGAGTGGAAATTATTGAAGGACAATCTCGACCAGAAATTCTATTCTTGGGACACGACCACGCTGCCGGACGGCGCCTATTACTTGAAAATCGCCGCCACGGACGCGCCCTCGAATCCTCCCGCTCTCGCCCTCAAGACCGAACGCGAAAGCGAGCGCTTCGAAGTAGACAACACCCCGCCTGTGATTGAACCCGTGATGGTTTCACTCGCCATGCCATACATCGACAACCCTCCGAAGAACTACTCCAGTCGAGGAGCTACCGTTTACTTTACCGTGCGTGACGACACGAGCAGCATCGAGCGCGCCCAATACAGCATCGACGGTGGCGAATGGATACTCATCGCACCGACTGGCGGAATCAGCGACGCCCTTGTCGAGGAATACCGCCTCGTCCTGCCTGCCCCGCCGCCCGGAGAACATACAGTCGCGGTGCGCGCCTACGATCGGTTTGAAAATGTCGGCAGCGCGAAAACTACTTTCACCGTTCCGGCTGCAAAACCCTAACCTCGTTCAGTGACGACAAAGCGCGACACCAAGGCTCTCGAAATCTTCTCTATTTGTGTTTGGAAATTTGCTGCCCAAAAATTGAGGACTTCGGACTTTACTTCAGCTTGCCCAGCGTTCCTTGGGCGGAACGGCTTGAAATCTCTCGATTTCGGCTCCGAAGCCGATGCGGCCGTCGCCGTAAGGCTCATTACGTACGTGAACGACGCGCGCTGTGCAGCGCATCTCCTGTGCGGAATTCCCGGTCACTTCCGCGGGCATGCGCAGGGTCGCCTCGATGGGCATTCCCACCTGGAGAGGAGCCGAAGAGGCAAAGAAAAACCCGCCGCGCGAAACATTCAAAGCTTCTGTGAAATGTTCGGTCTTGTCCGAAGCTACTCCGAGGGCTCGGAAACGCAGGGGCGTCCGAAGGTTGAGGCGGGCCAGTTGCCGGCGTTCGGTTACTTTCATTTTGGCCTCCCCGCGCAAGGAAGGATCTGGCGCGGACTCTCGCGAATCTGATGGAGGGTACTTGCAGCGTAACAGAGTCAGCCGGGCGGTCAAGTATCAATCGTGGCATGGCCAAGACGTACCAGTACTCGCCAAATGGAAGCGCTCCTTAATCGCGCTCGCGGACCTGGTCGGCATCAACGTGCCATAATGCCTCTTTAACGAAAATGAAGAACGCGCTAAACGTTATGAGCCAGCAACCGTTTATGAGCCCCAGGGTGAGCCCTATGAGCACTGCCCCGTCTGTCGAGACCGCCAACTACCAGCCCCCATCTTGGGACGTCATTCTCGCGGCGCACGCGCGCATCGCACCGAGAATCCACCGCACGCCGGTCCTGACTTCCTCGTCCTTGAACGCCATGACCGGAGCGCAACTCTTCTTCAAGTGTGAAAACCTGCAAAAGACCGGCTCGTTCAAAATCCGCGGGGCGTCCAATGCGATCCTTTCCCTCACCGAGGAAGAGGCGGCGAAGGGAATCGTCACGCAATCGAGCGGCAATCACGGCGCCGCGGTCGCTTGCGCTGCCGCGTGGCGTGGAATCCCCGCCTGGATCGTTATGCCTAGGAACGCCCCCACCGTGAAGGTCAAAGCCATCGAAGGCTACGGCGGCAAAATCGCTTTCTGTGAGCCGACGGTGACAGCCCGGAAGGCCACTTGCGACCGCCTCCAGGCAGAAACAGGTGCTCATCTGGTCCATCCCTACGACGACGACCGCATCATCGCCGGACAGGCCACAGCGGCGAAGGAGCTCCTGGAAGAAATCGGTGATTTGGACGCCGTGTTCGCCCCTGTCAGCGGCGGTGGCCTGCTCAGTGGCACGTGTCTCGGCGCCAAAGGGATTCGCGCCGACGTGCGCGTTTTCGGCTGCGAACCGGAGCTCGCGGATGACGCCTACCGCTCTTTGACCAGCGGCATCCTGCAGTCGCAGGACTCGAGCGACACCATCGCCGACGGCCTTCGCGCATCGCTGGCCCCGCGGACCTTCTCCATCCTTCGCCGCCATGTGGAACGCATCCTCCTGGTCAGCGAAGAGGAAATCATTTCGGCCGCACGGCTGGTTTGGGAGCGGATGAAAATCATTATTGAGCCATCAAGCGCGGTGGCGATTGCACCATTGCTGAAACCGGGAGTCGTGGCGTCCTTGAACCTGCCAAAACGCGCCGATGGCGCCGCGCCGAAGCTCGGCGTGATCTTCTCCGGCGGAAACGTGGACCTTTCATCCCTTCCCTGGAAGTGATAAGCAACCAGTAGTTCCCAGCCTGCCGAGTGCGCGGCTCAAATTCGCTTGGCGACGATAAGCCCATAGATGAAATTTCCGGAAGCGAACCCCGCTCTCATGGCGCGGAACGCACGCAGAAAATTGACAACCTCCGAACCGTATTCCGCCGCGATCTGCCAGAGTGCTTTGTTTTTGACGATGTCCATGCCCAGGTCCCAGCTTTTGGAACAATTCTTGTTCAGAATTTCGTTGTGCACGACCTGAAAGCTGTTCAATCGAAGCAATGCCGCGTAATCTTCCATGGTGTCCAATTCGACGAGCATGCCCTTCTCAATCGGCTGGATGAATTTCTCGTACTCACGTTCCGTGAGTTGCTCCCTTCTAAACCAGTCGGTGAGAGCCAACGTCCCGCCAGGTTCCAGACACTGCGCGGCGGCAGCAAAGAACCTTTCCTTTTGCGGATAGTGCGAGATGGATTCGACGGACCACACCACGTCAAAAGTTTGCTCAAACTTCATCTCTTCGGCGTCCATCAAAATGAACTTCGAGTTCACGCCTTCGGCGGCCGCTGCCTTCAGCGCCATTTCCACTTGAATGGGAGAAATGGTAATCCCGGTTGCTTCCGCGCCGTATTTTTTGGCCAGGTAAATACTGCTGCCGCCGAATCCGCAACCAACATCCAGGATCTTGCAGCCTGGCTTGAGACCCGCCGCGCGGGCGACATGCTCAATGAGCTGATTCTGAGCCGTCTCTTTTGTCTCTTCGCCACTAATCCAATAGCCATGATGGATATGGGCGCCCCACAGACTTTGGTAGTACCGGCTTGTACGGTCGTAGAGGTCCCTGATTTTTTCTTTGTCGTTATAGCGAATCATCGCTTCCCAGCGCCTCCCGACGCGGCAGCTCACTTCAGCTGCCCCAGTCGTGGCCTATCTTACCTCTTCCACTAAGCTTGACGGGCCGGCGCTGCAAGCGGACCGAGTCCCCCCAGGCGTCCAAATTGGTGCACTATTTGTGTAAGGAACTGCGCAAGTGCGCAACCCCCTACGAATGGACTGGAGCTTTCTAATAGATAACACAGCACTTATCTGGACGAGACTTTGGATGGCGGCATGCTCCCCTAGCCTGTCGAGGGTTTGGCTTTGCAAATGAGCACGAATATCCAGGAACAAGTTACGGAGCATCGCGCAGCGGCGTTGTTGGGACTCTCCATGACAGAAATCCGGCGCTTTTCGCGTTTATCCGGCCTGGGACGTCTGGAGAAAGATGACCGAGGCGAGCAAGTGGTTTTCACGTACGAGGAATTACGGAGGCTCTGCCTGCTAGCCGCACAATCTTCGAAGTAGTCGGCCGATCCTCCAGAGAGTTTGCCTGGTCTCCTCCTCACTCCCCCGCCCCGGGTGCCTCCCCACAGGCACTCGGGGCCTTCCACATTCCGTATTCCAACTCTGAGGACCTCGCGGGCCGAACGGAAGCCGGAGATTATTTTTCCTTCAGCTTCAACTTGCCTTCGGATTTATTCTCCTCGAGGAACGTGCGCAGTTGCGGCGCCGCCTCCAGCAGACGGACCCATTGCTCGTAATAGAGCGTCACGGGAAAACGCCCCAAGCCGTAAACGCTGACGCCCCCTTTTTCGCCAACGCGGAATTCGAGCGCGCCGCTGCGTCGTCCGCCACCCTGTTTTTCCAATTCCGCTAGTTTTGCTTTGAGTTCTTCGTAAGTTGGCTCAGCCATGTCATCTCCTGTCCTGAACGGGTTGGGCAGGATTATACAATGCGTTTCAATTCGCAGGTGCGCAACCCCGAAACTTATCCCTCGCAACGGGGTTAATACGATGGCGGCATTCGCACGGGACTTGAGTAACCGCAAAGGACTTGGGCATCCTGAAGTGCAATGGCTGTCATCCAAATGCCTCAAGTATGGGGCGGGCCGAGGATTGGAAAGAATCCCAGGTCGAGGGAGACGAGACGATGGTAAACCACCCAGCAAAGTCGAGGAGCTTCGGTTCCATTTGGCAAAGCGCAGGCACACTTGCTCTCGCACTCAGCCTCAGCGCGGGCGCCTACGCCCAGGAGCAGCAAGACCAACCGCAGGCCGACCAGCCGCTGCAAGCACAGGACGCGCCGCCCAGACCCTCTTACGCCCCGCAAGACGCAGACAAACCTCCGTATTCGCATGACAGGCCCGCCGCGCAGAACGCC
>Ga0210407_10002203_pt1 | contig 16985 bp, 12 predicted proteins | sample IncBWC27MmetaG_FD_150860 | JGI IMG/M metagenome (GOLD analysis project Ga0210407, IMG submission 150860) | Forest soil microbial communities from Barre Woods Harvard Forest LTER site, Petersham, Massachusetts, United States - Inc-BW-C-27-M | ecosystem: Environmental > Terrestrial > Soil >...
ACTCCGCGTCCGACGGACGCTCCAGGATCCGGCCCTCGGCATCCGTCCTCTCCCTAATGCCGAATCGCAGTTCTCGCGGGACGAGCGGCGCAACCCGATCAAAGAAGAAATCATACAAACGAGGACGTGCCTGCCGCCCAATCTCGATGACGTCTTCAAATCCCGCCGTCGTAATCAGCGCAACGCGACCGCCTTTTCGCTGCAGCAGAGCGTTGGTCCCGACGGTCGTGCCGTGCAGCAACGTGGGCGCGGCTCCAAACTTCTTGATCGTTGCGCCGGCTCTTATACCACCTTCGTCAATCTTTCTCAGCGCCTCCCCAATCGCGCGCGACGGATCATCCGGAGTTGAGAACACCTTCAGAGTCTTGAGCGCGCCGCCCTCCGCCCACACGCAATCCGTAAACGTCCCTCCAGTGTCGATAGCAATCGCCCGTGTGGCGCGGACACTCTTGTCCGCGGCCTTTGACTCTGATGTTGGTTCTGGCCGGTGTGCCGAATGCAGTTCGGAATGCGATGCGCGCGCCATGAGTGCGAAAGATGAAAGATGAACATGGAAGACTACCACCGCCCGCGCCCTAAGCAGTAGCCACCGCCCTGTGCCCGAAACATAACCGCCTCCGGCCGCCGGCTCCCGTATTCTGAATCAATGCACGGGAGAACCTGGCAACCCTGGCTCGTTCCCGGCGGCTTGCTATTGGCGCTGGTGGCGGCGCTCGTCAACAGCTCTCTGTTCGTCCAGGTTGCGCCCTCGCTAAGCTTCTACTACGTTGCCGTCTTCGCCGCCGGATTGCTTCTAGCCTGGCGTTTCAATTCCAGCCGCCTTCTGTTTTCCTTGCTGGCGCTGCTGCTGGCGCATCGCGCAGTCGCTTTCTTCTCCAATGGCCCGACTGGAAACGCTCTCACCGGACCCGGCCGCACCGCCGTAACGCTGGCCGCTCTCCTGATCCCGCTGAACTTCATCGCGTTCGCCCAGATGCGCGAACGCGGCCTGACCATCGCCGGAATCGCTCCCCGCTTTGTATTGCTTGTCCTGGAATCGGGAGTCTTCGCCAGGTTGTGCCGCCCGCAAAATAGCTTCGAATATGGTTCCGCCAATCCACTTCATCCCGCGGCGTTCCCAATCCCGCTCTGGATTCTGTTGAGCTTCGCCGCCGCCATCGCAGTGTTCGTCCACCGTTTCTTTCAAACGCGCAAGCCGATCGAGCCCGGATTCGCCTGGTCCGTGGCCGCTGTCTTCCTGTGGCTCCAATTCGCGCCGGTAGGCAAGATGTCGTACGCCTACGTTGCCACCGCTGCCCTGATCCTGGCCGCGTCACTAATCGAGACTTCCTACATGCTCGCCTACCATGACGAACTCACCGGCATTCGCGGCCGCCGCGCCTTCAACGAGTCCCTGCTTTCGCTCGACCAGCAATACGCCATCGCCATAGTCGACATTGACCATTTCAAGAAGTTCAACGACACTTACGGACACGAGGTAGGCGATCAGGTCCTGTGCATGGTGGCCAAGCGGCTATGCGATGTCGGAGGCGATGGCCAAGCCTTCCGCTGCGGCGGCGAAGAGTTCGCCATCGTCTTTCGCAACACATCCGCCAAAGAAGCCTTCGAGCATCTGGACTCGCTGCGCCAGCGCATCGAGAAATCCACGTTTCAAGTGCGCGGCGCGGATAGAAGAGCCGAAAAAGCTGCGGAAAGAAGTGCTGAAAAAAGCACAAATCGCCGGGCAGGAACAAGCCAGTCGGATCGCAGAAAGTCCGCAAAAAGAAAAACCGCGGCCGCGCGGTCCTTGAGCAAACAGCGGGAGCTTTTCCCGCAGCCAACTGGCCCGTCGCCCGATCGCAAATCCGGTCCTCTGTCCGATCCTCTGTCAGATCGCCTTTCAGTCACGGTCAGCATCGGCGTAGCCGAGCCCAGCACTCGCATCCGCCAGCCCGAGCAGGTGATTCAGTCCGCCGACCAGGCTCTCTATCGCGCCAAGAATGACGGCAGGAACCGAGTAGAACTGGCTTCCACAGTCCCACTTCGCGTGGCCCAAGGAAAGCGCTCGAAGGCGTCGCGGCTCTGATCCCGCAGCGCGCCATCCATCTTAAATTCACCGGGCGACCGGATTGCCCGCAACCGGCACGTCATGTAACATGCCGGGATTCGCGGCCCACGAACCCGCGCAGGTCCAATCCCAGGGAGGAACGAGGAACTATGTTCTCAACAAAAATGCCCGCAACGAAAATGGTCCCAAAGAAATTTCTGATTTCAACCGCAATGATGTTAGCCAGCGCGTCGACCATCGCAGGCGCCCAGAATGCCTCCGTCGTGAAGGGAAACGGAACCACGGTCTGGGGCAAGCACGCGGCCATGACGGTAATGACCGAGTCGCCCGGATCCGTCAACAGATCGATCGCCAGAACAAGCGGCGGCGGCACGAAAACGAACACCCCCAACTCCGGACTGGTCACAATCTTCAGCAATCTGGCCCGTGAATATCCAAACGGCCAGTTCTGGTGCTGCACCGGCTACAACATCATGGGCCCGTCTTCCGGCGTCGGCGAGCAATGGATGGCCGCTGCCTTCACCCCTCACGCCAATCACACCGTAACGAAAATCTCGCTCGCCCTGGGCTATTCGCAAGGAACGACGAATGGCGCTGTCCTCAGTCTCCGGCTCGACAACAACGGAGTGCCCGGCAACACGCTGAAGGGATGGACTCTCTCCGCTCTGCCTGTCTTCGGCACCTGCTGTGCGCTGGCGGAAGCGTCCGATCCGTCCGGCATCCCAGTGAGTGGAGGACAGCAGTACTGGGTCGTTCTGCGGACCAACGCCAGCCAACTCGATACCGTGGATGCGTGGAATGTCGACGACACCGATCAGGTGCATTCACGGAAGCTCGCGGTGTTTCCCGGTGTGCACAACGCGTGGTACGTTTTTCATGCCACGCCAGGATTAGCCTTCTCCGTGGAGGGAAGCAATTAAAGCGATTTAAAGCGGTCGGGGCGGTGGCGAAAAAACACCGCTGATGCGAGTCTTACTTTTCGATTGACTCTTGTTTTACACCTTGGTGCGCGAGGAACTGAATGCTGTGAAGAAATGATGAAAGCATGAGTAAGCCCGGGGCAGCCGGGACGTTTCCCTAAGTGAACGCGACACGATAACGTCCCGTCGCTGAAATTCGCCGCTTCTCTGAGCCGCCTTTTTCATCACCAACAAGTGTGACGACCGCCACAGACATGAAAGCGCCCCCCGGGCGACAATTGAATCGACCTGTGGTGCAAGGGTAGAGGTGTGTCCGCCAACCAGGGCGGCCGAGGAATCAAGATCCCAAACGGGCGGCGGCCATGGAATCCCACCCTTGCGCCAAAAACGCGCAAGGATGGGGCACCCCCATTCAAGACAATGCAATAACCGCCGAGCTGAAGCTCTGCGCCACCCAAAATCAACAGCCGCGGGCGACGCGCCACACGGGTCACCACTCGAAAAGATGGACGACGAACAGAATCACCGTAGCCCCCAGCGGCAGCAGCAGTCCAGCGCGCAGACTCCCAGTGGAATGCGAGATGACGCCGACCATCCACGGAATGACCGCCGGCCCGACCGCCGCCAGGGAAAACATGACTGCGCCAATGCTGCGAGCGGCCACGCCGAAGCGCTGCGAAAGACGGGCCACGGTGATCGGATACAACGTCGCGAAACTCAGTCCCGTAATCAGCGCCCCGCCGATCACTCCCGCGAGCGTCGGAGCCCACAGCATCAGACCGATGCCCGCTGCTCCCGCTCCATAGCCCGCGCGCAAAACGCTGCGTTCCGAAAAGTGACGCAGAAAAACGGTGCCGAGCGCCCGGCCGACGGTCAGCGCCGTCCAGAAAAATGCCGGCATCAGAGGGGCAATCGACGCCATCGCAGCCCCGCGCGATCCAAGGCGCGAAACATAGGAGCCGATCCATCCGCCGACCGCGGTTTCCGCTCCGGGATACAGAAAGAAGATGGCGGCGAAAATCCAAATCGCCGGACTCTTCGCCAGTTCGCGCCAGGAAGATGATGAGGCCGAAGTTGACGGCGAAGATCCCGCGGCAGTTGCGGCGGACGTTGCTGGGGAAGATGCGGCCGCGGGAAACGGTAGATTGCGCATGGCGAACGCCAGCAGCAGAAGGAACAATGCCACAGAGCCGAGAAAAAATGGCAGCAGCTTGTGAGCCGCTGTCCACGCCACCATCAGCGAGCAGAACACGGCTCCGACGCCCCAGAAAAAATTCAGCAGGCTTACGGCGCTGGCGCGCGAGCTACCTTCTGAACTTCCTTGTGAACGGGCCTGCGACACTGCGCCCGAATCCGGACTGGAACTGGATCCAATCTCCGCAATCAGCAAATTGTCAGACGGGACAACCAGCCCCAGGCCCAAGCCATAAGCGGCAACAGCGGCCATCCCCAGCGCGGACGATCCGAGGAGAAGAGTGGATACTCCGCAAGCCATCAACAGCAGCCCCCACAGAAATGCGGGACGGTATCCACAGCGCGTCAGCAGAAGTCCCGAGAGTTGGACGCCCGCGAGCGACGCCAGGAATTGCACCAGAAACAGATTGCCCGCCTGAGTGTCATTCAGCGCCCAGCGCGCAATCAGGATAGGCAGCATCGGACCGAGCAGCGTCTGGAGAATGCCCGTAGGCAGGAAGGCAATCTGACCGGCGAGGATCAGTTTCCGGTTCGACGATGATGATGACCGGTTCGACGATGACGGAGAAAGCTCGGCTCGAGGGCTGGTCATGCGAAGAGGATGTCCCCAGCTATGAGGAACGCTCAGCATAACGCAACCGCCGCAGCTTCGGAGGGACGAAGGAAAAATTCGCCGCTGATGCGAATGCAAAACGGCAGCGGACACGAATCGGAAAGATCAGCTCCGGGATTACTTCTCAGCCAGAACCCGGACTCCATTTTCGACAAGCCCGTTTGAACAGATCTAACGTTTGTGGATAGTTTCCTGTTTGCAGACCGTCCGGAGTGCGAACCCTCCTTAGGTCGCCGTGTTGAGCTGTTCCACCAAACGGCTACCGCCGAATCACCCGGCAACGCCGCAAAGACTGGACTTTTTGATCGCCACGCATGGCGTTAGGAATAGGTAGTTTTCTAACCGACGTTCTTGCGTCGGTCTTGCCGGAATCGTCGGATTCCGCGACGCAATGATGAACGAGCCTTATGGCGGGCTGTTCGCATTCGCGGCCTTTCGTGCAATCAATTCAAACCCTTTCGCGTGTGCGCTTTTTTCCAGTGCTCGCAGCCTACTGCGGCCCGCGACAGGATTCTTGGCCTGCATTTCAATCTGGCCAAGCGTAAGGGAAGCCTCGAGCTGTAATCGAAACAGGCCCAGGTTACGCGCCTGCGTGAGTGCCTGTTGAGCGGTTTTCCCGGCCTCCCCAAGTTTTTTCCCGGCTGCCATGAAGTTGGCATAATCAAGCATCACGGGGATTTGAACTGTTACATCACGACTCTTTTTCGAAAGACGGACCGCTTCGGCAATGGCTGGGCGCGCCTCGTCTACTTTGTCTTGTTGAAGAAGGGACCTCGATAGCAGGGACTGTGCAAAGATCTCCTGATCAGCGTACGCATCCGCCCGAAACGCCTCCACCGCCGCTCGGCTCAACTGTTCGGCCTCGGCTCCTTTGCCGGAATCGCAGTCTAATTCCGCCAGCGCCAGGCGAGTTTCGGCGGCGTCGCTTTTGTTTCCGAGCTGTTCTTGCACGGAGAGGGAATCAAGATATGCGCGATATGCTTTATCCGCTTCCGCTTGTTGTCGAAATACCCGCCCCATTTGAACGAGGGTAGACGCGTAATAACCCTTTCCACCAAGCTCGTGCTGAATAGCCGATGACTGTTGGTACATTTTGTAGGCGCCCGGGAGATCTCCCTCTTCAAGCAATACGTCTCCAATTGCTGACAGAGCTTGCGCAGCGGAACCCCGATGCCCGATTTCGTTAGACAACTCGAAGGTCTTCTGAAAATGGTTTAGTGCATCGTGCAATTTCCCTTGCACACGCAGAAGGTTGCCAGTGTTGCCCATCACACCCGCCATTCCGTTCTTGTCGTCCGCCTTCTGGTAGCTCCGGAATGAATCGTCATACATTCGTCGAGCGGTTGTGAAGTCACCTTTCTTGGTAGAAATCAAGCCGAGATTCATCAGTTCTCGGGCTTGACCTTGTTCATCGCCGATTGCCCGCGTTATCGTCAAGGCTTGACGGTAGAGCTTCTCGGCCGCGGCAAAATCCCCTTGATTGATAGGAACTTCAGCCATGGTGTGCAGGGTTTGCGCCAACGCGCCGCGATCGCCCGCGACAGTATAGATTCGCCTCGCTTCTTCGCAGGTAGTCTGAGCCTTTTCGTTTTCGCCAAGATTCGCCAAAGCCCGGCACTCAGTTGTTCGGGCTCGCGCCACCAGGAGCGTGGCGCCCCGGTCCCCGGCTTCTTGGGCTGCGAGGTCTGCCGCGTCTCGCCTGAGTCTCTCATCCCCGAGCGACGCAGCGGCCGCTGCCCTGGCCAGATCGATTCGCGGATCGCCTTTTGCCTGCGCTCCAGAAGCACGTAGAGTGGCCAAGCCTTCTAATGCATCTTTTCCTCGACCGCCGGTGGTTTCGACACTCGCCAGCTGCAAGCCGTACTCGAGATTGTCCGGGAAAAAGCTGAATAGAGTTTGATAGGCTTCAATCGCTTTTCCCCAATCCTTACTCGTTTCAAAGAACCGGGCCTCGACCAGCAGGTGCTTCTCACGCGAGAGATTGCCCGCTCCATCCAAGGCTGTCTTCGATTCCTGCCGCGCGTTAGCGTCGTAGCCGAGGGATGACCACGCCTTGGCGAGCGCAGCGTGCGCAAGTGGAAAGGAGGGGTCGGCAGCGACGGCGCGGCTGAGTACGTCTCGTGCCGAAAGCGCATCAAAGGCGCTGATCTTGGCGAGTCCTTGCGAATAAAGCCGAATTGCCTCTGGATTCGACGGCAGCTCAGCCCTTAGTCCCACGGATTCGACTGGGGAAAGGTTTTCAAGTCCGAACTGCCCTCGCAAGCGTGATCCCACCTGCGCTGCGAGGTCGGCTATGGCTTTCTCAGTGCCCGTTTCCGAAATGGCAGCGACAGTTTGTCCCGTGGTGGAGTCTTCGAGGCGAAGGTCGAGGCGAATCTGGCCGGTGTCTTTTCCCTGGGCGAGATACGATCCGAGAATTATGAAGTCGCTTGCCAGGTTCTGGCGAACTTGCGGCAAAGCGGCGGGGGGCAGGCTCTCCACATCGGATAGACCGAGGTCGATCTTGACACGCGCGACGGTCTCGGCTGGCACGGTGCGCAGTTGCTCGCCGGCTGCAAGTTCGGCGGCCAACATCTCCGAGAGGGCAGTTGAAATCCAAGCCGTATCCTGGCGGCTGGAGAGATTCTTAAAACCTAGTATCGCTACCGACGGACGCATCCGAACATGGACGTTCCTGGATTGTTGGTCATTGAAATTGACATTGACATTGACATTCCTCTGTTTCCACAGCCTGCGCGCCTCCCATGTACCCAAACCGGCGGCCACGGCGACTATGAGTATTGCCGTAGCCAACGACTCCGTATGCCGATGGACGAATTTTCCACCGCGGTAGAGGAGAGTGGGTTTACGGGCTTCAATCGGCATGCCCGAAAGGTGCCGCTCAATATCTTTGGCGAACGCCTCCGCGGACGCATAGCGATGTTCGGGCTCCTTACGAATTGCCTTCATCACAATGGTGTCGAGATCGCCCCGCAGGCGACGCGGCAGCTCTTCTGGCCGAATCGCCCGCGCTTCACCAATCAGCTGAGGGGTGATTACGGTTCGCGTGCTGCCGTCATGAGACGCTCTTTCATCGATCCGGATAGCCGCCGCACTCGGCTTCTCCGGTTGCTCGTCGCAAACGGAGCGTTCGATTTCCAAAGGCGAATCGGACCGAACCCGATAGGGGCGATGACCGGTTAGCAGCTCGTAAAGCAAGACTCCAAGGGAATAGATATCCGTGGCATTTGTGACGGTTTCCCCGCGCACCTGTTCAGGGCTGGCATATTCGGGCGTCATCGGCCGCCAATCGGTTCGGGTAAGCGGAGCGTCCGGCGACCATTGCGGGTTGAGCACCTTGGCGATGCCAAAATCCAAGAGCCGGGCCACGCCCTCTTTCGTGATCAGGATGTTGCCGGGCTTCAGATCGCGATGGATGACGAGGGTCTCATGGGCATACTGCACTGCGAGGCAGACGGTACGGAACAACTGCAAACGTTCGGCAATGGACAATCTGTGAGTGTCGCAATATTCGTCGATACGAACACCCTCGACGTAATCCATGATGAGATAAGGCAAGCCATCTTCGGTCCTCCCGCCGTCAAGGAGTCGTACGATGCTGGGATGATCGAGAGCTGCGAGGGCTTGACGTTCGTTGCGAAAACGCCGAAGGACTTCATCCTTGTTGACCCCCGGCATGAGCATTTTGATGGCTACTCGTTTCCGATACTGGTCGTCGGCACGCTCTGCCAAGTAGACGATCCCCATACCGCCATGGCCGCATTCGCGGATGATTCGATACGCCCCGATTCGTCTTCCCGCGATTGCACTCGACTGAGCGGACAACAGATCAGCGGCAGGGCAATCCTCAAGAAAAGTGGGAGCGTCGTCAAAGCTCGACAGCAGCGATTCTATTTCGGCGCGCAGAGAGTCGTCGGCACCGCAGGCCTGGCGCAGAAAATCACTTCGCTCCTCGGGGTCTCGCTCCAGGGCCGACGCGAACAGCTCTTTCACCTGGTCCCATTTTTCAGGCATGTTTCGGGTCGCCTTTGCGCAGCTCACGCGCCAGCCACGCTTTTGCCAGGTTCCAGTTACGCTTAAGCGTCGTGCGCGAAACTCCGAGAACTCCGGCCGACTCGTCAATGCTTAAACCGCCGAAAAAACGCAACTCCACAAGTTGAGCCTGCTGTGGATCGAATTCGGCGAGCCGGGTCAGAGCTTCATCCAGCGCAATGACGTCCGCCGCCTTGCCTTTGGAAACTCCGGCGGCTTCTTCCAGGAAAACCTTCTCCACGCCCCCGCCGCGCTTCTTGGCGTCATGGCCACGGCTGTGGTCAACCAGGATGCGGCGCATCAGTTGTGCCGCGACGCCCATGAACTGCTCCTTGTTCTTCCAATGAACTTCTCTTTGATTGGCTAAGCGCAGATAGGCCTCATGCACCAGGGCGGTTGTCTGTAAGGTGTGCTCACCGCGCTCCCGCTGCAAGTAGTGAGACGCGAGAGTGCGCAGTTCCGAGTAGAGCAGCACGATCAACTCGGCCACTGCCTTGTCATCGCCGACATCGAGTCCACTCGGGAGAGTGGGTACAGGTCGTGGCGCATCCATAACAGCCTTGTAGGCGAGGACGGAACCGCCATGGCCTGAATGACCACCGTCATCGCGATCATTTGAACGTAGTAAATATAGAAAAAAGATTAAAGCGAGGGAGGGTAGGAGCTCGCGAGCATTCCGACTCACCCCGAAAGACCGCGATCTCTACGCGCGGAAGTATATATCCAGTCGAAGGCAAAAAAAAGGGGCTTTACGCCTTTGTTTTGGCATGCTTGGAGCTTGCGGGTGCGGAAAAACGGAACCGCCCGCGGCCTTGACCAAAGAAAGTTTGGACCTTTTTCGGTGGTTTCTTCGCGTTACTAGATAGAGGCCGAGTTCGAGTGGTGGGAGCAAAGACGGGTAAGTGAACAGCAAGGTCTGCGATCTCTACCTTCATTGTGTTCGCCCCAAGGACGACATCGGCTTCGGCAAAGCCAGATTAGGAGGAAAATCCAATGCGGCAAACGAGACAAGCAAAACTGATGCCAGTGATCCTGGCGATCGCTGTGCTGATGACCCTGGAGGGACAGCGCGCGATGGCGACAACGGTCGTCGTGGGCACGTGCAAAACCGGCGTGGTGCAATATTCGTCCATCCAGGCCGCCGTAAACGGTGTTTCCCCAGGAGGCACGGTGCAGGTCTGCCCTGGGACTTACTACGAGCAGGTCTTAATCACACAGTCGCTGACGTTAATCGGAGTGCAGGCCGGAACCGCAAAAGCGGCAATTGTCATGCCGCCGTCCAGCGGCCTGGTAAATAACCTTACGGCGGCTAATGGCGTCCCCTTCGTGGCACAGATTGGGGTCAATGGAGCCGCGGGCGTGAACATCAGTGACCTGACCGTAGACGGCACCAATAACCAGCTTCCTGACTGTTCCGCAATCTATGGGGGGATCGTTTACCGGAACGCCACAGGCACCGTGAACCAGGTTGTCACCAAAAACCAGTTTGAGCCATCTAGCTCAGCCTGCTTTAACGGTTATGGGATCTGGGTAGAAAACGACCCTGGTGTAGCGACCTCCAACATCACCATCGAGAACAGCAGCGTCCACGACTTTCAGGGAGGTGGCATCGTCGCCCACAACCCCGGCACGACCGTGACCGTCACAGGCAACGCGGTCGCGAATACGGGGGTCACGGCCGGATTTGTCCAGAATGGAATTGAAATCGGCAATGAGGCGACAGGGACGGTGTCTGGCAACTCGATCTCAGATCTCCTTCTGACGAACGGAATATTCACTTCCACCGGAGCAGTCGTCGGGTTTGGCAACCATGGCGCGAGCAACATCACGGTGACCAAAAATTCCTTCAATGACATCACAGGGGCGATCGCCGTTGGAGGAGACAGCACCACCATTACTTCCAACAAGATTTACAGTTCGCTGACCGGCGTTGGAGTCGCCGGTATCTACATTTGCAGCAACAACAATACCGTAAAGACCAACACGCTCAGTTTCAACAATCCTGCGGGCGTGTTCCTTGACAACGCTTGCGGCAGCACCGCTACTGCTAATGTGGTGACCAGCAATACGCTAAACGAGGGGTGCGCTGGCATACTGGTGACCCCCGGCGTGAGCGGAAATACCGTGAGTCCGAACACTTTCTTTAACATTAACTACACGCAGCTGAGTGGGACGACCTGTTCGCCCACTCTCGGCCCTGCACGTTCCAGTGCGCAGCGTACGAACCCTCTGCCAACGCCGGAGCACCCTTGAGAGTTCGCACAGGGGCGGGTCGGAAGGGGAGCATCTACGGAAAGCGCTGACCAGAATTATCAGCTTTAGGGGCAGGCGTCGTTCATGCGAAACGCCTGCCCCGTAGATTGGTCTTCCTCCGCGATCATTTCTGACTTCGGTTTCGCCGACCATGGGGATTTCCCCGGTTGCATCGGAACATCTCCTCTATATTAAAAATTCATCGACGCTCCTCGGAAAACCTTCCACGCCATATGTGGGGCGATAGGAAAGAACGCTGGGTGGAACTCTCCGAATGCGCCTCGAAAGAACAAGACCCACAAAAGCTGACTGAACTGTTGGCGGAAATTGACCGCATGCTCCAAGAGAAGCAAGACCGCCTCATCCGTGGCATTCCGCTTCTCCAACGGACGCCGTCTGAATCCAGACTGCACCCCTACTGAATTATCGTCGTCCGCTGCTGCGCCATCAACGAAACAGGCGTACTTATAACTTCACCGGGCTCGGAATCGAATTCCTCCACTACCCTTCCATGATCTCCATTGGCGTGCGAGTCCGGCAACGTCCGCCAGTTCAACTCTTCCAGCCGCCGGCGCATCTCAACTCCGTACTTTTCACGAGCATTGCAGACTTCACAATTTGGACTGTGGATTCTCAGCAGGGACAACAGGTAGCATCTCAAATTCACGACAAACCTCGGGGGATACAGTTCATTCGCCTCAGGGCGTGCTGCGCCTCAAAGCGGCGGGAACTGCTTTTCGAAGAGGCGTGACGCATTATGGCACACGATCAGGGTGTCGCTTCAATAAAATTGGGTTAACATCCCGGTCCCTTACGTCTCCTCAACCGGCAAACGTGCTAAGTTCACATTTCTCTCCCGGAGCGCCTTCACAAGTCGGACAGCGAACAGCGAGCACCTGCTTTGGTCCGAGTTCTTTTGTAACACAAACCTCCATGTACAAAAGCTGGTCAACTAGAACAGTGCCCCCTTTGGGCGGTCTATGCCCTCCTGACAATGGACATGGGCCGATTTTGCAGAAAGGCGCTGATAAGTGCGCTATTTATTTGCAAACCGCCGTTGTAGCTGACGAAGCCCTTGTTCTTGAACGCATTCATAAATTTGCTTACCCTCGCGCGGGTGGTACCAACCATCTCCGCGAGGGTTGCTTGGCTCACCTTCAGGGGGTTTTCCGCCTTTGATTCCTTGGTTATTTGCCCAAACAGCAACAGCACCCGTGCCAGTCGCTTTTCGCTGAAATTGAAGAATTGATCTGCCAGGTCTTCCTCGACTCGAATAACCCGGGAAAGCAGATATGCATTAAGCAACGCCGCAAACTGCGGGTCGCGCTTGAGCGTGCGAAGCGTCCTCTCCTTCTGCAAGCGAGTGATATTGGAGGGCCCAATTGATCTCGCCGTGTACATCCGCAGAGATTGCCCCCCCAGACAACCTTCGCCAAAAAAGCTACCCCGCAGCAGGACGGCGATTATCGCTTTTTTGCGACGCGTAGCGGCCATCGTGAGCTTCACCGTGCCGCTCTGGATGTAGAACACGGCATCGGCTTTGTCCCCTTGCGAAAAAATGATTTCGTTGTCTCGGTAGTTTCGCAGACTCATTCCATCACGGAATTTTTTGCGGAAAACTGTGGAACTGAAGCGGAGAGTTTGTTTCGCCATCTGTCTCTTTGGCACGATCAATTCACGTGGGAGATCCCGTTCTCCTGCCTAGAAAGGAGGCTAAATCATACGGCTCAGGAATCTGGCTCGGCTGCTCAATATAGGCCATACACAATTGCACACAGTATCTAAGTGGTTATCCCGGCAAACTGCTCTAACGACAGGGTACCGAAGGAGTTCCTGAGGACTATTCTGGTAACCCGTCAGCCCTAGAATCCGCTGGTGAATTCGCCTGCTTAAAGAATCAGCCCTACAGAGTGAAGGGCCGATCCTGAATCTGGGCGAGTTCCACGGGCGCGGAGCATTCCTCGTCGTCGTTCGCGACGTGATTGATCCGAGTGCTCGCGGGAAAGCACCGCATTAGCCGAGCATCGAGAGGCTTCAACAGTTCGAACGCCGCGGTCACATCCCTCATCCCCGGATCGAGCCAAAGCTCATAACCATCGGGTTCAAGAATGAGTGGCATCCGGACGGCTGCAGTCACGGCATTTGGAGTCGTAGTCAAGATGAAGCAGGTCTCCACCGTTTGGCCACTGGCGTCGTTCCATCGATCCCAAAGCACTGCGAACGCAAACAACTCCCCTTCGTTGACTTCGAAACAGGGTTGCTTAGATTTCCCCGTCCGCATGCCGAGTAGGGGACCAACGTTTCTGTTGGTCCCCCCTCTAAGAACCGTGAGAGTTCCCAACTCACACGGCGCAAGTTTCCGGCGAACGCTCAAGTCATGAACGCGTACGGTGCGGAGCGAACGCGCGGCGTCTGGAGAGATTCTGTAGAGATAAGGTGTCCAACTGGGATCGCAAGGATTTAGGCCGGACTGAACTTTTGACATGCCTTACGATTCGCACGGAAGCCGCAGGAAACAAGCGGACACGAACAGGCAAGCCCTGCGCGTCCACGGTGTCACCGAAGAACCACCAATCGCGTGTTTTCAGACCGTCGAAATATTTCTGCTTGATCCAACCAGCCCCTTTGCGGGGATGATGGGCTTGCGCCCAGTGCCATAGCATCCTGAATATCGCAACATCGACTCGGGCGAAAACCCGCTTGGAGACGACATCGCGGTGGTAGTGGGTCCAGCCCCCGTATGATCGGATTTAGCCGATTAATAAGAAGATGGGCGGCTCTACCCAAGTGCTCTCGAACGGTCTCCTTCACCTTGCGAGAACAGATACAACACTTTTCCGTGCGGGCTTGATAAACAGCTTCCCGTGTGGATAGCGTCGAACGTTCTGCCCAAGGAAGTCGAAACCATCTTCTATGAGCGTGATGAAGGTCTTTTCTGGAGAAGGGACCAGACCACGTTCAGTCAGGAAGGATTCGACGAGCGGCTTGACCATCATTCTCAGCAACTCCTCTGAGTGGCCGGTGACGATGAAGTCAACCGTCTGGGGAGAGGGGGCGTCTGGAAGAGCTTTCTTTAGCGCGTCTTGCCCCCAAGACCTGACGGGAAGCACGGCCCCAGCCGGCAGCCTAGGTTGCGACCGGCGGTTTGGAAAATGAAGAACTGGACGAGAGAAACCTTATCTTTAACATGGCGTTCACAACTCTTTAACAGCGCGTTCACCACGCCTTCCTAGAATCGCTGCTCACCACCAAGACAAGAACCAAGGTACCCGGCGGAAAAACTGTCTTTCCGCAGCTCAGGAGGATTATGCAGCGAAGTTGCTCATCTCTCTCAACCTCCCTCTTCGCTTTGGCGCAGGCCACGCTTCTGGCCCTGACATTTCTAACGATTGCCTCCGTAGGAGCATCCGCGCAAATCGATCGCGCGGAGCTCGAAGGGACGGTGAACGATCCATCCGGAGCCGTGATCCGGGGTGCCAGGGTGCAAGTTCTGGCGGCAGACACTGGCATCAGCCAGGAACAGCAAACCAATTCGAACGGCTACTACCGCTTCCCGGGCTTGGCGGTTGGGCGGTATACGGTGACGGTTACCGGCACCGGCTTCAAAACGCAAGTCATCGAACAAGTCGTAGTACAGGTCGGCCAGACCCGCACTTTGGATATTAAACTTGCAGTTGGCGCGGTCGCTGAGAGGGTGGAAGTCGCGGCTTCTGACGCTCCTGCCAACCGCAGTTCCGCCGAAGCGTCCACGGTCATTCGCACCGACCAGATCGCGAATCTCCCTAACAACGGGCGCGACTGGGCCAGTTTTACTCTGCTCGCGCCCTTTGCACAGGATGACGGTGGCGGCGATCAGCGCACGATACGCTTCGCCGGCCGCGCGCGTGATGACAATAACTTTCAGTTCGACGGCGTCGACGCAGGCGGCATTCAAGAGCAGGCCCAGAAATCGCAGACGCGTCTGCAAATTTCACAGGACGCAATCCAAGAGTATCGCGTCAACAGCGCCCTGTACGATGCGGAATACGGCACGCAGGCGGGCGGCCAGATCGACGTGGTTACCAAGTCGGGCACGAATAACTGGCATGGTTCAGCGTTCGGCTACATAAGGAATTCCGTGTTCGATGCGCGTAACTTCAATGACTTCGACCTCAACGGAAATCCGGCAATACCCCCATTTCGGATGGGGCAGTATGGAATGACTTTCGGCGGTCCGGTCATCAAGGATAAAACCTTCTTCTTCATCAGCTACGAAGGCCTTCGCCAGTTGCAGTCGACGACCCAGCAATTTCTCGTTCCCTCCGGTTTTTGTTGCAGCGATCTGGGGTCCGGCAATATTGCTTTCCAGCAACTGGTGTTGAATACCTCTCCGCAGATGTGCTCCATTTTGCAGGCTTACCCGTGGCGCGCATCCGTCGGCATGATTAACGGCTGTGCACCGCGCATTGCCTATCCCGACGCCGCTTTCCAATGGCAGGGGATGAGTCCGCCCGATCCGAACAACCCGGGCCTCAACAACGTTGACCAGGTCACAGCGGCGACGCCATCAACTGTCCATGAAGACACTTGGCTGGTGCGAATTGACCACAAGATCAGCGAAAAGACCTCGCTCTACGGCCGCGCGCAGCGGGACATCAGCCTAGTGAACGGTCCGAATGGCTCCAGTCTTCCCGGAGACAAACTCCAAACCATCAACCATCCGGCAAACTACATGCTGGCGCTGCAGCACTCGTTCGCGACGAATCTCTTCAACGAAACCAAGGTCTATGTCAATCGGTCGCCGTTTCACAATCCGCAGGCGAGCGTCCTCCCCTACGCAGTGAGCACAAACAACTTCGTTGGACTCAACAACAACAATGCCGACATCGAGGTTGGAACGACGTACGGAGTTGTCGACAACCTGATTTGGAGCCATGGCCGACACGCCTTCAAGACCGGCATAGAGATTCGCCGGGTCCGGCTGAACCAGGGCAAGACCGCGGACAACAACCTCTCTTTCCAAGACAATTCGGGCGATGATGAAATAGCCTTCGTGAATGCTCAGCTTTTCGGAATTTCCTTTACCGCGCCGTGGTGCTGCCATAAATTACGGCGCACATTCTATATGCCCTATTTTCAGGATGAGTGGAAGGTTACTCCCAACCTCACTCTCAACTTGGGACTCCGCTGGGAAGATTACGGGGTCGAGAATGAAGCCGACAATCGCACCACGGTTTTCGACTTCAATCAGTTTCACGGTGTCTGCCTCGGGTCGGGTTCACGAAACGGACCTTACCCGACGCCGATCAACACGCCAGCGTGCCCAAAGAATCCTGCTCTCTATAACCCCGACTACCGGAACTTTGATCCCCGTATCAGCGTCGCGTGGGCTCCGGGCGTCTTTCACGGAAAGACCGTCATCCGGTCAGGCTTTGGGATCTACCATGGTGCCGCCCAGAACGACGATTTGAACGCCGGTTTGGAAAGCGACCGGTTCACAGCCTTCGTCCATCTCGCGAGTGGGCAGAGTATTCCGCTCTTGCCGGCCTACCAGCAGACTGTCCCAGACTTGAGTGGTTTAAGCATTGGAATTCAACAGCAGCCTCGCGCTCTGCAACGACATGGACGCCGCGACCTCTATGCGGAAACTTGGGGACTAACGATTGATCACGAACTGCCCGCCAACTTTCTGGTGTCGGCACAATATCTCGGGTCACGCGGCGTGCGATTGTTTTCTCGCGGAGGGGTTAACTTCTGCACCACCAAGCCAGCTGCCGACGGTTCTTGCACTCGGGGGCTCGATCAGTACTATCCTGGCGGGGATCCGTACGGTTCGGTGGATTACAAGTCCGACATCGGGTCGAGCACTTACAACGCACTGGGTGTTAGCCTGGAACGCCGCTTCAGCGCTGGGTTGTCCTTCCAGGCACGCTACACATGGTCTCAT
>Ga0210407_10002204_pt1 | contig 16984 bp, 16 predicted proteins | sample IncBWC27MmetaG_FD_150860 | JGI IMG/M metagenome (GOLD analysis project Ga0210407, IMG submission 150860) | Forest soil microbial communities from Barre Woods Harvard Forest LTER site, Petersham, Massachusetts, United States - Inc-BW-C-27-M | ecosystem: Environmental > Terrestrial > Soil >...
GTTTCTGGAGAAAATCGCCGAAGGCTACGACATCGTCAGCGGATGGCGGAAGCGCCGCATCGACAATCTTTGGCTGCGCCGTATTCCTTCGCGCTGTGCCAACTGGCTGATGGCCAAACTGAGCGGCGTGAATATTCATGACTTTGGGACGACGTTTAAAGCATATCGCCGCGAAGTGCTGGAGCAGGTGCCTCTGTACGGCGAACTGCACCGTTTCATTCCGGCGCTGGCATCGTGGTACGGAGCCTCAATCGTCGAAGTCCCCATTCGCAACGTCAACCGCGAACGCGGGGCTTCGCACTACGGGATCTCTCGCACCTTCCGCGTATTCTTCGACCTGATTACGATTCGTTTTCTGCTGCGATACCTGGCACGTCCGCTGCACTTCTTCGGCACGCTTGGAATGTTGAGCATCCTGGGTGGAAGCTCAGTCGCAGGCTGGCTACTGGTCGAAAAATTCCTGCATCACGCCGACGTCATGACCCAACATGGCCCACTCATGATCTTTGCCGCCGTCCTCCTGCTAGCGGGACTGAATCTTCTGGCGGTTGGCCTGTTGGGCGAAATGCAAGTCCGACACTACCACGAGCCCACCCGCCGCGCTCCGTACTCCGTGGATCGCCTGCTGCGCGCCCAGAGCAGCGAAGAGCACACCATCTCCGAGTAATCGTTCAAAGCTCTGGCTGCGGTTATCTCTGCGTTTTGTAGCTAACTCTGACCGCCTGTTTCCGTCTAAACGCTCACCCTCCGCCGTTTCTGACCACGGTGGCGGCCCAGCCTTCAAAGACGAATAACGGAGTACGGACAGAATATGACAAGAGGAAAAATCCTCGCCGGTCTGCTTGCCCTTGGCTTGCAGATTCCGGTGACCGCGCATTCAACTACGCCCAGCGGCGAAGCTGTGGACTTGCTGCACCAAGCCTTGCGCCAGATGGGCGGAGAAGACAGGCTGAAAGCTTTGCGGACGATTCATTTCCAGGCAACCGGCTATCGCAATGCCTTGGAGCAATCGGAGCGTCCAGAGGGGCCATACATCGTCGAGTACGAAGAAATATCGGAGTCCCGCGACTTGGAGCATGGCCGTTGGACACAGAAAATGGAAACGAGATGGCAGGTGCAGCCCGCCGTAAAGTCGAGCATCGTGGTTGCGGATGGAGCCGTGTCGCGCAGTTTCGACAATCAGCCCGTCCCCGCCTCGCATCAACAGCTTCAAGAAGCGGAAGAACAACTGGAACTGGGGCCGGAGCGAGTGCTGCTGACGGCGCTGGCGGCTGCCGACCTGCGGCTTGAGCCCGACACGATCATGCAGTCGGTTCCGCAGCGGGTCGTGGGCTTCACCTGGAAAGCTGCTCCGGTGCGACTCTTCCTCAATCGTTATACTTTCCTGCCGACGGCCGTTGAGTGGAAGAGTGCGTACCCGAGCGACATGTTTTGGAGCGCGTGGGGTGATGTCACCACGCGTGTCTATTATTCACTTTGGTGGTTGTATCCCGGTGGCATTCACTACCCGAGGCAGTGGGATACCTTCCGCGATAATCTGCCGGACCGCGTTCTAACCATTTCCGAGTTATCGTTGAATCCTGAATTTCCTGCGGATGAGTTTGCCATCGCCGCCGATGAGCGCTCCAGTTTTGCCCAGCGCGCGAGCAACACGGTCGACGATCGTCCGCTAGGTCTTCCCAATCAGCCCGCAGTGGAACCAGCGAAGGACGTTGTTCATATTCCTGGGGCATGGAATACCACACTAGTCAAACAGAGCGATGGCATCGTCGTGATTGAAGCGCCCATTTCTTCTGGGTATTCGTCGAAAGTGATCGCTGAAGTCGACCGCCGCTGGCCCGGCGCGCCTATCAAGGCAGTCATCTCGACCTCCGATTCATGGCCCCACATCGCCGGGGTCCGCGAGTATGTTGCGCGCGGCATTCCGGTTTACGCTCTGGACCTGAACCTGCCCATCTTGCAGCGTCTGGTAAACGCTCCGCGAACGTCATTCCCTGATCTCCTCGCCAGGTCACCGCGAACCGCAGACTTTCACGCCGTATCCGAAAAGACCGTCCTCGGAGATGGACCCAATCGCCTCGAACTGTATCCGCTCCGCGGAGAAACTTCGGAGCGCCAAATGATGGTCTACTTCCCGGAGCACAAACTCCTCTACGGCAGCGACCCGTTTCAAAAGGATGGGGCAGGCGAGTATTTCTACCCGCAAACCGTGTGGGAGGTAAAACATGCCGTCGAGAGGGAGAAACTGCAGGTCGACACTTTCTTCATGATGCACATGGGACCAACCCCATGGAGCGATCTGGACAAAGCCGCGGCTCAAGCGGAGCACACAAAATAGACAATGGAGGACGCGCATCCCGCCCGCCTCGTCGGAGCACAAAGAACTTAAGCCTTCGCGAAAGCTTCCTTATTCACCACGTATGGCATCTTGGAGATATCACCAGCATAATTCCTCTCCAGGACGTCAATAAGTCCCTGTGCGCAGCGCCCCGCCATGCCCTTACTCGGATCGGTCGACAACCGTGTAGTCCGCCCAGCACTTGCGAAATGGGGATAAATCCGGCAACGATCTTCAATCGCTGGATCGCGTAGCGGTGAATCTGCCGGCAGCGGCTCCTGCTCGTAAACATCGAGTGCCGCGCCTGCGATCCAATTTTCCCGCAGCGCCTTCGCCAGGGCTGCCTCGTCCACAACGGGTCCGCGCGAACTGTTCACCAGATAAGCCGTGGGCTTCATCACGCGCAGAGTGCGTTCGTTGAATAGATGGTACGTGGGTGTCGGGCTCTCGCCTTCTCGAAGGAGCGGAACGTGAACGCTTACAAAGTCGGCCTGTCTGAGCGCATCGTCGATCGTCGTGTACTTGATCCAGGTCTTTTCCCGCTGTATACCGCGCGCATGGCGCAGGTCCATCACTTCCTGGGTGGCCTTTACGTACTCGTGGTTCTGGTAGGCCGGGTCGTAGCAGAGAATATTCATATCGAAGCCCGTGCATTTCTTGATCATGGCGAGGCTAATTCGCCCGGTGCCGATGACCGCGATGGTTTTCCCAGTGACTTCGTCTCCGAGGAACGGCAGGTAAGGATGCCAGTATCCCCACTGGTTGTCGCGGGTAAGATGTTCGGCCGTCCACATTTTGCGAACCAGCACGCCCAGCATGAAGAACGCGAATTCGGCGGTAGCTTCGGTCAGTACGTCGGCAGTGTGCGTGAATGGGATCTTGTAACGGTTGGCATCGGCGCGATTGATGTTGTCAAAGCCGACCGCAATCTGCGCCACTACCTTGAGGTGTCCCTTGCCCGCCTCGAATACTTCGGCATCGATCTCGTCGCGCAACGTGGTAATCAATCCGTCGATGCCGGATTTCACTCTCTCGATTATCAAGCTCTTGGGCGGCGCTTCCGGCTTGGGATACACTTCGACGTCATATCCCCGTTTGCGCAACAACTCGATGGATTCCCCAATATCGCAGGTGGCAAACACGCGGAATTTTGCAGTCATCGTTCTCTCTGGTCGGAAATGTGTCCGCCACGGGCAAGGGTCCTGCCCGCTTGTGCGAGAACAGCAAATCATCTTACCGCGGGTGATTGGTAAGTGGCGATGCAGACGAGTTGCCGAACCTGTTACAGTTTGAAATATTAGGCATGGACCGGGCTATTTTGAAGTCTTAACGGCGTCCCTGCGAATCTAGCCAATCGTAGAATTCCTTCCTTTGGCGGCGGCGTTCTTTGCTGCTGGTTGGTATCTTGTCCGCTACGTTGCGCCGCTCGAAAAACCACTGCCATGCGCGCGTCAAGACAACCGCTGACAGTCCGTACACGATCAATGTGAGCAAAATCGGCGAATTTGTATGGAAATGGAGGAAAATCCCGACCGGGAAAGATGCGGTGGCCATTCCCATCACGCTAGCAGCGATAGATTGTGTACGACCGCGCCAAGCGGAGGGTTTTTGAGATTCCATCACGGCACGACTCCTAGTGCTATCGCTACAATAGTCCCACCAACTTTTCCAAACTCCAAACATGATCTCTGAGACCGACTTCCAGTGCAGGAACGCGCCACACGACAAACCATCATGGCATAGACGGAGGCCGGGCGCTGTTGGCTGTGGGTTTCAAACGTAACAGTACCCAGTTCCCCCGGCGAGTGTCCTGAACCTTTCCGTACATTCGTCCGGAGCCAGCCCTACGCGGACTCGAAGGGGGCTGATGAATTGCTCATCCAGTCACCGCGTTAAGTCTGCGCTACCAACATTGCAAGCCCAAGGACGCCTACGAGAAGACTCTACGCTCGGCGGTCGAAAGGACAGTAGCCGATGGGGGCTACGAACTCGATCCCTGGGGACTAGTCCGCCGCTGAGAACTCGTTCTCAGAAAGTGGATTGCGCCCATGCACAAATGCGACACCGACAGGGACTACAAATTCTGTTTGGTCCACTGATCCACGCGCCCCAGCGCCTTGTTCAGATTCTCCAGCGAATTGGCCACGCTGAAACGCAAATAGCCTTCCCCATAATCGCCAAACGCCGTTCCCGAAAGGCACGCCACGCCTGCATCTTCCAGCAAAGCATCCGCCAGCTTTTTCGACTTCCATCCTGTCTTGGTGATATTGGGGAAAACATAAAACGCGCCCCTGGGAACGCGGCAGGAGAACCCCTTGATCCGGTTCAACCCTGCCACAAACACGTCCCGCCGCTTTTGAAACTCCACGCGCATCAAGTCCACGGGCGTTTGACTGCCGCGAAGGGCTTCGATGCCGGCAACCTGCGTAAAGCTGGCGGTACACGAATTCGAATTCGTCATGAGACGAGTCATGTGAGCGGCGAGGTCCGGCCGCATCACCCCGTACCCCATCCTCCATCCAGTCATCGCATAAGTTTTCGAGAAGCCGTCGAGGAGGATGGTGCGCTCTTTGAAGCCGGGTTCGGCCATGATGGAGTGGTGGCGCTGCGCATCGAACATCAGGCGGCTGTAAATTTCGTCCGAGAGCACCATAATATTTCGATCACCGATGATTTTGGCGATGCGTGCAATGTCCCGCTTGCTGAGCGTGCCTCCCGTGGGATTGTGGGGCGAATTCAAAATGATGAGGCGGGTGCGATCCGTAATCAGATCCGCCAGTTCTTCCACATCGAGGCTGAAATCCTTTTCTTCCCACAGGCGGATGGGCACGGCCTTGGCCCCCACGTAATGGATCATGGATTCATAAATCGGGAAGCCAGGGTTGGGATAAATAACCTCATCGCCCACATCCGCTAGCGCCAGCAGCGAAAAGAAAATAATGGGCTTGCCGCCAGGAACCACCACGACCCAATCGCTGGTGACTTTAATTCCGCGGCTGCGCTCGATCTCGTCGGCGATGGCCTGACGCAACTCGGGCAGTCCCGCCGACGGACCGTAATGTGTCCAGCCTGCCTTGAGAGCGTCGATTCCGGCCTCGACAATGTGCTTGGGCGTATCGAAGTCGGGCTCGCCAATTTCCAGGTGGACAATGTCTTTGCCCTGACGCTCCAGGGCGCGCGCCTTGTTCAGCACTTCAAAGGCAGTCTCGGTGCCCAGCCGCGACATGCGGTCGGCCAGTCGGAGTTCGTACTGCATAGCTTTTTCCATGGTCGCAAGAGTGGTCATTATAGCTTCCTCCGTGGCTCGGTGCACCGGCGCGGCTTGATTCCTTGCTCAGGACGACAACGCCACTCGATATTATGCCACTTTCTGGCTGCGTCCATTGTCGCGCTGTTACCGAATGCAAGTCACGCTCATCGGTCATATAGCAGAGAATCACTCATTGAGGAAGCGGCGGGTGGCCCACTAAAACCGTTCCTTGGTTGAATGGGCGCCTGCGATTTAGCTTCCCTTGCGGTACAGGAGGTCGCGTATGGCTTGCCTGCGAGCCTCGTTGGCTTCACGCACGGACTTGCGCTCGTCGGCGTCCATGCGGCGCGGAGTTATTGGGGCAGTTGGTTCGGGGGTGCTGCAGTCCGGACAGCGGTCGGCAAACCCGGGTTTATCCGGCTTCAACTCGAACTCTTCCATGCAGACGCTACAAACTTTTATAGGGAAAGGCATTTAAGCTCCATCATACGACCTCGTGAGATTCTACGGCAGCTTCAGCGCTGATGCCGCAAAGGTTTGCATCTTGACGGCCTTCATGTGCGAGCGGACAATGGGAGCCTCTCCTGGACGATCAGGAATCCAGGGAATAGAGAGGCAAAGGAGAATTCACGATGGGCATGAAGCGAACGATAGCAGTTCTTGTGGGCGTAGCACTGCTCGCGCCCGGCCTGGCGATGGCGGCGCCGCAGTGCTTTTCGCCATTCAGCGGAGTTTACATTCGATTCGAAGAACCTGTGACCGACTCGGCGGTAGCGCGGAACGGACGGGTGTTTGGAGCTTTGTCGTCGTGCGCCGGACTTGCATCCTGGCCCGTGGTCGGCAACTCGTACCACAGCAAGACAGACGGTTTGGTCGTGGCCTTTCGCGCGTTTACCGTTGATGCTAATAACTGCGGCGCGGTGGATTGGATTGGCACCCTGAAGGGTAAGCCGCTTTCCGGTCCGTTCCAGCTATTCAATCAGAGGACCAACTTCGGAAACTCAGGCACGTGGACACAAGTTGCTTGTCCGGCCCCGCCCGAAAATGGCGTGAAGCTACCTGCGGGAGTTGACCCCTTGGGAAACATTGCGAAATAAAATGCTTCAGGCAACATCACGTCCCGCATGGTGGCCCTTGCGGGACGTGCTTTTTATCTGGCTCTGCGGTGCTCTGCTCTTGCGTGTCCCTTTGCAAACAAGTGGGCGCGTCGTCCTCCATTCCCTCTCGTATTTTTGCTTTTGCGTATCCCCGTATTTTTGCTTTGCGTATCATGGTTGCGTATGTTTTCCCACCGCACCGACTGGAAGCTCACGCCCAACCGCTTGACCGAAGCGCAGCGGGAGTTGCTGGCTGCGGGCAGGGATGTGCTCGACCTGACGATTTCAAATCCTACCCGCGCCGAGTTGCATTACGAAGCGGAAACCATTCTTCAAGCCCTGGTCAACCCTGGAGCGATGGATTACGATCCTCAGCCCAAGGGCTTGCTCAGCGCGCGCGAGGCGGTGGCTGGCTATTACCGAAAGCAGCATGGCGAGATCGATCCCGAGTCGATTGCGCTCACCACCAGCACAAGCGAGGGTTATTCTTACGTCTTTCGTCTGCTGTGCAATGCGGGCGATGAAATTCTGGTGCCCAAGCCCAGCTATCCGCTGTTCGAGTTTCTCGCCGACTTGCAGGATGTGAAGTTGGTGCCGTATCCGCTGCTCTACGATCATGGCTGGCAGATCGACTTTCCATCTTTGTATAAGGCAGTCAGTCATCGCACTCGCGCAGCGGTGGTCGTTCATCCCAATAATCCCACGGGATCATTTGTCTCGGATGAAGAGCGAAGCGCTCTCAACAATTTCTGTCGCGAATACAATCTGGCGGTTATTGCGGATGAGGTCTTCCTGGACTACGCGCTCGACGGCGTTGCTCGTTCGACCTTTGCCGCCGATCAGAACGTTCTGACGTTCACCCTGAGTGGCCTGTCGAAGATTTCCGGCCTGCCGCAGATGAAGCTGGCATGGATCGCGACCAGCGGTCCGGAAGACGCCGTGGCTGCCGCGCTGGCGCGCCTGGAGGTGATCGCCGATACCTATTTGTCGATGAATGCGCCCATTCAATTGGCAGCGCCTGTGCTCTTGGAGCAGCGTCATTCCATACAAGCGTTGCTGCTGGATCGGGTGCGGGCGAATTTGAGCGAACTGGATCGCGGATTGGCCCGGCAGAAAACCTGTAGTCGCCTCGAACTGGAAGGCGGATGGTATGCGGTGCTGCGGGTTCCGGTGACGCAGTCTGACGAAGAACTTGCGATCGAGATCTTGCGCAAGCTTTCTGTGCTGGTCCATCCCGGGCATTTTTATGATTTCTCCAGCGATGGATACCTGATCATAAGTTTGATCGTGCCGCCGCAGGATTTTCGTCATGGAATGGCGCAAGTGCTGGAGCTGCTAAATCAGTAGGACGCGACTCACTAGACAGCGTGCAGGTGTCCAGAAGCAATCGTGGAAAAATTGGATTCCACTTCGGCTCCCAATCCACTTATACTTGCGCCGATGCTTCGCTGCGACAAGCGCAGATCGTCCTAACGCTATGATCCTTACTATCGATCACGGAGCGGTTCGCGAGCTGCAACTCAATCGTCCCCCGGCGAATGCGCTCTCTCCGGATTTGATTGTCGCGCTCAAGCAAGCCGTTGAATCGGCCGCTTCTGATGGCGCTCGGGCACTTGTACTTTCTGGCGCTGCGGGCCGATTCTCGGCTGGCCTCGATGTCCCATTGCTGTTGACCCTTGATCGACCAGCGATTAGCGCTCTGTGGCGCGAGTTTTACGCCTTGCTGCGCGCGCTTGCGCTCTCTCCGATTCCGATTGCCGCCGCGCTCACTGGACACGCTACCGCGGGCGGAACCGTGCTTCCAATCTTTTGTGATTTTCGGGTCGCCGCCCAGGGCGAGTGGAAGCTCGGACTCAACGAAGTGCAGGTCGGACTCACGCTTCCGCCGGTGATTTTTGCAGGACTGCGACGCTTGATCGGAGTGCCTCAGGCAGAGAGACTCGCTGTCGGAGGCCTTTTGATTTCTCCCGGTGAAGCTGCCAGGATTGGTCTGGTCGACGAACTGGTTCCTCTGGATCAAGTCGTGGGCCGGGCGATCGACTGGAGCCGGGGGCTCTTGGCATTGCCGGTCGATGCGATGGCTGCAACCCGTCGTCGAGCTCGCGCCGACCTGTTCGAACTTTTTGCTGCATCGTTCGACCTCGAACTTGACCAGGTCAACGCCAACTGGTGGAGTCCCGAGGCCCAGACCACGCTGCGGGTGCTGGTCCAGCGGCTGGCCAAGAAGAAGACGTAGCAGCTGTCCGGCCCGAGAAGAAGGCTTCGTAGTTTGCGGCCTGTAGCGAAACCATCTTCACCCTCAACCGGCGATTTTGGCTTGTATGCCTTCGCCGTAAGCGCGCTTTTCCCTGCTGGGCCCCGCCTAGGCGTGGATCTGTTCGAGGTGTTTCAAGGTGGGTAAAGCTCGAATGGATTTTCCCGACCTTTGCTCGGCAAGGCGGATTTCATAAAGACTTTGCAGGTTCAGCCAGAATTCCGCGCTGTGCCGAAGAAGTGAGCCATACGCAGCGCAGTGTCGCCAGTGATGGCTCGCCGCCGATTGATTTCTGTGATGCGGTTTGTGGGAACGCCCAGTTGTCGAGCTGGTTCAGCGGCGCTCATTCCCAGTTCGCTGAGTTCTCCCGCCAAATGTTCTCGGGGATGAATCGCAGTCCGTGCCATGACATTCTCCTAGCGGTAATCACATCCCCAGCCTACGCAAAACGCGAAAGGCTGGGCCACCCCGCCCCAGTCGAAGTTGGTCAGAGTCTTGAAGCCTCACGGAGTGATTTGGAAAACGGTGCCGCCGGAGTTGGCTCCGCCGCTGTTGGTTGTACCGTATAAGTTCCCCGCCGCATCGAAAATCACGCCGTCAAACGGGTTTGCTCCGGTGCGGTTCTCGAAGTTGTAAAGAACCGTGTTGGTCCACTGACCGTTCACTTGGCTCAACTGAAAAACTGTGCCCTTGTTCTGACTTCCCGCACCGGTCGTACCATACAAATTCCCGGAGGCATCGAAGATCAAGTTGCCGCCGGAGCCGCTCCCGTCAGAGTTGCCGTTGAAGCTGTGCAGCACATTTTCGCTCCACTTCCCGTCCGCGCCGGGAGTGAGCTGAAAGGCAGTACCACAGCCTCCGCTGCTGAAGCAGTACGCGCCACCCCCACCGGTGGTACCATAGAGGTTTCCCTGCGCATCAAAGATCAGCCCGGCAAAAGGGTGGGCCCCGTCTACACAGCGATGCACGGTGCAGAAGCGGTACAGCACGGTCTCGGTCCAACTGCCGTTTGCGCCGGGCGTTAACTCGAATACAGTGCCGTAACTACGGCCGCCCGCGTAGGTCGTTCCGTATAGATTTCCGTTCGCACCAAAGATGAGGCTAGCCTCCGGGTTTGCCCCGTCCCGGCTAGTCGCGCCGTTACCCTTGAAGGAATGCAACCCCGTATGAATCCACTGTCCGTTAGTCCCAAGCGTCAGCTTGAAGACAGTGCCGCATCCATTCGGAGGAGCGCACCCAACCTCACCACCCCACTCCGTTGTGCCATACAGGTTTCCAGCGCCATCGAAGATCAGGCCAGCCCGGGGCTGAGCCCCATCTTTGCCCTTGAGGTCGAAGCTGTGCAGGATCTTTTCAGTCCAACCGCGGTTGGCGCCGGGCGTCAGTTCAAAGACGGTTCCGTTGTTGTGAGCGCCGCCTGCCGTGGTCGTGCCGTATAAGTTTCCGGCCGCGTCAAGGATCAGGCTGGCATAAGGACTGGCCCCGTCTTCACCCTTTCCAAAGCTGTGCAGCACCTTCTCGGTCCATTTGCCCTTCGGGTTGAGCGTCAACTGGAAGATCGTGCCAGCCTTAAACGCGCCGCCCCCGTAAGTGGTGCCGTATAGGTTCCCGGCCGCATCAAAAACGACGCTGCGATACGGGCCTGCCCCGTCGTCGCCTTCGCCGAAGCTGTGCAATACCTTCGCGGTGTCGGCCGCAGAGACTGGCAGCACAGTGATCAGGAATTCGGAAATGATCACTAAAACCGTTACCAGAAGGATAAGAGCTTTCTTGCTTGGCGTGGATTCCTCCTCATCGCGCGGGCGAACTGCTATACCGAATTCGGAGCCGTCCGCTCCTCCAATCCGAATTTACAATATTTCCTTCAGGGGCAAAAGCCCGATGTTTGCGGACTCGATCGGCACGGCTGAAGCGGCGCCCTTCCCAGCACGACACGAACAGCTTACAAGAGAATCTGCTCTTGACTACGAATTCCGTTCGCTAGCTTTTCAGAAATGGGTTGTGCTCGCGCTCTTGACCGATGGTGGTTTGGCGGCCGTGGCCGGGGATTACTACGGTGTCGTCGGGGAGGGCGAGAAGTTTGTCGTGCAGCGAGGCGATGATTTTTTCGAAGGAGCCGCCAGGCAGGTCGGTGCGGCCGATGCTGCCGGCGAACAGGGTGTCGCCGGCGATCAGTTTCTTCTCCGCAGGGAAATAGAGGCAGACGCTGCCCTCGGTATGTCCGGGGGTGAAGAGTACGTTGGCGGTTAGGGAGCCGGCCTTCACCGTGTCGGCTTGTCCGATGTTTTGATCGATCTGCACTTTGCCTGGGGGGGCCACCCCGATCCATGTGGCTTGGATGTCCAGCATCTTTAGCAAATCAAAATCGTTCTGGTTTAGCAGGATGGGGGCGCCGGTGGCGGCACGGAGTTTCATGGCTCCGCCGACGTGATCGATGTGGGCGTGGGTGATGACGATTTGCTTTACTTGGAGGTTGTGCTTGCGGAGCAATGCGAGAATGGTTTCGATCTCGTCGCCGGGATCGATAACCATGGCCTCGTGAGTGGTTTCGTCTCCGATGATGGAGCAGTTGCATTGCAGCGGGCCTACGGGGAGGATTTCGTGGATCATAAAATCTCAGTGCCGGGCCAATGGTCGTTTGTCGTTAGCCAACGACTCGGGACCAACGACCGACGACTATTTTTGTGGAGAGGTGGCGGGTGTCGCGGGCTGGGATTTGGCTGGCGAGCCCTTAACTCCTTGCAGAACCGAACTCGTACCGGTGTGGCGGGAGGCGGCGACCGAGAGGGTGATCGAAGTCACCATGAAGATGATAGCTGACCACGTGGTGGCTTTGGAGAGAACCGAAGCAGCGCCGCGGGGGCCGAAGGCGGTCTGGCTGCCCATGCCGCCGAAGGCCGCGGCAATGTCGCCGCTCTTGCCGCTCTGCAGCAGTACTACAATGATGATAAAGAAACAAACGGTGATGTGGACGAGAGTGATTAGTGTGATCATGAAGTCAATAATTCCTTGCCGAGGATGGTCATCCACGGAAAACTGGTGCTAAGTTGGACAGCAGATTTCGCTCTACATTATGGCGCTGATAAAACGGATGTTGCCCAGTTTCCGCTAGTGCTGGAATGTGCCTGATCCGAAATCCCGTCCCCGTTGCAGGCTTATTGTACGATGCGCGGGCGGCGGAACACAATCCCACACTCGACCTGAAAAAAAAGGCCCGCTCCGTGGGGAGCGGGCTGGCGAGGCGTACAGAGCTTATAGAACTTGGACGCGTGAAAGTTCCCGTTGTTATGACGCACCAGGATGGTGTTTTACTAACAGAAGCTGTCAAGGTGATATGTCATGGGGCTGGTTTGTGTTATGCGCTTACAAAGCGCGACCAGGGACGGATCGGACGCGTTCGAAAACCAAAAAACTCCCGTCCAGCAGGCGGCCCAGCCTCATGGACGGGAGAAAAGAGGAAAACACTCAGGAGGAGAAGCTCTCGTGCTAGTGAAAGGCCGCCAGCCAAAATCACTGGCGGCCATTTCTCTCCCTTACCAACTGATGTAAAGACGCAAGAGGGTGCAACTTTACTAACAAAGATTCACCTGTTCGCGAGTTCGGCCTTCTTAAGCTGTTCCCTGCGGCGGTTACCGCGTGGCTGGACCGTTTGCCGAAACATCCCGTTCTCCATCGCAACGCCCGCAGGCACCACTGGGGCTGCGGCGATTGCGTATCGCTGAAAGCGAAGCCCTGATACGCTGGCGGTGAAGCCGTCAAAGCAGTCGGACATCGATTACTCGCACCTGCGGAAACCATGCTTGCAGGGTGACGCAGAGGACCTTGATTTACTAACAAGTTTGCAAGCCAAAAAAATATTTCTTCGGGACAGGCTAAAATGGCATTTTCCGGTGTATAAACTTCTGGCTCTTTGGTTTGTTTCGCAATGAGCCATAGCCGGAGGCGAGGGTAGCAGGGGCTTGAAGATGGCGCAGGAACATATCCTGAATCTGTCGCGGGTGTTCGGTGCGGAGCAAACCGAAAACCTGCGCAAAAGTCAGCAGTTGGAAGATCGGATCGTCGAGTTGTACGCGACCATGCGTCCTTCGTTGCTGGGCTACGCTTACCATGTTGTCGGCTCCACAGGGGATGCGGAAGACCTGGTGCAGAGCGCGTTTCTCAAGCTTTTCGATCAGTTGAAACGCAATGCTAAGATCGAAAATCTGCGCAGCTGGCTGTATCGCGTGGTGCACAACCTCGCCATCGATTACGTGCGCCGGAAGGGGAGCCGGGAGGCCACGCAGGCAGAGTGGCTGGCGCTGCGCAACCTCACGGATACGGTCCATTCGGCGGAACACGACCTGATTCAAAAGCAACGGATTGCCGGGTCGCTGAAGGCTCTGAATGAGCGGGAGCGGCATTGCCTGATGCTGCGGGCTGAAGGATTGAGTTATGTGGAAATCGGGGACGTTCTTGGGCTTAGTCAAAAGTCAGTGAGTGTTTATCTTGCCCGGGGCTTGAAGAAGTTTGGAGGCGCGCGATGAACGCGCCGAGCAGGCAGTTGCTGATTCCACCCCACCTCAGCGACGAGAAGCTGGTGGCTTATCTGGATGCGGAACTGTCACGCGCGGAGATGGATGCGGCACGGTCCCACGTGGGAAGTTGCTGGAGTTGCCGCAGCCGGGCGGCCGAGGTTCAGGCGGGCATCGACAATTTCCTGCGGGCGCGGGCGGAGCTAATGCCGGACGACTCTGTCCTGGCAGACTCGAGGGTCGAACAGTTTCGGCAACGTTTGGCGCGACATGCCACTGCGGCTGAGGCGGAACTCCCGCCCCTCCAGGAGCGGATTGAAGATTGGGGCAGTCGCTTTCGTGGGCAGGTTGCCGGCGTCTTCCAACAACGGCAAGTGGTGTTGGCTTCGGTGGTTGTAGTTTGTTTGCTGGTGGCGATGTTCACCGATTCCCTCAACACGCGCGTTTCCGCCGATACCGTGCTGCTTCGCGCCGAAAATTACGAAACCAGCCACCTCCCGGAAGCAGGGAAGGTAACACGATCTCTGGTTCGCGTCGATCGATTGGATCACAAGAATAATGTGCAAAAGCAACTCGGTACTCTCACGCTGGTGCGCGACTCAGTAAGCCCCTTGGTGTACGTCAGTGCACGATCGGTTTCGGGTGAGGTGGAGACAGCAACGGTCAAGGATGTGAAGGAAGTGGCAACTCCGCTGCTGCACGTCCTATTGTCGGATGGCAACGTTGCTTCATCGCTGGTGCAGTACCTGAGTTCGCAGCAGTGGGTTCCGGATTTTTCGGTAGGCGAATTTCGCCAGCTTGCACAATGGGGAATCGGAGGTGAGGCTCTTGCGCGGCGCCAGGGTGGAAACTTTGAGCTCCACTATCCTTTCGCACCCAACCATCCCTCCGGCATCGCCGAGACGCTTCTGCAGGTCGATGCCCGAGACTACTCCCTCACCAGTCTGAGCATCTTTACGAACGGAGATGACAGCGAGTACCGGTTTACGCGCACCTCGTTCCTGGCGGAGCCCCGCACCTCCGAAGTGGCCCGTCTGTTTGCGCCGGGTGAGCTTTCGAAAACACCGGCCGGCCCCGGCCGCGCCCTGCCAGAGCTAAGACGGCCAGTCCCTCTCGCCTACGCAAATTCTCATGCCACCGAAGCCGAGGTCTCAGTGGCCGAGGCTCTCCACCGGGTGGACGCTTGTCTGGGAGAAGAAGTTTACCTGTTTCCCATGTCGGACGGATCGCTTCTCGTGCAAGGACTGGTGGACAGTGGCGCCCGCCGCGACATCATTCGGAAAGCTTTGAAATCGGCGACTGGCCCGCTTCGCGTCGAGGTATACGTTCCGCGCGAGCTAAAGAACGGGTCTGAACTCTATCCTTCTCCTGACCCGTCGGTGAAGGAATCCCCAAGCGGAAACAGTTCTCCTTCCGCGACGCTCGCCGACCTCTCCGGGGCAACCATGCCGCTTCATGACACCCTTTATGCGCACTTCTATAAGCCAGGAGGTTCGGCGGAAGATGTCAACAAGCAGGTGGCTTTGTTTTCCAATGAGATCGTAACCCTGGCTCGGCAGACGTTTCTGCATGCCTGGGCTCTGAAGCGGTTGGATCGTGAGTTTTCACCCGAGCGCACGTCCGGACTGCCGGCTTCCGTGCTCCAGAAGATCGAGCAGATGCGGCGCGACCACGATCATTGGATTTCAACGATCACGCATCGTCAGACCGATATGCTTTCTCCCATCGCGGGCCCGGACATCACGTCGAGCGTAGCCCAAGCGGTGGCCGGGCGAGAGAGCAGCGACACTTTGCTGCGCCTGGCGCAGGAACAGAACGACCTTGTCCGCTCGCTTTTCACAACTTCCCAGCGGATTCCGGAGACGACAACCAGCCTGACCCGCCTGATGGTTGTCTTGCGACATCTCGGCAGTTGAACACAGGCTTGAATCTTTCAATCGAATGCTCGGTGAATAGCGCTCCGATTAGGTTATTCGTAGCGCAGGGCCTCGATGGGATCGAGGTTCGCAGCTCGCACCGCCGGAAGCATGCCGCTGACGATGCCGACCAGAGCAAGAATCGCAGTGGCAATCAGCAGGATTTGTGGAGCGACAATGAGGCGGATGTCGCCCGCCTCGGCATGCGACGCCATCGCACTATACAACGTCAGCTTCCCCACCGAAAGCGAAATTGCGTATGACAGCAGGATTCCCAGCACTCCTCCGACAGCGGTAATCACCATGGCTTCGGCGAGGAACTGAAACAGGATGTCTCTGCGGCGGGCGCCCAGTGCTTTCTCCACTCCGATCTCGCGGGTGCGCTGGGTGACGGAGACCAGCATGATGTTCATCAGTCCGATGCCACCAATGCCCAGAGTAATGGTGCCGATGAACGCCAATAGAACTTTCAGTCCCATGCTGATGATGTTGAATTGATCAAGCTGTTTCGCCGCATCGAAGATGAATACTGCGCGCTCGTCGGTAGGCTTGAAGCTGTGCGCAAGTCCGAGAGATTCGCGAATAGTCTTCGTAAGCTTTTCATGGTCCAGCCCCTCGGAGTCCAGCCAGATTCCGCCCAGGTGGTGGTTGTCCTGGAGAACGTCCATCGAGGTGAAGGGAACATAGACGACGCGGTTATCATCGTCGTCACCTTCCTGCATGCGCGGTGCGAGCACGCCGACGACTTGGAACGTCACGCCATCGAGCCGGACTGACTCGCCAACAGCGGGCATTCCGGAAAACAGTTTTTCCTTGGCTTCAGAACCAAGCACAGCATAAAGTCCGTGACTGAAATTATCCTGGTCGTTCAGAAAACGACCTTCCGCGACGTGCAGGTTCCAGATGTCGAAAATCGCTGGATCAATCCCCCAAAGCGGAAAGCTAAACGTCCGCGGCCCATGCTGTGCCGTGCCCTGCTTGTCGGATTGCCGAGAAACATGGCGAACCAGAGGCACCGTGTTCCGTAGCAACTCGACGTCGTCGTTGGTAAAGCGGATTTGCACTCCTGCTTTGTTGCCGCCAGCTTGCTCGGAGGTCCGGTTGGGAAATATTCCCACCGCAGTCGCGCCAAAACTTTGGAAAATGTTCTCAATCGCCCGTCCGAAGCCCTGACCGTAGGAAAGCAGCAAGACCACGGTCGCAATGCCCCAAGCCATGCCCAACATGGTGAGCACGGTCTTGCGAAGGTCGTGCCGCATGGCGCTGTATGCCTGCTCGAGCAAATCGCGGCTCATGTCTATTCCTTCCTGAGGGCTTCCACTGGTTGCAGCATCGCCGCCTTCCGGGCGGGATACAAACCAGCAACCACACCGGCGAGCGCGAGCGAACCAATGGCCAACGCTGCAGTTGCGGGAACCAACTTGGGAGTATCCCACCCGGGAGGCGACGGCAGAAAGGACAAAGCCTTCATGATCGCCGCCGCTACACCCATTCCAATTCCGCCGCTGAGCAAGGTCAGGAATGCGCCTTCGACAAAAAACTGAAACATAATACTGCGATTAGTGGCGCCAATGGCTTTTCGCAAACCGATTTCGCGAGTGCGATCGGCAACCGCGAC
>Ga0210407_10002205_pt1 | contig 16981 bp, 16 predicted proteins | sample IncBWC27MmetaG_FD_150860 | JGI IMG/M metagenome (GOLD analysis project Ga0210407, IMG submission 150860) | Forest soil microbial communities from Barre Woods Harvard Forest LTER site, Petersham, Massachusetts, United States - Inc-BW-C-27-M | ecosystem: Environmental > Terrestrial > Soil >...
AGCGAGTCCGCTGCCGAAACCCTGTCCGCCGATTTAGTCATCGACGCCTCAGGCCGCGGGGTGCCCACGTTGGCGTTCTTGAAAGCGTGCGGCCATGCCTTACCGCCGGAATCTTCGATCGGGATTGACATTACTTATGCGACGGCGACATTTGCAATTCCCGACTCTGCACCGACGGATTGGAAGGTATTGGCTGTGATGGGAGACCCGCAGAATCGCAGCGGCGGCGGCGTGTTCCCGCTGGAGGGCCGCCGCTGGATGGTCACTGCCGCCGCCATGCACGGCGAGAAACCTCCCGGCGAGGCCAATGGCTTCATGCACCACGTACAGCAAATGCGCACGCCAACGATGTATGAGGCCATCCGCGGCGCCGAGCGCATTGGGGACATCGAGCGCTTTTTGTTTCCGGCGAGCGTGCGCCGTTATTTTGAGCGACTGGAATCCTTTCCTCGCGGGTTGCTCCCAGTCGGCGATGCGATATGCCACTTCAATCCCATTTTTGGCCAAGGCATGAGCGTTGCCGCCATCGAAGCTTGCGAACTGAAGAACCTTCTAATGGCGCTGGCCAATCAAGCTGATCCTCTTGCTCGACTGGCACTGCCATTCTTTGCCGCAATCACTCCGGTCGTCGACGCACCGTGGGGAGTCGCAAATCTGGATTTTGTTTATCCCAAGACGCGCGGAGTGCGCCCCGCAGGATTCGATGGCACTTTAATGTTCGCGGCCGCATTGACGCGTCTGGCGGCACGCGAGCCGGAGACGCATAAACTAATGACGGAAGTCCAGCATTTTCTGCGCTCGAGCGATGCGTACCGGGAACCTGCATTGATGCAACGAATCAAGGCTGAAATGGCATCGGCGTGATGTCAATCCAATGCTCGCCGGCGCCGTCGTAGTCGTTCATTTTGCGATTGTGCTGTTCGTCGTGGCGGGAGTACCTCTCGTTTACCTGGGCGTCGCGCTGCGCTGGGCATGGGTGAGAAACTGGCGCTGGCGCGTGCTGCATCTCGCTGCCATCTTGGTGATTGCGGCCGAGTCTCTGTTGGGGATTGTATGTCCCCTGACCGAGTGGGAAGACACACTGCGCGGCCGGCAGATCGCGGGCGGCTTCATCGAACGCTGGATTGACCGGATCCTGTTTTACGACGCTCCCGCCTGGGTGTTTACAGCGGCTTACGTGGCGTTTGCCGCGCTCGTTCTTTTGACGTGGATAGCAGTGCCGCCCATTCGCGACGCGCGCAAGCGATGAGCTAAAGTCCCGCCGGCAGCTTCGGTGGCTTTGCGCTCACCACCGCATCACCCGGTGCCGGAATCGTCGCGCCGCCGTTGGCCACCAATTTCGGCAACGCCTGCGCATTCGGCCCTCCCCACGGGTTGGGCGCTTGTATGTTGGGTGTTGGGCTGGGCGCCGGCGGTTGCCTAATTGCGCTGCCGAAAGCAGGTGGCACCGGGCGAACCAATTTTGCGTCGACCCGTACAGCGAGCGAGGCAGAGGTGTCGACTCGGGGAATGCCAAACGGCGCAAGTCCAAGCAGATCGATCACGGTCTTCGGGATCACCGCGTGGGAGTGCCAGTTGGTGTCGATCCCCTGCCGAACTTGCCCGCCGAACATCAGCATCGGGATGCGCGGACCGCCGATAATCTGAAAGCCCGCCGGATGCAGGGCATCGACTACTGTTTCGGCGTTCGGTGTCGACACATGGTCGGCGTATCCGCCCCAATCGTCCCAGGTCAGTATAAAAACGGTGTTGGCCCAGCCGCCCGCCTTGACGACAGCGTCGACTCGTTGCCACGACAGGTTCTGCCCCTTGGTCACATACTGGGGATTCGCTGTCTGATCCGGCGCATGCTCGTCATAACCCGCAGGACTCCACACGAATGAGAAGTCGGGCAAAGTCCCCGCAGCGGCCATCGCGGTAAATGCATCATCAGAGGGCTGAGTGGATGCGTGGATACTCGCGCGGCTCTTGGGGTCTGCCAATTCTTTGTAGAACTTCAGGGGATAAAGGTCGGTTCCGGTAAACGCGCCCCACGTGTGCCCGCCGGCCTCCACATGCTTGAAGATCGTGGGCAAGTCCCACACCGGAGAGGTCCCGCTCGGTGGGTTACGCAGCGTCGGCGTCTGTCCGCCGACGGCGAGCATGTGGCCCGGCGTTGAGTTTGTGCCCAGCCCGAAGTGGTAGTCGCAATAGGTGAACTGCTTCGCGAGCCAACTGTAGAACGGTATGATCGCGTCGTTATCGATCTGCAAAGTCGTCGGCGCGTAGTCCCCAATCTTGTAGTGCACCCAGGCATTCCGATCGTGCGGGGGGTCCGGCAACGGTGGTGCCTTGAGCAATTTTCCACGGTTCTGAATATCGGCACCCCAGGAAGCCAGAGTGGGAAAGTAGAAGTCGGGAGTCTTGTTCTCCTGCATCAAGATCACAGCGCGTACCATGTTGAATGATCTCCATGGGTCAGGCCTAAGACTGAATCGGCCGGCGTCCGCGGGGCATTGGTCCGCAGTGGGGCCCCGCAATTATCTCCGATTTCGCCCTGCAGCTGCGGGTCTTTGGTTTCGCCGGGCCTATGCGAGGTCCATTGACTCCATAAATACTTAGGGATATGAATCGCAATTCGTTTTCGCGTCCCAAACAGATTGAGGAGTCTGGTCAATGAGTCACCCAATTCGCCGTCCGTCAGCCGCGCCGCAATGGCCAAGCTACAAAGGCACATCGCAATACGTAGGCACCAGCCCTGTGGCCATGGTGGCGATCTATGTAGATCCCACCCTCGGAGATCCCGCATTGCAGAATGCCAAGGAGTTGCTCGCGGATGCAGACCGTGTCGCAGCGGCGAATAACGCAATATTCGGGTCGCCGGGTGCGCCTGTGAGTGTCATTATTTTCGCGCTGGGCGGCCGAACCGACGGTACCGGCGGAGCCGACCACAATACTTGCGACTATACGAATGGCGGAGACATCGAGGTCTGTGCGTCGTACGGCAACGGAGCACGTGTGTCGGCATTATTTGAGGCGGAACTCAGCGAATGCTCGATGGGCGGAAACCTGTGTGGTCAAAACACCGGCGAGGCGTTGTCGCGCTGGTGCGCCGCCACGGTCGGCAACAACGCACTCGCGGACTTCGCAACTGCGCCAGCCTGGGCGCAGAAAGGAATGCCTGATTTCGTGAGCAAAACGGACAACACGGATCAAAATGAAATAAGCACGGGTTGCGGTATGGCGTTTCTGTCCTGGCTGCAGAGTCTCGGGTACTCTCTCAACAAGATCGCGCCCGCGATGGTAACGCTCGGCACATCGGCGACATTCGCGCAGCTCTATGCTGCGCTGACATCCGCTCCGCAAGCGCAAGCATGGCCGCAATTTATCGCCGCGGCGAAGGCGTTGCCCAAGATTGTGAACGACGATCCCTTCGGCAAAACAAGCGCCAGGCCAACAAAAAAGGGCGGCGCTGCAAAAGGCAAGGGTGCCGCACGGAGCAATCTGCGCCGCTCACGCAAGTAGTGGTAGGAGCACCTTTCCCGACGCCCTCGAGGATGTGAGCGCGTAACGGCGATGCTTCGAACGATCAGCTGCGTTCAGTCCACTCCAATCATCACATTGGATGCTTTGATAATCGCATAAGCCTTTGCTCCGGGCTTGAGGCCAAGTTTCTCCGCGGACGCTTTTGTGATGATGGAGACAATTTCGATTCCGGGTGCGAGTTGAACGACGACCTCGGTATCCACGGCTCCGGGGGTCACGGCTTTAATGGTCGCAGAAAGAATATTGCGTGCACTTATTTTCATGCGCTGTTGCTCCTATCTCACTATGGCTTCTGGTTTGGGTTTTTTTGCTTCTTCGCTTGCGCCTGTGCCTGTGCTTGCGCCTGCGCCTCCTGCTGCCGCCGCTGCTCCTCTTGTTTCGCTTGGAGTTGTTGCTGCTCGCGTGCATGCTGCTCGACCAACTGTTGAGTTTGCTGCTGGTGCTGTTGCTCCAATTGTTGTTGCCGGGCTTGCTCGGCCTGTTGTTGCGCAAGTCGCGCATGCTCGAGTTGCTGCTGCTGCTGAACTTGGCGCCGCTCCTCTTCTTGCCGCGCTTGCATTTGTTGCTGCTCCTGCAAATGTTGGCGTTCGAGCGCCGAGTTCGCGACGCTGGGCGATACCGGCCTGACCGGCGGCGGCAGCTCTTGCGGATGAATCGCGACGGGCGCGGTTCGATTCACATCCGCCGGACTAATTGGCGCACGGGTTGGTGCTGGCTCCGTTCTCGGCGCTGGGGTCACCGAAGTCGCCGGCGTTTTGGGAATCGGCCGCGCCACCGCCGGCGTAGACGGCTGAGCGATTCGGACCGCAGCCGTTCGCGGAGCCGCGATCGGCTGAATGTTGCGCACCTCAGCGACGGAAAGCGGCCTACCGCCATTACTCTGGATAGCCTCCTGCCGTTTCTCGAATGCCGGAGGAGGCGCCGGGGGCGCAGTCCTCGCAACGACGGGACGGGTCTGTACGGCGGCTGGCGGTTTCACGGCGACAACTCGTCCTGCGCCGAGCACCGCTTGCTTAGTCGGCACTTCGGCCGGTGCAACGGCGCGCACCGGGGCGCTTGCAATGGTACGCTGATCCACGTGCACGAGGTTTCTCGACACCGGCTGCGCGGTCGTAAACGCCTGTGAGGTGGTTGCTGCGACTGCGCCCGGCACACCCCGGTTCACGTAGGTCACGTTGGTCGCGTTCACCGTCCTATTGTTGATGATTGTGGTGTTGTAGACATTATTGACGATGGTCGTATTGACCGTTGTGTTCGATACATTGATGTTATTCACATAGCGCCGGCTGACCGGGTAGGACGGTACGAACACTTCCCGCGGTCCTAGGGCGAACCAAGCGACACCCGCCCCGACACCGACCCACGCAACCAGTGCCGGCGCATACACGGGGCGCACATAGACCATTCCCTCAACCCGTGGTGGAGCAGGCACCCAGCCCCAGGCTCCACGCACAAAAATCCAGCGGCCGTAGTGAAACGGCGCAAATCCCCAGGGTTGGTCGTCGACCCAGGTGTAGCCCCAAGGCGGCACATAGGCCCAGTGACCGTTGTGGTACGGTGCCCAACCGTTTTCGACACCGCGCGGGAACCATACATAGCCATAATCAGGTGTCGAGTCCCAAGTTCCCTGATCGTCGAGATCCTCGTAGCCGACGACATCCTGCGACACGTAGCGAGCGGAGCCCGACTGGTCCCATCGAGCGTCGCGGCTTGCACTCCAGGCATCGAATGAATCGTCGTTGGCGCCGTACGATTGGGTGCTCTCAGCCAATTGGTCGGTACCCGAGAACAAGTCGTATTCGTTGGGCTTAACAGAGTAGGCAGATCCAGCGCCGGTGACCTCGCCTTGACCACTGCGCACGCCGATGGCGGTCGTATTCCCCGATTCATCGACGGTGACCCGGTAGAGGCCGGGGCGCAGCACGGTGAAAGCCAGGTTGGGCGTGTCTATTTCGTAGCTTTCGTTGTCGTCAAGGCGACGCACTCGAACGAGCAAGGTGCCCGAGGAGAGCTGGATCTGGGTCGCGTTATCGCTCAAGTTCAAGAAGGACAGGGCTGTATTGCCCGACAGCCGTACTTGCGAGCCATCCAGTTGCAGCTCTACGCGACCGTCCCGATCCGACCACAGCTGATCCCCGGTGGTGAGGGGACGATTAATCGGTGCGGCGACCCACTCATTCGTGCCGCCGGGCTGAAAAGAGACCGCGCCCTCGACAAAGGCGAGTCGTGCCGCGCGCGATGGAGGGTCCTCTTCGTCGGCCGCAGCCAAAGTGGGAACGAAAATGATCAACCACGCGAGGCCAGCGACCGACGGTGCACGACTCGTAAACATGAATTTTCTCCCGCTCAACTGGGGTCCCAGCGATTATCGCCCGCAGCGAATGCCCGGTACCAGGCGATTAGGGCCCAACAGCCCGAATAGCCATTACATCTCTTTAATGGTGCCGCCGGCCGAGTACTGAGGGAGACTAGCCGGGGAGGGAATTGAATATGCACAGTCGGCATGTCGTCCAGTAGCGAAGGCAGCGGACGCGCTGCGTGGGTGGTCACGTTTGCGGCCGCCGCCATCCTGATGGTGACGATGGGCGCACGGCAATCCCTCGGGCTCTTCATCTCACCCCTCAAAAGCTCAACAGGGCTCGGCATCGGAACTATCAGCTTAGCGTTTGCCATCTCGCAACTTATGTGGGGCCTCATCCAGCCGGTCGCCGGCGCAGTAGCCGATCGTTACGGTCCGGCGAAGGTTCTCGCCGCGGGACTATTGGTGCTGGCAATCGGCATGGCACTAACCCCGTTCATGACTTCGGGCCTCGGCCTCATTGTCTCGTTGGGCGTCATCTCGGCGGTCGGTGCCGGTGCGGGCAGTTTTTCCGTGCTGATCGGCGCGGCATCGCAACATCTCAAGACTGAAAGCCGCGGCAAGTCCGCGGGCATCATCAACGCCGGAGGATCGCTGGGCCAATTCGTGTTCGCTCCGCTGGCGCAAACGCTGATTCAGATGCTCGGGTGGCTAGGAGCAATGTGGTCGCTTGCGCTGATCATCGTGGGCGCGCTGCCTCTCGTGCGTGTGGTGAGTCCCGCAGCTCCCGCGAACCGCGGCGGCGGCAGTGGGGCTACGCCATGGAAGGCTGCGTGGCACGCCATGGACGATCGCAGCTATCTGTTGCTGAACGCGGGCTTCTTTACCTGCGGATTCCACATCGCGTTTCTGGTGACGCACCTGCCGGGCGAGATAACTCTCTGCGGCCTGCCGCCAGCGGTGGCCAGCTGGTCGCTGGCCCTCATCGGCCTCGCCAACATCCTGGGTAGTCTGATTGCCGGCGCGTGCACGCAGCGCTTTCGCAGCAAGTACATTCTTGCGGCGATGTATGGCTCGCGCGCGCTGCTGATCGGCTGGTACTTGATCGCTCCCAAAACCGTTTGGACATTCTATGGCTTCGCCGTGGGCTTGGGACTCACCTGGCTCGCCACCGTACCACCCACCGCCAATATCGTGGGAAAACTCTTCGGCCTCCGTTACCTGTCGACCCTGTTCGGCCTCACGCTGCTCTCACACCAGATCGGCGGTTTTCTCGGCGCTTTTCTCGGCGGTCTGGTGCTCGCTCAATTCGGTGATTATCACTGGATGTGGTACGCAGACATGGCGCTGGCAGCCGCCGCGGCGCTCATCAATCTGCCGATTCGAGAAGCCCGGCTGGCGCCAATATCCTTGTCGGCGTAAAAAAATCAGCGGCGGACTGCGCAATTGCCGAGCAGTATGGGGTTCAAAATTCCGGCTCCGCCTTGAAGTCTGGATATCGCGCTAGCAGCTCGCCAATTCTCATCAACCCGACATCCGGCAGAAAGCGCCCCGCATCGCCATATGGAATATCGGCAGGATCGTCGGCCGACCTCAGCCCGGACAAAACGCCTGCGACAAGCAAATGGAACGCGATTCGTTTTCGGAAAAATCGCAGGACGGCGCGTTTGGCGGCGATTCCAGAATCTGCGTCGAGCGCGTAGTTGTGCGGGAACTCACCATACGCCGATACGAACTCCGAAAACGTGAGACCGGAGGCGACGTAGGCTTGCACCAACGCATCGTGCGCATCCAGAAGGGCGCTAATCTCCAACTCACTCATCGTTGGCACCGCCAAACCCTCCGCGTCGTTGCGTGTCTTACCGCCTGCTTGCCATCGACATCCGTTTAAGGTACCGGCACCGGAAAGGCCAAAACGTTGCTCGTGTAAGATTCCAGCACTTCGCTGAACGGCGTGCCGTCCGGCAACATCAGCACCGCCCGATGCTCCAACAGCTTCGCCGGCAGGGGTGGGACGCCTGTCTCGTCCTTCGCGGCGTTCGCATTCATCTCCCACCCCTCGGGCAGCGCGAGCCACAGCACTTTCGACGACAGCGTGTGACGTTGGAAATGAAGCGGCTGCACGACGATGCCGAACGGTGAATCGGTTGTATCCAGCAGCCTATTCATATCGGGGGTCAAGCGGCCAGGTACATACCAATTATCGGCCTCCGACAGCACAATCTCGCCGCAGCGCAGTCTCACCCTTCGGTAGCGCACCGGCTGCGTCGGCGTGACACGCAAGTCGCGACGCTGCTCCGGCGTTACCGGCTTGTCCGTGTCAGGGACCCGTTCAGCAACGATTCGTGGCGGCGATGCTAGATGATGCAGGTCGCACCAATGCTCGAGAGTCAAGGTCGCACTGTTATTGGCGAGCAACTCGGAATTCAGTGTCTGAAGCAGCGCGAGCGCCTCAAGGCGTGCAACGAAGCTTCCCGACCAAGCTGGGATTCGCGCCGAAGTGGAGTCATCCGCGCCGGCCGTCAACGACCACAGCAGCGCAACACCGCATGCGCAAAGTGCTTTACGAATCAGCGCACTCCGACCACCAGCACAGTGAATGAATCGGCTACCGGCGCGGCACGGGGATGCGGCTGCTCCGGAGTTGCCGCGGGCGGTGCGCCAAAGTCCGCAGTCACCAGATAGACGCGTCCGCTTGATGGGTCGAGCGCCATAGTCCGCGCTCCGCGCTGTGTTGTGACGTTGTCCACGACCGAGTACTTATCGGGTGAGTCCTGATGGACAACCGTTAGGGTGCCCTCGCCGTTCGAACTGAAGGCCAAGCTGCGTTTCGGGTCAAATGCGGCTGCATCCGGCCCCGCGCCAATCTCAACCTTGGCGATTTGCCGGCCGCTCACAGCATCCGTGACGGCCATGACCTTCGCATCGCAAACCGAGAACAGCCGGTGATGCAATTTGTCGAGGGCAAGTCCGCTCGGGGTTGCGCAACCCGGCAGCGGCCAGGTTGCCTTCACCGCAAGCTTGCGGCTATCGATAACCAGCAGTTGTCCCGCTTCACTTTCGATGTTCACGAAGATCTGCCCCGCTCCGTCGTCGGCCGCGAACTCCGGCTTATCGGGTACCGGGATGGTCGCGAGCACCGCGAAATTCGACGCATCAATCACGGTCACGTCCTTGCTACGGCCGTTGAAAGTGAATATGTGTTTGAGAACGGGCTCATAGAGTATGGCGTCCGGATTGTGGCCGGACACCGGGACTTCTTTAATGACCTTGAGAGTGTCCAAATCGAAGGCGGTGATCGAGTCGCCGCGGCCATTACTGGTGAAACCGCGCTTCATGTCCTCGGCGAGCGCGATTCCGTGCACGCCTTTGGTATCGGGAATCGCGCCCAGCAATTTGCCGGAAACGGTATCGACGACGTCGACATGATCACCTCGAGATATGAACAGTCGCGTACCCGCCGAATCGAGCGTGAGATAATCCCAACCGCCGGCGCCGCCCAATTTCCAGCGCTGCAGCACGCTGAATGCACCGGCGGGAGGCGCCTTTGCCGGCGCTGCCGCCGAGTGCGTCGGCCACACCCCGGCGACAGATCCCGCCAACAGGGGAATCGCAGCCCAGCCGGCCACTCTTCTCACGCACGATGATCGCATTGACTTCTGCATGACTCGAACCCTCATTTAGCGAGTGCGCAATGTTACGGCAAAGAGCTCCCGAGTCTACGCCGTCAGTCGCGCCGCCGAGCCAAGCGTCAAGCCAATGCGAGGCTTAGAACCTGCACGCTGGCGGCGGCGGCATGAGCATCGGTCGGTTAGGCGACCTGTTTCTGCTCGAGTCGCGAGTCCACCACGCGTTCGGCGGCTACCCAATCCTCGAGCTCGTTGCCGCCGACAAATCCGCGCCGCTCGGCTAGGAAGTACGCTTCCGCCGCCACCAACTGGCGCCGAACATCCGGATCAATGCTCCTGAAGACAGCCCTCACGGATTGCCGCGTTTTCGAAGCCGCCTTTACCCCGCTCGCCTTGAGCTTCGCCACCGGGACCGTCTGCCGTTTCGCAATCTTCTTACCAGGGGAAACACGCTTCACAACCATCACTGCCTCCTCGTCGGTACTCGCGGGCGCGAGGTGCGATGTATCGCTCACCCGACTTCAATCGGACTATATAACGGTGTCGAACACGATCTGCAAGAGAACTTTAGTCAATCGTCGTACGCCGAAATCGGCTCATACCCACGCCAACTTCTCGGTATTCAGTTCCGCCTCCCCATCCCACCGGTACGCCACCAGCGGTCCGTCTCTTGCGGCGCTGTAATCCACACAAGCAAACTGCGGCGAAATCACCTGCGGCGGTCCCGTAAACCAGTAGTGCCCGAATACCACCGGCGGCCCCGAATACCGATGTCCTTTCCACTCCGCCGGCAGCGGCGCGTCGGGAATCCTCTCTTCATTGCCCGGCGATACGATCCCCGCTTCGCGAAACGTCCTGACATTGGGCAGCCACCAGCGTACACGCACGTCGCGCCGCACCTTGCCCTCCTTGTCCAGAAAGGAAATGCCGTCGGGCAACGCAATCTCCGGTCCCTTGCAAACGACCTCGATCGCTTCGTAAACCCAATGGCCTTTGCGGCTTGCCAGCAGCATCAAATTATCGGTGACCGTATTGCCATCGCCGGTCAGCGGCTGCAACTTGTCGATCGCTTCCTGATGCCAGCACGCATGCACGATCCGCAATCCCCCAAAGTCCAACCACAACGGCAGTGTCTTGAACCAAGCGATCACCTCGGCATACTTCGGCGTTCCCTCCATTTCCGAGAGAAAAGCCCGATGTTGATCCCAATTCCCCGCTTTGCCATGGCGTCGAAGAAACTCGCCTGGCAGCTTCGGATCCGGCGTCGCCCATGCAATTGCATTGAACTCATGATTGCCCATGATGCATCGGGCCGAACCCGCATCCGCCATCGCCCGGACGAGATCAACGGTCGCCAATTGTTTCGGACCCCGATCGATCAAGTCCCCAACGAATACAGCGGTTCTCTCCGGATGCCGCCAAGCGCCCGCGTTATCGCGATATCCCAAAGATTTGAGCAGTCCAACCAGTTTGTCGTATTGACCGTGCACATCGCCGATGACGTCAAAGGCCATGTCTCACCGCTTGCTCGGAATATGATTGCGGCGCCGGCGAGCCGACATCTGCGTATCACAGCTTGGACAACGGCTGCGATCCATGACCCAATCCGCCTTCCTGTTGCTTGGCGCCCTATTGTATGCGCGCCAGGCCCCGCCCGACGATTCAATGATTGGATAGATTGGCAACGATTTTCTTGCTCCCCGTCATATTGCGGATCAACATCGCTTGGCTTCAGCGGGTCCCCGACCGGTTCGCGGCGAAGTGGGCAGTCGGTGCGCTACTCATCTCAATGCTGCCACTCTGGTCAAAGACCTCTTGTTGTCCATAGGCGCGTGCGCCGCGACCTTTGCGCTATCCGGACTGATATTTCGTCGCATTCCACTTCTGCGCAGGATTCTATGAAGAAATTGCGGGCCCGAAATCGCTCACCGGATCCCGGGCGATACCCTTTCCCTGCCAATGGCCGCGGACTTCAGATCAGCTGTTTGCACTTATTTAATCGACGCTCGCAGCGCTTTCGCAACTTCGCTCGCGATCTCGTCCTGCACCGCCAATTTATCGTCGAATGGACGATCATAGGTCTCAGACCACACGACGTACCCGTCGTTCGCGCGAATGAGTCGCGCCGCCACGCGCAGCGCGGTGCTTGATTTGCGCACGCTGCCATCGAGCACATAGGCCACACCGAGAGACTTGGCGATATCGGCGATGGTGGTCTTCTTGCCCTTGAAATAAAACGAGGAAGTCGGCGCCGGCACCCGAAGGCCGGGGATCTTGCTGAGCTTGTCAATCAGTTCCTCGGTCATGCCGTCGGCAAAATACTCCTCGTCCATTTTCTGACTGGTCAGATCGAGAAATGGCAGCACCGCGACGGATTTTTGCGGTGCACCGGCTGTTGCCGCGGCGCGATGGTCGTTCACGGCCTTGTAAAACAGGACCGCAACAACCCCAAGCGCGACGCAAAGTGCAGCGCCGGCGGCTAGCGCAGGGACCCTGCGGCGCGGGCCGGGAGTCGACTCACGGGTGATCGCCCCGCTGGATGTAGCGGCGGTCAAAGCCGGCGCGGGGGCCATCGGCGCGATCGGCTCACCGGCCCAGGGACTCACTGCGGCCACCATTCGATACCCGAGCCGAGGGACGGTGGCAATGTAAGCAGGCTCCTTGGCATCATCTCCCAGCTGACGGCGGAGCGAAGCCACGGCTTGATAGACAGAATCCGGAGTGACAATGACGCCGGACCAAACCTGGTCGAGCAAATCATCGATGCTCACGACCTCGCCGGCTCGCTCGGCGAGGCACAAGAGTAGCCGCATGGTCCGGGCTTCCATCCGGACGATTTCTCCCGCTCGCGAAATCTGGCCGGAGGTCGGGTTGACGCACCACGCGCCAATGCGAAGCGCTATTGCAGTTGGGCGGTCCATGCTTGCTCAGGGTTGTGCTTCGCACTATAACAATTCACTGCGGCAGGGGTGCACCCAGATCCCGGCACGTCCGGTGCAGCCTGCTTTCAGAAGATTTCAACCAATTTCAGGGGGAGTTTCAGGACTTACTTGGTCTGGCGAGGGCATATTTCTTCGCAGTTGTCTACGTGCTACCCCCGCCACAGGAGTCCAAACCATGATTTGTCGTATTGCTCTCGCCGTATTTGTTCTCGCGTCAATGCCGCTATATGCCACTACATACACGCTCGAACCGGACTATACGCAGGGGGTATTCCGATGGAATCACCTGGGCTTCTCGAGTCCGGCCGCGCAGTTCGCCCAGGGCGAAGGCACGCTGGAATTTGATCAGGCCGATCCGAGCAAGTCGTCGGTCACCGTCACGATTCCGCTGGGCAGCCTATACACCGGTGTGCCCGCTCTCGATGACCATTTTCGGTCGAAGGATTTTTTCGAAACAGCCAGGTTCCCGACCGCGACATTCAGGAGCACCAGGGTCGAAAAGGGTGCAGCGGCAGATCAGCTCAAGGTCACCGGCGACCTCAGCCTCCATGGAGTCACCAAGCCGGTCATACTAGAGGTCAGGGTCATCAAAATTGGCACAAATCCAAGGAGCAATCTTCCGACCGTCGGCTTTGACGCGACAACGACGCTCAAGCGCTCCGACTTCGGCATGGGTAAGTACGTGCCCCAGGTCAGCGACGAGATCAGAATGCAAATCATCAGCCAGGCAGTCGAAGCGAAGCCGTACGCGGAATACCTGAAAGCACAGGCAGAAGCCGCGGCTGCCAAGGACGCGGCGAAGAAATAGCCGCGGTCCCCACTACTAGCGGCAGACCGAATGGAGTTAGACTAATAAAAGAACCGCAAGGAGTGACCCATGATCGGCTACGCCACCCTCGGCACAAATAATCTGGCGCGCACGCAAGAATTCTATGACGCACTGCTGGCTGAAATTGGCGCCAAGCGGCTTATGGAATTGCCGCATGGCTTTACCATGTATGGGGTCAGATTGGACAGGCCGGCGCTGGCGATCACCCCACCTTACGATGGCCAGGAAGCGAAACCGGGTAATGGCAACATGCTGGCTCTTGTTCTCAGTGAGAGGGCAAAGGTCGACGCGCTTTACAAAAAAGCCTTGCAGCTGGGTGGGTCGGACGAGGGTCCGCCAGGCGTGCGCGGTGAGGAAGGCCCGCAAGCCTTCTACGCGGCTTATTTCCGTGATCCTGAAGGAAATAAACTCTGCGCCTACCGCGTCGGCCCTAAATAGCCGACTACCGCCCGCGGGCTATGAAATCGAGGATTTCGTGGCCGAGGTATTCGTCGGGCGTATTGAACGCAAGCACTTCCGAAATGTGGTTGTGGCCGTTGAGCCGCACAAAGCGCGGGCAGGCGCCGTCGCGTTCGCACAGTGCGGATAACAGCTCTGCACCGAACACATCGAGGCCGGGTTGTTCATATTCGGTAATGACGAGGAACACAGGAATCCGAACGCCGTCGCGGATATGGTTGATCGTGGAGCGGCTTTTATACTGCGACGGATCCTCGCCGAAATAGGCCTGCATGTTGCGTCCAAAGGGATCGGCTGGATCGTACACCAGCCGGTACCGCCCGCTGATGAGCACCGCGCCCGCGACGCCTGGGCCTTGCGCCGGCTGAAGCGCCTTATCGAATATGTATGCCGACACGTGGGTCGCGCCGGCCGAATGGCCGATCAAGAAGATGCGATTGGGGTCTCCTCCATAACGCAGCGCATTGGTCTTTGCCCAGGTCACCATGCCGCGCACATCCTCAGCGCCCGCCGGCCACCTGGCGGCCGGCGCAAGCCGGTAGGTAGCGTTGATGCCGAGCATGCCCTGACGTGCAAACCAGGTCGCGACGTTGCCGTAGTGCTCGCCGACGTCCTTGTTGCCGGCCACATAGGCGCCGCCATGGACAAAGATCACCACGGGCGCGCCGCTGCGCGCCGTCGGCTGGTAGACATCGAGAATTTGACGCGGGTCAGGCCCGTAGGCCTGGTCGCGTGCGATGAGCACGCCATCCTTGGGCGCCGCCTTGAGCAGCGACTGGAATGCATCGACGGTCGCAGCGAAAGCTGAAACGCTGTCCGACTGGTACCGAGGTCCGAACTGAGCGAGCGTATCCTGCAGATAGGGCGGCAGCTTTTCCACCTGCGCGTGCAACGGGGCAGCATCGAGAAAGCAGCTGATCATGCAGATGGCAGTGACAGTCGTCAAACGCTTGTGCGTCAAATTGATTCCCCGCAGACAAACCCAAACACGCAAAGACGGCCGCCATTAGACCCCGCGAGCACCTGCGCGTCTATTCTCTAATCGGAGACTGCCATCCTCTTGTCTCGCGACCCGCCGGTCCATTGCGCCTGTAATTTTTTCAAATGACGGTATAGATAGATTCACCTACGCTGTTCACGCCAGGCTCCTTGCATTGACGTGCGCGAGTTCTACAATGGCGATGATTTCATCAAACCCACTACTTGAAAGGAGACGATCATGGCGACCAAGTCAATTCCCGACGGTTATCACTCGGTCACTCCCTATCTCATTATCAAGGGGGCTGCCGGCGCGATCGATTTCTACAAGCGTGCCTTCGGCGCCGTCGAACTGATGCGCATGCCGAATCCCGATGGCAAGATCGGCCACGCAGAAATCCGGATTGGCGATTCGGCCGTCATGCTCGCAGACGAGCATCCGGAGATGGGCCGCCGTAGCCCGCAATCGCTGGGCGGAGCCGGCGTGAATCTCATGGTATACGTCGATCGGGTGGACGAGGTATTCAAACGAGCGGTCTCTAGCGGAGCAAAACAGCTGCAACCCGTCAAAGACCAGTTCTACGGAGATCGATCAGGGACATTGCAAGATCCATTCGGACACACGTGGACCGTCGCGACCCACATCGAAGATATTCCGCCCGACGAGATGCGCCGCCGCGCCGAGAAATTCATGCAGAGCGCGAACGCATAACACTGGACGGACCGTCGACTGGCCATTTCCACTGGTTTGTCGACGGTCCGGTTGTGCATCCCGGGCGAAACGCTTCAGGGTCCCGCGGAGGGCTCCGGGGTGATCGTGCCGAATAGGCCGTTGGTCTCACCGTTGGGACCTGCCGAGAAGTACAGAGCGTCCGAACTCGAACCCCCGCCGCCGCCCAGCGTCAAGGTCCACAAGCCGTCGATGGCGAGCGGCTTGCCGTGCGCATCCCTCAACCCCTCAATGAAGCCTCCTTCATTGTCGAAGACGCTGATGTGCCCATCACCGAAGTTTCCCACCAGGATCTTGCCGCTGAACCGACCAAATGCGAACGAGGCCCGCGTCACGCCCCAGGGCGAATTCAGAGGGCCGCGGCTCGCGAATCGGCGCAGCAGATGTCCGTCGGTGTCGAACACATCAACGAATCCATGCCCGGGTCCGGCAACATCGTCGTGCTTGGCGCCGTTCTGCTTCGCGTAAGTGACGAACAGATCACCGTCGATGTTGGCAATGCCGAACGGTGCGTAGCCGGGCGGAATATTCGGATCTGTGAAACCGCCGTCGGTCATCGTCGGCGTGAACAGGCCGCTCGCACCGTTCGGTCCGAATACATCCACCGTACCGGCACGAAAATTGGTTGCGTAGAGGAGGCCTCCCTTAGCGCTCAGCCCGAACACAAGAGCCTTGTAGACGGCGCCGTTGGCGGCAGTCGGTGTCGTCGAGTTGTCGGCTGCAAGCACCGCATCGGCCGCCGGATTGAGCCCACCTGCCCAAGCGGAAAGGGTTCCGTCCTCTGTGGCAAAGATGAACGCGGCCGGCAGCTTGGTGCCCGGCACCAGGAAGGAACTCGATGGATTCCAGATGATGCCGGTGGGTGCCGCTGGAGCCGGATTCGGCGGATTATTCGGGTCGACTGCCTGACAGGAGGCGGAAGGCACGACATTGCCGGGCAGCGGGATGGAAACCTGCAGCCCGATTTTCGCGCCGTTGCCTCGATAAAGGGTCGAGCAACCCGTTTGGTTATCATTGACCCAGAAGGGACTGCCCGACGGGCTGAACGCGATTCCCCACGCATTCTGCAGCACCGGATCCTGCGTTACGGCTGCGCCGGCCAGATTCGAGACGAGCGGCGTGACCACGTAGGCGTTGCGGCTCTCCAACAATTCAACATCATCGGCGTGTGCAGCAGCCGCGCCGGCGGCAACGGCAATGAAGGCTGCCGCGGCAGATCTGCGAATGAATTCGTGCATGATAAATTTCCCCTTGACTGACGAGTGAACTCTGAGCATCGGTGTGTTCCACGGAGGCTCCGTCCGGTTCAATGTTGCAGCTGCATTTTTCGCAGCCCACTCAGGCGGCCTTTTCAGCCCTCCGACGGGGTAGTTCGGGCCCTGGCACCGCGCCCTCCGCGGATAGCCTCCCGTAGGCGCGTCACTATGGCCAAAAGTTGTGATCGTGTTCATCGTTTCAGGATCGTCGCGCGCGCATAATTTTTCTATGGGCCACGATGCGAAAGACGAACTTCTACCCTGGGTTGCCGGCGGTGTTTTGCTGATCGCGGCGACGATCGCGGTTGCGGCCATCGCCGGCGCGGGCGACGAT